>Ga0163151_10002304_pt1 | contig 29919 bp, 23 predicted proteins | sample OliLakLV19MP5IB2_FD_145596 | JGI IMG/M metagenome (GOLD analysis project Ga0163151, IMG submission 145596) | Freshwater microbial mat bacterial communities from Lake Vanda, McMurdo Dry Valleys, Antarctica - Oligotrophic Lake LV.19.MP5.IB-2 | ecosystem: Environmental > Aquatic > Freshwater >...
ATATTATAACAATGAGTATTACAATTACTATCCCAATTACAATTATAGTATTCCTTATTCCTATTACCCAGATTACAGCACTACAACTAGGAAATACACGGAAAGCACCATCACCATTAACGTGATTGACAGGGCTTCAAACAAGTTGGTTTGGACAGGATCTTCCGAAAACGATATTTATGATCCTGCATATCTTAAAGAGTTAATCCATCCTGCGGTAGTTAATATTTTAAAGCAATATCCGGTTAAACCGATAAAAAATAAATAATGAAAAATAAATTGTATTTAATTCTAAACATTCAATAGTTTTTTTGTTGCTTTTTTTGTCGATTAAAATTGACATCATTTATAGGAGAACTATTGTAAATATGCTTAATGAGAAATTAATTAAAATAAAAACATGAAAATACAAATAAATTCCGACCATACGATCACCGAAAACGAAAAGATGGATAGCTCCTTTAAATCATTAATAGGGGATTCACTGAAATATTATAGTGAACATATTACTCGAATAGAAGTTCATTTTTCGGATGAGAATGGGAATAAAGAAGGACTTAATGATAAACGATGTATGATAGAGGCAAGATTAGAAGGCAAGCAGCCAACTGCTGTTACTGCTCAGGAGGACACAATCGAAGAAGCATTAAATAGTGCGCTCGAAAAAATGGTGGCTCTATTGAAAACAGAATTAGGAAAAATGAATAATCATCATAAACCACAAAAATTTACCGCATTATGGTTGAAACAATTACTAAAAATGCGTCAAAATAGCTAATCACGAGAGTTTCTAACCGCCAAATATTATTAAATATTAAGGTTAACCTGAATGAAATGTATATAAGCAACAAAAATAAAATCAATTCTAATAAATTATTCAAGCAATTAAAAGCAACATAATATGAAACTCAGTATAAACAGTTTAATAGGCTACACCATTAAAGGAACAGATGGTGAAATTGGAAAAGTAGAAGATTTTTACTTCGATGACCGTACCTCAACAATCCGATACATGGTTGTAAAAACAGGAGGATGGTTTTCCGAAAAAAAAGTTTTGATTTCGCCCGAAGCATTTCAAAAAGCTGAAAGGGAATCAGAAACATTTTCTGTAAATCTTACTCAAGAAAAAATCAAAAACAGTCCTGATATTGACACGGATAAACCGGTTTCAAGCCAACAGGAAGATTTGATGCGTGGGTACTACTCTTGGCCTGGCTATTACGGATACGGAATGTATGGAAACATGGGGCTCGGCATGTGGGGCTATCCGTTAATTGAAGTAATGGCGACAGAAAAGGAAATAAAAAAAATGAAAGCGACAGAGCATGCGGATGACAATCCACATCTAAGAAGCTCACAAGAAGTTACAGGTTATGAGATTCATGCAACGGATGGTGACATAGGCGAAGTGGAAGACTTTATAATTGATGATGTAACCTGGAAAATTCATTTTCTTGTTGTGGAAACCGGCAACTGGTTTTCGGGGAAAAAAGTGCTCATTTCTCCACATTGGATTAAAGATGTAAAATGGCAAGAGCAGAACGTTACTATCAATCACTCAAAGGAAGAATTGAAAAACAGTCCCGAATATGATTCATCGCAACCGCTAAATGATACGTATGAGCATTCCCTGCATGATTATTACGGAAAAGAAATTCATCATTAAAAATAAATTACAAAAAAATGAAACTATCAATAAGCTTAATTTCACTTAAAAACTATCATCATGACACAAATTAAAATAGAAAAGAAAATGCCTGTATGGCCTTGGATTTTATTAGCGCTTGGTTTGCTTTTTGCTGCTTGGTTCTTCTTTATTCGCAACGATAACGCTGAGCCTTTATCAACAGCAGATGAAACAACGCTAATAGATGTTCATGAAAATAACAATATTGTTGCCACCTATATTGCGTTCATTAATTCTGACATCAATACAATGAGCCTCGACCATGCATTTACAAGTGAAGCATTAACGAAGCTAACTGATGCGGTGGATGCTATGGCTACTGATGTAGGCTACGATGTAAAAGCCGACATAGCTAACGCAAAACAGATTGCGGAAGAAATAACAAAAGACCCAATGGTGACTAACCATGCTGATAAAATAAGGAGTGCTGCTGATGTATTAAGTACTGCCTTGCAAAATATGCAGCAGGCAAAATATCCTGAATTGAGCAATGAAGCGGCTGATGTAAAAAGTGCCGCTGTGGCAATCAATCCTGAAACATTAACGCTCGACCAGCGGGATGCTGTTAAATCTTTTTTCAGAAAGGCTGCAGACCTGCTTAATAAAATGAATTAAGTAAATAAATTTAAATTCACAATTATGAAAGACAAAAATAAAAACCTGTACTATTTACGTGAGCTATCAGATTATAAAGTAGCCGAAGAGTATGCCGATGTGAGAGATTGGGAAGTAATAGATGCAGACAAAAGAACCATAGGCAAAGTGGATGGATTGCTTGTAAACAAAAAGGCAGAACGTGTCGTTTATCTTGATGTGGAGGTTGATGCATCTTTAATTGAAGCTGGCCACCAAACTTATGCAACTCCAGTAAGTGAGGGTGTGCACGAATTTTTAAATGAAGATGGCGAAAACCACCTCATTATACCAATTGGCCTAGTAACGCTTGATGAAGAAAACAAGAAAGTGCATTGTAACCAAATAGATTATACCACTTTTGCAAAAACAAAAAGATTTAAAAAAGGATTTGATATAGAAAAGTCTTATGAGCGGATGGTGTTACCTCATTATTTACCTGATTATAAATTTGATGAAGAAATCGGTTCAGACAACCAGTTTTATAATCGCAAAGAATTTATCCCGCGAACTTAACTTAAAGTAAACTGTAGTTTATGTAAAAGGGGGTCGTTCTTTATTTCTTTAAGAGATTTTATTGAAAGAAGTTCGTACTATTTTGGCAAGTGCACCCGTCATGGGTATGAAAGCGAAAAAGGAAGGCAAATAAACCGAAGGGTAGAAATTGTAGCGATAAAAGATTGTCATATTCTGTAAACTAAAAAACTATAAATCATCATGCGGAATAAATAGCATGAAAAAAATAAAAACATTAGTTGAAAATTAAACACCACTTTCCTGCAAAAAGCATTATTCATTTATTGTGTCAGATATGAAAATACAAAAGTTCAGCTTCGCTAAGGCATTAGCACTGCTTAAAACAACTTTTAAAAAGTGGTGGAAGCGCAGCCCTTTTAATCGGAGCGCTATCATTGCTTATTATGCCCTGTTTGCTTTACCCGGTTTGTTAGTTATAATAATAACAATTGCCGGTTATTATTTTGGAGGCAATGCCGCGAATGGAAGATTGCATAGTCAGGTTGCGCAGACAATGGGAACCGATGCAGCCGATCAGGTTCAGAGGATGGTAATGATAGCTGGTAAAAGCAAAGATTCAATTTGGGCAACCATCATGGGTATTGCAGTATTTTTGTTTGGAGCAACAGGCGTATTTGTACAACTTCAAAAATCATTAAATGCAATTTGGGAGGTAAAAGATTCGAACACCAGTTCAGCAGTTAGGTCATTTCTTAAAAAACGAATTTTTTCTTTTGGCTTAATAATGTCCATTGCTTTTTTACTGCTCGTTTCACTTGTATTTTCTTCTTTATTATCAGCGTTAAGCTCATGGGTGCTGAAGTATTGGTCAGAATCTTGGCTAATTATTTTTCAGCTATTAGATGTTGTATTTTCTCTTGGGCTTATTACAGTATTATTTGCAATGATGTTTAAATTCCTGCCCGATGCAGAAATCAAATGGCATTGGGTATGGACTGGATCATTTGTAACGTCATTGTTATTTATTATTGGCAAATCAGTTTTAGGATTATATTTCGGCAAAGCCGACCCCGGTTCAGGATACGGTGCAGCCGGCTCTGTCATAATTATTTTATTGTGGATTTCTTATTCTTCAATGATAGTATTCTTTGGCGCTGAGTTGACAAAAGTATATGCCGATAATCTGTACTTAAAAGAAGAATTTAAAAACAAGTAACCCGAAGATTGCATTAACAATAACAAGAAAAGTGTATTAACAACTCGAGAAATCAATACTAATAATTATATAACCATTAATAAATAAAACGAATATGAATTTACTTACAAATGATATGATGCCAGAATTATTAAACATCAATCCCGGAACATGTATGTCACTGTATATGCCCACGCATCGCACTCACCCTGATAATCTTCGGGACCCCATTCTTTTTAAGAACCTGATAAAAAAATTGGAACAATCCTTGCTGCAACAATATTCAGCTTCAGAAACTACCATGTTTCTAAAACCATTTGTAGCGCTTGAAAATAATGAAGAGTTTTGGAGGCATACATTAGATGGGCTGGCTGTACTTAGCACAGCTCACATGTTCAAGACTATATTCTTACCCGTATCCACAGAAGAATTAGCTGTGGTTGCTGAAAGCTTTCATACAAAACCACTTCGAAAATATTTACAGTCGGTAGAGCGTTACAATGTGTTGGGTTTAAGCCTCCACGATTACCATATTTATGAAGGCAACAGGCATTCGCTGACAGAATTAGTACTTGCCCCAGGCATTCCAAAAAACATAAAAGAAGCATTAGGTGACGAATTAACCGATAAGCATTCCACTGTTGCCTCCTATGGCGGTGTAGGCAGCGGAAGCAGCAACATGCACCATGGGCAAGGTGGCAAAGCAGATGAAGTGGATATTGATGCCGAAAGATTTTTTCGCTTTGTAGCAAAAACGATTAACGATCATTATTTGAGTCTCTCAGGTTTGCCACTTATACTGGCTGCACTACCAGAACACCACCATCTTTTTCGCAAGGTAAGCAACATTCTTTCATTGCTTCCCGATGGCATTGATGTGAACCCAAAGTCTGTAGAAAGGGGTGAACTAGTGAAACGTGCCTGGGAAGTTATGGAGCCATATTATATTGATATCATCGACAAAGCTTGTGATGTATACCAACAGGCAAAATCAAAAGGTACAGGCAGTGATAATATAAGTGACGTAGCTGAGGCAGCAGCAGCTGGCAGAGTAGATACGCTAATGATAGAAGCCAACCGCCAAATTCCGGGCAAAATAATAAACAGCACAGGCAGCATTGAAAAGGGCGATTTACAAAACCCTGAAATGGATGATTTGCTGGATGACTTAGGTGAACTTGTAATAAAGATGGGCGGCAAAGTAATGGTTATTCCACATGAAAAAATGCCTACTAGCACTGGTATCGCCTGTGTATTTCGTTATTAAAATTAAAGCAAAAAATTAACTAAAAAGTATTACATGTGATATTGGAACTCCGACCTGTAAAAAGGAATCTCCCGCCCGAGAAAAGGAAACAACCTACAGCAAAGCGGACAAATACTTCTCCGACAGCCAACCCATTTGCCATCACATTACCTTTTGCTTGATTTTTATTTTTTATTTTCCCTCACATTTCCTTTTGCTTGATTTTTATTTTTTAATGGAACAAGCAAAAGTAAATGTGAGGGCAAGCGATCGCTCAACCTAAACAAGCGACAAATAAAGGCTTTTTTGTTTGCAAAAGGCAAGGGGAAAATTACGAATAGTGAATGTTAAACATTGAAATGAAAAGCCATACAGACATAAATCTATTGCACATTAATTGCACAAATTGCACATTGACATTAGGTCAACCCAACGCATTTAGCTTTGCGGTGGTTGATAAATTTGACCTACATAATCCGCCTATTCGCCAAGCGCCAAAACGATATCCATAAGTATTCCCAAAAAAATCGCAGTGGAATTTTACGCTAATTTACCCTTTTTTGGTAGCTTAGCGTAAAATTTAAAAATCATTGTACGCAATACTTCGGTATCATTAGGAAACCATTTTGAAAGTTTTATAGAACATATTATTAATGACGGTAGATTCAATAATGCTAGTGAATTTGTTAGAGCTGGTCTTCGCCTTTTAGAAGTCGAAGAAAACAAAATAATTGCATTGCGAAAAGCCATAAATGAAGGTGTAGAAAGCGGACGCGCTGAAGATTTTGATTAAAAAAAACATCTTGCAATTCCAAAAGCTAAGAGAAAAGCAAATGGTTAAATATTACTTGACTGTTATCACCCCCAAATATGAGTGCAATTTAATTGAATAATTATTTTGTTATTTCTGCAGAAATGTTTCAGTTAAATTGCTATTCGGTTTGATCCAAACACTTGTTATATTTAAAATAAATGGACTTGCAATGAAGCCACTTTTGCGGCAATATAAATAGGGCATACTAAATTGATAAAAAGGAAGTTTATTAAAAAAAATCTAAGTGAATGCAATTCTTTTAACTATAAAAATTACAAAACATCAACAATTATAATTAATAAACTATGATTCGATACCTTTCACATAGTGCAATCGATAAAGTAAAATGGGACCATTGTATAGGAACGGCTGAAAACCATCTGATATACGGTTTGTCTTGGTTCTTGGATATCATGTGTACCGAATGGGAAGCCCTGGTGAAGGGCAATTACGAAGAAGTAATGCCACTTACTTGAAAAAAGAAGGCTGGAATTTATTACCTCTTTCAACCATTCTTTGTAAAGCAACTAGGGATTTTTGGCGCAAAAGGATCTTCAATACACCAAGATGAATTTTTAAAAAACATACCCTCAAAATTCAAGCTCATTGATATTCATATGAATGAGTCTTTTCAATGCATTGAATTAGCGAGAGCCAAGAAAAACTATCTTTTACCACTTGATTTACCCTACGAAGCCATCCAGAAAAACTTCAGACCTCATGCATGGCGTAACATCCTTCTTTCGCGTAAAAATAATATCCAAATCCTGTCCTTTGATTTTACAATTAACCTCGCCACGGTTAATTATGAATGAAGAAAACAACGGGCTATGTATGCTATAATCGACTATATTATTCAACAATATGCTGGTACCGGATTTGTGCTTGACTTTGAAGGTTCAGAAATAAGTAGCATTGAAACTTTTTATAAGGGCTTTGGCGCAACCCATCAACCGTATTATCATCTCAGGATAAATAAACTTCCATGGCCAATAAAATGGCTTAAACCGGTTCATCGCCAATGATGGTGCAAGGCACCTACTATTTTTCTATCTATTCCTTGTTGCCGAGGAAAATTACCTTAGGCATACAATTACAAGTATCAATCAAGCTCTCACGTACAGTAGTGGCGAAACTATACCTCAACTATCTTCCTCTAACCAATAAGGGCAGTACTGTTCATAAATTTTGCATAAATTTGTGATAAACCTAAGCTACTCCTGAGAATCTCAAGTTAAAGGAATGGTTAACACAGTAATAATTCAAAATCGAAAACGGCTTGCTTTCAGCGGTCAAAGCTGAGCTAATTGCTATAGTTGGGCTCAAAAAGTCATAAAACTGTGAACGGTAAATAATAAAACACAGTTCTGGTAAATAAGGATACACAATAATCGGAAACAAGGAATACATAGTTATTTTTATAGGGGGCATGCCTCCTAATAAAAAATGCAAATGGCCAATCCGATTCATTGATTTTCAGTTTTTTACCTGCCAAAAAAAATTAAAACAAGTGAAATTAAAAACTTAGATGTTAATTAAAATGTCGACCTTTGCAGATACTTTGTAAAACATATAAATGCTAGTTCAAAAGCTTAGCAAATAAATATGGTTGTTTTATAAGGAAAACCACACTTCATATAGCCATTGGATACCTTGCCCAGTTCTTTCAAATAAAGAATTAAACAAAAAAAAATGGGAAAAAAAGAAAAATCAAACGAATTGTTTATTGAAAAGGAAGAACTTACTTTTCAAATAGAGGAAAACCGCAAACGCAGAAAAGAACTCATTATTGCCAACAAAGAACTTGTTCTTCAAAACCGTGAAAGGATAAAAAGAGCTGTTGAAATAGTTAATTCTAACAAAGCAGTTGACGTATTGGAAAAGCGAGTGAAGGAGCGCACCGAAGATTTAGAATCATTTTCATATTCTGTTTCTCATGATTTACGCACACCGCTTCGTGCTATAAATGGATACGCAAAAATTCTGGAAGAAGATTATGGCAAAGTGCTTGATAACGAAGGTAAAAGGTTGTTAGGAGAAGTGAGGAGCAATGCAAAAAAAATGGGTTTGTTGATAGATGACCTGCTAACATTTTCTAGATTGGGTAGAAAAGAGATTACAAAGTCGCTTGTAGATATAAACAAGTTGGTTGAAACTGTGCTTATAGAAATGAAACAAAGTACAACACATCATGCCAAAATAAAATTTAGTTACCTGCTTCCAGCAGTGGCAGACTATAATTTAATGCAACAAGTATTTACAAACCTTCTTTCCAATGCCATTAAATATTCTTCTAAAAATGAAAACCCCCTGATAGAAATAAAATCGGAGCGAAAAAACGGGGAACTAATTTATTCTGTTAGCGATAATGGTGTAGGCTTTGACATGCACTATGTAGATAAATTATTTGGGGTATTTCAGCGGCTTCACGCTGAGGAAGAATTTTCGGGCACGGGGGTAGGGCTTGCCATTGTAAAGCGCATTATTCGTAAGCACGATGGAAAAGTATGGGCAGAAGGGAAGGAAGGGCAAGGCGCAACTTTCTATTTTAGCTTGGCCGATACCGCTAAAAAAGAAAAGTAGAAAACCAAAAATTCAAGCTATCATGGAAAATAATACAGTCGAAATTTTACTTATAGAAGATAACATGAACGACGCAGAGTTGACAATTCGTGCACTTCGCAAAGGCCAAATCAACAACCACCTTATTCACCTTAAAAACGGAGTAGATGCACTTGAGTTTCTTTTTGGAACAGGAAAGTTTGAAGACAGAGATAGTAGCCATAAACCAAAATTAATACTACTCGATTTAAAAATGCCTAAAGTAGATGGACTTGAAGTACTTAAGCAGATAAAGGCAAACAAACTTACAAAAGCAATTCCTGTAGTGATACTCACCTCTTCTAAAGAGCATCCTGATATTGAACGTGCCTATGCTCTGGGTGCCAATAGCTACATTGTAAAGCCGGTTGAGTTTGATGAATTTACGAAAGCCGTCACTGACCTTGGTTTTTATTGGTTGCTGATGAATCAACATAATGTTTAAACAACATAATGTTTAAACAACAAACAAAAATGCTAACAAATTGAAAAATATAATAAAAATACTTCACTTAGAAGACACACCTTCTGATGCTGCATTGGTAGAAAGAGAATTGAAAAAAGGAAACATTCAATTTGAGAAATTGGTTGTTGGCAATAAGACAGCCTTTGAAAAGGCGCTCAACGAATTTAATCCTGATATCATTTTATCAGACCATTCGCTTCCTTCCTTTGATTCAATACAAGCCATACAAATAACGAAGCAAAAAGGAATAAAAATTCCCTTCATACTGGTTTCAGCAACGGTATCTGACGAATATGCAGTAGAAGTAATGAAAGCAGGGGCTGATGATTATGTCCTCAAAGACCGCTTGCATCGCCTACCACAGGCTGTGATGAATGCAATGGAGAAAAACAAGGCCGTACTTGATCTGCAATTGGCCTATGAAAAAATATTGTATACCAACCGTTTGTATTCTTTCATTAGCCATGTTAGTCAAACCATTGTTCATGTTACAGATGAACAGCAGGTTTTTAAAGAAGTATGCAGAATAGCCATTGAATTTGGAAAATTTAAAGCCGCATGGATCGGGCTGATTGATACGGTAAATCAAAAAATAAACCTAGAGGAAGGTAATGGAATACTGCCAGAATACTTAGCGAAATTTAAAAACGTTTCATACCAAGATCATGGACCTCAATATCATGTTTTAAAAACCAACTCTTATTATATCTGCAATAATATTCAGCAAGATTTAGAATTAAAAGACTGGAAATTATTTGTAGCCGAAAATGGATTTAACGCGCTAATGGTTTTACCCATCAGAAAATCGGGAAACATTATTGGTACTTTTAATTTATATGCAGCAGAAATAAATTTTTTTAATGCGGCAGAAATAGCATTACTTACAGAAGCAGCGGATGATATTTCATTTGCATTAGAATTTTTAGAAAAGGAGAAATTAAGAGCAACTGCAGAATCGAACCTGCAAACTATTTTTGAAAACACTTCCGAAGGATTTATCCTATTTGATACCAATGGAATTGTAAAGTCTTTCAATACAAAGTTTGCTCAAACTATTTTACTGAATACAGAAAAGGAAATAAAAATTGGCGGCCACCTTTATGACTATATTCTCCCCTCCCGAAAAGAAGGTTACGAAAGTAATATTTCAAAAGTGCTGGCTGGTGAAAACATACAATACAACCGCTTTTTTGAGAGAAAAAATGGCGATATAAAATGGTTTAGCTTTACCATTAACCCTGCATATAATGAGGTAGGGGTAATTGAAGGATTTTGCATTAAATCTGCCGATATAACCGAAGCAAAACAAGCAGAAGAAGCCTTGCAGAAATCTGAATCAAATCTGCAAGCCATTTTTGAAAACACTTCCGAAGGATTTATCCTTACTGATTTGAATGGCAATATTAAGGTGTTTAATCAAAACGCAAACAATAATACCCTCTTAAATTCTGGCCAAGAAATTACGATAGGAAGCAATATTTTTGACTATATACAACCATCAAGAAAAGAAAATTATAAACTCACTGTTTCAAAAGTATTGTTGGGTGAAACTATCAAATATGACCACTACTATGAGAGAAAAAATGGTGAAATAAAGTGGTTTAATTTTGCAATCACTCCAGCCCACAATGCAGGTAATATAATAGGGGTTTGTATTACATCTGCCGATATTACTGACAGGAAACAATCAGAACAACTATTACGCGAAAGCCAGAATCGGTTGGAAACCATAATACAAAGCAATCCTGAATGTATTAAGATATTAAATAAAAATTGCGAATTGCTCGAAATGAACCCTGCCGGCCTGACTATAATTGAAGCCGAACGCCTTGAGCAGGTAAAGGGTACGGCAATAAGCAATATTGTAAACAAACATCACCGCCAAGCCTTTATTGATATGAACAATGCTGTTCTTAAAGGTGAATCCAGGACACTTCAATTTGAAATTACTGGATTGAAAGGATCTAATCGCTGGTTAGAAACGCATGCGGTGCCCTTAAAAGATTCGGAGGGAAAGATTACTACAAATCTGTGTGTAACACACGATATTACAGAGCAAAAGAATGCAGAACAACTATTACGCGAAAGCGAATCATTTAATAAGGGAGTGCTTTCATCCCTCAGTTCTCATATAGCTGTAATTGATGATACAGGAAATATTATAGCTGTAAACAAAGCCTGGAACAACTTTGCCAAAGCTAATGGCGTTAACTCATTGCAAAAAGTATCTGTAGGAAGCAACTATATTGAAGTATGCCAGAGAGCCAAGGCTTCGGGTAATAGTATAGCAGGGCAAACATTACAGGGCATCCAATCGGTATTTAATAAGGACATAAAAAACTTCGAACTAGAATACCCATGTCATTCTTTAACAGAAAAGCGATGGTTTAATCTTTCTATTATGAATTTTGGGGAAGATGATGCTAAAGTAGTGATATCGCATCAAAATATTACCAATCGAAAAATAGCCGAAGAGGCAAATAGGTTCAAAGCCAATTTATTAAACACTATAGGACAGGCGGCAATAGCAACAGACATTAATGGCGTTGTAAATTATTGGAACAAAGCAGCAGAAAATATTTATGGGTGGACAAAAGAAGAAGCCTTAGGGAAAAACATAATGGATTTAACAACCTCTGAGACCTCCAATGAACAGGCTATCCAGATTATGGAAGAACTAAAAAAAGGGCAAACATGGGCAGGAGAATTTAAAGTGCAGAAAAAGGATGGAACTAATTTTCCTGTGCATATTACCAATTCTCCCATTCATGATGAAAATAATATACTATCAGGCATCATTGGAATTTCGACTGATATTACCGAAAAGAAAAAATTGGAAGACCTTTTAGGAAAAACCAACAGGCTTGCAGCTATTGGTAGTTGGGAAATTGACGTTGTAAAAGGAACCGTATTTTGGTCGGACATTACAAAGGAAATACGCGAAGCGGACAAAGATTATGTACCACTTTTGGAGGTAGGAATAAGTCAATTTAAAGAAGGTATTGGTAAAGAAACCATTAATCAAAGAGTACAAGAATGTATAGAACATGGCACGTCATGGGATGAAGAATTGCAGATAATTACTTTAAAAGGGAATCATAAATGGATACGCACCATTGGTGAAGGAGAATTTTTAAATGGGAAATGTATAAAGATACATGGAAGTTTCCAGGATATTAACATTCGCAAAAATGCCGAACAATTGCTTCAACAGTCACAAGCTAATCTCCAGGCCATTATTGAAAACACTGATGCTTCTATCTATTCGCTAGACACCGAATTTAGGTATATAGCCTTCAATAAAACTTTATACGAAAACATAAAGCAGGCTTATAATATAGATATAAAAATAGGTGAAAATTCGTTCAATTTTCTCGAAAAATTAGAACCCGAAGAGGCAAAAGCTTGGAAAGAAATATATTCCAAAGTACTTCAAGGCGAAATCATTAAATTTGAAAAAGAGTTCATCATTGGTGAATTTCACAATCACTCCAGTTTTTCCCTTTACCCGTTATGGGAAAACAAAACCATCATTGGACTTTCGTGTTTTGTATATGACATTACCAAACAAAAACAAGACCAATTAGATAAAGAAAAAATGACTGCCGATATAATTCAGCGCAACCGCGACCTCGAACAATTTTCATACATTATTTCACATAACCTACGTGCACCAGCAGCCAACATAATAGCTTGTGCCGAAATTTTACAAGATGAAACCATCACTCCACAAGAGCAAAAAGCATTTCTGCATGGCCTTTCAGTAGCCATAGCGGCACTCGATACCATTATAAAAGACCTCAACAAAATCTTACAAGTAAAAAGTGAAGTTAACGAACAAAAAGAAGTTGTAATTTTTTCAAAACTCGTTAGCGATATTAAGATAAGTATAGGCAATCTTATTGAAAAACATGGTGTACACATTATATCCGACTTTTCGAAAGTGGATGAAATTTATTCCCTTAAAATTTATATATACAGCATCTTTTATAACCTCATAGGAAATAGCATTAAATACGGTATGCCAAACGAATCCCCTCGTATTGAAATAAAAAGTAAAAAAGAAAATGGGAAAATAATTCTAACTTTTAAAGACAATGGCTTAGGATTTGACATGAAAACACAAGCCGATAAAGTTTTTGGACTTTACAAGCGCTTTCATTCACACGTTGAAGGCAAAGGCATGGGCCTATTCATGGTGAAAGCACAAGTAGAATCGCTTGGCGGAAAAATATCTATTGCTAGCGAACCCAATAAAGGAACTGAATTTACAATCGTATTTGACAGCTAAATCTAAAATAACACAAATAACAAAACGGTTCCTCCTAGTTGATGATAAACTGTAAAACAATTTACTCAATAAAATGATTCTAAAAAAGTCATTTGAAAATGTGTGTCATCACCCCAAATAGGAGTACCTTGTACCCTCCTTAAAAAATAAGTAAAACAAGAATTTTATGAAAATCTTTTTTACGTTTAATATATTGGTATTTTTTATCAATCAGTTATTTTCACAGTGTGCTAATCCTGCAAACATATACACCTTTAACCATAATGGCAAAACTTATGAAATAGTTAAAGAGCTTATAGAACTTTTTAACATGACAGGAAAACAATTGAAAGTTTATAAAAATACCCCAATAATTGACCTTTCAGAATTTGCGAAAGGATTCTATATAATTCAACTTACGGAAGGTGCCTATATAAAACGAGGAAAGTTTATCTTGAATTAAAATCGGCGTAATGTTGATTTTCTAATTTGCTTTGGGGTAATACCGGTTGTAATTGTTAAATAGACCAGAGCTATTTGATAATTACAATGGTAAATGCCGATATAACAAAATAATAGCACATTGAGATATTTATCGAAATTGACTATATATTTTGGATTTTCGGTGTACCTTAGCAGTTGCTTAATCTTAGTATATAACCAATTCTTTTTCAGAATGTATAAATCATTTTCTGAATTTTAAAAAATGAACCATTACCTCCTATCTGTTTCCGAAACTTATCAAAAGCTAAACTCAAGTAAGCTGGGCCTAACTGCTGCGGATGCAGAAGAACGGCTAAAACAAAACGGCAAAAACGAACTCACAGAAAAAAAGAAAAACTCCGTTCTGCTGCTTTTGCTGCATCAGTTTAAAGATGTAATGATTTATATTTTGCTCATAGCTGCTGCAATCTCATACACCGTTGGCGATTTAAAGGATACAATTGTTATTTTAATCATTGTATTGTTGAATTCCATCATTGGATTTGTACAGGAATTTCGTGCCGAAAAGGCCATGGAAGCATTGAAAAAAATGTCGTCGCTTAATGCCTCTGTGCGCAGGGAAGGCAATATTGTTCAGTTATCTGCTTCTGAATTGGTGTTGGGCGATATGGTATTACTTGAGGCTGGGGCGCTGGTTCCTGCCGACATTCGCCTTACAGAAACGCACTCTTTAAAAATTGAGGAAGCATCGCTTACTGGAGAATCTAATGCGGTTGAAAAATCTATGGCCAACATCGGCACAGAAAATTTACCTCTTGGCGACCGATGCAATATGGCTTATAACACCACCATTATAACCTATGGAAGAGGCGAAGGCGTTGTAGTAGCAACGGGCATGAATACCGAAGTTGGTCGCATTGCTCAAATGCTACAAGAAGATGAAATAAAAACGCCTTTGCAAAAGCGGTTAGCCGATTTCGGAAAAAAATTATCTTTTATCGTCATTGGTATTTGCATTGCGCTATATGTTGTTGGTTGGTTGCGGAATGAAGATCCTGTTCAATTATTGCTCACGGCCATTTCTGTGGCTGTAGCAGCCATACCAGAAGCATTGCCTGCTGTTATTACCATTGCATTAGCCTTAGGGGCTAAACGGATGGTTCGTAAAAATGCACTCATTAGAAAATTACCCGCAGTGGAAACACTGGGTTCTGTTACCTATATCTGTTCTGACAAAACTGGCACCATCACGCAAAATAAAATGACGGTAGTGGATACTTGGGTTTCACCAGATGCAAATTCCATCCTTGATTTTGGTTCAGACCAATTGTTGCTGCTTGCTATGGAACTGAACCACGATGTTTCTATAAATGAAAACAATTTATTAAAGGGCGATCCAACTGAAATAGCCTTGGTAGAATTTACAAGAAAGAATGCTGGCTACGACAAACAATGGCAGACTGACTATAAACGGGAGCAGGAATTACCCTTCGATTCGGAGCGAAAAAGGATGACTACTGTTGTTCAAGTGAAAGGGCGTTGGCTAGTTGTTACGAAGGGCGCAGTGGAAAATATTCTCTTAATTTGTGGGGAGAAAAATGAGGATGAAATAAATTTGGTGACAGAAAATTTTGCGCATCAAGGCAAGCGGGTTTTGGCATATGCTGTAAAAGAATTAGCACAGTTGCCTCCAGATAATTCGGTTGAAGCCATTGAACATACGATGCGCTTTATTGGGCTTGCCGCCATGATTGATCCGCCTCGCAAAGAAGTGATACAAGCCATTGCCGAATGTCATACCGCAGGAATTACGCCTGTAATGATTACAGGCGACCATCCTATTACAGCCAAGGCTATTGCTACTGAGACGGGTATTTTGAGGAACGAAACAGATAAAATTATAACAGGAACGGAGCTTGAAAAATTTTCCGAAGAGACATTTGACAAAGAAATTGAAAACATAAAAGTATATGCACGAGTATCACCAGAACAAAAACTCAATATTGTAAAGGCACTTCAAAAGAAAAATCATTTTGTAGCCATGACAGGTGATGGTGTAAATGATGCGCCGGCCTTAAAGCGCGCTGATATTGGCATTGCCATGGGTATAACGGGATCTGATGTTTCGAAAGAAGTAGCTGATATGATTTTACTGGACGACAATTTTGCTACCATCATTCGTGCGGTTGGCGAGGGACGCAGGATTTATGACAATATTCGCAAGTTTGTAAAGTATATTCTCTCGGGCAATTGTGGCGAAATTTGGGCCATTATTTTAGCGCCACTGATTGGCCTACCTATTCCGCTTTTACCCATTCAAATTTTATGGATCAACCTAGTTTCGGACGGATTACCAGCCTTGGCATTTGCCGCAGAGCCTGCCGAAGAAAACATTTTAAAACGTCCGCCAAGAAGAACCGATGAAAGTTTTTTTGCTGGCGGAATTGGCCTTCACATCCTCTGGGTTGGCTTACTCATTGGCTTGGTTTGTTTAGGAACAGAGGCATGGGCAATTCATGTAGGAAATGCCAAATGGCCAACGATGGTATTTACCATCTTAAGCATTTCGCAAATGGGTCATGCCATGGCCATTCGCAGCGACTACAAATCGCTTTTTAGTATGGGTGTTTTTGGAAATAAACAATTAGTTTTTGCGGTACTAGTAACGCTTGGTTTACAATTGACATTAATCTATATTCCTTTCTTGCAGGATATTTTTAGAACACAAGCACTTACTTTAAAGGAATTAGCCATCTGTATTGGCTTATCGAGCATTGTATTTTGGGCTGTTGAAATTGAAAAATTTTTTAAACGCAGACGCTTATGAATGGCATGTATTTAAATGTACTAGGATTTCTTGGTTGCACGCTAGTGATTGTATTTAGCGGAACAAGACTAGCCAAATATGGCGATAAAATTGCCGACCTTACCGGATGGGGAAAAGCCTGGGTTGGCTTGATTTTAATGGCCTCTGTAACCTCTTTACCAGAGTTAATGACTGGTATAAGTTCGGTAACTATAATTGATTCGCCAGATTTGGCCGCTGGTGATGTGTTTGGGAGTTGTGTCTTTAACTTGCTTATTCTTTCTTTTATTGATGTGAGAATTCAAAAGCCTCTTACTTCGCTGGTAAAAACTAGTCACCTTTTTGCTGGGCTATTTGGCATCATACTCCTTGCCTTGAGCGGCTTTGCGATTATGATGAGCGATACCATCCCCAACTTGCTATGGATTAGTCCGTTTTCACTCTTGCTTATTGTGGTCTACCTATTTGCAATTTATGGCATATATCAATTCGACAAGTCGTCTGAAACCAATCATGGCGAACAAAATAAAGCAGAACTAAAAAAAGTAATTACTGCATACATTTTAAATGCACTTTTGGTGATTGGGGCAGCCATTTTACTTCCATTTTTTGGCGAGCAAATATCGGTTCAAACCGGATTAGGAAATTCATTTTTTGGAACCTTGTTTTTAGCGGCGTCCACCTCGTTGCCAGAATTGGTGGTATCCATTGCAGCCATCAGAATGGGTGCATTTGATTTGTTAGTGGGTAATTTATTTGGCAGCAACATTTTCAATATCTTAATACTTGCTCTCGACGATATATTTTACACCAAAGGGTCGCTCTTTGCCATTCTCAAAAAAGACCATTTAGATTCTGTATTAATTGTGATTATAATGACAGCCATTGTTGGCTTGGGATTAATGATTAAGCCTACCAAAAAATTCTGGCGTTTAAGTTTTGATACCCTCATCATTCTATTTTTGTATATAGGTTTAATTGTGGTGTTGTTTGTTAAAAAATAGAACATGATGTTTGCCATTTTTCTTGAAGGTTTACAATAAATTTCATTTAAAATTGGCATTTTGTGCAATCGACTTTGAAGAGAAAACCATATGAATAAGTATTTCCAAAAAAAATCAGTTATTATTATAAATCCTACATTGTGCATGAACAAAAAATACTAAACAACAAGGTTATTACAAACAAGATTTGACGTGAATAAAACAAAACAAATAACCTAAAAATGCGTTTAAATTAGTATACTGACAAATATTTCCTTCTTAAAGCCTTGATTTAAAAGACTTGACAAATTTAAATTTCGAAACCATTTTAGAAAATAATATGTTTATTTGTAAAACAACAACAAATAGAAAATCAATAATTTTTAATTTATACAAACCTAATAATCAACAAACTAAATGAGACAAAAATTTACAACACTTATAGTAATCTTACTTTTTGCACTCAATTCCTCTGCACAAAAAGATGTATTTTTAACTATCACCCACAAATTGGGATCAAATAACTTTAACTTTAATCAAGCTGCAACAAACGATTTAGGTAATAATTTAAATGTTTCAAGAATAGATTATTACATGTCTAAATTTGTAATCATACATGATGGAGGGCAATTATTAAGTTTACCAGATAGCATAATTATACTTGCAAAAGGGTGGAACAATGTAGTAAAGAAATTAGGAAATTTTAATGTTACCAATGTAGAAGGCATTACTTTCTCAATTGGTGTTCCCCTGAGCTATAATCATACCGACCCAACTCTTTATGGTCCGCTTAATCCGCTATCTCCTCAATCACCTTCTATGCAATGGGGGTGGACTGCTGGATATAGATTTGTGGCAATCGAGGGAATGGCAGGACCTTCACTAAGCACTGGTTATCAAATGCATGGATTAGGCGACACTAATTACTTTTCTCAAACAAAAATGACAAACGGTACGAACGCCAATGGCAATATTTATATCAATTTAAATGCAGATTACACACTTGCTTTAAAAGGAATAAATGTCGCTTCTGGTCCGATTGATCATGGTGTAGATGCAACAGATTTAACGGTATTACAAAATTTTAAAAATTATGTTTTTTCAGTTGGTACTGTCATTCCTACTGGCATCAAAAGTGTAAATGAAGAAATAGAAGTTAGCATTTATCCAAACCCAAGTACACAAAAAATAAACATAGATTTAGGTAATAAGAATGTTGAACTTTCTGATATTATCGTAATAGATATTCTTGGAAGAGAAATTATCAATAGAACTATTGGTGGTAACAGCAATATAGATTTACAAATAGCTAGACCAGGAATTTATACCATTCTATTTCTTGAAATGGGAACACTAAAAGGAACAAGAAAAATTATCATTCAATAGGTTAAATGATGCCAAGCACCCGGCAAATATTAGCAACAATTATCACTTTAGCGTTATTTTTAGGCGCGTGTAAGAAAGACCCTAAAATAACGAACACAGAAGAAGCTATGATGCAAATTCCCAAAGGGTTTCCATCGATTGTTTTTCCATTAGGTAATGAATTCACTAAAGAGCGTTGGGAATTAGGTAAAAAGTTATTTTACGATAAAGCAATGTCAAAGAATTATACTGTGAGCTGTGCATCTTGTCATCAAGCAAACAATGCCTTTAGTGATACAATCTCTTTTAGTTTAGGCGATAATAATTTGGTTGGAAATAGCAATGCCCCTACCCTCACAAACATTGCTTACCACCCTTATTTTACTAGAGCAGGTGGCGTGCCAACTTTAGAAATGCAAATACTAGTACCGATTCAAGAGCACAATGAATTTAATACGAATATTTTGGATTTGGTAGCGCGTTTTAAAAACGATATTGATTATAATAAGGCTGCAAATGTGGCCTACGGTAGAGACTTCGATTCGTATGTTATTGTAAGAGCACTGGCAAACTTTGAACGAAGTTTAATTAGTGGGAATTCTAGTTTCGACCAATACAATTATCAAGGAAAAAAAAACAGTCTTTCAGAACAGCAAATTAATGGCATGAATCTTTTTTATAGCACCAAAACCAATTGTTCCAAATGCCATTCAGGGTTCAATTTCACCAATTATAGTTTTGAAAATAATGGTCTATTTACCAATTATGCAGATAGTGGAAGAATGCGTTTGACAAAATTAGAGAGTGACCGAGCAAGATTTAAAGTGCCCACCTTGAGGAACATTAACTTAACCGCACCCTATATGCACGATGGCTCTATAAAATCATTAAAAGAGGTAATATTACATTATAATCTGGGAGGTGTATACCACAAAAATAAAAGTGAACTTATTAAACCCCTCAACTTAAGTGAGGAAGAAATGAACAATCTTGGCGTTTTTCTAGAATCCCTTTCTGATGAATCTTTCAATAACAATAAAATTTTTAAGCAATGAAAAAATATTATAAATTAGCAATGACCACAATGTTTGCTATCATCATTTTAAATTTAGGATGTAAAAAAGAGTCTAAAATAGCTGAAGAGTCTGATAGTCCCTATACTTTAGAATTTGGTGCCCTGCCAAATCCTAATATTGCATTAGACAATGCATTGACAGTGGAAGGAGTTAAATTAGGCAGGATGCTTTTTTACGAAAAAATGTTATCGAGTAATAGCCAAATGGCTTGTGCCAGTTGCCATAATCAAAAAACAGCCTTCTCAGATACCAATACATTTTCAATTGGAGTGTTGGGATTGCCGGGAGGAAGACACGCTATGAGCGTTTTTAATATGGCTTGGAACTCAAATGGTTTTTTCTGGGATGGCAGATCTAATTTACTCCGCGACCAGTCTCTAAAGCCTATTCAAGATTCACTTGAAATGCACGAAACATTACCAAGTGTAATAGCAAAGTTAAACGCTAGTTCAATGTACAAAGACCAATTCAAAAAAGCATTTGGTCAAGAGACAATTACGCCTGAACTAATGTCTAAAGCAATGGAACAATTTATGAATTCTATAGTCTCATTTCATTCAAAATATGACGACTTTGTTGCTGGAAAAACTACCTTAACAGCAAAGGAAGAACGTGGGCGATTTTTATTCTTTACAGAATACAATCCTTCGTTTCCAAATGCTTCAGGCGCAGACTGTCAGCATTGCCATGGAGGTGCTAATTTTGAAAATGATAAATACATGAATAATGGTCTTGATGATGATGCAAGCATTAAAGACATTGGCAGGGGAAAAGTAACAAATAATACAATAGATAAAGCCAAGTTCAAAGTTACCTCCCTAAGAAATGTTGAACTTACACATCCTTACATGCATGATGGCCGCTTCAAAACATTAGAGGAAGTAGTTGAGCATTATAATTTGGTTGCCAATTCAACTACACTCGATGCTTCCTTTCAGCAACAATTACCATATGGTGGTCTTAAATTAAGTGTAAGTGACAAGGAGGCTTTAGTGGCATTTCTAAAAACACTAACCGATTATACACTCATAAATGAAACAAAATATAGCAGTCCATTTTAAATTTGACCGAATAAAAGCAACCAATTTTTACAAGGCTTTTCCTGATTTCGGCAATCATAATTGATATTCTCCCTTAGATTCAAGAGACAAATGCAACTTTAGGGGGTATCAATAAAATAAAACGATTGAAGCTCAGACATATTTAAAAATTCAAATTATTCCTTTTCCATTAGCCGTGTACCAACTTTAAATTTTAACCACTACAAATCACATAGCGCCTATCAAAATGGATCCTATATGTTAAAAAAATGTGGTGCAATAGTTAATTTGATTTTACCTCTTACCTAATTTAACTGATCACTAAATAATTATATTAGTAGTTCCATAAAAAAAAAGGCACCCAATAGGATGCCTTTTTTTAACAATATACTTTTTGCTGCAAACTAGCTCTCGCTTGGTAAACTTGGATCTACAGGCGCTACCTTTAAAGTAATCTCTCCCATTTCTTCCACGTTTAGCACTGCTTGCTCCACCTCAATGGCTGCCGCAACCTCAATGGCTTCCATGTCAATTGCAGGCACCGCCTCTTCCACTTTATCGTGCGGACGAACACCTAAAATTTCTACCAAATCTGTTTGGAATAAAATTTCTTTCTTTAACAATATCTTAGCAAGCTCTTCTAATTTATCGCGCTTCTCAATCAACAATTCTTTTGTTTTTTGATAACATGCATCAATAATCAACCTAACCTCATGGTCAATCATCTCAGAAGTTTTCTCGCTATATGGCTTGGTAAAACCATACTCTTGGTTGGTGTCGTTAAAACTCACATTGCCAATTTTAGCATTCATGCCATAAATGGTTACCATGCCATAAGCCATCTTGGTTATGCGCTCCAAATCGTTTTGCGCACCCGTACTTATTCTTCCAAAAACAATATCTTCTGCTACGCGTCCGCCCAAGGTCATACACATCATATTCTCTAATTGTTGTGTGGTATACAAATACTGGTCCTTAGGCAAATATTGCGCATAGCCCAAAGCAGCCACACCACGCGGCACAATGCTCACCTTCACCAACGGATCAACCCCTTCTAAGAACCATCCCGAAATTGCATGTCCACTCTCATGGTAGGCAATAATCAATTTTTCTTCTTGAGAAATAATCTTATTCTTCTTTTCCAAGCCACCAATAATACGGTCAATTGCATCTTGAAAATCTTGCATATCCACCGCAGTTTTGTTGTTACGCGCCGCAATTAAAGCAGCCTCATTACACACATTTGCAATATCGGCTCCAGCAAATCCCGCAGTCTGTATAGACAGCTTCATTGGATCAACACCCTCAGCCGTTTTAATAGGCTTTAAATGCACCTTAAAAATCTCTTCACGACCATTTAAATCGGGTCTATCAATGGAAATTTGTCTATCAAACCTACCCGGTCTCAACAATGCTGTATCCAAAATATCGGGCCTATTGGTAGCCGCCAAAATAATAACACCCAAATCGGTTGCAAAACCATCCATTTCAGTTAGCAATTGGTTCAAGGTATTTTCCCTCTCATCATTTCCGCCCTGAACCAAATTTTTGCCACGTGCCCTGCCTACTGCATCAATCTCATCAATAAAAATAATACAAGGCGCTTTCTCTTTTGCTTGCTTAAATAAATCTCTCACCCTACTTGCACCCACACCCACAAACATCTCCACAAAATCTGAACCCGATAAAGAGAAAAATGGCACGCCTGCCTCACCCGCAACGGCCTTAGCCAATAAAGTTTTACCCGTTCCTGGAGGGCCAACCAACAAAGCACCCTTCGGAATTTTACCTCCAAGCGTCGTATATTTTTTCGGATTCTTCAAGAAATCCACAATCTCCATTACCTCTACTTTGGCCTCATCCAAACCAGCCACATCCTTAAAAGTAATGTTTACATGCTGGTCTTTATCAAACAATTGCGCCCTACTCTTTCCAATATTAAATATCTGTCCGCCGCCGCCGCCAGCACCGCCGCCCATTCTGCGCATAACAAACATCCACAATCCAATTAACAAAGCAAATGGCAATAACCAACTTATAATCTCTCCAACATAGTTGTGCTGCGTATCCGTTTCGGCAATTAATCGCTCATTCTGCGGAAAAGCTTCCTGACGTTTACTTAAATCGGTCTCAAAACTTCCCACATCACTAATTTCAAAAAAGTAATGCGGCCCAACATCAGAAGCGGCAAAAATGCCCGTGCGGTTTTTTAAATCGCTATACTTTTCATTTTTTAGCGCATCCTTCTTTATGTAAATCTCAACACGCTCCTTGTTAATGACCACAATTTTTTCAATATCATGCGAAGGCAACATCTCGGTAAAGAATTTGGTCTTCGAAGTTTTAATAGAAACATCATGCGGCGCAAATTGAAGCGCTAAAAATACCACGGCAATAATTCCATAAATCCAATAAAAATTGAACTTTGGCATCATAGGTGGCAATTTGGGTTTCTTATTAAAAGGGTCGTTTTGGCCCTTAGGCGGATTATTATTTTCTGACATGCGTACTTATTTGAACAGCTCTTTTGAAGCTGCAATTTGAAAAAATATTTTTAATTATTTATAGAATTAAGGCTGAACCAAAAAATTAAGCTGTGGAGCCATCCAAAACGTCGATAAAGGAACAAAACCATTCTGATTAAAATCGCCCAAATCCTTTAAAATGGGGTTTAATACCAAAGTATCTTCGCTCACTTCTCCTGCATCTATTGCCGCCTGCAAACTTTTTTTATCAAATGCCTTAAGGTCTAAACCCATATTTGTAAATATTAACAAACGATCAAAGAAATTGATTTGATACATCGCCCCTAAATCTTTCATGAGCTGAACCGACTTATCTATGCCACATCCGCTGATGGAATTTACACGCTCGTCTAAGGCAATAATAATTAATTGGTTAAATAAAATAGCGCCTTCGGCCTTCATGGGCATATCGTGTGAACTCCACGAAGCAGTAAAATTATCTAACTTATCTTGTATGGTCATGCTTTCGCTAGGCGTGAATTTTCTATTCGACCCATAAACCCAGACGCGGGCATTCGATGCTATGTTTGAAAATGTTTCCATTGTAAATTTGTGCAAACGAAAATACCAAAAATTAAGCCATTGACAGATTGTCAGATAAAAATAATCAAAAAACTGATACTTTCGTGACACACAATAAATAATTACCATGAGAAAGTCTTACTTATTTCTTTGTTTATTCCTAATAATTGGTTCAGCCCAAGCCCAAAGCACTATAGAATATCATTTGGGTATTGGCGTGGGTTCATTCCAAAATGCGTCCATTAGAAACAACAACAACCCCTTATTATCAGTTGCCAAAACAGGGGGCGATAAACCTACTTATTCCTATGCTACCACTGGCCCAATTAGGTTGGGAATAAAATCGCATGAAGGAAAACATTTCTTATTAGGAGCAGATTTTAGCTATACCAATGTTGGGGTTAAAACAGAAAACCAATCCGGTTTGAACCAATCAAGCAATTTTGCTTTCTATTGCTTAACCGCCTCAACGCAATACAAATACATCGACAAACCCAATTTAACCTTGTACTCTGGAATCGATTTTGGCGTATGCTATACTACTGGTAAAAACAAAACCACCAACCAAAAAATAAACGACCTTACTCCTGCCTATCAAGTTAATTTTTTAGGGGCAAGATATGGCAATAAAATTGGCGTTTATGCAGAGTGCGGACTAGGTTTCAACGGATATGTAAACGGCGGTGTCTTTTACAAAATGGATTAATCCTAAAATATATTTAGCAAAACCTTAATTTCGAAACCTCCACCAAACCTGGAGGTTTTTTTTTAATATGAGTGATTCAAAATCGTCTATAGTCATTGTAGGTGCTGGTCCTGCGGGTTGTGCCACCTCGCTATTTTTAAGCAAATTAAAAATACACCACACCATCATTGAAAAAGCAGTTTTCCCGCGCGATAAAGTTTGTGGTGATGCACTAAGCGGAAAAGTAGTGTATGTATTAAAGCAACTCGACGAAAAAATACTAGATACTTTTGCCAGTGAGTCCAATGAATTTATGCCAAGTTGGGGTGTAAAATTTGTGGCGCCAAACGGCAAAGGCATCGATATTCCTTTTAAACAAAACCCAACAAAGGACATGAAACCGCCCGGCTTCATAAGCAAGCGCATAGATTTCGACAATGCCCTTTTTCAATTGCTCAATACTACGTATGCCAACATTTTGCAAGGCACTTGCCTAAGGGAAGTGATACAACACAGCGATGGCATAGACCTTATTTGTGAGCAAGAAAATGAAGGCAAAAAAACAGAATTGGTCTTCCAAAAAATAAAAATGGTGGTGGGCGCAGAGGGCGATAGGTCTATCATTGGAAAAAAACTAGCGGGCATACAAAAAGACAACTTACATTACTGCGCAGGCATTCGCGCATATTATAGTGGCGTAAAAGACCTCCACCCAGAAAACTATATAGAATTACATTTCTTAGAAGAAATGTTGCCAGGTTATTTCTGGATTTTCCCCATGCCCAATGGCATGGCAAACGTGGGTGCAGGCATGTTAAGCGATACTGCCAGCAAGAAAAAAATCAACCTAAGAGAAGACATGCTGCGGGCTATTAAAAATAATGCCACCATCAAAGACCGTTTTGCAGATGCCAAAATTGAAGGCAAAATTGAAGGTTGGGGACTTCCTTTGGGTTCAAAGAAAAGACCTTTAAGTGGCAAAAATTTCTTGCTCACAGGCGATGCCGGAAGCCTCATTGATCCCTTTACCGGAGAAGGCATTGGCAACGCACTTTATAGCGGCATGTTGGCAGCAGCACACATAGAAAAATGCCTGAACCAAAATAAATTCGACGCGCAATTTAACCTCGCATACGACCATGCTTTCTACACCCGCCAATGGGATGAATTAAAGCTGAGCCACACCATGCAAAAACTTTGCAAGTACCCGTGGCTCTTCAATTTTGTGGTAAACAAAGCCAACAAAAACAAAACCCTCCGTCAAACCATCAGTTGCATGTTTGAGGACCTCGATATGCGCGCCAAATTGCGCAATCCACTGTTCTACTTAAAGCTATTAATCAACGACTAATAGCAATTGTAACTAACGTTGCTAACCTTTTGCTCCTTGCATTAAGCGAATATAGTTTTGCTATGAGCTAACGACTAACGTTGCTAACCTTTTGCTCCTTGCATTAAGCGAATATAGTTTTGCTACGAACCAACGACTAACGTTGCTAACCTTTTGCTCCTTGCATTAAGCGAATATAGTTTTGCTACGAGCCAACGACTAACGTTGCTAACCTTTTGCTCCTTGCATTAAGCGAATATAGTTTTGCTACGAGCCAACGACTAACGTTGCTAACCTTTTGCTCCTTGCATTAAGCGAATATAGTTTTGCTACGAGCCAACGACTAACGTTGCTGACCTTTTGCTCCTTGCATTAAGCGAATATAGTTTTGCTGGGCAGTATAAAAATCTGGAAACTCTTTTAAAGCCATTTCAAAATATTTCTTAGCGCCATTTAAATCATTGTTGTTGGCAGCCACAAAGGCCTTGGCATTATAAACCGCTGCACGCAAAGGCACACGCTGTTTTTCGGTCTCAGAAATCATAAAGTCAACCGTATCGGTTGAGGTCTTCATTTCCTTTTCTAAGGTAGCAAAAGAACTTTGCGCTCCTTTTGCATCACCAGCCGACAATTGAATGGTAGCCACCTGATACAAATAAGTAATTTTACCAGTTGAAGCATATAACTTGTTATAGAAATCTAACAACTCCATGCCCTTTCCAGCCTCTTGTAAACACAAAGCTTTCAACTGCAACAACTTCTCATCAGTTGGCTTTTTCACCAAAGCTTTATCGGTATAAAATTCGGCCGAACCAAAGTTGCGCACCGCTGCATATAATTCTGGCAAAGAATCTACATATTGCGATTGCGTGCTGTCTTGCAGCAAAAGCGTTTGTGCAGCCACAATGGCCGTATGGTAATCTTTCACTTCCATGCTGTGTTTAAACAAAGCATCGTAATCAACCGCGCTCTTATTGTTGTTACATGCAAAAGTAAAAGCTAAGGCCAAACCAAAGATGAATTTCTGAATCATAAATAAATTTTAAAATGATGGGTAATAGGTCGGCAAATTAGCATATTAAAGCGTGAAATGGTAGCTTTATTTTGCAAATGTGAAGTAGTTGTCTGCACAATCTTGCACCGTTTTATCAATAGGCGTAAACTCAAAACCAATTTCATTCTGTATGCGACTGGCATTATAATACGATTCATTTAAGGCAGCACGGGCCGTTTCTTTGGTAATAGAAATTCCGCCACTGCTAAACAAGCGAACCACCGCCATAACGCGCCAAGAAAGGGCTGCCATCCATGGCCTTACTTCTATATAAGGTCGCTTTTTCTGCAAAGCATCGGCTATCATAAAAAACAAATCCCTAAAACGCATATTGGCGCCAACCAGCACAAATCGTTTGTTATAAACCTTTAGCGCAGTCAATTGAATCAATGCCCTAGCCACATCTTTTACATCCACATACCCATTAACACCCATGCTATACAAAGGCATTCCTTTATAGATGGTCTGAACCAATGCGTTAGACCCTTTAGAAAAATCGCCCACCCCAATAATAACTCCCGGATTTACCATGCAAACCTGTAAGCCTTCCTCTGCACCACGCCATACCTCCAACTCGGCCTTATACTTGCTAATGGCGTAATTGCTGTTAAGCTTGCTGCTTTCCCACTTGCTATCTTCGTCCATGGTATTGCCACTTTTGGTTCTTCCCAATGAAGCAATTGAGCTTACATAACTTAGGTTCTTTACGCCATGTATTAAACATAAATTAACCACATTAGCAGTTCCCTCTGCATTTACCTGCATCATTAAATTGCGCTTGCTTTGCTCAAACGACACAATGGCCGCACAATGATAAACTGTTTCAATTCCTTGCATGGCCTGGGCCAAGGTGTCTAAATCTAACACATCGGTTTCTACCCATTCTAAGTTTTTGAGCCAACTTGCTCGCTGCAATTCGGCTTTTATATAATGCGCAAACACCAAGTTAAACTCCCGCATGTCAGACTCTCTGCGTTTGCAAGCACGCACAATTTGCCCATCTGCCAAAAGCAAACAAACAAGGTGAGAACCCAAAAATCCTGTTGCGCCAGTTACAAGTATCAAGTGTGGAAATGTGTATTAATTGTTGGGCTAAAATAAGCAGTTTTGAAGAATATCTATCTATATACATGATAACAGATTACTTACATCCGCTTTCAGCCGCTCATATTCAGTCGTTAGACCATGGTTTTAGCAGCAAAACTTTATTTCATTCTACTCAATTTTATGAGGGCAAGGAGGTAAATTTAAGCAATTTCGACTTAGTTATTTTGGGGGTAAAAGAGGATCGGTTCAGACCAGAATTTGAAGGTTGCCATGCTGCACCCGATGAAGTGCGGAAGGAATTGTATGCGCTTGTGAAACCCCGTACCGATTTGCGCATTTTGGATTTGGGAAATATTGTGCCCGGAAACAGCTTAAGCGATACGCATTTTGCTTTGCGTGCTACCTTAGAATCTTTGCATAAAGAAAAAATTGTGAGCCTAATTTTAGGTGGTTCGCAAGATTTAATTTACCCGCAGTATGCCAGTTTTCAAGGGCTGAACCCAAATATGCAGGTGGTTTTGGTAGATGCTAAAATGGATATGGAGATTAGGGCCGATAAGGCCAACAACAATTATTTGCCCAATATCATTGCACACGAGCCCGAGTTTTTATTCAATATTAGTCAGGCTGCTTACCAAGGGCATTTTGTGGAAGCCCAAAGTTACGATGCGTTTGAACGCATGAATTTTGACATGTTGCGACTTGGCAGTTTGCGCGGCAACATGCAAGAAATTGAGCCCTATTGCAGAAATGCCAACATGCTTGGCTTTAGCATGCAAGCCATAAAAGCAAGCGATGCACCCGCTCAAAAAAGACCTTCGCCTAATGGCATGAGCGCCGAAGAAGCTTGTCAGCTTTGCCGTTACGCAGGCATGAGCAACGATTTAATGAGTGCCGGATTTTACGATTTAAATCCACTAGAAGACCGCAACCATGTAACCAGTGCTTTGGCAGCGCAAATGATTTGGTACTTTATTGAAGGCTATACCAACCGCCGCAACGATTACCCTGTGGCCGAAAGCAAAGACTACCTCATTTACCACACCACCAATAAAAACATGAACCACGAACTCACTTTTTACAAGAGTGTGTTAAGCAACCGCTGGTGGATGGAGGTGCCATACCCACACGAACGCAGCAAACACGAAGGAAAATTCTTGGTTCCTTGCAGCTACAAAGATTATCAAACAGCCCAAAACGACGAAATACCCGACCGCTGGATGAAGACCTACCAGAAACTGTAGCTAAATTTTAAAAACTTGGAGAGGAAACTCTTTATTCTGCCAAAGGTCATTTTAAAGCATGAAACCTTAGGCGGCAGCTAATCATATATACCATTAAGGCCAAAACAGCCCGATTAAATACAGAATTAAGAAATGAACTTCAAGGACAAAATCAAAACAACAGTAAGTGATCCACAAAGCAGGCCTTAAGGTGGCAGTTTTGAAAAAAAGCAGGTAAAGGAAAATAATAGAGGCACGTTCATTCAAGTTCTTAATTTAGTACTTCATTTAGCACTTCATCGTAAGCCTTCGGCCACGGCCGTATTGTAAGAATTAATTTAGCGACTTAAACTTGCTGCACAAAAAAGGTATATATGAGTAATCAGGAAAGGCAGGATCAAATGTTTGAATTTATTGAGTCGTTTAATGT
>Ga0163151_10002305_pt1 | contig 29919 bp, 22 predicted proteins | sample OliLakLV19MP5IB2_FD_145596 | JGI IMG/M metagenome (GOLD analysis project Ga0163151, IMG submission 145596) | Freshwater microbial mat bacterial communities from Lake Vanda, McMurdo Dry Valleys, Antarctica - Oligotrophic Lake LV.19.MP5.IB-2 | ecosystem: Environmental > Aquatic > Freshwater >...
GATTCTTATGTAATAGATTTTGATACATAAGAGTTTTAGGTATATTTGTATACGGAAACACAAAAAGAGACAGCATGCTTTATTCATCAGAATTGATCAAAGGAACCTTAAGAACCATTATCCTAAAACTTTTGTGCGATGAGCAAAAGATGTACGGATATGAAATTACGCAAAAGGTAAAAGACCTTACCAAAAGCCGCATTCAATTAACAGAAGGTGCATTGTACCCAACCTTGCACGCCATGGAAAGTGAAGGGCTATTATCTACCGAAACCGAATATATTGGAAAACGGGTAAGAAAATATTATTCGGTTAGTAAAACGGGTAAGGCCAAGGCAGCAGAAAAAGTAAATGAGTTTGCAGAATTTATGGAAACAATGCGCGTATTGTTAAACATAGATTTAAAAACTTTAAACGTGCAGTAAAATGTATGCTATTTCTAACGCGCAAGTAGATTTTATGCTAGCAGATATTGCCAAGCAGGGCATTACCGATGAGGACCTGCGCAACAATATTCTAGACCATGTTTGCTGCCTCATTGAGAATAGTTCTGAGCCCTTAGAAGATTTTGAATTGTGTTACCGTTTCTACATCAAAAAATTCTACCAAAAATACCTCCGTGAGATTGAGGTAGAAGCAAATTTATTAATCACCTTTAAACATTATTATCAAATGAAAAAGTTCATGTTATTGAGCGGAATAGCCGGTGCGGGCATTTTACTATTAGGCAATTTATTTAAATTTATGCATTGGCCAGGTGCATCTATTTGCATTTTACTTGGCATTATTTTGCTGGCGTTAATTTTTATTCCCCTCTTATTTTTTATCAAAATGAAAGAAAGTCCTAGCAACTCGCAACGCATGCTGTTAGGTGTTGGCACCATATTGGCCATTGCCTTTTCTTTGAGTGTTCTCTTTAAAATGATGCATTGGCCCTATGCGAATATCCTTGGAAACATGAGTCTTTTTGGGGCCGTGCTGGTTTTTTCTCCCATGTATTTGGTGAATAGTTTTAAAACCAAAGACCAACCAAGAATTCAAAAATTACTGCATCCAACAAATTGGTTCAGACAGCAACGAAACCGCTAAAATAAAAAGAGAAAAATTTATCGGGCTGAACCAAAAAGCCGATGCGCTTAGGAATTATTTGTACGAAAGTATGACAGGCCTACAGGGCGAAATTCGGTTTGCAGATTTGTATGAAGCCAACCCCAATGACCTTGTTATGTCTGCTTTATTGCCAACACACAACACGCAAGTTGATGTTATGATGGCGTTTGAAGAGGCCTTAAACAAGGTGTATGGCAAGCCAGAAAAAGACATAAAATGGGCAAAGGAAAACCTGTTTGGCATTCGCAATTCAGAAGTTTTTGTGAGGGTTAACGACATTGAAAAGGAAGCCCTACTCTATTTGCTGCAAGAGAAACCTTAAGCTATTATTAAAATACTAAGCTATAGGAGAAACATAAGCTGCAAGAGAAACCTTAAGCTATAAGTAAAATACTAAGCTATAGGAGAAACATAAGCTGCAAGAGAAACCTTAAGCTACAAGTAAAATACTAAGCTATAGGAGAAACATAAGCTGCAAGAGAAACCTTAAGCTGCTTGAAAATTCTTTAACCTCACCTGCTCCATTTTCTCTTTTGCATCCTGGGCGGTGAGGTGAATTTTCTTTATGTTTTTAGCACTTGGCGCATCGTACATGTGGTCCATCATTAAGGCTTCACAAATGCTTCTTAAACCACGTGCGCCCAGCTTCAATTCAAAGGCCGTATCCACAATCATATCAATCACTGCATCGTCAATAATTAACTCAATATCTTCTAACGAAAACATGTGAATGTATTGCTTAATTAAAGCATTTTTTGGTTCAGTAAGAATGCGTTTTAAAATTACCTTATCTAATGGCTCTAGGTGACAAATTACAGGCATGCGGCCAATGATTTCTGGAATTAATCCATAGCTGCGCAAATCGGCAGCCGACACAAATTTTAACAAACTGCCGTCGCCATTTGCCGTTGGCAATTCGGTTGTTTTAAAGCCAATGGCTTGTGTTTGCAAACGACGCGAAATCATTTTCTCGATGCCATCAAATGCTCCTCCGCAGATAAAAAGAATGTTCTCCGTATTAATTTGTATCATCTTTTGATCGGGATGTTTTCTACCTCCTTGAGGCGGCACATTAGAGACCGTGCCTTCCAAAATCTTTAGCAAAGCTTGTTGAACACCTTCACCACTTACATCGCGGGTAATAGAAGGGTTATCACTCTTACGCGAAATCTTATCAATCTCATCAATATAAATAATGCCGCGCTCGGCAGAAGCCACATCGTAATTTGCAGCTTGCAACAAGCGTGTTAACACACTTTCTACATCCTCGCCTACATAACCTGCCTCGGTAAGCACCGTGGCATCTGCAATGCAAAATGGCACCTGCAACATACGTGCAAGGGTTTTGGCTAAAAGCGTTTTACCAGTACCCGTTTCGCCCACCAACAAAATATTCGATTTCTCTAACTCAACATCATTTGTTTTCTTAGACAACACGCGTTTAAAGTGGTTATAAACCGCCACACTCAAAACCTTTTTGGCATCGTCTTGTCCAATAACATACTGATCTAAAAATCCTTTTATTTCAATTGGTTTAAGCAATTTAATGGCCTTGTTGGCCTCCTTTGCTTCTACCGATTCTTTGTCTTCATTTACAATCCTAAAAGCCTGACCAATACAATTTTCACAAATAAGGGCATCAATGCCCGATATGAGGTAACTTGCTTCGCTTCTACCCCTTCCACAAAAGGAACAAACATCTTCTTTCTTCTTTGCCATCTATAACACTAATTTAAAAAATAGGGCTGCCCTTTTTTAAGAGCAGCCCGCAAATATATGGAAACAAAAATTAACCTATTTGGTTTCTTCCTTTTTATGTTTCATTAAAACATCGTCAATCATGCCATACTCCTTAGCCTCAGCCGCTATCATCCAATAATCGCGGTCGCTATCTGCTTGCACTTTATCAAATGGCTGCCCGGTATGGTCTGCAATAATATCGTATAATTCTTTCTTCAACTTTTGAATCTCACGGGCCGTAATTTCAATATCGGAAGCCTGACCTTGCGCGCCACCCAAAGGCTGATGAATCATAACACGTGCATGTGGCAATGCACTGCGCTTACCCTTTTCGCCAGCACATAACAACACTGCAGACATGGAGGCAGCTAAACCTGTACAAATGGTAGCCACATTGGGATTTACCCACTGCATGGTATCATAAATACCTAAACCAGCATATACAGAACCGCCTGGCGAGTTAATATACATTTGAATATCGCGGCGTGCATCCATCGAATCCAAAAATAACAATTGCGCCTGAACAATATTGGCAACATAATCATCAATGGGCATACCCAAAAACAAAATGCGATCGGCCATTAACCTAGAAAAAACGTCAATTTCCCTAAAGTTCATTGGTCTTTCTTCAATAACCGTACGGGTCATACCTTCCATAGAACTTTCTATGTATGCATCAACATTAATGCTGCTTATTCCTTTGTGTTTTACCGCATATTTGCGGAATTCATTTCCTAAATTCATCGTGTGTGTTTTGGTCAAATATAAATTAATTTTTAAAAAGGCAAATCCTTATTTTCGGTCTCAACCAAAGCAATTGCTATGCCAATGGAACAACCTGACAGAATAGCACCTCGGCCTTAACCCGGCAACTCTATTCCCTTCATTTTCCTATAAAGACTAATGGCATGCCTGTCTGTTAATCCGGCCACAAACTCACAAACCGATATTAATTGCAGGTACATACTTTCCTTTATCTCCTGCTTAGGTTGCTGCAAATGTGCTGGCAACAACTCGGCAATCTTCTTGTCTTTATAACTTGGTTTATCCTTAACCGGATTGCAAATTTGGTTGAGGGCGTTTAAAAATAAATCCAATAAACCGCCAATGACCTCAAACCCTGCTGCCTCAATTTCTATTACCTGTCTGGCCTTATAAACCTTTTGCATAGAAACTTCCTTTATTAAATCTATTTCATTTTTATGCTTGCTCAACTGAATCAATGAGGTATCAAACTCGCCTTTTAACATGCTTTCTTCGTGCAGCAAAAACAGCTCTGCCATTTCTTTAATTAAGCTATTAATAGCAACCGCACGCAAATAAGAAACCTTCTCATCAAAATGCAGAAGTTGGGCATAACTTGCCTCATAAAAATTATCGCCCGCTATAGGCAAAAGCAATTTTTCTGCTAACGCAAAATCAATCCAACGCAAACGCAAGCCATCTTCAAAATCAATAATATGGTAACAAATGTCATCTGCCGCCTCCACCAAAAACGCCAATGGATGCCGCCTATAATATTTCTGCTCTCCCGCGCCAACACCAATCAAATTGAGTCTTGTAGCCAATTCATCAAACAAAGATTTCTCGCTCTGAAAGCAGCCAAACTTTTTTTCGCTTGCCCTGCCCTTGGGTAAAATAGGCAAACTTTCTTTGGGATATTTGGTAAAGGCTGCCAAAGTTGGGTAACTTAACCTAATGCCGCCGCGCAAGCCATTGGCGGCATTGGTCAATATTCTAAATCCGTTGGCATTGCCTTCAAATCTAATTAAATCTGTCCACTCTTTTGGGCTTAAACCCAACTCATATTTTTGTCCGGCGCCATTTAAGAAATATTCTGCAATGGCAGATTCGCCGCTATGTCCAAAAGGCGGATTGCCAATATCATGTGCTAAACTTGCAGCGGCCACAATGGCACCAAAATCGTGGTGCGTTAACTGCATATCGCGCAACTCGCTGTACTTTTCTATTAACCTTGCGCCCACCATTTTGCCTAAAGTTCTGCCCACGCTGCTCACCTCAATGCTATGCGTTAACCGGTTGTGCACAAAATCGTGTTCGGGCAATGGAATAACCTGCGTTTTATCTTGCAAGCGCCTAAAAGGCGTAGAGAAAATGATGCGATCATAATCTTGCTCAAATATACTGCGGTTATGCGCCTCCGAAAGTGTTCTTGCTTCCTTATCACCATAGCGATAAGCTTGTATTAATGTAGACCAGTTCATCAAAAAATTTTGTCGAATATACTAATTGTATAAGGATTGAATAACTTTACCAAAAAATTTTAGCGCGCATGTCCACAAAGAAAAAAACCCGCATCTTGATAAACCCCATTTCGGGCGGCAAATCAAAGTTGGGTTTGGCGGCACTCATCAACCAATATTTAGACAAAACAAAATTCGAATTCAACATTGCTTATACCGAATCTGGCGAGCATGCTATAGCGCTTGCCCAAGAAGCCGCGCAGCAAGAGTACGATATTTTGGTGGCGGCAGGGGGAGATGGCACACTCAATCAGGTTGCATCCAAACTTATCCATACACAAACTGCCATGGGCATTATTCCACTTGGCTCTGGAAATGGTTTTGCCCGTGCGCTCAATATTCCCATGAATACAGCAGCAGCCATTAACGGTCTGAACCAAGCTCAAATAAAAACCATTGACACTGGTTTAGCCAATGCGGTGCCTTTTATCAATGTATGCGGATTTGGCTTTGATGCACATGTAAGTGCAGGCTTTGCCAGCCACGGTAAACGCGGCTTACAAACTTATGCCAAAGTAAGTTTACAATCGATCCGAAACTATCAAAGCAAAACCTATCAATTGGTTCAGACCGAAAAAACAGAAGCGCATACGGCCTTCATTTTTGCTATCTGTAACGGACCACAATATGGCAACAATGCATACATATCTCCCTTGGCAGAATTAAACGATGGACTCTTTAATTTAACCATTATTGAAAAGGTAAATTGGCGAAATTTATTGGGCTTAAGCATCAATTTATTTATGGGCAAATTGCATGAATCAAAACGCGTAAAAACGCAGCAAATAAAAGACTTCACCTTGGTTCAGCCAGAAGCTGCTTATGTGAATATAGACGGCGAGCCCATTTGGTTCGATAAAGAAGTAAACATCTCAATATTACCTAACTCATTAAGGGTATTAAGCAAATAATTATGAGCAATAAAAATAAGAATAGAAACGGGGTGGTATTTTCTACCGATTCAGATTTTTCTTATCAAGAAAACTTGGAAGAATCTGATGCAACTTTGTTGCCTGGGCAACAGCAGTTAAAAATATTTTTGGACCGCAAAGGTGGTGGCAAATTGGTAACGCGCATAACAGGCTTTGTGGGCAAAGAAATCGATTTGGAGGAGCTTGGATCAAGCCTAAAAAAACATTGCGGCGTTGGAGGAAGTGTAAAAGATTGGGAGGTATTAATTCAGGGCAATTTTAGGGATAAGCTGTTAACTCAATTATTGAAAATTGGTTATAAAGCAAAAAAGGCTGGAGGCTAATCTTTTACATTTTAAAAGGCAGATTTAAACTTTTATGTGATTTTGAATTAGGCAAATAGAAAAGAATTTGACCAAGAGGCATACAATCTGACAATTGTGGTTATATTTGAATTTACACAGATTTAAGAATTTAATAAAGAATGAAATTATTAGTTGTAGAGGATGAACCAAAAGTAGCTTCTTTTCTTAAACAAGGATTAGAGGAGCAACACAATGAAGTGACTATTGTTTATGATGGCATGTTTGCCAAAAAAATGGCCATGGAAAACGAGTATGATGCCATTATTTTGGATGTAATGATTCCATATTTAAATGGCATGGAAGTAGCCAGAGAATTGCGTACTGAGGGCATAAAAACGCCTATTTTAATGCTTACCGCTTTAACTGCGGTCGACGAAAAAGTAAGTGGCTTAGATGCTGGGGCAGACGACTATTTGGTAAAGCCCTTCGAATTTAAAGAATTGCTTGCCCGCTTGCGTGCTTTGACCAAACGCTACACCGATAAAATGTCTGAGCAAAGGGTATTAAAAGTGGAAGATTTAGAATTAGATTTAGACAGGAAAGTTGCACGCAGAGGTGGCAGAACAATTGAATTAACCGCCAAAGAATTCTCTTTGTTAGAATATTTAATTCGCAACAAGAACAAAGTAGTATCGCGCAATGAAATATTAGAAAAAGTTTGGGATGCGGGCTTCGATACCACTACCAACGTTATTGATGTGTATATCAATTTCCTTAGAAAGAAAATAGACAAAGAATTTCCTAACAAAATAATTCATACCATGGTGGGCATGGGTTATATTGTTAAAACAGAAAAGTAATTAATATTCTTTATGAATATTAAAACTACCCTAACGCTAAAATTTACCGCCATTGTGCTTGGTATTTTAATGGCGTTTTCTTTATTTACGTATCAGTTTTCTGAAATATTTAGGGAGGATGAATTTACACATCGCCTTAAAAATGTGTCAAAAAATGTGGTGGTTAATTACTTAGACAAAGTAGAATTAACACCAGAAATTTTAAAGTTACTGTATGTGAAGCAGCTCAATCGCTTTCCAGGAGAAAGGTTGATCATTTCCGATGAAAATTATGAAGTGGTTTTTGCGTCTGAACCAGCAAAAGACATTGAAATAGACCTGTTAAAACAGCTATACAAAACAGGTGAAGAATTTATGTTAAATGCAGGCGATACAGAGTTTGTTGCCTATATTCTTAACTACGAATCTAAAAATTATTTTGTTGTAAGTAGTGCCATTGATGTTGCAGGACAAGTAAAATTAAAGTACCTAAGATCTGTATTAATTCTCCTGAATATTTTTAGTATTTTATTGGCAGCCTTAAGTGGCTGGTACTTTTCTAACCAAGCCTTAAAGCCTATTACAGATGTAGTAAATCAAGTAGACACCATTAATGAAAGCAACCTGTATCAGCGGGTAAAAGAAGGCAATAGCAAAGATGAAATTGCCCAGTTGGCCCTAGTTTTTAACAAAATGCTGGAGCGAATTGAAAAATCATTTGCCTTACAAAAAATGTTTGTAGCAAATGCTTCTCATGAATTTAGAACACCGCTTACTGCCATGAAAGGCCAGATTGAAGTACTCTTGTTGCAACCGAGAAAAGAAGAAGAATACAAGAAAACATTTGATTCTCTTTTAGATGATATCCAAAATTTAATTTCGCTTATTAATGGACTAACCGAGTTGGCCAAAGCAAATGCAGATTTCCCAAATACTAGGCTAACGCCAGTTTCTATTGTGGATGTTTTAATGGATACCAAAGAGGAGTTATTAAAACGCAAACCTCAATATAAAGTCCACCTAAAATGGGGCGATTTTCCTGAGGAGGAGCCGCTTTTAGAAATGATGGGTGATTATGTCTTATTAAAATCGGTTTTTAGCAATTTATTAGACAATGCCTGCAAATTTTCGCCCGATGAATCTTGTCAGCTCGTGGTAACCTTTCACCAATTAAAAATCGAAATTAGCATCATAGACCATGGCATTGGTATTAATCCGCAAGAAATAAAACACGTATTTGAAGCGTTTTATCGTTCCAATGAAACTCGCCATGTACCAGGTTATGGAATTGGACTTAGTTTGGTAAAGAAAATCTTAGATTTACACAAAGGCACCATAAACATAAAATCGGAAATTAATAAAGGCACGCAAATCCAAGTTATTCTTCCTAACAACTACATAGAAGAAGAAGAAGAAGAATAAACTTTGAGCTTCGGCTTTAGCGACTTAACTTTGAAGCATGGTTTGGAGAAGAAAAATTGGCATATTCCCGTGGCATCTTAACCAAGATTTGCAACTGTTACAAAGCGGAGAATCCTTTTTTAACGAGTTGCTTTTGCGCATAGAAAAAGCCCAATTCGAAATTTATTTCCAGGTCTATATTTTCGAAAACGACCATACTGGGTTTTTAATATACAATGCCCTTTTAGATGCCTCAAAAAGAGGGGTGAAAATTTTCTTGTACTTGGATGCCTTTGGCAGCAACAACTTCCCTAGTCATTGGGAAAAAGAATTAAAAAAACAGGGCATTTCAATTGAATTTTTCTCCCGATTTAAATTCGCTTTTAAGTACCATGTTGGCGTTCGCTTGCACCACAAAATAATGGTTTTCGACGGCCAAATAGCCCTCATTGGCGGCATCAATATTTCTGATAATTATAGTCAGTTAGGCAATGAAAAACCTTGGCTAGATTTTGGACTCCGTATGGAAGGTAATGTGGTGAAAGACTTGCTCAAAATATGCCTTCAAACAGAGAATGGTTTAATGCCATTAAGCAAATTGGATAAACAAAAAATCCAATACTCATTTTTAACCGGAGAAATTAAGGCACGCATTCTTCAAAATCATTGGTCGAGAGCCAAATTTGGCATCAGCAGGCAATACAGGCAAAGCATTAGAAAAGCCCAAGAACAAATTGTGATTATTACCAGCTATTTTGTGCCTTCCCCTGCGTTAAAACGCTTGCTTAAATTGGCTTCAAAAAGAGGGGTAAAAGTAAAGCTGGTCTTAGGAGGAAAATCGGATGTGGGCATTGTAAAGCATGCCTCTCAATTTTTTTATGCCGACTTATTAAAGTCGGGTGTAGAAATATGGGAATGGGAGCCTACGGTTTTGCACGCCAAATTAGCCTTTGTAGACCGCAATTGGATGTGCATGGGGTCTTATAACCTAAACCACTTGAGCGATTTTAGCAGCACCGAATGTAACATAGAAATTATAGACCAAACGTTCCAACAAAACAGCCTTAAGCAGGTTAATTCCATTTTAGAAAAAGACGCAAAACAAATCAATGAGTTGGATTATATAAAGCGCCAAAGTTGGCTCAAACAGATAAGAAATTTTGTGGCTTATCGCATGCTTGCCTTTTCCTTAAAACTGCTATTCTATTTCCAGAAAAGGAGTTAGCGGTTGCATAAATCGCGAATGGCCACAGACGCAACGGTACACCCAAAAACGGTGGGCATATAACTAATGGTGCCAGGCGCCGATTTTTTATTGCGTGCTTCCATCAACAGCAATTGCGAGTTGGAATAACGAGGCTCGGCAGAGAACACCGATTTTACGCCCTTATAAACGCCCAATCGGTGCAAATATTTGCGGGTATAGCGGGCCAAATGACAGTTGTAAGTCTCAGAAATATCTGCCACCCTTACCATGGTTGGATCCATTTTAGACCCTGCTCCCATGCTGCTTACAATGGGAATTCCGCGATCAATACAGGCTTTAATATAATATACCTTTGGAGATAAAGTATCGATACAATCCAAGGCATAATCAAACTTGTTGTTATCTAATACATCAAAGGTTAATTGATCTCTAAAATACTCGGGAATAACCTGCAATTGTAGCTCGGGATTTATATCCAACAAACGCTCGGCCAACACATCGGCTTTCACTTTTCCTTCGGTACTTTTTAAGGCAGGAATTTGCCTATTCCTATTGGTTGCATCCACGGTATCGGCATCCACAATGGTCATTTGCATGACACCACTTCGCGCAATCATTTCGGCGGCAATACCACCCACACCGCCCAATCCAACTACCAAAACATTCGAATTAATTAACTTATGCAACTGCTCTTGCCCAAGCAACAATTCTGTGCGCCCCATCCAGGGTTGTATATCAAAACTCATTCAGAAAAATTAATTAAAATACTTCGGTGGCAATGGCCTTGGTTACCTCACTTAATCCCATGGTATAGTAATGCAAAACCGGCACCTTGGCTGCCTTAAGCTCCTTGCTTTGTTGAATAGCCCATTCTATTCCCACTTGCTTTACCGCCTTATCGTCCTTGCATTTTTCTACGGCCTGAACCAAATCTTCTGGCATGTCTATGTGGAAAATTTTAGGCAAAATAGTGAGCTGCTTCTTGGTGGTTATTGGCTTTAATCCAGGTATAATTGGTATATGAATATCTAATTTTTTGCAGGTATCTATAAACTCAAAATACTTTTGGTTGTTAAAGAACATTTGGGTAACAATATACTCTGCACCGGCCTCCACTTTTTGTTTTAACCACCTTAAATCACTGTTCATATTGGGTGCTTCAAAATGCTTTTCTGGGTAACCAGAAACACCAATACAAAAACTTGCATGAGAAGGATTTTCTAATTCTTCATCTAAATATTTGCCCTTATTCATTGCCACAACTTGCTGCAATAACTCCAATGAATCTTTGTTGCCATCTGGTTCTGGAACAAAGTTGGCTTCGTTCTTAATATTGTCGCCACGCAAAACCAATACATTGTCTATTCCCAAGAAATGCAAATCAATTAAGGCATTTTCTGTTTCTTCTTTGCTAAAGCCACCACAGATTAAATGAGGCACTGTATCTATGTGGTATTTATTCATCAATGCCGCACAAATGGCAACTGTACCAGGCCTTTTTCGGGTATAGATTTTATCGAAACCACCATCTTTTCTCTTGCGTAACAAGAACTCTTCGCGGTGGTAGGTAACATCTATAAAAGCGGGCTTAAACTCCATCAAAGGATCCAAGCCATGGTAAATAGAATTAATATCTTTGCCTTTTAAAGGGGGCAAAATTTCAATGGAAAACAATGTTTCCTTGGCATCCTGAATATAATCTGTAACTTTCATTCGGCTGCAAATTAATAGATTTATATGTTATAATAACATACGATAAGGTCAAATTTCAAGAACAATCTTTCCAAATTGCTTTCCTTCATCCATAAACCTTGCCGCCTCTTCGCATTGGTTCAAACCGAATAATTGCGCAACAACGGGTATAATTTTATGTTCATTTATAAAAGCCACCATATCCTCAAATTCTTGGTCGCTGCCCATGGTTGAACCCAAAATATCAATCTGTTTCCAGAATATTTTGGCAGGCACCCCCGTGTTCCAAGGTCCTGCGGTAGCGCCATAACTGGCTATGCGTGCACCCGATTTGCACAGGTCGATGAGCTTAGCAAAATCTGCCCCACCTGCCCCATCAATGATGGCATCAAAGCCGCCACTTTCTTTGGCCAATGCCTTATGCCAATCTGCATTTTTATAATTGGCACCACCAGTTGCTCCTATTGCTTTTGCCTTCTCAATCTTATCTTCGCTGCCACTTGTTACATATACTTTACAGCCTGCCGCCAAGGCAAATTGCATGGCAAATAAAGCCACGCCGCCACCAATGCCCGTTACCAAAACCGTTTCACCTGCCTTCACTTTTGCCCTACTCATGCTGGCTCTAAAAGCAGTTAAACCGGCCAAAGGAAATGCTGCGGCCTCTTTGCTACTCAGGTGCGCTGGCTTCTCATAAACCAACCGTTCTGGCACCACTACATACGCTGCAAAAGTACCCTGATTTGGCAGCCCTAAAATCACATAATCTTTGGCCTGAAACCTGGGATTATTGCCCCAGTTTAAGGATGGGTTTACCACCACTTCTTTTCCAACCCATTCTTTTTTACTGGCCCAACCAACCGCTTCTACTGTTCCACAGCCATCGCTGCCACAAATAATAGGAAACACCAAACCCGCATATTGCCCCTTTTGTATCCACACATCGCGGTGATTTAAAGCGGCGTATTGCACCTTAATTAATACTTCATTTTCTGCTGGTTCGGGCTTATCAAATTCCTGAAAAATATAGGCTTCATTGATGCCATGTAAAACTGCCGCTTTCATTTGTAATCCTTAATTAATAAACAATAATTTACCTACATGGGTTTTCTCGCCATCTTTGCTTGCCGCAAAAATTAAATAAACCCCAGTACTCACCCTTTTTCCATTTATGCTTCTTCCATCCCATGAGGCAAATCCGCCATTAGAAATGGTCTCAAAAACTAACTTTCCACTGATATCGGTTATCTTAACCGTAGAATTATTTACAAGGCCACGAATAGACACACTGCCCGTAAAATCTGGTCGCACTGGGTTAGGGAAAATTTCCACTTTGCTATAATCTCCCAAACCCGCACTGGCATCGCCCATATAGGATAGAATGCCTTTTTCGGTTCCAAAAAACACTTCGCCCGTACCTTCATCTATGCCAATTTCCATCACATTATTTGAGAGCAAGGGCGAGTTGTTTGTGGTAAAATTTTTAAGCACCGTATAGCCATCTTCAGAAACCAACCAAACGCCATTGGGCGTACCAATCCACTTGCGGTTCGAAGGGTCTACTTTAATGCAATTGATCTGCTCTTTACCCAAAAATATTTCATAATTGGTTCCTACTTTGATGATGATTTGCCTGGCATCAAAATTTAACTCTTCTGTATTAAAAATAACAGCAGGGTTGCTCAAAATTGCAAGCCCTTGGTTCGAACCAATCCACATCTCGCCGCGTTGGTCTTTGCTTACACACAAAATAGTATTTGAAGGCAATTCGCCCTGACCAACTTCCTTGGTGAGCATTTTGTATTGATCGTCGTTTACGTTTGCGGGCGTGCCATTATCGTTATAAACGAGAATACCTTTATCTTTTAAACTCAATACCCATTTGTTGTTATAATCGTCGCAAGTTAACCAACCCAATTCGTTGCCACCTACAATAGTTCCAATATTAAAAGAATTCCAACCTGTTTTGGTTTTAACACTCAAAGGCTTATTTACACCAAAATTACTCACCCACAAATTTCCATAATTATCAAAATCCATTCCGCCCGATAACAAAGGCTTATAATTGGGATCCAATACACTTAATCGTTGCAGGGTACTATTGGTTTCATCATATTTCTTGGTAACCACATTCCCCACCATTTCAATAATGCCACCGCCAAAACTCGACAAATAAACTTCGTTGCCATAAGGGTTCTTTTTTACATCTATAAAATCGGACATGCCAGCCAATAAAGGAAAATCACTTTCCCTAAAATTAAACCACGAATTATTTTGATGTTGATAAAACTTATTGCCGTTATACATCAATGGATCCCACCTGTCGTTTACAGACCCCGCCGTAACCCAAAGCTTACCTCCTTCGTATAACATTCTACCAAAAGTTTTAGAAACAGGCCCATTGGGAATAAAATAATCTAACTGTCCGGTTTGCTTGTTATCTATGGTTAGTCCGTAATTATTATCCACCATATTTAAGTATCCAAAATTATCATAAACCGCATCTATTCTATAATTATGCATCAATTTTAAGGGATTTAAATCTCCCTTTTCTGCCAAAATAAAATCGGGTGTAATAATGAGTAAATCTGCTGCACTTGCGCCATACGCGCTTAATTGAAGGGCATTAATTTGCAATCCGGCTGCTGCCGTATAGGCATTAAAAGTAAGGCCATCATACACTTGTAAGGCACTGTCTATGGTTAAATAAAGATTGCCTTTATAAACTGCACTTTGTCCGCTTTTAGTACTGGGTTTAATTAACTTCCAAAAGTTAAAATCATTCAAATTAGGGGCATTTAAGGAAGCGGCATAAACCCCCTTTAAGGCAGAGGCAATTATTTGGTTGTTATAAATATTTACCGACAAAAATTCAAGTAGGGTACCGTTTGAACCAAGGTTTTGATAGGAATCTACAATTTGCTTTTTATCAATATCCAAAACCACAATTCCAAAACTACAAGCCATGTAAACTTTATTTTCATAAAAACACAAGTGGTTAATCGATTTTGAACCAATAATGCTCTTCATAAACACATCGGGCACATTGTAAATTTGCTTATTATTATGGTCTATAAGGTCAATATTGGTATTGTTATAAACCACCACACTTACATTTTTGGCCACATTTTGCTTCACAATCTTTACCTCTACATCAGATAAACCATTGATGCGCGAAATGCGCTCAATACTGCCATCTTCCCTATCCAAGGCAAATAAACCGCTGTTAGATCCACAATATATTTTTGAACCTACTGCCGTTACCGAGGCATTTTTAAAATACGGTAGGTGTACGCGCCAACCACCAAAATTAACTTGGGCAAAGGCCAGACTTGAAAGTAAGACAAACCCTAAAAAAGAAATTATTTTATTCATGTAGCTATTTACAACCACAAATAAACGACATAGTAAGTAGAATAGTGTAATAAGCCACTCTCATTTATTTTCTTATTTTTGCAAACATTATGTGGAATACGATTGGGTCTTTTTGTTTAAGAAACCGCTTTTGGTTATTGGTTGCTCTAAGTATCTTAACCATATTTTTCGGCTATTTTGCCACCAAGGTGCAAATGACTTACGACTTTGCCAAGGTGGTTCCAAAAGACGATCCCGATTTTATTGACTATGTTAAGTTTAAACAAACTTTTGGCGAAGATGGCAATATTTTAGTCATTGGCACCCAAAACAAGGAGATCTTTAAACTCAACTACTTCAACAACTTATACGATTTATGTAACGAAATTGAGCAAATTGAGGGCGTAGAAAAAGTGGTTTCTATCACCAAAGCCTACTACCTAAATAGAAACGACTCCATAGGAAAGCTACAGATGTTGCCCATCCTATCGCACAAACCCAAGACCCAACATGAATTAGATTCCATACAAATCTTTGTTAAATCCCTAAAATTTTACAGCGGACTGTTATACAATCCAGAATCCGACTTAGTGATTTTGGCCATTACCCTTAAAAAAGAACAATTAGACAGTAAGGCCAGAATTCCCCTCGTAAAAGGTATTGAGGCCAAAGCAAGAGAATTTGGACTAAACAACAACTCCGACATGCACTTCTCGGGCTTGCCTTACGTAAGAACCATGATGAGCTCCAAAGTGGCCGATGAAATTAAGATTTTCACCTACCTCTCCATTTTAATTACAGCCTTATTCATATTCATCTTCTTTAGGTTTATTAGCGCGGTAATATTTTCGATGATTATTGTGATTATTGGCGTGGTAGCTACCATGGGACTGTTGGCGCTCTTCGACTATAAAATCACCATACTTACAGGCATTCTTCCACCGCTCATGGTAATTATTGGCGTGCAAAATTGTATTTACCTCCTTAATGTATATCACCAGGAATTTAACCGGCACGGCAATAAAATGTTGGCCATTTTGCGGCTTATCTCCAAAAATGGTATGGCTTTGTTTTTAACCAATACCACCACCGCAGTTGGTTTTGTGGTTTTTAGTTTTTCAGGCAGTGCCATGTTAGATCAATTCTCCATTGTTTCTGGCTTAGTAATTATGCTAATTTACGTTATTTCATTGGTGTTTATTCCTATTGCTTACAGCTATTTGCCACCACCAAAACCAAAACATACCAAACACCTAGAAAACAAAAGGCTCAATGGCGTGCTGAACCAATGCTATTATTTGATTCATAAAAGACGGTCTGTGATATATGCTGTGACAGTTATCTTATTGGCTTTCTCTATTTATGGCGCAACTAAAGTGAGAAACTTGGGTTATGTGGTAGACGATTTGCCTGCAGACGACCCTGTTTATATGGACCTTAAGTTTTTTGAAAAACACTTAAAAGGAGCGCTTCCCTTCGAAATTAAAATTGATACCAAAAGGCAAGATGGCGTTAAAGATTATGCCACCCTGCAGAAAATAAGCCGCCTGCAAAAAGAATTGGTTCAGTTTCCAGAATTATCTAAAGCCACCTCTGTAGTAGATATTTTAAAATTTGCAAACCAAGGGATGAACCAAGGCCAGGAAAAATATTATATCCTTCCCAGCGTAGTAGATATCTCCGAAATTGTTGAGTATTTGCCCAAAGAAGGTAAAAACTCAAACATTGTTCGCTCTATGGTAGACAGCATTTACCAAGTAGCAAGGGTTAGTGTGCAAATGGCCGATATTGGATCAGTAGAAATGAAACGCCTAACCAAAGCCGTACAAAATAAAATTGATTCCATTTTTCCCAAAGAAAATTATACCGTTAAAATTACGGGCACCAGCGCCATCTTCTTAAAAGGAAACGATTACCTTATTAAGAACCTCATGCAAAGTATGATTGCCGCCTTAATTATCATTTCTATGATGATGGCCTTCTTGTTCTTTAGCTGGCGAATGGTAATTATTTCATTGATACCAAACCTCATTCCCCTTATCATGACCTTTGGTATTATGGGTTATTTCGATATCCGACTAAAGCCCTCTACCATCATTATTTTTAGCATTGCCTATGGCATTGTGGTCGATTTTACCATTCACTATTTGGCCAAATACCGACATGCTTTAAAGAAACATAATTGGGACATGAAATTGGCCATTCCAGAAAGTTTGTTGGAAGCTGGGCCAAGCATAATTTATACGGCCATTGCCTTATTTGCCGGATTTATTATTTTTGGCTTTTCGAGTTTTGGGGGCACCGTGGCTTTGGGTGTGCTCACCTCAATTTCCTTGGTTTTTGGAACCTTAATGAACCTCCTGCTGCTACCAGCCATGCTGCTTACGCTCGAAAAAAGTATGAATACTAAAAAAGAATTGGGAACGAGCTTGGTAGAAATTGAACCAGAGGATATTGATGAGTAATTTGCTATTTTTGCAAACTTTTGAATTTTTGGTTCAGACCGAACCATTGCTATTGAACTAACATGAACAAGTATAAAGAGTACAAGAAACTAGACTTCCCGGCATTTGAAGAGGCCGTTTTAAATTTTTGGGAACAGGATAAAATTTTCGAAGAAAGTGTAACAGCCAGAGAGGGTGCGCCTTCTTATGTTTTCTATGAAGGTCCGCCTAGTGCCAACGGTTTGCCAGGCATTCACCATGTAATGGGCCGCGCAGTAAAAGATGTTTTTTGCAGGTATAATACCCTCAAAGGATTTCAGGTAAAACGCAAGGCTGGCTGGGATACACACGGATTGCCAGTTGAATTGCAAGTAGAAAAAACGCTAGGTATTACCAAGGAGGATATTGGCAAAAAAATTACCGTGGCAGAATACAATGAGGCCTGCCGAAAAGATGTAATGAAATACACCGATATCTGGGATAAACTCACCCAAAGAATGGGCTATTGGGTGGACCTTAGCGATCCGTATGTGACGTATGAAAATGATTATATTGAAAGCCTGTGGAACTTATTAAAAAGGCTATACGATAAAGGTTACCTCTATAAAGGTTATACCATTCAACCCTACTCGCCCGCTGCTGGTACAGGTCTTAGCAGTCATGAGCTGAACCAACCAGGCACCTATAAAGATGTAAAAGACAATACCGTGGTTGCCCAATTTGAATGCGCTGATGCAAGTGCTTTGGGTTTGGGTTTGGCCAATGAGAAAGTTTATTTCTTAGCTTGGACAACCACGCCTTGGACATTACCTTCAAATACAGCCCTAGCCGTTGGCGAAAAAATTACCTATGTGCTGGTTAAATCTTTTAATCCTTATACATATTTGCCCATAAACGTGCTGCTTGCCAAAGATTTATTGGGCAAATATTTCCCAGAAAGCAATGTCGGGCTCAACCTAAGCGATTATAAAGAAGGCGATAAAAAGATTCCTTTTGAAGTGCTTAAGGAAGTGAGTGGAAATGACCTTGTGGGAATGACTTACCAGCAATTGCTACCTTATGTACAACCCGATAACGGCGATGCCTTTAAGGTAATTGCAGGCGATTTTGTAACGACTTCAGACGGTACCGGAATTGTGCATATTGCCCCAAGCTTTGGTGCCGATGACTTTAGAGTGGGCAAACAATACGGCATGGGTTCTTTAACCTTGGTTGACAAACGTGGTAAATTTTTGGAGACTGTTTTAGACCCAATTTTTCCTTTGAACGGACGCTTTGTAAAAGAAGCTTATTTAACCGATGAGGAGAAAGCCATTGAATTGAGTATACAACAAGAAAGACTGGCTTCCATTATTCCTAAATTAGATAAATACCTAAGCGTTGACGAGCTCATTGCCCTTAAATTAAAAATAGAAAATAAGGCATTTAAAATAGAAAAATACGACCATACTTACCCGCATTGTTGGAGAACCGATAAGCCCATTTTATACTATCCTTTAGAAAGTTGGTTTATCAAAACCACGGCCGTAAAAGACCGTTTAGTGGAGTTAAACAAAACCATTAACTGGAAGCCAGAACATACTGGCACAGGCCGATTTGGCAACTGGTTAGAGAACTTGGTAGATTGGAATTTATCTCGCTCTCGCTATTGGGGAACGCCACTTCCTATTTGGCGCACTGCAGATGGCAGCGAAGAAAAATGCATTGGCTCGCAAGCAGAATTGAAGGCAGAAATTGCCTTATCTGTTACCGCTGGTTTCATGGAATCTAGCTTCGAAATAAAAGACCTGCATAAACCATTTGTTGACCATATTATCATGGTTTCATCGCGCGGAGAAAAGATGCACCGCGAAGCAGATTTAATTGATGTTTGGTTCGACAGTGGTGCCATGCCATACGCGCAGTGGCATTGGCCTTTTGAAAATGAAGAGGTGTTTAGAAATAATTTTCCTGCCGATTTTATTGCCGAGGGAGTAGACCAAACAAGGGGATGGTTCTTTACCTTACATGCCTTGTCTGTTTTGCTTTTCGACAGCATTAGCTACAAAAATGTAATTGCCAATGGATTGGTTTTAGACAAGCATGGCAACAAAATGAGCAAGCGTTTGGGCAATGTGGTAGACCCTTTTAAAACCATTGATCAGTTTGGAGCAGATGCCACCCGATGGTATTTATTGAGCAACAGCGATCCTTGGGATAATTTGAAATTTGATTTGGAAGGCGTGGCCGAATGTCAGCGTAAATTCTTTGGCACCCTTTATAATACATATAACTTTTTTGCTTTGTATGCCAATATCGATGGATTTGCCTATGCAGAACCAGAGGTTCCTTTGGCAGAGCGACCAGAAATTGACCGATGGATTTTAAGTCTGTTACAAACCTTGGTTCAGAAAGTAGAAAAACAAATGGACTCCTACGACCCAACGCCTGCAACAAGGGCTATACAAGACTTTGTGGGAGAAAATTTGAGCAATTGGTATGTGCGCTTGTGCAGAAGAAGATTCTGGAAAGGCGAGTATAGCCAAGACAAAATTTCGGCCTACCAAACGTTATATACCTGCTTAGAAACCATTTCGCAGTTAATGAGTCCGTTTGCCCCATTCTTTTCGGAGCAATTGTTTAGGGATTTAAATGCGGTTGGCAAAAAGCAAGCATGCAAATCGGTGCATTTGAGCAATTTCCCTAAGGTAAAAACCAAATGGATAAACAAAGATTTGGAAGAGCAAATGGCCTATGCCCAAAAGATTTCTTCCTTGGTACTTTCTATCCGTAAAAAAGAAAACATCAAAGTTCGTCAGCCTTTACAAAAAATCTTGATACCGGTTTTGGATCAGCAAATGAAAGATGAAATTACCCACGTAATGGATTTAATTTTGGCGGAAGTAAATGTAAAAGAGCTTGAGTTTATTGAAGCCATGGCCAAATCTATTAAGCCAAATTTTAAAAGTCTAGGCAAAAAATTGGGTTCAAAAATGAAAATGGGTGCCGAGAAAATTTCAGGATTTACCCAAGATCAAATTGCAGAATTAGAAAAAAATGGCGGTTTGAACCTATTGCTGGAGGGAGAAAATATTGAAATTTTGCTGAGTGACGTGGAGATTCTTTCAAAGGAAATTCCGGGGTATAAGGTAGCAAATGAAGGTCGTTTGACGGTTGCGCTCGATATTAACCTCAATGACAAGTTGAAAGAGGAAGGCATTGCCAGGGAAATTGTAAGTAAGATACAAAACTTGCGTAAGGAGTCGGGATTGGACTTAACCGATAAAATAAGTGTGAAAATTATTGGAGATATTTATATAAAAAGTGCTATTAATCAATTCAAAAACTATATTTGCAGCGAAATTTTGGCGAACGATATTGAAATAGTTTCCGAGTTAGAGGTAGAAACGGCTATATTAATTGACGAAGTTTCAATAAAGGTTCAAATTGAAAAATTTATATAGACCATGGCTAAGAAAACGACAAAAAATGCGCCCAAAAAAGCAGTGAAGGCTGCTCCTAAAAAAGCAGTAAAGAAAGCTGCTCCTAAAAAAGCGGTGAAGGTAGCTCCTAAAAAAGCAGCTCCTAAGAAGGTGCTTGCTAAAAAAGTAAGCAAAGTAGCACCTAAAAAAGTGGTGAAAAAAGCAGCGCCTAAAAAGGCTATAGCTAAGAAGCCTATTGCTAAGAAAACGATTGCTAAAAAAGCTGTTGCCCCTAAAAAGGCTGTTGTTGCTAAGAAAGTGATTGCTAAAAAAGCAGTGAAGGCTATTGTTAAGCCTGTTGCGAAACCTGTTGCTAAAAAAGCAACTAAGGTTGCGGCAAAGCCGGTTGTTAAAAAAGCAGTGAAGGTTGCAGCTAAGCCTGTTGCTAAAAAAGCAGTGAAGGTTGCGGCAAAGCCAGTTGCGAAACCTGTTGCTAAAAAAGCAGTGAAGGTTGCGGCAAAGCCTGTTGCGAAACCTATTGCTAAAAAAGCAACGAAGGTTGCAGCAAAGCCTGTTGCGAAACCAATTGCCAAGCCGGTTGCTAAAAAAGCAGTGAAAGTTGCAGCTAAGCCTGTTGCGAAACCAATTGCCAAGCCGGTTGCTAAAAAAGCAGTGAAGGTTGCAGATAAGCCTGTTGCGAAACCAATTGCCAAGCCGGTTGCTAAAAAAGCAGCGAAGGTAGTTTCTAATCCAATAGCTAAGTCAGCTCCTTTAGCAGTTGTTGAGCCGGCTAAAAAAGCAGCGATAAAAGCACCAGCAAAAAAGGCCGTTAATAAATCATCAAAAACAATTGTTCCGCCAGTTGTAGTGGTAGAACCTAAGAAAATACATACCGCTCCAAAACCTTTGAAACCAGTGGTGAGCAAAAACCCAGTATTCGAAGATAAAACGGAAAACTTACACATTATTACTGGTGATACCAAAAGATATAGCGATGCTGAACTGATTGAATTTAAGGACTTAATCAACAAAAAATTGTCTTTGGCTAAGGAAGAGTTAAACAACTTGTTGAACCAAATGCAAAACCCAGGCATCAACGGTGGAGCCGATACAGACAATGCATACAATAAATTGGATGATGGTGCCTCAACTTCAGAAAAAGAATATTTGAGTCAGCTAGCAGCCCGCCAACGTAAGTTTATTGAAAACCTAGAAAATGCCTCAATTCGCATAGAAAACAAAACTTATGGTATTTGTAAAGTAACAGGTAAATTAATCTCTAAAGAACGCTTACGCGCGGTACCACATACCACTTTAAGTATGGAAGCCAAATTGCAACAATATAAATAAGCCTTCGAGTTTATTCAAAAAAAGCCTTCGCCAAAAAGCGGAGGCTTTTTTGTTTCTTTACTTTTATAGGCGTTAAAGTTTGATATCAAAATGGCCTATGCCACCTAGCGGGGACTAATTTTGTTTCTTTACAAATAATACCATACCTAAATTAAATTTGCCCAAAGGGCAATTTGATTTAAGTATGGTAAATGCCGATACGCTTATTACAAATGTTCTGAGCGAATTCTTATGCTAATTCCTTGTAATCTCGGCGCATAATATTTGCCGTAAACAGATTAAAAATATCACCCAACTAAAATATCTTGGCAAGCAGCCGCTATTTTATACTTTTGCAGCATATAACCAAAAAAAAATGAACGCTAAAAAATATACCCTTCCCTTTTCAATTTTATTAGTGGTTTTGGCAATAGACCAATACTTTAAATTGTACATAAAAAATCATTTCTTCCTAGGCGAGGAAATTTCCATTATGGGTAATTGGTTCAGACTACATTTTACCGAAAATTATGGAATGGCGTTTGGACTAGAATTTGGGGGCAAAACAGGCAAAATATTTCTCACACTTTTTAGAATCATATTTGTAGGTGTAATTAGTTATTATATCAAAACCCTCATCCACAAAAACACCCGCGCTTGGTATGTTTACGGTTGGGTATTAATTGTTGCCGGAGCCTTAGGAAACATCATCGATTCTGTTTTCTATGGCGTATATTTTGGGTACGATGAGTGGTTTCATGGCCGCGTGGTAGATATGTTATATTTTCCCTTAATACAAACCACCATACCAGAAAATTGGCCATTTTGGGCTGGCGAAGAATTTGAATTCTTTCGTCCGGTTTTTAACATTGCCGATGCCGCAATAAGTTGCGGTTTCGTTTTGATCCTATTGATGCAAAAAGCAGTAACTGCTGATGAAATAAACACTGAAAACACAACACATGAAAATTCCTCCATTGAAAGCACCGAAGGGTAGTTTAAGGGAAAAGCTAACTACTTTGCTTGGTTGCGAATAATATCTAAGATTTTGGTATTTGCTAAAGTGTTTCAAAATTAGTGAAGAAAAAAAGGGTAATAATACATGTAAAATTGTTCTACAATGGAGAATTAGGTCTTCTCAAATTAAATGGCAAGTAGCTCCAATTTATGCAAAAAAAATTGTTGACATTAAGTCTTAAATAAAATCTTAATTTTTCATTAATTTATTTAAGCTGCTTTTTTCATTGTATTTCCTTCACTATTTTCGATATTCAATTTTAAAAATCACGAAAAAATCAAAGCAAACAAAGCAAACAAAGCAAACAAACAAAACAAACCAAACAAAACCAAACAAAACAAAACAAACCAAGCAAAGCAAACAAAACAAACAAACCAAACAAACAAACAAACCAAACCAAACAAACAAACAAACCAAACAAACAAACCAAGTAAACCAAACCAAACAACCAAACAAACAAACCAAACAAACAACCAAACAAACAAACCAAACCAAACCAAACCAAGTAAACCAAACCAAACAAAGCAAACAAACCAAGTAATTTTGGTAAAAGTATTAGGTATCTATTATTAATCTATGTTTAATCTCTTTTCATTTTGCCAATTCGCAACCACCACCTACAGATCCGCCAGAAAGATTAACCTAGCAAGAATTACTAAAATTACATCCAGCAGAATTATTCTAAGAAAAAAAACGAAATAGCTTTAACCTAACAAAAATGATTTCTACCAAGAGCCAATAGCTAACAGCTAAAAGCCATCCTAAATCATATCAAACCCGCAATACGGCACCAATACCGCTGGTACACGAATGCCTTCTGGAGTTTGGTTGTTCTCTAATATAGTTGCAAGGATGCGCGGCAAAGCCAATGCACTGCCATTTAAGGTGTGAACCAATTGGTTTTTGCCTTCTTTATTTTTGAACCTACACTTTAACCTATTGGCCTGAAAACTTTCAAAATTTGACGTTGAACTTACCTCCAACCACCGTCCTTGTGCTGTGCTATAAGTTTCAAAATCGTAGGTTAATGCTGAGGTAAAACCCATATCTCCACCACACAAATGCAAGATGCGGTATGGCAATTCTAACTTTTCTAGAAGTCCTTTTACATGTATAACCATCTCATCCAATAAAGCATAAGATTGATCTGGATGGGCAATTTGTACAATTTCAACTTTATCGAATTGATGCAATCGGTTCAGACCGCGAACATGTGCGCCCCAAGCCCCTGCCTCTCTTCTAAAACAGGGCGTATACCCTACATTTTTGATGGGTAAATCTTCTTCTTTTAAAATTACGTCGCGGTAAATATTGGTAATGGGAACCTCCGCGGTGGGAATCAAATACAAATCATCCACCGTTGAATGGTACATTTGGCCCTCCTTATCTGGCAACTGACCAGTGCCAAAACCACTATCGGCGTTTACCAACAAAGGAACTTGTATTTCTGTAAAGCCAGCCTTTATTGCCTCATCCAAAAAGAAGTTAATCATGGCACGTTGCATACGGGCACCTTTACCCTTATAAACAGGAAAACCAGCACCGGTAATTTTTGACCCTAACTCAAAATCAATGAGGTCGTACTTTTTAATTAAATCCCAATGCGGCAAGGCATTTTCGCCCAAAACCGGTATATCACCATGTTGAAAAACTGTATAATTATCCTCGGCACCTACGCCCACAGGCACAGATTCATGCGGCGTATTGGGCAGCGTTACCAAAACATCGTATAAGTCTTGCTCCAATTGTTTTGAACGCTCCTCCAAGCCCCGTCCTGCCTCTTTTAAACTGGCAGTTTGCGACTTCAATTCTTCCGCACCAGCCTTATCGCCGCTTTTCATCAATTCACCAATCTTCTTTGCCATGGCATTTGCCTCCGATTGGTTGCGCTCCATCTCGGCCTTCGCTTTTCTATTTTCTTCATCTATAGCCAAAACACTGTCAATAATCTCGGCATACTTAGGACTTCTCTTGCTTAATCTGTCTTTTGCGTGCTGCGTTTGTTCGCGCAAATATTGTAATGCTAACATAATCTCTCTTTCTTATTTTGGCAAATATCTATATTTTAATACGCATTTCAGTAATCAAACCAGCATTGTAATCAATTTCTTATTTATTTCGGTTCGAACCAATTCTTGCTGATGTGGGATGTTGCCTTAAACCCTAATTAGGCCTTGTCTATTTCAAAAAAAAAATATTCCTATTTACTTATCAATAACTCCAATTTAACTGAAGCTTCCATTTAGACTATTAAAATTACAGGTAAAATTATACGTTAAAAACTATAAAATTTGGCCCATTTGCCCATTTTGAAATATTAACAATAAATAAAGAATTATTCACTTGATTGTTGATTTTTAAACAATTAGATTTGAGTATAAACCAAAACGGTATGAAAAAAATATACTTTCTGCTCATGTCTTCTTTCCTAATTACATTTAATATTAAGGCGCAAACATTACCATCAATTGTGGAAGGATTTGAAACCTTGCCCTTTTGGCCTTCTGCGCCTTGGGTAAATGCAGTGGCCGGCACCTCAACCATTGTAACAACTCCCGTTTACTCTGGCACAAAAGCGCTATCTTGTGGAGGCGATTGGGCCTATAGAACTGATATTACCGTTGGAAATGCTGGTGACAAAATTAGTTGGTGGGTTAATTTTTCTGGAAATGGCAGGGCCTACCTAGGGTTTGGTGCTTCGGCATCTGGTGGTTACTCATTACTTCTTGCACCAAATACAACAACCTTTTTAATACAACAAAATACAAGTTGGGGCTACCTTGATGTTTCATCTGTTCCTCAATCTTATACTTTGAATCAATGGTACAGAGCCGAAGTTGTATTTAATACTTCTTCAAATATTTCTTGCTTTCTCTATGGCCCCAATGGCACTACTGTTGTTAATTCAATTCTAAATTATACCGTTGCAGGATTAACGCCTGGTGGCTTATCTTTACGTGGCTTTGGAGGAGCAACGGTAGACGAGTTTAGAGCGGGTGCTCCAGGTGGTTCTGGCGGCGGACTAATACTTCCGCCATTGGCAAGTTTTTTCCCTAGTCAGCCCACCACTAACTCGGTAGCACTAGATACCGTTTGGATTAATAGCCCATTTGATTTAGTTTCTACCAGTACCAATACATCCCGCTGTTTCTGGGATTTACAAGGCGAGTCTTCTTTATTACCAGGATATTCTCGCAGCAATGTTGCTTGGACTTCCCAACAATATATTGATACTGCAAAATACAACCAGAAGTTCCGTTATGTTTATAACCGCCGTGGTTTTTGGCCTGTTCGTTTATTGGCAGTTAATAATTTTAAACGCGATAGCTTGCGCGACAGTGTACTCAGATATATTTGGGTAGATACCCCAAGTACTGCCCCTAAACCAAACTTCTTTGCCGCCCGCAGAAAAATTGGTATTGGCGATTATGCTTCTCTGGTCGACATTACCTCTGCAGGACCAAACCAATGGTATTGGACATTCGATCCTGCATGTAACATCTGTACCACCCCACCTTATTTCAATAATTTCTTTGCTGGTGCTACCGATCAAAATCCCTTGTTCTTTGGAGGCGACCCGGGTAAGTTTACCATTTGCTTGCAAGCATGGAACGACCGAGGTTGGGATACCATTTGTAAGAAAGATTATATAGAGGTTATCAATAGTATTAACATGTGTAGTGGTAGTGGAGCTACCACCACCACAGAAAAAGAAGGCTATATATTTGCGGCAAGCGGACCAGGTTTAAGTTATACCCGCTCGCAGGTAACAGGTTGCCCTGGTTTCTCCATAGAGCCTTGCGCAGATAGCATCATCTTATGGATAGACCGCATTAAAATGTTGCCAACAGATAGTTTGGTTATTCACAACGGAACCAGCGCTTCTGCACCAATTTTGCGTAAAATTGGCGGAGCCAATGTAAACTTACTACCACCTAGCATTTTGCAAAACGGCATACGTGGTGGAAGTCGCTTATTTGTTCGCTTCCAATTGGGAGGAGCCGCAGTTCCACCAAATTACGACTCAGCCGGATTCTCAATACGTTGGGAAGCTTTGCCAGCAAGTTACGGCAAGCCAATTTCGCGCATGATATTGCAAGACACTGTCTTTAGTTTACAACCTGTAACCTATACCAGTTCCTCTATCGGTACTTTAATGAAGTATGCATGGGATACAGATGGCAATGGCAATTATGATTCTGCCAATGCAGTAGTAACGCGTAGCTTCTTAATTACCACACCAAGCTATAAGAAAGTATGTTTGGTTACTTACAATTGTGTGGGAAGCGATACAACTTGTAAATTGGTGTTATTTTTACCAACTACCCAAAAGCCAACCCCACGCTTTGATGCCGACAAGGTTCAAGGATTTAACACAGATACTTTCAGGTTCACAGATAAGAGTTTATATGGCCCAAGTTCATGGAAGTGGACTTTCACCCCAGGAACAGCACAATACCTAAATGGCACAAGTTCAATCAGCAAGAATCCAATTATGCGTTTTACCCAACGCACCAAATACACCGCTAAATTGGTGGTAACAAACCAATACGGATCAGATTCAATTACCAAGGTAGATTACGTAAATATTGGTGCTTACGACCAACCACAGTGTTTAAGCGATATCAACTTGGCAGATGGAAGTATTGGCATTAGTAGGGTTACACTAGAGTCGGGCATAGACACCGCTACCAATGCCTATAACCCATGCTTCCAATTGGTAGGAGGCACACAAGCCGCAGATTTATACAGAGGCAAGAAACATGCTTTAACCATAGTTCGTCCTTCTACTTCAAGTCCAATGGACCGTAAAGCGTGGTTAGACTTTAACATGGATGGTTTGTTTACCAATGATGAATTGGTGATGAGCGATATGAATGGAACTACCTTAAGCAAACGCGATACCATCGATGTAAGCAATACCCAAAGGTTAGGGGCTACAAGGTTACGTGTAGGTGTAACGTATGCTGCTACTCAATTAAACCCAAGTGTAACCTTCTTAGGTGTATTTAGAGATTATGTGGTAAACTTCCCGCAAGATACAGTTCGTCCAGTAGCTACCTTAAACGGCCTAGCCACCTTTTTCACAGAAATTTACAAGCCTTTTGTGGATCCAGGTGTAACTGCAAATGACAACATAGAAGGTGATATCAGTTCAAAATATGAAGTAATAGGAACTGTAAACAATACCAAGGTAGGACCAAATTACTTGAAGTATGTAGTAAGAGATTTATATAACAATGTAAGTGATACTTTACGTAGAACCGTATTTGTAATATTAAACCAAACTGGTCCTACATTAACACTCGATTCACCAAGCCAAGTATATGTTGAGGTTTACAATAAATACACTGAACCTGGTTACACCGCCTTAGATAACCAAGGTGATGATATCAATAATCAAGTAATTGTAATTAATAATGTAGACACCGCTAAACTAGGAATGTATACAGTATATTACAATGTAGTGGATGCATTTGGTTTGGTTGCAAATGCACAAAGATCTGTTATAGTTGGGGATACAACTAGGCCGGTGATTACAGCAATCTCTAATCCTTATGTACAGCAAATTGGAACGGCAATTGACTTAACAAAAGTTGTGGATATAACAGACAACTATTGGTCATCAAGTTTCATCACAACCACTGTACAAGGAACAGTTGATGTAAATAGTGTAGGCGCTTATTTTGTAAGGTATGTTGCAAGGGATAACAGTGGTAATTTGAGCGACGAAGTTACTGTTCGCATAGAGGTAAAAGACACCAAGCCACCTGTGTTAACATTGAATGGCATTACCCCAATGGAGCACGAAGTAAAAACAAGTTTCATTGATCCATGGGTAACGGTTACAGATAATTATTGGCCAGCCAATACGGTGGTTGTCTCTAAAAAAGGGATAGTTAGTTCAAATGTATTAGGTGAATATATTATTTGGTATATCGCAACAGATCCTTCTGGTAATAAAGATTCAATTTCGAGGTTAGTGAAGGTGGTAGATCAAACGAAACCCTCTGTAGATTTATTAAATATTACGGAGGTGAATATGAATAGATGGGCTGTTTATGTTGATGCACCAGTTGCTTTGATTGATAATTACAATACCGATGCCCAAATGAGAAGCTCTTTGGTTACCGTAAATAGTTTGCCACTTAACGCAGAAGGTAAACCTTGGGGAGATGGCGTTGGCTTGTTTAGTGTAAGGTATAAAGTTACCGACTTATCTGGAAACGTTTCCAATGAAGCGGTAAGAAGGATTAATGTAACAGAAGCAATTGGCTTAAATTCGGTGATGAATATTGACCGATTAATGAGTATATATCCAAATCCAAGTAACGGACTTATCAACATGCGCTTGGCAGATGTTCAAAGTCAAGATGTATCGGTTGTTGTATACGACATGCTCGGTAAAGCTATTCATCAACAAACCTTGAAAGGCAATAATTTGCAAGTTCAAGAATTAGATTTAAGCGCTGCGCCTAAAGGGTTCTATTTATTAAGAGTTAAAACGGGAGACCAAGTTTATTCTCGAAAGATTCAAATTAATTAATCGCAAATTTCATGTTTAAAAAAACTGCCTTACTAGAAATATTAAGGCAGTTTTTTTTCGACTTATTTGTTGAATATTCTGCTTAAGACTATTTTAAACATAGCAATTATATCAATCGCTTTCACCTATCTAAAAGCATTATTTTAGATTGAATTTGTAAATAATGGAGTAATTATGAGTTTTGGAATTGCCATTTTATACAATAAAAAAAACGGGTTCAACCCAACTTAATAAACAATAATTTGAAAAATTAAACCGAAATAACAAAATATATACTCCAATTTAGACAATTATCTCACTGTACTATTATTTTGTTATCTCACTGTACTATTATTTTGTTATCTCACTGTACTATTA
>Ga0163151_10002310_pt1 | contig 29876 bp, 32 predicted proteins | sample OliLakLV19MP5IB2_FD_145596 | JGI IMG/M metagenome (GOLD analysis project Ga0163151, IMG submission 145596) | Freshwater microbial mat bacterial communities from Lake Vanda, McMurdo Dry Valleys, Antarctica - Oligotrophic Lake LV.19.MP5.IB-2 | ecosystem: Environmental > Aquatic > Freshwater >...
GGCGTTACCATTATTACCCGCAACTACCCCCGCCCCACCTAATCCGCCCACTTTGGAAATACTTATGATAATTCCGTTTTGGGATGATATATTCCCTTGATTGCTTTCCGCATTTACAAAAGCGTTCCCAGTTCCGTTAACTCGGTCGGTGGCGATATTAGTAACCGCCCCCGCTCCGGCTTTAAATCTCCGAATCACTAAGCCATTAGCCGTTACTGCGTTTGCGTCGCTTGAGTCCGTAAGAGAAGGGTTTTTATTAGCCCCTCGTGCCGTCATAGTTATCGTGCCGTTTATTACTGCATTACCTTTTACATATATCACTAAGCACCTAGACCTATTTGCTGTCGTTAGTATGACACCCGAGTTAATTGTTAAGTCCTGATAATTCCGTACTACACAATCCCCGTCTAATGTATTAGCTACGCCGTCCGAGGTTTGTCCTAAATTTGTGCTAGTATTGTATGTAATACTCCCGAAAGATCCATCGCCCCACCAATTCGTGTCCGCTATGACCGAACCAGAGATATAATCAACAACTGTCCATGTACCGCTTATTGTGTAAAGTAGTTCTACTGTTGAATAAATTTGCTCCGACTGAAATAATTGGATGGCATTTGCCGCAGAAATATTTGACGTAATATTGTTAAGTCTTATTTTCTGTGAAGCCGCTCCAGCATTTGCAAAAATATCAAACTTGCCAGTGCCCTGACCAACTAACTCGATCCTGTCACCAACTGTTCCGCCATTAGGTAATGTGATAGCTTGGCGAGTAGTACCACCCCCAGTTAGAATATATGAGTTATTTACCGAAGCTGTCAGTGTCGCTGCGCTTGATGTGTTAGAAGTTAAACCACTACCACCGCCACCAGCAGCACCATTAGACGCACTTGTTATTCTTCCCTTAGCATCCACTGTTAAGTTGGTATTAGTGTAAGATCCAGCCGATACGGAAGTATTAATTAAGTCAATTGTGCTTGTATTAGATCCATTAGTTACTGATAAATTAGAAGCTGTACCGCTTATGGTAATTGCTGGGCCTGTCATTGAGTTTATAGATGATAAGGATGCGCTACCTGATGGCGTTGACCAAGTCCCATCGCCTCTCCAAAATGTAGATGAACTCGCACTTGTGCCAGATCCTAAATTAGCTACAGGTAAATTCCCAGTAATATCCGTAGTGAGAGATATTGATGCTTGAGTTGTTGCTACTCCTGAATTAACTTTAACAAACCCAGTCCCTCCTAGTTCTTTAACCTTGCTCCCACTTGTCCCATTGAATAAAAGTACCGCTCCATTAGTCGCAGAGACGGGCTTATAAATCGGAGGGGGAAAACCCGCCAAAGCAGAAGCTATTAGAATTAAACTTACTAAAAATGCACTAAATATTTGTTTCATTAATTACCTCTTAAACCACTGAACCATTACTTTACATGAACCCGATTCCGCACATACTGAAATATCTGTTCCTGCTTCAAAGCCTTCACTTCTTCCAGGTTGAAACTGCATACCACTTGACGCTGTAGCAACCGAACCTTGTTTTACTCGAAGATTAGTTGTGTTTGTTTCATCTGTCATAATCAGTGCCATAAATGTCCCTGCTGGAGCGACTAATGTTTGAGCCGTCGTTACTGTGGCCTCCACGAACTCAGCAGTCTGGGCGGCTTGAGTAATCGCTAGTGCTGGCTGGTCACTTGGCAACACAACCGCAAGCGAAAGCGCTTGAGATTTCTGCCCTATTGACGAAGGTAATTTTCCATTTATTGCATCGAGTGCTGTTTGTTGAGTCACCTGGATAGCTGAAGTTGAAGCTCCTGCTGGCAAAGGTAAACTTGCCGCCGACACAGGGAGGGCCAATTGATCAGAGGCGATCACGACCGGAGCCGAATTTGCCATTGTTTTCTGGCCAAGTGAATTAAATTTAACTAATAGTGCTGCTAAAGTTGCTTCTGTTGAAAAATCTTTAGCTATAAGAGAATCTAATTTTGTGTTATGGGATACTTGATGAGCCGCTGTTGAGAAATCCTTAGCTATTAATGTGTCTAATTTTGTTAATTCTGATGTCTGGTTAGCCGAAGTTGCCCCTCCGGTAGGTAGCGGTAAACTTGCCAATGATACTGGTTGAGTCTCTGTTAAGTCTGCTTTTAACTGAAGCTCAGCTAAAAGAGCATCCGCTTTAGTGTTGGCAGAAGTACTAATTACATTCAATTCTCCAGCAGCAGTAATTAAAGCAATCTCTACCCCGTCACCAATCTGCATAGAGTCTGCACTTGCACCAATATGAGATGTTTGGATGTTGATATCGCCAGCAGTAAGCGTAACATTCGTTCCACCTACGGCAACTATTTTAACAGGCAAAGCGACTGTATTTGATGGAGTAACTGTGTCTTCTGTCACGACTTGGTTGACGCCATTTCTAGTATAAATTAAAGGCGAAGGTGAGACCGTCGCTAGTGTTGCCCCTGATATATCAACCTTGGGAGTCTTAGGTCTCAATAAATCAAAAGTTGAGCCAACTAAAGAAGCAGAGCAAATTGAACCAAGTTCAAAATTATTAGCATCTATAATCCTAGCTATATGAACTTCAAACTCTAGTTGAGTGCCCGAAAGAAAAACAACAATGTCTCCAACTCTTGCACCATGAGCGACTAGCTGAATTCTTTGATCTGTTGAGCCTGCCCCTGCTGTCTGTGCCGATGCATAAGCATAGGCCATCATAGCAACTACATCTAACCCGATCCTATTTGAACCGATCGGTTGAGCTGTAATATAATATGGTTCGATTTTTTTTCCGGTAGCACCATCATCTAGTTTACCATACGCTGATTTACCTGTTATTCCGGCCATACTCCACTCCTTAAAGGGTTTCTTAGTTAGTGAGAATATTTTAGCTTATTATTTAAATATGTCTAGCGCATTTGTGCTGTGATCTAGGTAAAAATGGCGATTATCTCCACTAAGTCCTTTGTGTCTGGATAACTTCTCTGCTTCCCTGTCAAGGTAGTCAGGGTCAAATGTCTCTCTAATAGGATCACCTAGTAAAAAATCTAAGCCCCTTTTTGCCCAAAATGTATTGACTACAGGCGCTCTGTCCCAAATGAAGTCAAATGCGTCTACTGCGTGTTTGTTGCCACTGTACAATCCCTTCATTAACTTGCCACCGTCCAAGAGCATTGCCACCGCTGGAGGTGCCAACCCAGACGGGATATCAAAGCCATGTGATTTCATATAATAAAACTGGAGAGCCAAATCACCTATTATTGGGGCAGCACTTTTAATCATGTGCTTTAAAAAAACATCAGGTTCTCTTGGATCTTCCGGTTCTTTCCCTTGCATTAAATCAGTAGCAGTTGCCCCCATGTAAGAAGCGGCTGCTATACCCATACTAAGGACACCCAGGTTTGCTATGGTTGATTTATTGCCCAGTTTCCACTTACCTATGTGCATTGCCTGTTTGCTCGGATCATAATTCTTTATGCCTCCTAGCACCGAGTAATGGGAAATTCCAAAATTCTTGTACTGATTCATGAGAAGCTGATAAGATCCAATGGCCGAATTTGGGTCATTTACCTTCAATGTTGCTCGTTGTTTGATTTTACCACCAGGTATTCCTGCATTAACAGTTAAGCCAAATAATTGAATAATTGAATTTCTGGCCTTTATCTTTTGTCCAGGAGTTAGGTTTAATTTCTCTAAACCATGAACATTTAACCATTTCACTCCCTTCACATCTTCAACCGATTTCCTGATAACGCCTTCCCATAGTTTCTCATCAATCCCAGCAAGCCCTAGCACCCCTTGAGTCTCGATGGATATATCCTTAAAAGCGTGTTCGCTCAAGTAACCCATCTCTATTTGATGGATCGCTGCTGATGTTGTATGTGAGTGGCCGAACTGCCTGTCTGCCAAAGTGAATTTCATAAGCATCCCTGCCATTTTAGACATATCACCTGGACTACTGCTGTTCTTGGCAAGGATAGTGTCGAAAGCGTCTCCGATGATGATGTCGTTTGATTGCCCAATCCCTGCCATGACTCTATCTGCCGCTTCTTTTGACATATAACTGTACTGTTGCTTTAGCATTGAGGCATATCTCATGAATATATTTCCACCAAACTGCGAGGTCATTTTTGAAGCAGAATACATCGGATCAGACATCCATCCCTTAGCAGCTGTCATCCCTAAATATGCCACATTCGTAACAGTGTTTAGAGACTTAGCTAGTCGGGCACGGCCAGATGTCCCCCATGCAGGAGTGGGTTTCATAATAGAGCTAAACTGGTCATTAATATTAATTTCTGATTCTTTAAAATCTTTTGCATCATCCGGAAAAGCTCGCTGTGCTTTGTTTTTAAATTTACCAAATCCATTTTCAGGATCAGCTCCGAATAACTCATACCCTGCAAGCTCCCTTGATGATTTATTAATGTATTTCATCTGAGAAGCGAACAAATTACCCTCTCCGAATTTCTCTTGGTATTTAAAAACATTCTCTCCATTTGAAAAAATAAAAGTTTTTGCCTTTAGCATCTTTTGGGCCATACCGTCTGTGCTTGTTTTTTTAGGAGCTTGGCCGTTTAAGTCCAAATCATCCAAACCGATAATGCTTTCATATTGAGATTTAAACCACATATCTTTATATTTAATATTATTCTCAAACCCTGCACCTAATGTTTTTGTTAAATCTAAAAGTGGCTCAATAAACGCTCTCCATACTTCAAAAATAACAGACGCTACTTTAGTCGGATCATGCCACATTGAGCCACCAAAAAAGGAATCATTATGTCTGACAGGTATCCCTGAATTTCTCTTATCGGACAAGATAACGTCATTCACTTTCTTAAGCGCCTGAGCTGTCTCTACTGCATGAGCATTTCCAGTATCAGCGCCCTTGATGCCACCTTGTAAATTAAAGGCTTCGATTGAAATATCTCTTCTTAGCTTTGGATCTGCCCTTTTAATGGAGTCGATTAAATCCTTGGAGTTAAGAGAACTGAAAAGATTATTTGTGTAATCCTTCCGGCGGCTCTTGTAAGTAGTATCAAGATTAGTCATCATAGTATCCAAGGCATGAACCGATCCCATAACCCCTGGCCCTGCAAGAAATTTGTCCATATTTAATTCTGTTCTAATATTGTGAGCATGAAAAAGATTTTCTCGGGATTCAAAAAACCTATAATCCTCGTAAAAATTCCTAAATGCTTCTTTTTTCTGAGCAGGGTTCAATTCTTTAACTGACTCATCAAAATCAGTAAATGCCCCTTTTACACTATCTAGCCATTTCTGCTGTTTTAGCATTTCATCTTTATTGGTTATCTGGGAAATTTCTTGTTGTAATTTCATAACACATTCAGACATTAGAAAAACCCTCCACAATCACCTAGCACTTTAATTATTTTCGCTTTCCACAATCACTTAGCACTTTAATTATTTTCGTTCTCTGCTTAGAATCTTCTAAGTTATTTCTTAACACTTTGTAATCTGCTTCTTTTATCTGTCCATCGGCATAGTAATCATCAATTATTTTATATGCTTTATCCACCTCTATTTCTACGTCATTTATCTTTGAAGTCATAGGAGCCTCTGTGTTCTCAACTCTAAGCGAAGCATCGGAGTCGTGCAGGAAGTGAGAGTCAGGAGAGGCCATTCTTTCTATGAACTCTTTAGATTGCTCTTTTGTGATAATTTCTTCCCTTTGAGAAATATCAACAGGGCTTCCATCTGATAAGGATTCAGATTTAAGATCTTCTGTAAGCTGATTGGCCCTACTTCTGTTCACTGATTCAGTTAAGCCAAAGTCAGGCTTCTTATCTGCTTCTAAGCTCATCTGGATCATTGTATTGTTGGTTTCAATCTCACTGTCTATTATTTTTTGATTAATTGATTTTTCAGGAAATTTATCAAAAGCAAAGTTGGCAACTTTTTTGACTCCAAGTTCTAACCCTGTTCCCAAAAATGCTCCGCCGATAATATTCATAGGAGCATCAGTCATGTAGTCATAACTTTCTAGGTTTAATTTGTGTGCATAGATATTGCCAGGCTCAACTAGTAAATTTTCGGCAAGATTAGAATACAGTGAGAAAAATTTTGGACTACTCCCTGCGAACCTCGCAATGGGAGCAATTGTTCCGGCCGCTGCACCAACACCCATGGATAACAATAAATCCAAACTAGAAGTTCCGCCCGCTATCTCTGCTCCAAACTTAAGAGTAGAATTGACTGCTGACTGCGGAGAGTACTCATTTATTCTCGCTATCTTATCTAACTCTCTTTTTCTTTTATCTATCCGAGTAAATTCTCCAATAGTTGTAGGATATTTTATATCGACTGTTGAGTCTGGAAAATATTCCTTAAGTTCTTGTGGTGAGTATGTAGGTCCACGTTGTTTAAGTGTATGACTACTAATTATGTCTGCAAGATTGGAAATAGTATCATTCATATCTCCGAGGCGATATCTCGCCTCCATTGCTTCTTTGAATGAATATTGTGGAACAGTCTTGGCTACTTGCTTTGCTAGGTAACCTGGGGTCTCTTCTTGTAAATCAGATGATAATGGGAGTGTTGGCATTATTTTTTACTTCCTCTTCTTTGAAATCTAGGCATTTCGCTTTCAGTTCTCCTGATCGCCGCCAATACAGCCGGTGATACATAGTTTGGATCACCCTTCGGTGCATCCATTTCATTCTTAATAGGTGTAGCTTCTTTAGGATTGGCTTCTTTAGGGGAATCAGGGAGAACTGGAGTTAATGGTACTGCTCTCGTACCTTTTTTTAATATTGAATCAAAGGTAATTTCAAGAGGTCTACCATTGGCTCCTAAAACATAGGCTAGTGTCGGACTATCCGGAGAAGGCTTATATTTTAACCAGACACCCGTAAGTGTGCTATTGCCACCAAATCCACCATCTGAATTAACGATAGTGGAAGCGTATTCATCATAGTCTTTTATGTTTGCAGGGAGCTTAGAGCCAACATCTTGTAGATACTTTTTGATATTTTCCTTTTTAGTAAAATTATCTGCCCACTCTCTTATAGGAGCTTCTGGTAAATTTGCAGGGAAAATAAAAGAAACATTGTCATTATCAACTACTTTAAAATTTTGCTCAATTTCGGACTTCCACGACTCACCAGCTTCCTCTCCGGATGAGCCTTCAAGTATTTTCTTCATCATATAAAGTTTTCCAACTTGGTTAAAGGAATTTTGCAGAGACAAGTCGGTTCCAGTTAACTTACTATTTCTCATACCCTTGTAAAACTTGCTAGTGCTAGTCGCTAGTTCGCCCTCTAGTAAATTCATCTTCTTCGCTGAATCCTTCATAGCTCCCCAACTTTCCTTAAGTGGTGCCTTTTGAGCAACTAAATTAGCAACCCTATTCATCGAATCTCTGTTGGGGAAGTGATAAATTGATTTATATAATGGGTCGAAGCCTTCCTTGCCATGCGCACCTACTCCATCCTTAACTGACTGATCCAATATTTTAAATATCGCCGCCTGAGAGTAATTATTCAAAAAAGCATCGTTAAACATATCTGAATTGGAAAGAGTAGTAGATTTGGCAGACTCCATCATGTCGTTAGAAAGTTTCTTAATCATTTCTTTCGGGAGTATTCTTCGATCCTTAACGGCCGTTTCTAAGACTGTGGCTTGGTTCTCTTCAGTTGTTTTGATTATATGATCCATTGCCATTTGCTTCTGCTGCGGAGAAGAATTTTGGTTATTAATTATCTCTACATCTGTCACAAATTTACTCGCATTAACTTTAAAATCATAAGCAGCCGGATCGGCAGACATTTCTTTAACTAAAGCTGCTGACTGCTTTTTCGCTAGTACTCTTAGTTCCTCTCTATTTACGCCTTCAAAGGCCTTTGATCCTGCCTTAATATTTGGGTTAGCCGCTGCTAGTTCAGCAGACAGGGCATCGACATTGTTCAATGCCTCATCAATAGCAGCGCCTCTTTTAGAAGGTGAAATACCCGCTAAGTTATTCATCACTCCGGCAACATGGGCATCTTGTAACAAATTCTTCTGCAAGCGAGACCTGTCAGTGTCGTCTTTTGCGTATTTTAAAATATCAGACATTAGAAATCTTTTCTCATCCTGATCTACTTTCCCAGAAGTTAACCAAGAAACACCAGCCTCATCTAATCTATTTTTTAAATTGCTCTGGTTCGCCTTAAATAAACCAACCTCTGCCGCCGCAATATTACTAGCATATTTTTGCGCCATAGCTGGCTCGATTGTATTATTATCAATCCCTAGTTTTATGGCCGTTTTTCCCATATTTAAAAGCTTTATCTTCTCAATGTCAGAACCAATCGCCCCTGAGTAGAACTGATTAATAAGGCCACTGTGGTAATTATCCTGAGCGACTGCCCCATAACTTTTCACCATCTTCTCAGCGATAGCAGGACTAACAACGCCATTTGGGCCTTGGGCATCTACATAGTTCTTGTAATCGGCCATATCACTAATTAGCTTCCCTGCACTGGTTGAACCATCTGAAAGGATTGTGGGCCCTGCGCCGAGAGTCGAGGCTTTAGCTGCGAAGATGTTACCGTTATCGTCAAGTTTCTTAACTCTATATTCGATATTTTCTTTAAATTGTTTACTTTGAGAATGAAGGACATTCCCCGTTGCAGAAGACCTAACAGAGCTTTCAAACATATCTTTTTGTAAACCAGTTTTAGCTCGCTTACTTGTTTCTGAAATCTGCTTGTCTTGGAACCTTTGGATCATTTCATTTGGATTCTCTGAATCAATAACTGTTCCATCATCTAAAAAATCGCCCTTAGTTAATGAACCGTCTGCATTTGTTTTACTACTTACTCGGTTTATAAATTCATTGGTATTTTTGTGAAAATTAGCTGTGTTCTCATAGGTGAAATCTACGGCATCGGCTTTAGTTATTTTTTGCTGAACATCTACCCCAATATCAAAAACAGTCTTGCCTAGTTTTTCAGCAGCGTCGCCTATAATGCCCATAGATTGAGGGTTTATATTCTTACTTGGCGTTTGCAATGAAATATTTTGATCAAAATTAGCTGAAGGTATAACTGGCATCTGTTCTCCTGAGTAAGTTTTTAATTTCTATGCAGCATCCGAAGCTGTTTTTGTTTCATAAACACCCCTAGTCACTCCCGCCGCTGCTCCGAAATAAGAAGCTATTTTAACGTCCCTTGCTTGCCGTCTCATATTAGATGCAGAAGCTCTAGTTTGAGAAGAAGCAAACTCTGTCTCTCTTAATATATTAGATTTGGCCACTGATGCCTTATATGCTGTGTTTGCGTAGTTCAAAAGAGGTGAGCCTGTATCAACCGCAGCGCCACCATAGGCTGATGCAGTCACTTGGTCGCCCATAGCTTCCTGAGCCTGCGTGTCTATTTGAAGAAGATTTAATTTGGATCGCTCCCTCATTTCTTTATCACGAAGGAGAAGATCATCAGCCTCTTCATTTATCCCCTTGGCTTGCTTACGAGCTGAGTAAATGCCGCCAATAGTTTGTATGGCCATTGCGCCCAATATTAATGCTGGAACCATTAGATTTCCTCCGTAACGCCACGATAACCGACCTGAAGTATTATCGCAGGAAAAGGCTTATCTGTTTCAATTATTATTTGTGGAGCAAATTCTGAGATCCCTTGAAGCGCCTTGCTTTTAATATCTGAATTTAAAGTAGTAGTAACTAGGCTTGTGTCTATTTCTAAGTCCAGTAAATTAGAAGAACTTGTCCCGAACAAAAGATGCTTCGTTCTCAAGTATCTGACCCATATCTTATCTAATCTCTTTTTTGAAGGGAGGGCGTCGTTATTACCAAAGGCTCCCAAATTAGGAGGAAGCAATTTCATTCTAGAGGTAAAAGCTAACCCAAAAACAACCTTTGACGAAGAAGGAAGTGTAATATTGCCAGAGGCATCTAATACTCCGGTGAAATAAATTCCGTCCCTTAGCCCAACAACGGCCACTGATTTCAAAACAGGATGGTTGAAAACTGTTGCAGGCGCACCATCATAAATTTTGGCGCAATCAACATAAGTTGGCATAAAATTGTAATTAGTCGTATCAAGTGAACCAATTGTGCCTAGATAATCAACTAAAGATGCCCCCTCAAATGCGTTGCTTATTATCTCTACGCTGAACACGTCAACTCCTAAAATTGTTCGTTTGGTAGCTATATATAGCTGTTCTTTTAAATTATCTAAGTTTTGGATTGTGCAAATAGAGAGGACTTTATTAGCTCCTGCTAGTTGATGTTTACTCCAACCGAGAACATTCACAGTCTCGTCTACTAGAATAGAAAGGATGCAAGACTCGGTGGAATTATTTACCAAGGCATAAATCATGCCTTTTGATTTATCCAATGCGAGGCTCGTGAATAGCGCTGTTACGAAATTAGTTATTAATGAGCTTTCAATTCTTTCCCCTAAAATAGTTAGGTCTTTTGAAATAACTGATCCATTGTTGAAAGAATATTTTAATTGCCTTAAATGTTTCCCATCCCGACTAATATGAATAACTGAATTATCAACCGCTATTGGCTGAACGTATGATGAACCAATATTTGATTCTGGATTTATACTAAAACTGGTCTTAGAAAGAGCAGAATTGGCCCCTGATATTGAGAACTCAGCACCTACTGATCCTGCGTATAAAGTTCTAGTGGCCATAAGCCATTCAATTTTATTAATCTCGTTTGATGCTATTTGGAATGCAAACGGGTCGGAGTCTACTGCTGGCCCAAAGTAATTGGCACCGGAGCCATCTGTCGCTAAATCTTGTGCAAGTTTCTTCTCCATGAACATTGATAAGTTCGCCGTCTGTGAACCCCAAAATGTATCAGGTTGATCTATTGTTGAGCCTAGAATAAGTCTTTGCTCGAAGAATGAAGATACCGCAGGGAAGCCCCATTTTGAGTTCCATGCAGAAATTTCCCATAGTTTAGTAGCGGTAACTGGAGTATTTATATGTATTGTCACATTAACGACTGTGGGACTAATATATTCAGTTATCAACATAACACCAGTAGTTGCTGCTGTTAACTTTAACCAAGAACCAACTATTCCTAATGAAAAATAAGCTTGAGAACTAGTGACTGTAGTATTGCCTGATACGGCACCCGCTGTCATTGTTATTTGCGTTGAATTAAGATCTCTGAATGGCTGAGACATTTCAGAAAAATGGCCAGATAGATTGTGATTTTTTGTCGAAAGAGATGGCCCTGAGACATTATTGGATAAATTATTATTTCCAGCAAATGTCAAAGCGCCAGAAGAAGGGGCTACATAAGAAGCAAAGTTAAGATACCATAACGGAGCGCCCGTTGTGTCCCTGAGTGAAATAAACAAAGGAGGAACAACTCTTGACTCGAAAGTCAGTACCATTAGTGTCCCCGATTGAGTGTATTGTATTTTTTGAATATCTGTATTATATGGAAGATAATCAGTGCTCAATACAGAGCTATTGGAACCGTGGGAATAGGCAAGCCCAGTGAATGCCTGTGCTTTATAAAATTGAATCCTTATTTTTGTTTGTAATTTTAAAACCGCCACAATGTACTGCTCATCACCCGACAACTTATAAGGAATTATTTTAATATCAGTGATTAATTCAGTTGGGCCATATTCACCTATATGTGCAAGGTCATGACTGGGACTAAAGTGAAACTTACTCCCATTTCTCCGCTGGAAACCGCCACCCTTCATAGGAAAGGCATTAAGGCACTCAGCTAACCCATCTTTATACTGATCGAGCGAAGGTCTGCCGTGGAGCAATTCACTTATCTCGCCTGCTGTAAAAGAATCTTGGTTATTTATGAAGCGTCCCATTAGTACCTCGACAAGGAAAAGTAATCCACTTGATGAGGCTCTTGTGTTGACTCGTAGCCATTTTTAAATTTAGCATCTGCTAGTGCCTCTTTGAATTCCTTCATCAAGGAATCAGCTAGTTCTTTGCTTTGGACTATATCGTAGGCGCAATCAGCAGCCAAAAGAAGTGCGAAACACTCAGCGAAATCATCTGTAAAAAGAGAAGCATCGGTTAAATTATAAGTAAACATAATATAACACTCGGTCTCGTTAGTTAGGAGCTTCCCTGACTCAAGCCTGTGGTCAATGTTCCTCAAACCATCAGCATCGCTTGTTACTTTATGGATAGTATTATAATCAGAAGGGAGAGTCATTTGAGAATCAAACCCAAACTCAGGAGTAACGTCCTGTGGGGTAATAGTATGAGTCCCTGTTCCTTGAGCGGTAATATCAATAACCGTACTCGCCAAAGCATTGCTAAGAGAAGTAGCGAGCGCAAAAGTGTCCACTGTTAATTTAATGATATAATAATTAGTTAATAGCGCCAACCCAGTAGGAACGGTGCCATCTGTTGATATTTGAATTTTCAACCCAGTTGGGTAGCCATGCTTTGAAGCAATAAAGGAGTCATTTGCAACAATAACATTACCGAATTCGATATTGCTAACCGCAACCGATAGTTTGACTCTCTTCATTGCGAATGACCAAGGATGGTGGCGGATGAGTCGTTTTCTTATTTTTGCAAATTGTTCAGAAATGGTTATTCCACGTTTAGTTGTGGCGTCTGGAAATACGGAAATTTTCTCTTGACCAAGCTTTATTAAAGCCGAATTAGCGATATCTAGGTCTATGGCCATTAAAAACCCCTACAAAAAGAAAGTTGTATTCCTAATTATAGGGGCTAGTATTTAATTAATCAAGAACATACTCTACCATGATTTGAATCAACCCAGTTGACCCAGTTGCATTGATCGTAGCGAATATCTGAACTTCTTCTGAAAATTTGGATCCAAATTTGGCTCCAACTTTAGAAGAAAGTTGCAAGATCCCTGCTGAAACCAAAGAAAAAGCTGCGCCTAGAGAGTCTACATCAGCAGCTTCTCCACCTGGTGCGCTTACTTGGTTCCCGATATCAACGGTACAAGATCCACCTTGAGCTGCGGACTTAATCCACCCACCCACGATTCTTGCTCCTGCTGGAATTTTCCCCAAAAGGATAGTGTCAGCAGATGCTAAATTGGCCAGTGGTTGATACTCGTTGTAGTTCCAACGAGATTTTCCACTAACTTCTCCAGCGTCGATTGGTAATAAAGGCTTCGAGTTAGCCTTTACATAATTTGAACTCTTAAATTCAGCCATAAAAATCTCCTATTTGTTAAACATTAATTAAGCACTAATTAAGCAACTTCTGCGCAAATAACTTCAACTACTTTAGCTTCTTCCATTCTAGTTGCGCCCATGTTCATGCAGTAATAAACTTGCATATTGTACGATAGGTCTGCTCTCTCGCTGATTCTTGACTTAGTTTCTTTCTTGATAGCAAGAAGAATACCATCATGGCACCAAGCAATACACTTGCGGGCATTGTTTGAAGCTATTGTGATAGTTCCCGTTCCTGATCCGAAAGCTCCATTGTTTACATTGTAAGTCACATCATCTGTTGCCTTAGCAAGTCTCTCGATTTGAATAAATTCAAACCCCATGAAAGTGTTAATCTCACCTTGAACCAATGTTTTAATGATGTTGTAGTCAGAGCTAGTTACTTCTGTTTGAGCTAAAAGGCTCATGATTTGACTAGCTGAACAAGCAAGAAATTTCTTCATGCTATTATCAACTTCATTGGCCATAAACTTCTCTTTTACTTTACGAAGAGTTTTAACATTCAAGTTTACTCCTGTAGTAGTTGATCCGTCATGCGCTACAACTTTTTGGCTACTTGGGAAAGCAACAGTTGTCGCTCCTGCTCTTCCAGAAAAAGCATAACCTAAAGCCTCAGCAATGATGATATCGTCAATCTGGCGACCAAATTTCATGGCCATTATTTTAGCGTACTGAGAAGTCGGGTCATGAATCATTGACAGTGTATCTAGATCGTCAACAAGGATATTATCCTCATACTCGTCACCAGTTACTTTACGTCTTGAATGATCTACAGAAGAAACCGGAGTCGCTGAATGACGACCTGTTTTCTTTGTAGGAGCTGATCCTGCGGCGTATCGGTCATAATAACCAGACTCACCTTTAAGTGGCTCGTTTCTTACTAATGGCTTTAAACGAGATTCTTTTTGTTGTGACAAGTGGAACACGTTTGCGCTGTACTGATCTACTTTTGATTGGTCAATAGTTTCGTTTGACATAAAATCCTCCAAATAAGTTTAGGTAACAAAATGTTAATGTGTTTTTTTTGATTATCCGATTTTAAGCGGGTCTTGAATGTGAACTAGATAGGATTCGAGAAGAGTTGTCCTACATTGGTACTATACTCTATGATATGACAGTGAGTCAAGCCCCTTTTTACGAAGACTTGACTTTTTAGACTTTTTAGACTTTTTAGACTTTTTTCCAGTCTCTTAATTCTACAGCGTAATTAACCAATCTCTCGTGATCTGGATGATCCTTATCAAAATAAGCAGGGTTCGACATTATCCCATTAAGCTCTTTATCGGCAGCCATTGGGGTTAGTGCGTTAGAAGTAGCTCCACCTAGATCATTTTGATCCTCTGATAAACTCTCCCCTACTTTTGCAAATAACCTGGCCAATTTAGTGTTTGTGTCTAGCCCTGACTCTTTTAAGTAAGTCATGATCTCGTCTCCGCCAAAGGCTTTTAACGCCACTTGAGCCGCCTTAATCTTGCTATCGTAAGCTGCGCCCCATTCTTTCTTCAGTTCACCGATCTCTTGATTCGTCTGCTCGTCTTCGTAAGTTATCATTTGGGCCTGAGCATCTTTCACTTGCTTGTCGTAAAAATTAGAGAACTCAGTTGCCTGTTGTGGGTTAAGTCCTGCTTTAAACGCAGCTTCTTTAAATCCCTTCATGAACTCAGGGGAAATAAGTGAACCATCTTCTGACTTAATATCATACTTATCAGCGGCTTCTGGTCTTCCAAGTTTTGTGTAAATGTTTGTCCATTCATCAGGCGTAGCGTATTTATTAGGAACAAGAAACTTATCTGCCCCAATCATTCGTTGAGCATGAATATAAGATTTAACTGCCGTTGGAATATCTTTAATGTGCTTCAAGCTAGGATCAGTCTTTAAATCTTCCTCTAGGAAGTCCTTCCAGTTCTCGCTGTTCCAGTCTGCTTTTGATTCCGTGGCAATAATTGGCGCTGCTGATGGAGTGACCGGCGCTGCTACTGGATCAGGTACCAATAAACCGCCACCGCCGCCACCTTCGTCAATATCTGGTAATCTAACTAGGTGCCTTCTACTTAAGAATGTCATACGCATTGTCTCCTTGGTTTTCTTCCATGTCTTTGTCTATTTTCGCCAAAATGGCATTGAGTTTTTGATGATCCATTTTTAGTATCTGTATTAATCTAAGCCCTACTGATCGCTTGCCTTCGTTATAGGCCATTGCTTGGGGGCTATCACTATACGAGCCATGAAAAACACCTGTCTCTTTTAAAAGGTCTTTTAGGATAATTTTGCCATGATCTGTTTTGAATAATTCTTGGTACTGTGCGATTAATTTAACGCTCGCATTGCGCTTTTTTACATTTTCACTTATCACTCAATTCCCCTATTGATAGGATTGATTAAGCAGTTGCTTTGCTAGATTTCTGGGCAACATCGGCAGCTACTTGAGCTTGCTCCATTTGTGCCTGTTGTTTAGCGACTTCCGCTCTTCCTTCTCTTATTTTCTTAGTATCACTTCTTCCATTTAGTAATTTTTGTGGCAATCCTGAAATCTCAGAGATATAAAGAAATGTTTCATCTACATTCAGGTTATCTAAGATATCAGGTTTCATTTGGATAAGTCCACCCATTAATCCCAAAACCCTTGTCACTGTTTCAGCGTTAACTGCTTTCTGTGCCCGAGCAATCATTGAGCTATACTGAACTTGAATATCAATATCTTTTAACTTAGAAGGAATCTTAGGAGGAAGTAAATTATTCCTAAGCATGATACCAAAAAGCCTATCAACGAGGGGTTTGAGTAGTTCATTATGTAATCTCGATAGAACAGGTGCCATTATCCGTAGACTTTCATCTGTTCTTTGCAAAACCTCTGTTGCTGTCATTTGAGGATTATTCTGTGCTAGTTGTAGCTGATTTAAGTAGTAATGTTGCTTGATTCTCTCATGTACTGCTGCGAGTAGCTTCTCCCCTATTTGAGGATTAACTCCAGTATTTATAGGAGAAATACCTTTCGATCCTGGTCTTGTTAAATTAATCGCCCCAGGTGTGTAGTTGATTATTTGATTAACACCATCATCTTCTCTTTGAAGTGGAGGTCTGACTGATAATTGAGCTGCTTCAATGTTTATTCTCGACATAACATTGGCCATTTTTATGTCCGGCATGGCATCCATTGTCGGTGATCGTCCAAGTTTTTCACCAGGTAACTTCATCCATCGAGGAACCAGTGCTGGAAACTCATGATACCCACTTTCTTCTAAAATGTGCCCATCATCCTTCAATATATAGACTGAAGCAAACGCCATATTCTTAGGGCCAGGCAAAGGAGCGCCATCATCAAAGAGTCTTATATCTTCACGAGGATAAACCATGTGAACAACCGTTAATACCTCAGATAATCTTGATGAATTCAGCGTACTGTCTTTAAACTTAGGAGGTAGTGACTCTATTCCGAATTTTTTGATAATTTTCCGCAACTCCCATTTAAAGGAGTGTCCAATCGTATCGACTATACCTTCTGGGTTTTCGTCAATTACACAGTGGTAAATTGGCTGAGTATTTAGCCTCACTTTGTTCTTTTTGTCTTCTTCTATGAAAGCAACGGCAGTTCCGAAACCAGTAAGTCCCACATAGGTCTCATGAATCTCTGTTTGAAAATTTGATCCATTGAGAATAGAATGCATTGAGTTAGTTGCCTTCTGTAACCAGTCTCTCACTTCTTCGTCGCTATCTAATTCCTCTATTCCAGTGGTTAAACCAAAGAAAGGGATCGAAGGATTGGACAACATTGAGTGAAGTCCAGAAGCCAGTAGTTTAAGTGACTGGTAAGCTGTCGTATCGTAAATTTTAGAGTGATTTTTCTTCTGACCTTGGACTTGAGTGTCGTAAATATCATCATAATTAGCTAAAACATACTGAGATATTTCATGCCAGTTAGTTTTCCACCAAGAACGCATTTCTGCTTCCAGTGTCGCATATCTTGCTAACAGCGCCCTTGCACTTGGTTTCATATACTGTAAAGTCCTGTTCCTGATTGGTTATAAAGGGAAGCTCCACCGCCACTCTTGGGAGCAGAGCCTGGTCTACCGCTTAAGGCAGACTTCTTTTTAGCAGAAGCTCCAAAATTAGCCTCAACGAGAGCTTGATTTTTTTGATATTCAGCCTCAGCTTCGTTGCTTATATACATGAAGTCCTTGTAATTTGATTTTCCACCCGCAGCCGATCTACTGATAGCAAGTTTAGTCTGCGTAGGGTCTCGTTCCATGTCTCTTTGTTGCTCTAGCGACTGTGTTCCACCTTGAGTCGGCGTTAACGGATTTCTAGGATTTGGATTAGCTGCACCTACTTCTTCTGCCATTCTTTTCTTAATAGACTCGGCGTGAAAATTTATTTGACTACGGGGCGTATTCGCAAATCGCCTTTCTTCTTCTGTTACTTTCTCTGCCATAATAAACTCCTAGTCAAAGACATTATAGTCTGCACTGGCCTGTGTAATCAAGCGGTTTCTTCTCATTTGCTCCATTGGTGGCTTTATCGCAACAGCTAATGTCCTGAAAGCATCCGCCCCATGTGATGCCCAGTTATGCAGAGGCGTTCTCGAAAAGGTCTGTTTTATAGCATCGTGAACTCTTTGGTAGTTTCTTAGGCACTTCAACCCTTCCGTTGTGTTTGGCTCATCAAATGTGCAACGAGGGAGCAACATTCGTACGGCATTGATACCATCAAGCACACCCATTTTTTCCGCAACATGAATCGTCCCCTGTGGAATCCCTAAATTGTAAAGCGTCTGTTCTCTGGTCACGCCTGTCCCAAGCTCTCTAACTCTTATGTCATGAGGCATATAGTGCCTACTGTAGATATACCTCTTTTTATAGAGTAACCCGACGTAGTGATCTAGTCCCTTCCCGTTATCTGAGATGTAATCAATTACCCTGACTTCGCCCCTGATCTGCTGAATTATCCATATAGTATTTAGATCTGACATACCCAAGTCCCAAGCAGTCTCACACTCAAAACTAGGATCATGAGGATAGACACCAACTCTTTTTCCCTCAATGAGCTTCTCAACATCTGACCCATAGTAAGACCCAATCATGGCCGCTGTCTCGTCGCACTCAAACTCAAGAGCGTACTGTTCCGGCAACATAGACATTCGCTGGATATCTAACTCTTCTTGACTTATGACACCTGACTCTGACGCTTTTATCTTACAAGTGAACCACCCTGCGGTACTCTTGAACATATTTAATTTGATAGTCAGGTCACAATCGCCCCGTGGAGTCCCGAGGATAATCATCCATCCCTTTCTGTCTGCAAGCATCGGCATGAGTTTGTTAAAGAAGATGGGGTTAATATCCTGATATTCATCTAGAACAACTCCGTCGGCGTATCTTCCGATGGCAGATGTTAACGAGTCAGCTGACTTCAACTGAATAATTATGTGGTCGCCTCTATCAGGTCGATCTATCTTCGCTCGCAACTTCTGTTGGTTCCACTCAACTCCTGGAACATCTTTCAGAAACTGCTTCAAGTACGCCCAAGCGATATCCTCCACTAGTGAATATGTAGGAGCATAGTAAATATAAATTGGATACATTTGATTGCATCGAAGCGCCTGATCTATCATTTCATTGATAGCAAACACCGACTTACCAAAGCGTCGATGGCACATTAGGACGTTGAATCTTTTCAGTTTGTTATGCAGTAGCGCTTGGATTGATCTCGGAATATATCCGGTGCTGACGTTTTTGACTCTACCAATATTCTTTGGAGGAAGGCTCATTCAAACTCTCTATCGCTTGGTCTACTTCTTTCTTCTTGACTTTCCACTTATCGCTGTGAGTATACCCTTGTTCGCTTGGTTAGCGCCCTTAAGCATCTCTGCTGAGTCCGAGAACGGCACACTGACTGGTGCGCTCTTGTACCCACTCACGCTCTTCTCGGCCGGAGCCTTCTTATCACTAGGTGGAGAACCATATTTATCTAGTTCCTTCTGGTTGTACACGACGCCCTTTTGTCCCTTCTCGTTGGTAGTCTCAACCATTCCGGCCCCTGTCTTCACAACGTCCGTACTGTAGGTTCCCTGGCTCTTCGATATTTTCTTAAAGTCAAACTTTGGCTTCTTCTTATCCATTCTGAACTTCCTTATAGTCGGTTTCTTTTATTACTACAGTATCACCTGAATCCTCTCCACCGTCAAGCGGTTCCCTCTTTATCCCTGTGTCCACTCGTATGACGACACTCCCTCCGCTACCTTCTCCAGCAGAAGCCTTAGTCTTGTACTTCTCTGAGTTGTCCGCTTCCGCTAATCTAAACAGTGTATCAATTAATAGTTTCTTCGACGGCACCTCATCCTTACCTAGACCATCTATTGTCTCGGCCGCATCAAGTAACTTGTCATGAAATATATCTGCTCTATCCTTCTCCGCTTCCCTCAGCGCAATCCTAAACTCTTCCGACGCCGCCTTCCATGCGTACAATACACTAATAGGAGGCATCCCTTCCATCTTAGATATCTTAATCAACGTCAGGCCATGCGATCGTACTAAGTTAGTTATCACTGATATCACTCCAGGAGATATGACGTACCTTCCCTGTATCCTACTTACCACCTCATAAGTCGCCACTTGTGACAACACGTTGCCTGTCGCACATTCAACGATTTCAATTTCCCCAGTTTCGTTAATCCTTTTATAGGTTGCAACTGCTAAATCCATAATTTCCCCGAAATCTATTTCGCCCAGGAACCAAGATTGAAGGAGTGTTTTATAGCACTCACGATATCAATGCCCAGTTCCCAAGCTCTGTCATTATAAAATAAACATCAGTCAACTGCAAGCACTTACTATTTGAAAATTCTAAATTTTAAAAATTTGGATCTGAATATAATTAATGGGGAATATTAGTGCAAGCAGCAAGACAGCAGACAGCAAGCGACTAATTTGGGAATTTTGATTTTGTGGGAGGGGATGGGTTCAAATGAACACAGCTTCAACTTACTTTGGGGGTACCCCCTTCAAACCAAGTTTTTTAGAACATAGCTACAGTTTCATTTTCGTTACACCTCAATGAAACTTACTAGTATACTGGCCTCAATAGCTTCGTTGAATGTACTTAGACTTAAGGTAGTCACTGTTTGTTACTTACTCATCTACACTACACAGTAATAATGGGGGATATTGAGAGCAATAGATATAATAGGTAATAGATATAATAGGTAATAGATATAATAGGTAATAGATATAATAGATAAGATGTCAATAGCTAATGTAATATACTCAATAGATTCTCGGATTTCTTGTCAATTAGTGAACAAGAGCATTGCTTTTAAGGTTGAAAATAGCACGATTTCCGCACAAATTCCTGACGCTGACAGATTCATCAAATAATACCTGCAGGTTTTTAGCACTGCAAGCATGAATAAAACTTATTGAGTAGTATAAGTTACTGGAATATAACAAAATGGTGAAAGTGTTAGGTATACCGAACAATTCCTATAGAAAAAGCCAAGAAGGCTGGCTAAAATAATGAGTAAAATCTAAAGTTCGGTATATCAAACTTTCGTTGAAATTCAATTTATTCCTACTGCTACTTTATAAAAAAATATCAACACATTGACACAAAATAGGCTATTATAAAACAATAACATAAACTTGACGCATCTCACCCATCGTGACACATGTGTCGGCACAAGCACACTTCGACACGCTTTTAGCCATTTTTCGACTCTATGTACTGTAATTTCTCGCTGTCATGATTTTGACATAAATAATTAATACCCTAAAATTAACGCATCTCTCGATGGTTTTTTTGACACCTACTTAGCTCACTTTTTATAGTAATAATTATTTAGGTTCAGACTAATATATTAAACTTGTTTATGGTTTTTTGGTTTTTGTGTCGAAGTTTTGGTTTTTTGCAAGCATTTTTAAACATGCTTGGCACGTGACACATACTTGTAACACACTAACTTTTTCGGGTTATTTTGTAGCTCTTTTTGGGGTTATTTTGTTTTAATTATTACTTTTTAATTGGTAAAGATTACATGGTACAAAATAAAAATGATTATAGTAATGATTTTATTTTACTTTATATAAAATAAGCGTATATTGAGAGAATAGAAAGCAAGCGGGTTGCTTTCATCAAACAAAAAGGAAAAATTTTTATGTTAGTTCAAGAGCAATTAATTCTTATCGCTAAAATGAAAGCTATCTTAGAGAGCTTTGGAAGTCAGGAAGTGTTTAATCGAGAATTAGAGGATTACTCGGATTCATTCATGGAATTAAGAGACATTCAACATGAACTTGGCTACTTTAAAGATCAGTATAGTAGTGATCAAATGGATGACATTACAGATGACTATGATTACTTGATGCAAGTTCAGCCTGAATTAGATATCGTGATTGTCGGGATTAAATTCACTGAACAGTCAATGGTTATTTCAACTAAAAACATTGGTGGTAATGTTTTTGCATTGATATTTTTAGCTATTCCAGACAGTAACTATGAATATGTTAAATCGTGGGACTACGTAGTGACGGGTCCGAATTGGTGTTCGGGACATTTAAAAGCACTTCATGGTTGTAAAAATGAAGAGATTTTAGAATATTGGGATAATACTGGTATGAATGATGTTCGTGATGCTTGGGATGCTCACAATTCTCGAGTAATAGAATACTAAAGATAGATAAATAGGTTACTTAGAACTTGAAGCAAAACACTTTAATTAAAGGATGAGGAGTAAATAAAAATGAAACCATTAGAAATAATTCAAGGCTACATTTTATGTAGTGAGGGTGACGATTATGGCGATAGTATTTTTGAAAAGTTTGGAAGGGAAGTACATACTGAATTTATCAAATTAATAAGCCATGATGACTTAATAAGATTCGCAAAGAAGTATCCAATCAACCACATTTACCATCATTGTCTAATGTCTATTGAAGAAGAGGGGGTTTAAAATGAAAGTATTAACGAAAGATCTAGAAGCAGTCGTAAGTAGAATTAACTTAATTACAGGTTCACCGCAGACATCTTACACCAGTGAGAATGGAAAAAGTGTAGCTAACATTGGTAACTATCATTTAAGTTGGGCTTATGGTGGCGTCTGTTTGCAGAGGATGAGTAACTCCAGCGGTGGCGTAAGTATCCCTATCAGTAGCGGCTACACTACCAAGGAAGATCTTTATAATTTAATGCATGCTTTCATTAATGGGGTAGAAAATGTTAAAAGTTAAATTATTAATAAGAGGTACACCGAAAAGTAAGCGTAAAGAATCTCTTCAAAGTATCGAATTAGGAATCATTGACGATTTAGAATTTGAAAACGCTAGGTCAGAGGTATGTGACCGTTTTGAAAGAATAGCGCAAAATATAGTTGGTGAAATCTTTTCAAAGCATAAACTATGCTGCGAAATAGGATTCTTTAAGTTTGATGCTTTCGGAGATATTGAGAGGGTTAGTTTCTTTCCAGATTTTACACAATTAATTTTATTACAAGGGAGACTTAAAATGACAAGTGAACAACTTCAAAAATTACAGAACTATTTAACTAAAACTCTTATAAGAGAAATACAGGACGCTTCGTGTGATTTCAAGAAGTGTATTAAGCTTCTCAAACAGATAGAAAGCTTAGATATTGACAGACGTGATGCTTGGGATACTGAAAAATTTGGCGCATATAATGATATAGCTGATAAAATGTTTACAACGGATGATATACCGTTTTAGGAGATAAAAAATGATCTACATACTACTTATTGACTCATATCATTACGGTATTTCAGTCGAGTTATTTTCAAAAAAAGAAAGCTTACTAAAGGCAGTTCGTGGATATGATATAAGTAGTCGAGAATATTCCGAGTTGAGAGAATCGAAAGAAGTTAAGACGGGCGATGCTATTTTTAAAATAATAATCGTACAAAAGGGGAATATAAAATGAAAGCTGGAGACATTTACAAAACATTATCGAGTTGCATAGTTTTAATAACTGACGTAACTGACGATCAGATCAGTTACAGAATATTGAGCGGTGAGACTGTCACGTCGTCACTAAAAGACAACGAAAAAGGTTATAGATTGATCGGAAGTGTAGAATGATTGAATTAACTTATGACCTAGTGTGCGGATTTCTAACGGCCATTACTTGGATAGGCTTGTATCTATTGTCAGGGATATTGCTGAAGGGAGAATGGGAATGATTTGTAACCTAAAATTCATCCCAACAAAACGCTTGAATACAATTTTAGCCGATCCCTACACTAGAGGCATTGACGGCAAAGACTATGGGCCACTCAAAGAAGAACTTCAGGACATTGTTTGGGGTCGTGCCGAAAAACAACTTATGAACTTTCACGCACTGGCTGAAAAGGAACTAAAAGACTATGAGGATTTTCTTGATAGTGAAGGTGTCCCACCAGTGACTAGTGAAATATTTAACGAGACCTTTTATGCAGTAAATTAATAAAGATTTAATAATTAATCTTTTAAGCGGGAGAAAAATAATGAATGTTTCAATGTGTGTGCATAATGAACCTTTAAGAAGTGAGGTTTTTAAGAGCAAAAGTCTTACAGTGACCACGACGGATTCTGGTTATAAATATTTAACAGCAACTATCAGGTTAGAAGAGTTGGTCATAAATGTTTTTTCAAAAACAGTGTCGGCAGAGGAATTTGAAGAGTTTGAATCAGAAAAATGGGAAGCTTATGATAATGAAAACACTTATGATCTTAGACCATCAGAATTAAAAATAATGGCAAGGGGGATATAATGAGTAATTTAGTTTTATTAAAAGATCAGGTGCTTGGTTTTAAAAAAGAGTTTGAAGGAATCGCAAATGACTTAGACTTTCAAAAAGAGTCAATGTTTGCGTTACAAGTGATCGAAGGCAATGACTTTGCTTTAAATATAGCAAAGAGTAATCCAAAGGCTCTTAAAAATGCCATTATTAACGTCGCAGCAATTGGATTAACACTTTCACCAGCGGAGAAATTAGCTTATTTAGTACCGAGGAAAGGCGGGATTACTCTCGTTGTTTCCTATCAAGGCTTATGCAAGATTGCTACTGACTCGGGATCGGTTGAATGGATTCATTCTGAAATTGTGAGGAAAAATGATCTGTTTGCTTTAAGTAACCAGGGCAAGCCACCAGAGCATAAATTCAATCCCTTTGACAAAGAAGTTGATCGAGGTGAGGTTATCGGTGCTTATGTTGTTGCCAAAGTAAAAAGTGGTGACTTTCTAACCACGACAATGAGTATTGAGGAGATCCATTCGATTAGAAACAGAAGTGAGTCATGGAAGTCAAAAAGTGGCCCATCGGGGCCTTGGGTTTCTGATCCGTTAGAAATGATGAAGAAAACCGTTATCATTAGAGCATCAAAGGCATGGCCAAAGACAAAAAGATTCGCTGAGGTGATTGCACATAATAATGAAGTTGACGGGATTGACTTTAAAGCAGAAGTGATTGAGGCGGCCAAGGCAAGTGATCGGTCACTTGTTGAAATAAAAGGAATTTTGGCTGGAATAACAAGTGGTGAGAAAAGACTACTTGCTCACTTGTCGGATCAATTCAAGGTCAAGATCTTATCAGTTGATGATTTAAATAATATCCAAGCGGTATATGCACTTGGTTTTCTAGATAAATATAAGTCAAAGAAACCGGACGTTGTGGTTATTAAGGAAGAGGAAGTTATTGAAGAGAACATTTTATTAACAACAAAAGATATTAAATTTTAAAAGGCGGGGCCATGAACTTTCATCAAACACAATTCGAGAAGCTTGAGACGTACAAAGAGAAACTGGGCTTTGATCCATCAACAATAGAACAAGGGTCAAGTGACTGGCTAAAAATGAAGTTAGGAGTAATTTCTGCCAGTAATGCTAAATATCTACTAGGGAAAAGAACAGCAGATGGCAGAGCGACTTATATGGCCTCTTTAATTGCCCAGGTTTGCACAGGTGTTTCTCCTGAGTTAAGTGCCAAGCCTTTGCAATGGGGGAAAGATAATGAACAGAGCGCACGATCAGCTTATGAGTTTGAAAAAGATGAAAGCGTTTTAACTCTGCCATTTATCTATGCCCATGATTACAGAGTTGGTTGTTCGCCTGATTTTCTTTCAGTTACTACTAAGTCTGGAGGGGAGCTAAAGTGTCCTTTCAATTCAGAAAATCATATTAAGTTTTTATGTTTCGATGATGTAAAGAAAGAATACTACGCTCAAGTGCAATTCTCCCTATGGGTGACTGGTGCGGATTTTTGGGCATTTGGCAGTTATGATCCGAGAATGAAGAAGAATCAGTTAGCGACAACTATTTTTGAACCAGATACGGCAATGTTTGAGCGGTTTCTTGAAGAAACGAGTTATTTTATCGCTGAAATGGATGAAAAACTAGAACGATTAGAAGTCAAGTTTGGCGACCAATGGGCAATGGTTACGGTATGATATTAGAAAACGGATCAACTTGGGGCTTTCTTAAGATATTAAACTTGGCAGATGCCAGGTTTGTGTCAAAAGGGGCGCATAAGATGTTTGAACATTATTATGTTTGTGAATGTACTTGCGGGACAATCGTGAAGAGAGCGAGTCGTTCAATTTATTTAAAAAAAGTGAATAGCTGTATATCATGTTCAATGAAGCAGACTAAAATTAACCAAGAAAAAATAGGAGTTCACAGTGGAAGTAATTGAAAAAAAGAGATACCAGACACTTAAGAATCACATTCACGAAGGGAAGCTAATTAGGAAATTAAGACTTGAATTAAATATGAGTCAGGCTAGCTTTTCTGCAAAGTTTTTAGGCGGGAGTGTTGCGCAAGTTATTTCAAACTGTGAGAGGGGCATTTGCCCTCTTCCTCTTAAATATTGGTCAGAGATTTCCCTCCTAAGTGAATATCCAATAGGGCCTGAAATAGCATCGGCCAGGGCGTTTGACGTTAGTGACCTGGTTCTCGCTTTTCTCGCAAATAATAAGCTAAAAATTACTAGCTTGCCTATTGGTGTTGGAGACCAAACATAATCCTTGAAAGCAACTAAGAGGGTTAAGGCTACGATATACTCTGGCCCTAACTTTCTTTATTCCACAACTTCTGGTTTGTGCCATCCTCTCAAATTCCGTCAAGAAAGAAGTTCGCCTAATTGCAGAGACTCCAGCCTCGTAGCAGTAAGCCCTAAATGACTTATATAGTTCCTCACTTGATTCCATTAAGCCTTCCTCGAATTTCAAATTGTCTTCCATGAATCCAAGAATGGGATTATTAGAAAATGTATATTCCTTAATCATGGCATTGGTTTCTTCGGTTTTAGAGAAACTTCCTTGCGTACTTAGTTTCTTATAGCCGTCTATCATCCAGTTTAAGATACCGGACGCTTCATTCTTTAACTTATTTTTTATGTCTGGATCAAAATTAGCGTCGGTTTCTGCTGTGAAATATCCCTCAAATGGTACGATAATTAGACGCTCTAAAAACCCAACAGAAGTGTCATTGGTCATTGGTAAATGATTACAGGCCATGACAAATTTTGTCCGGTTAGTTACCTGGATCGAGTCAGAGTAAAGCTTTCTTGTCCTAAACTCTCCCCCAGCGATAAGGTTTTTCATTTTGGCACTTACATTTATAAATTCTTTTTTCCCTACTTCTTCTGAGAAATTAACTAATTTATTCCTCATCGAGTAAGATGTTTCCGGCATTACTACATCATCCCACGCCAGCGATGAGTAATTCCCGTTCCCTAAGACAAACATAATTGTTTCCATGATTGTTGATTTACCGTTACGGCCAACTCCAGTTAGAATTAGTGCCTTATGGTGCTGATATCCATTAGATAGGCAGTAGCCAAAGAACTCTTTAAGTAGGTCTACGAGGTGCGGGCGACTAAGCATAACTTTGCTTAATGTCTGATCCCATAGTGGGCACTTTGCTTCTGGTATAAATGGAAAAGGTATAACAGAAGTGAACCCGTGGTGCGAACTATGTGGCGCTAATGTCCACGTTCCAAGCTTAAGAACTCCGTTCTCGAAATTTAAGTATCCATCGGTTGATTTATCGAAAAAACTAGCGTCCTGGATTGTGTCGATGCGAACCATGCGAACAAATTCATCCCATTCATGCGGGCGACTTATTGGCTTTACTCGCTCTTTGCAAAAGAGAGCTATCTCGTCAGATTCAATTGACTCCCAGAATTTCCCTTGGTGGCGATAGAATGTATTGCGATTAATGGAAACTATTTTATTGCTCTTAAAGAATGTTTTAACCAGTCCTTCAAAGTCTATCTTCCCTGCTTCACCTTTATTGGTTAAAAACCTAAATCCACTCTCAGTAGTAGCAACGAAATCTACGCTTTTTAACAAAATCGGAGAGGTTATATTTTTGTTATCTCTATGGGGGCAAAGTTTGCAGCCATCATAAGTTTTTTCAATAGTTGAACACTTCATTGGGCCTGAGCGCTCACTTGCTTGCTCTGCCTTACTCTGTGTTTCATTGAAATTATATCTTGGATCATGCTTTGAGATATCATGGCAGACAGAAAAACCATTAGTTAAATGAGAAGCGATATTAAGAGCGTTGTACCATTGCCTTTCAGAGATATTGCCAGTAGTAGATGCATATACCATAAAAGGGCACTGGGTAAGAACGGCCTTTGTGTCGGCCGGTAATTGCTTAAGTTTATTACTCATTTGTAATCTAGTTAGCGCCTCGCCTTCTGGGATTGGTTGCATACCAGCTCTTTCTTGGAGATCAAAGTCAATAGGGAAAAGAATAGCTTGAATTATTCTTACAACTTTAGTTGCTTTATCTTTCTTTCTATTTTCTGTACCTGGTAATCTAGTCATGTAAGCAGGAGCAAAAACAGCTGAGTCAACTTCTTTAAATGGCAACTCCAGTCTGCGAAATTCTTTTTCTATAAGGATGCAAAGATGTTTATAATAAGTGCGATTACTTTCAAAAAATTCAGTATCCAAGATAGGCGCATTTGTCTCAACTAAAACGTGCAGTCCATTACCAGTGGCAATGAAGCCAGTAGTTGCATAATCAACTTGCAGTACTCTACAAATAGCTTCTGTATACTTATCCATATAAGTGTAATCAATCTCATCAATGTCGAAAGGGATAATGTTTTGCTCTTTAAGCACTCTGCCCTTAGATTCCTGACATTTAGCGAAAGTAACGAACATATTGTATCGCTCGCCTTCTGGAATAAGTTCTAAGTAATTTTCATGATTAAGAAGAAGCTCGCTTAAAGATTCTACTCTCCAGTTTTTATCAAAGAACCTGTCTGCTTTTTTTACTCGTTGAGATTTTCTGTCAAAGTATTCTCGAATACCTAAAATTTGATGCATGAATGTTACCTCTGTGTGAAGAAAGGTTAATTTGACTTTTATTTTACGTCAAGATATAAATTAACAAGTGTTTGATTTTTTTTGTCCCGCCAAATTAATCGAAAAAAGCCTAGAGAAATCTGGGCTTTTTTATTTCCTTGACTGATTGCAATCAAGGTGCAATCATTAAAAAAGAACAACAACGAACAGGCAGGGGAAATGAAAATTTGTTTTGATAGAAAAGAATACAAGGTAGGAAAAAAAGAGGTGGAGATATATTATAGCTTGTATCTCGGTGGCTTAACTTCTGGGCAAGTAGTTAATAAATTAAAGTTGCAATTTTCCCCAGAGTATCTGTGTTTGCTATTCAAGAGAGAAGGGTTTTTAATGAGAAAAAGATGTAAGCCTTTTATTATTTTCAATGATTCAAAGTATTCAAAAGTTTTAGGAAAATGGATAACAACAAAGAGACCATTTACTCAATTAGGTCGTGATGTTTGGGAATTTCATAATGGCAAGATAGAGAACCGACTAGCTGTATTTTTCAAAGATGGAAACCCAGATAATTATTTAATTGATAATTTATATTTAAAAAAGAATCAACCACACTTACTCAACAGAAGGGGCAAAGTATGAAAACTAATTATTCATTAGAGGTTAGTGATCTGAAAAAAGATTACCAAGATGAAGTCTCGAATTTATCAGACAAGTTGTATGAGTTATTAGAAGAAGCGCTAGATGACTCAGAGGTGACGGCAGAGTGTAGCTTTATTAAAGGCCGTGGTCAAACTATGGACAACCCGCCAGAAGAGGATGAAATGCTCGTGGAGGATTTAAAGGTAGTGATTATATTTAAAGGTCAGTATCTAGATATCGTAGACAGAATTGAAGAAAAAGTTATTAAAAAAATAGAAGAATATATTTACGCTGAATGGAGCGAGCAAAGCTAACATTACGATATAAGGAGAGAATTATGAATGCGAGGAGTAATTTATGAGCAAATCAGTTAGGTTTTATTATTTTTACGGGGATATTTGTTATATTGAAGACAATAAAGTTTATTATATATGTCAAGATGGCGTTATTCGTTTGTCTAGTTGTTCTGCAAGCGAAGTAGACCGGTATTTTGAGTTTATCGAAGAAGTATTTAATTATTAAATAGGAGTAACAACTAAATGGTATCAATAAGAGTTAAAAAATATACTGGAAATTATTTCGCTACTCTGCCAGGGCAAATCCGTTATAATTATAAAAGAATGTATTCCTATATTAGAAATGGTGGAGATATTGAATTTTTAAATCTTGATCAAAATAAAACTTTATTATGTATTATAGAAAGTAATGAATATAAATTAGTAAATGAAAAAGATATAGAGTTATTATGGAGAGTATTTAGAG
>Ga0163151_10002313_pt1 | contig 29841 bp, 22 predicted proteins | sample OliLakLV19MP5IB2_FD_145596 | JGI IMG/M metagenome (GOLD analysis project Ga0163151, IMG submission 145596) | Freshwater microbial mat bacterial communities from Lake Vanda, McMurdo Dry Valleys, Antarctica - Oligotrophic Lake LV.19.MP5.IB-2 | ecosystem: Environmental > Aquatic > Freshwater >...
CATTTGCACAGAACATTTTGTCCCGCAAGCTGAACCGCGGTGTCGCGCCAGCGATTGAAGTGAAAAGCCCGCTGCCGTACTTTGCGTTATGTTTGATGGGCGAGGAGGCGACCAAAGGAAGTCACCGGAGCCCTACAAACATAGCAAAGGACAAACAGGCTTGGAACGGAAAGCCTGCCTACCGGCAGGCAGGCGCGCCAGGGCGCCCAAATTACTGAAAAACATTTTTGAAATTTCTGAGCATTTTGCACCATATCGCTGAGTAATAGCTGAAAAGAAAGAAATATCCCTATTTTGTACCAGTTACAAACTCCCCTATTCTATCGCCTATTGATTTGGAAACATGCCCAATGTTTAAAACATCGGCTGGTTTTGCTTTTCCTGATCCTTCAAAAAACATATGATCCAAATTTTCGAACCAGTATGATTTAAAATTTGGTTTTCCTTTCATGGCCTCTATCCATAAATCATAATCTTTTTTGGTAACGTTATAATCTCTTCCACCTTGGAGCAATACAATTGGTAAGGATAATTTTTTTCCTTCCTCCAAAACTTTATAATTTCTATCAAACAACCAGTATTTTGCTTTGGCACCAAAAGGTAATAGTACTTTGCTTTTTAAAATAAGATCAGGCTTTAAGGCATTTTTTACTTGCCATTTAATAGCGTTATGAATTTTCTCCGATTCTTCTTTGTCTTCTGCTTCAACTGTTGTTAAAACGTAATCTAATTGCTCAGGAATGATTTCTAATAAACTTCTTCCGGGCGCAGCCATTAAAACTAATCCCTTTAAACCCTTACATTGTTTTGCAATTAATGGCGCGCACATAGCACCCTGGCTGTGGCCTGCAATAAAAACACGATTAGAATCTAATTCTTTTATTTTTTTGATCACATAAAATGCTTCTACGGCATCTTCTATGGTTTCGGAATTATAATCCATGCTATCCATTGGAAACGGATCGATGTATTGATACACATACGTACGTTTATCATATAAAAACACGGCAATTCCCTTTTGTACCAATTGCAAAGCAATATCTTGAAATATTTTATTTTTACCAAAGCTGCAATTGCGATCGTGCGGACCGCTTCCGTGCACCATAATTACAACAGGACATTTTTTTGGAGTATTTGGTAAGTATAAAGTTCCGGGTAATTGAATAAAACCGTTTGGCTGAAGGAGAATTTCGCGCTTTGTGTAATTTACATTTGCAACAGGTTCCGGAATATAGAACCATTGCTTTGAAAACGTATCAATTTCAAAACGCGTAATATAAGAGCCCTGATCGTAGTAATGATACCAAAGATATTTTCCATCTTTTACCCTTATGGAAGTTGCTGCAGCCATTTTGCAACCTTGTGTATCTAATTCGGTTTTCTCAATGGCAACTATGGGACCATTTTTTTTAATGAAGCGCTGAATAGTTTTGTCGGTTTGCTGTTCAATAGATCGACCATAGAAAGTAGTATCAAAAAACCGGTAATTCTTATAGGGCTCATTGCGCTTAACTGCACCAATGAACTGTTTAGTAAGTTTTTTGTAAGGGTTTACTTCATCTTGGGCTTTAAGTAAATTTGAAAAAAGAATAATGGCTAAAACAAATTTTAACTGGCTTTTTAACATGGTAATGTGTTTAATGATTGGTTAAGATATGCTGTTTATGGCTCATCTCAAACAATAATTTATTAAATTTGATAAACCAATTTAGACTAGTCAATGAAAAAAAATTACATTTTAGCAATTTGTTCGCTTATAAGTATAAACATGAGCGCGCAGTTAACCTTAACAAAAGCCAATAATGCACCTATAGTAGGTTATATGAAAGCAAACACAAGTTATGATTCAACAGTAGCGATTCCAAAAACAATTGGCACCAATAAAAATTGGAATTTTACTTCTTTAGCGATTCTTTCGGGAACCAGCTCTAGTACCTATGTAAATTCAAGTACCACACCTTCTGTAGGTTTATTTCCGGCGGCTAATATTGCGCAAGATGATGGATCAGGCTATTATGAATATTTCAACTCTCAAACAAGTACCCTTGATGATCTTGGTAGTGCGGATGTAACAAACGGAACTAGTACTATATTTTCTAACCCCGCAAAATGGATGGTTTGGCCTTTTGGATATGGCACTTCAAGTAATGACGCATTCGCAGCTACGGCAAGTTTCGATCCAACCACAACAGTAAATTATACCGGCAATATGGTTGTAACCGGAACTGGGGCCGGAACAGTAATCCTTCCTAATGGAAATAAGTACACCAACTGCCTACAGATTACACGCACATATACCATTGTGGGTACTGGTGCTTTTACCGGCACGTTCACTCTTCGTGATTATGAGTATTGGGCATCTACTTATAGATCGCCTTTGATCAATGTAAGTTATCAAACAACTAAAGACATAAACGGAACAACAAAGGACTTTAATATTACAGTTAATTCGTTAGCAGATGTTGGTTTGGAAGAACAAGAAATACTATTACATAATGTAAAGGTATTCCCTAATCCCGCAAAAGATATTATAAATGTAGAATTAGAAGAAAATGTAATTGCTGATAAAATAGAATTATACGATATCAAAGGTAAATTGGTATTAGCGCAAGAGTTAAACAATAAAATAAATATTTCTGATCTAGACCCAGGAATATATTTGCTTAATGTGCGATCTAACGATGCTTACTTTAGAAAAAGGATCAGCGTGATTAAGTAAAAGCACGAATAGTGGTCACAGAATAATAAATGCTTTTATTTTATTAAGAGGTCTTATCTTTGGCAAGGGCGTTTAATTTTGGTACATTCCCTGTTTCTTAATAATTATTCATAGCAATATACTTTATCCTAAATCAATACAAATATCTAAATATCAGCAATATACGACAATTTGTAAATTTAATCTTTCTGTTGTATATTTGTCATCCCAAATTATTGAAACCCACTGATACTATGAAAAAGGCAACACATCCAGAAAGCTACAGATTATGCGTGTTTAAAGACATGAGTAATGGTTACTCATTCTTAACTCGTTCTTGTGCTGAAACAAAAGAATCTCTTAAATGGGAAGACGGCAACGAATACCCATTAGTAAAATTAGATATCTCTATGACCTCACACCCGTTTTATACTGGTAAACAAGTGTTAGTAGATACTGCTGGTCGCGTTGATAAATTCCGCACGCGTTATTCTAAAAAGAAATAATTTTTTTAAAAATATTTTTTAAAGATCCCTCAACAAACGTTGGGGGATTTCTATTTTGTAAAATATTGCAAGATAGAGTTATAATAGCTCTTCGCAACCTTTACAACTCTATCGTTGGTTTTTACGCCGTATATGGTTATCGTATTTTTCATAAGCCATCTGCACTCATCAACGTTATCTTGAAATAAACTTTCGCCGTACACTAAGGGCGAATTTATTTTATTGCACAAGATCAATTGTCGGCTAAACACACCATGACTTTTTGAACACATGCAATTGTTTTTTAAGTAATCAGCATCTTCTGAACAAGCAATGGGTATCTTTAAATTCTCACTAAATTCATGCACTGCTATATGCGATATCTTTTCCGATCTGTCTATTTGCTCTCCAAATAATAATCTTAAGAAATTCAATTTAGATTCCATGTTATCCAATCGCTCGGCGGTAAAGCTTCCACCAATAAAGGCCATTGTAAAATCGTTAGGACTAGTTTTTTTCCAGGGGACATTTTTTTCATCCACATTGTAATGAATAACGATTGTTACATCAGGTTTAAAAGCATTAATGATCCTTGCGCGATTACTCAATTCATGATCTCTAAAAAAGTCCCAAAAGAAATTATACTCCGGTAAGTTATTTAGTTTTCTATATTCTGCAGCCTCCAATTTATTTATTTGTAATAAGCTATCCAGTACTTTTTTCTTGTAATTGGCAAACCAATAACTATAGTTACATCCAAATGTGCTTAAGCTTTGCGTTGGCCGAGTTAAAAAAACTGTTGCGCCTTTCTCTTCCAGCATTGCTTTTAAGATCATGGAAGTTTTATAAGTAAGATCCGCTTCAAATATCTTTACGGTATCTAAAGTGTTTTTCAAGCTGTCGCGTAAAAAATAAAGAAATTTTTGTTCGTTCATAGCTTCAGTAAACGAAGAAGCTAGATGGCCTGCGTCTATTGCAACCTTTATGCCATTGAGCGGCAGAGCTTCTATCTTCTCCCTGTTTTTTTTGGGGATATCAAGATAAATGCGAATACTGTCTCTTTGTTGTTTACTTAGCTTCTTGCTTGATTTATTCTTATAAAACTTAGCGGCAGCTTTGGCATCATAGTTTTCAAATACCTCGGCCAGCATTGGAATTTCCTTTTGATAAGCTGTAAACTCTTTTTGTCCTTTTGCATTGTAAATAGTAATGCTTTGCTTATCAAATCGTACTAAATTACTGAGGCTGCCTTTAAAGTTTAGGTGTGCATCAAAGCGTTTCTTACAATCCTCAATGGTTTGTGCCCCTAAAATAGTAACACTGCACACAAGAAATATTAAAAGTCTCATGTATAAATTTAGAAAAAAAGCATACTATAAATTTTGTACCTTCAAAGGATTATTAATAAAGGAATGTTAACAGACCAGCGCATAGATGATATTATTAGATACGAATTATCTTTTAAAACGGCTTTAAGCGGCGGTAAGGGCGGTCAAAACGTTAATAAGGTAGAAACAAAGGTTGGTGTTGAGTTTGACGTAATAAACTCTGGTATTTTAACTGAAGAAGAAAAGCAAACCATTATCGCAAAGAGCAAATATGTGTCAAAAGAAGAGATATTGAAGGTATGGTGCGAGAAACATCGAACTCAATTACAAAATAAAAAGGATGCAATGGATAAGTTCAGAACCCATTTGAAAAGTTTATTTGTAAAAGCTAAACCCCGCAAGCCAACAAAAGTATCAAAAGCTACAAAGCGTAAGCGATTGGATAGTAAACGAAAAGCAAGTGAGAGAAAAATATTGCGTAAAAAACCATTTTAATTTTTGCTATTCAACTCACTTATATTTACCGTTTTTTTACCAATAGTTTTTATTGGGTATTGGATCATTCCTCAACGGTTTAGGAATTATTTTTTGCTGATAGCGTCTTATTATTTTTATTTCACTTATAACCCATACTTCCTGTTATTGCTTATTGGCACATCTGCCTTTGATTTTTGGTGCGCCAAACAAATTCAAAATGTACCCGATCGTAAAAAACTCTATTTGTACCTTAGTATCGTCAGTAATATTGGTGTATTAGCTGCCTTTAAATATTCAGCTTTCTTTTTTAATTCAGGCGTTCAACTTATCAATAACGCCTCAGGTAGTTCTTATTCGCTTATGGAGAGCTTGATCATTCCGGCAGGATTATCATTTTACACGCTTCAATCTTTAAGCTATACCATTGATGTTTATCGTGGAAAATATAAACCAAACGATACGCTTTATGATTTTCTTTTATATGTTTCGTTCTTTCCTCACATGGTAGCTGGCCCAATAGTACGATACAATACACTAATGCCTCAATTAAAAGCGGTTTCATACTTCAAAAACATTGATTGGGGTTCGTTGGCAAGACTCACTATTTGGGGATATTTTAAAAAAATGGTGATTGCCGATAATTTAAGCGAAGTTGTTACTCAAGTTTTTAATGAACCTCAATACTATAACGGCTTTCAATTTTTATTAGCCGGCGCCATGTTTGTAATTCAGGTGTATTGCGATTTAAGTGGTTATAGTGATATTGCAACCGGCGTGGCTAAACTATTCAATATCAACTTAAGTTTGAATTGGCGAAGACCCCTACTATCTTCGTCATTACAAGAATTTTGGACACGAAATCATATTAGCATCACAACTTGGTTCCGAGACTATTTATACATTGGATTAGGCGGTAACAGGGTTTCGTATACGCGATGGATGTTTAATATATTTCTTGTGTTTCTAATTAGTGGATTGTGGCATGGTGCAAATTTTACATTTGTAATTTGGGGGGCCATGCACGGCACAATGTATCTTTTAGAGATCTTTGTGAAGAAAACGTTTCCATCCTTCAAGGCTCCAAGGATGATCGGTTGGTTATATCTTCTATCATTTCACACGCTTTCATTAATTGCCTTTCGCGCCAATAGCACTGCCGATCTAAGTTATATGTACCGACATATTTTTAGTACAGAATTTTTTGGGCATAATGTATTCTCTTTGTTTCAAAGTGGGTCGCAATGTTGGATGCTATTTTTTCTCTGCCTATTTCTATTTGTAAAAGAATTCAATGAAGAGTTTGCTTTGATAAACAGATTTCCTTTACTATACAAAAATTTAAAACCTGCATTTTATATGATCCTTGTATGGATCTTATTTATGATTGGTGATTTTAACGCAAACACTTTTATTTATTTTCAGTTTTGATAAAAAAGGCCCTTATATACGTTGTTTGTTTTACTATAGGCCTATATGCTTTGCGTTATTTGCACTGGAAAGGGCTGCTTACTCAAAAGCAAGGTTATTATGCTAAATACCGAACAGCCTTTCTTGAAAAGAATGACTTTGATGTCCTTTTCCTTGGTTCTTCGAGAGTAGCCATGCACTATAACACAGCTCTATTTGATTCGCTAACAGGAAGTAATTCTTTTAATTTAAGCTTAAGTGGAGCAACGCCACGTGTTTCTTTAGCAGTATTAAAGGCTTACTTTCAAAATAGTGCCCTGCCCAAATGTATTTTGCTCGAAACAGATCTTCATAATGTAAATGTGGATGGCGACATCATGGAGTTCAATAATTATTTTCCCTTCTTTAAGAACAAAACTTTATTGGATGAATTCGATAAGATAGATCCTCGCATGAAATATTTTTATTACAATGCTTTTTATTCGTGGCCTTATACGGGATATAGAAATCTCAATACAAGTTTACATTCGTGGCTTGGCATAAACGGAAAAATAGATGATCGCTTTTATAAGGGCTACGTAAGGAATGACTATGAAAATGGCTCTTGCTTAAAGCTGGCAAAGCCTTATACGGCTGGTTTTACCGCTATGAATGGAAAGTGTTTTCAAGAAATCATTACCTTTTGTAAGCAAAATAACATCCAGCTCATTCTTGTTAGCTCACCAATGTTTGCGGGCGGAAAGATCGACCTTTTAAATAAGCAGCAAATAGTAACCATAGTGGATGCCTATGCAGAAATAAACGAATTACAGCACTGGAATTTAAGCTCTACCCCCTACTGCAACCAACGAGGACTCTTCATCGACCACTTTCATATGAACTACAAGGGAGCCCGGCTTTTTACATCAAAACTAGCCTATTTGTACAGCAATAATTGTCAAAAGAATGCGTTAAATCCTTAGATAATTCATTGGAAATAACCTAATTTTATAAATAGCATGAGATTCTACGTTTTAACAGTTCTAATTACGATAAACCTTGCACTTAAGGCACAAATTGTAAAGTACAGTAACGAGTTTTTAAATATTGGTGTGGGTGCTCGCGCCTTAGGAATGGGTAATACAGGAGTAGCATCTACTACCGGTGCTTATTCCGGTTATTGGAATCCGGCCGGTCTTTTACAACAAAAACCTGATCTTGAAGTTGCCCTTATGCATGCCGAATATTTTGCGGGCATAGCTAAATACGATTTTATGGCCGCCTCAAAACGAATTGATAGCAATAGCGTTGCAGGTATTACCATTTTACGTTTTGGTGTAGATAATATTCCAAACACACTCGATCTTGTTGATGCAAATGGAAATGTTGATTACAGCAGAATTAAAACATTTAACGCCGTTGATTTTGCTTGTTTATTAAGCTATGCACGCACTATTCCAAAATTAAAAGGTGTTGAACTAGGTGGTAATTTTAAAATTATTCGCCGTCGTCTTGGTGAATTTGGTGGAGCCTGGGGTTTTGGTTTAGATGCAGGAGCCCGTTACAATTACAAAGGCTGGCAGTTTGGCGCCTTAGGAAGAGACATTACCGGAACGTTTAATGCTTGGAGTTATAATTTAACCGACGATCAAAAAGCGGTATTTGCACAAACAGGAAATGAGATTCCAAGCAATTCGCTGGAGGTTACAATGCCAAAAATAATTTTTGGGGCTTCAAAAACATTTTTGTTTTGGAAAGACAGGATCTCAACTTCAGGAGAATTGAATTTGATAAACACCTTCGACGGTTTAAGAAATACAGTTATAAAAAGCGACCTTTGGAGTTTAGAGCCCGCCTTTGGTATTGAAGTTGGCTATAAAGGTTTTGTTTTCTTACGCGGTGGAGTTGGCAATATTCAAAAACAATACGACCCTTTAGGAACTAAACAGATCACAAGTTTTCAGCCGAATTTTGGTGTAGGAATTAAGTATCGCATTTTTACATTAGATTATGCTTTAACCGATATTGGCGACCGTTCACTGGCACTCTATTCAAACATCTTCTCATTGAAGATAGATTTTAATAAGAAGCAAAATAAATAAATGAAATGTAGGACGCTTTACATATCGCTTGTCCTAATACTTCTTACAAGCTTTCTGGCTGCTCAAAATTACGGCAATAGCTGGGTAAGATTTTCGCAAACCTACTTTAAATTTCCTATCAGTAAAGATGGGGTCTACAGAATTGACTCGACAACACTTTCTGCAAAATTTAACTTGCAAACGCTTAACCCAAAGAATTTGCAATTATTTATTAAGGGTAAAGAACAACACCTTTATATATTTGGTGAAAGTGATAATAAGATCAATTTGAACGATTACGTTGAATTTTATGCGAGTCATTTACAACGCGACTACGATTCATTACTTTATTCAGGTGTAAAATATCTCCCTAATCCCTACATTCCTATTTTCAACGATACTATTTTTGGTTATCTCACGGTAAATAGTTCCATAAGTAATCTGCGCTATCAAGAGGAAACTGATAGCACTATTGCCAATTATCCTTTGGCCGATCACTTTTATTCCGAGTTGATCTACAGCTTTCCTAGCACTTATAATTCTGTTTCGGATGTTCAAAATATTTATAGCGACCCGCGATATACGCAAGCTGAGGGCCCGGGAATTAATTTTAATAAAGGAACAACGCTTACAAGTAATTTCACAAATCTATTATCTTACACATCAACACCGCTTAATTGTTATCTCAAAGTTAATTATTCAGGAGCATCAATGAATTTAAACTCATCCATTGATCATGAAGTGAAGTTTGATTATATAAACAATCTTTCAAATACAGTTACGCTCAATGATTCTTTATTTTATGGATATCAACCTGTACGTTTAACCTATACTTTAAACAATACTGATATTGGCAACACTACAAATTTTTTACTTTCTTCGGTTGCTAACGCTTCGTTTTTTGCATTCAATAATTCCTCATCTTTACATTATATAAATTTCAAATATCCAAAAATCACATCTCTATCAGGTTATTTATTTAATTCTCTTTTTATAGATGATATATCTGGTCCGCCAAAACAGAGTTTTATTTTGGCAAATCCAAACATTGGAACAACAAATAGTATTGTTGCTTACGATATAACCAATGGTAAAAAGATCCCGGTTTATCTATTAGGAGGTAATGCGCGAATGGTTGTTCCTAATTCGGGAGGGCAAAAACAGGTAATTATAAACGCGGAATCAAATTTTATTCCTGTGAATGCTTTGTTGGATGTAAATCAGGGTCAACCCTTCACTAATTTTAAAAGTACAAATGCATCTAATGCGTTTGTGATCATTTATCATCCTAATTTTTCAACTTCAGCGCAAACCTATAAAACATATAGACAATCTAACACAGGAGGCAGCTATAATGTTATTACGGCAAATATCATTGAGTTATATGAGCAGTTTGGTTATGGTGTAAATAAACATCCACAAGCAATCCGAAATTTCATTCGCTTTTTGCACGATAGCTTACCAACTCCACCATCTTATTTATTTTTATTAGGAAAAGGTGTTGCTTGCAATAATTTGTATGCTTCTTCGCAGCTCTTCAATCTTCTTCCAACCATAGGAATACCCAGCAGTGATAATTTACTTACGGCTGGCATCACCAACTCATTAGGTACCTATCCTGAGATCCCCGTGGGGCGTTTGGCGGCAATAAGCAATACAGATATTACAACCTACCTTACAAAAGTGCAGCAACACGAAACATCAGGCTTAGCCGAATGGAAAAAGAACGTATTACATTTTGTAGGTGGTGATACACCTCAATTAACTAATCAATTAAGTTCTTACATGGATGGTTACAAGGCCACCATTGAAGATACTTTGTTTGGCGCTAAAGTATTTACCTATAAAAAAAATACTACAGCCCCAGTTCAAACTCTAATAAGTGATAGTATTAAAAGTGCCATTAGTAACGGCGCTTCCTTGATCACTTTTTTTGGCCACGGCTCTAACGTTGGATTTGATCAAGCCATTGATGATCCTGACACTTATAATAATTCAGGAAGATATCCTTTTGTGGTTGCTAACTCATGCTACTCAGGTGAAATTCATATTCCTTCGTCGCGCTCTATTAGCGAAGAGTTTGTATTCTCCAACCAAGCTGGATCCATTGGTTTTTTGTCGGCAACTTCTGTTGGATATATTCATGCGCTAAATTACTATAGCTACTTTTTTTACCAAGCACTTAGTAGTTTACAATACGGAAAAGGAATTGGCTATTCTATGAAACACGCTGCCCTTAATTCCTCGTTGTATTTTGATAAAGCCGTTAGGTATACCGGACTTGACATGACCCTGCACGGAGATCCTTCTATAAAAGTTTTCACCGGCATGCAGCCCGATTATGCAGTTCAAAATAATGATGTAAAATTTGATACAAAAAAACACGTCGATTCTATCGGTATTTTTATTTATCATAAAAATTTAAGCTTGGCTCGCAAAGATTCTTTCTTTGTAAAGGTTGAACGTTTCTTTCCAAATAACGATTCTTCAGTTTATTTAAAACGGATCGCAGCGCCTTATTATCGCGACAGTTTAAAGTTTTATATACCCCTTGATTTTACAAAAGGTATTGGATTAAATAAATTTAAAGTTCGTCTCGATCAATTCAACGAAACGATTGAAATTACAAAAGGAAACAACGCCACAATTGGCACTGTTGATCTGTTTATTCAAGGCGGCGATATTGTACCTGTGTATCCATATAAATTTGCAATAATACCCTTAGCTTCAAGCCTTACTTTACGCGCAAGCACCAGCGATCCTTTTGCGCCGTTAACACGCTATAAGTTTCAATTAGATACATGCGATAAATTTACTGCGCCCATTTCACAAACTTTAATAACAAGCGAAGGAGGTGTTATTGACTGGAATGTTTCGTTACCATATGCAGATAGCACAGTTTATTTCTGGAGAGTTTCAAAGGATTCAACCTTGCCAAGTGATAAATTTGTTTGGAGAGAAAGCTCTTTTCAAACCGTAGGTCTTAAAACCGGATGGAGCCAAGCGCACTTTCATCAATTTAAAAACAATAAATATCAGTTTGTTAAGTACAATAGACTATTACGCCGATTTGATTTTAATAATAATGTAAACTCAATCAAAGCACAAAATGGTATGTCTCCATATATTAGTGGTGTTGGCATTACTTATGCTTTCAATCTTCAGGTTCTTTCTAATTGGGGTTGCGCGCCCGATGGTTGGAACTTTGCAGTGTTTGACTCCATAAGTGGTCAACCCCAGCCTGTAGTATCTATTAACTACCCATTGGCCGGCCCAGGAACATACAGTAATTGTGTTTGCGTTGATAATCAAGTATTGTATGTGTATTCATTTGGGCAAAGTAATTATTGCGGCTTTAGCAACTGGCAAAATACCATGGAGACTTTCATCAATGCTATTTCGCCAAACCATTATGTGTTAGCTTATACAATGGGGGCATTAACCCCAAATTACGCTCAGGTTGAGTCATACAGTAACTCTTTATACAATGCGTTTGAAAGTTTTGGTGCTGTAAATATACGAACAACAAAAGACACTATTCCAATGATCATTTTTGGAAAAAAAGGAATGACCGCCGGACAAGGGCATGAAGTAAGGGGATTAAAGAAAAATGATATTATTACTTTAGAAGATAGTATTAAAACAAGATGGAATACCGGTTTTGTTGCTTCCGAAATTATTGGCCCTTCTTATAAATGGAAAAGTTTACATTGGCAATTAAAACCGTTTGATTCAAATCCGGGAGATACAACTATTTTAAAAGTGGTTGGGATAAAAGCAAACGGACAAAAAGATACCTTAGCCACTTTTGTAAAAGACAGTACAGACGTTTTGGCTTTGTATAATTATGTAGATGCTTCGATCTATCCAAACTTACAATTAGTAGCACTAATGAAAGATAATATCTTTCGTACGTCGCCTCAACTTAAAAAATGGCAAATAATTTACGATCAAGCACCTGAGTGTGCAATTAATCCTTTGAAAGGTTTTGCTGCTATTAACGATACATTAATGGAAGGAGATCAAGTTAAATATAAAATACCTATTGAAAATATTGGTAAGGTAAATTTTATAGATAGTTTAGTATTTACCTATTGGATAGAAGATAATAATAAGGTGATTCATCCTTTGCCACAAAAGATCAAACGTAATAATTTTGCACCGGGCGAAATCATCATGGATACCATTTCCTTAAGCAGTATACAGTATGTTGGTAATAATGCTTTATGGATAGATGTAAATCCTCCTTCACATCCAAAATATCAAAAGGAACAAGACCATTTTAATAATATTGCCCGCCTATTATTTAAAGTGAATAAGGATATTACGAATCCATTATTGGATGTAACATTTGATGGTATTAGAATACTAAATGGGGATCTTGTATCGGCAAAACCCAATGTTTTAATAACGCTAAAAGACGAGAATAAGTTTCTAGCCCTAAACGACACCTCTGCCTTTACCGTGTACCTAAAATATCCGGGGCAATCAACAAGTAAACGAATTTATTTTTTGAACGATCTTTTATTTACACCGGCGAGCTTACCCAACAATAGTTGCAAAATAAATTTTAACCCTACCCTGTTGAATGATGGTTTGTATGAGTTAACGGTTCAAGGTAAAGATAGAACTGCTAACAGGTCGGGCTCCACAGAATATAAGATACAATTTGAGATAAAGAATAAGCCAAGCGTTACTTCGGTGCTCAATTACCCTAATCCATTTAGTACAAATACAAAATTCGTATTTACGCTCACCGGAAGCGAAGTGCCCGACGTTTTTACAATACAAATTATGACCGTGAGTGGAAAAGTGGTTAAAGAAATTACAAGAGAGGAACTGGGCAACATTCATATTGGAAGAAATATTACCGATTACAGTTGGGACGGAAAAGATGACTTTGGTGATAAACTTGGTAATGGTGTATACTTATATAAAGTAATTACACGCTTAAACGATGCCTCCGTTGAAAAAGCAGGTACTTCTGCCGATAAATATTTTGTGAAAGACTTTGGAAAGATGGTAATAATGCGCTAAGCATTCTACTAATATCCCTTTTAAACCTTATCTTTGCCTCAAATTCATATGTTACAAATTGGTAAAACAAATACTCTTACAATATTGCGACACACCAGTGTTGGAGCTTATTTGGGGGATAACGAGAATAGCGAAGTGCTTTTACCTTTAAAGTACGTAAAGGGAGATATGAATGTTGGTGAAAGCGTTGATGTTTTTATTTACAAAGATTCTGAAGATCGCATTATAGCTACAACCCTAAAGCCACATGCCCAAGTTGGTGAGTTTGCATTTCTAAAGGTGATTAGTGTAAGTAAGATCGGTGCTTTTTTAGATTGGGGTTTAGAAAAAGACATCTTAGTTCCTTTTAAAGAACAACGTCATAAAATGTTTGAAGGATTCGAGTATGTTGTTTATTTATATTTGGACGAAGTTAGCCAACGTATTGTTGCTACAAGTAAACTCAATAAATATTTTGAAACTGAAACAATTGCTTTAAAACAAGCGGAAGAAGTTGATCTTTTGGTATACGACGAATCTTCTTTAGGTTTTAGTTGTATTATTAATAACGCTTATAAGGGTTTGACATATGCCAATGATGTTTATCAAGATATTCATATTGGCGATTTTTTAAAAGGATATGTAAAATTAATTCGTCCCGATAAATTAGTGGACATTAGCTTGCAACCTGTTGGTTTTAAAAATGTGTTGTCATCAACCGATATTATCTTAGACTATCTTGCGCATCACGATGGATTTTTGAATCTTACCGATAAAAGCTCACCGGATGAAATAGAGAAACGCTTTAGTATGAGTAAGGCTACCTTTAAAAAATCTATTGGTGTATTGTACCGTCAACGCAAAGTGCTCCTAAAGGAGGATGGCGTTCATTTGGTGGAGGAGAAAAAAGAAATCTCAGATTAAATTTCAAACATGAAATCTATTTATGGTTTAACAAAAAACAATAATACTTATTCAAACTAATCCTTAATCAGTTTTATAGTTTTAGTTTCTCCTTTACTACTCAATTTCAAGATATATAAACCTGAAGGATGTTTGCTAATATTGAAATTATGTTTACCATTATTCAGTTGATCATTATATATTGTTATTCCTAAGGAATTAATAATTTCTATATTTGCCGCAGCTTCCAGATCCAAGGTAAAATTACCACTATTCGGGTTAGGAAATATCTTTAGATCCAAAGAATTTAAAGTTGCATTTATGGAGGTAAAAGTTTGGCATTGCTTATAAACATAAGCGTCAATTCCATTAGGGGTCATTTGAAATGTCCCTGATCCCATGTTAAAATCACTTGTCCCGCCATAATAACCAGTAGAATAAATGCGTCCATTACTTGTTGTACAAACGGACGTTCCAGACTCTTGAGCGCCGGATCCAATCATTCCAGCCCAAATAAAGTTACCAGCATTGGAAATATTTAATAAGAACTGATCCGATTGTCCTGAAGAAGACAAAGTATAAGTACCACTACCGGGATCAAAATCAGGAATATTAGAGAAATAACCGGCACACCAAATGTTTCCAGTATTATCTACCCTTAAATCGTAACCGACGTCAGCACCAAAATCACCAAATTGTTTCGCCCAAACAAAATTTCCTGAAGCATCTAATTTAAGCAAAAATGTTCCATTTGATCCAGCCCCAAACCCAGATAATGTAAAAGTCCCAGGTCCTGGATCAAAATCTAAAACATTAGGGAGGCTATTTTGAAAGTATCCTGCAACATAAATATTATCGTTATTATCTAAAGCTACTGAGATTGCGTTAGATTGTACATTGTTACTTGAACCTCGAAGTTGTTTAGACCAAATTAAATTACCGGCAGGATTTAATTTTGTAATAAATGGATCCATTCCAAGCGCAGAATAACTTAATACTGATGGTCCTGGATCAAAATCAACAGTGCCCTGAAAGTAACCGCAAGTAATAATATTATCTTGCTGGTCACAGCTTATGCCCAAACATCTTTCATTCGATATTCAACTAAACTGCTTCGCCCAAACAAAATTTCCTGAAGCGTCTAATTTGGAGACAAAAGCATCTTTCTGACCTTGACAAGTTAAATTAAAAACTCCAGAGCCCGGATCAAAATCACCAGTATTTTGATGGTATCCAGTGGTAATAACATTACCATTCTTATCTACCGTTATACCATTACCCATAACAGCGGAACTAACTGTGCTCCCAAGGGTTTTAGCCCAAATAAAATTTTGAGCCTCAAATTGATAAAACAATAACGCAATTAAAGCAAGTGTTAATTTTCTTTTCATAGATGATCGGTATGTGACAATTATTATGCCCTAATTTGTTAAACGAAACTTTAATAATAAATAATAGCAAAAAAAATCACTTCCTGCACAAATAGATCATCTCCCCTTTTGGTAATCTGTATCTATCTTGTAATTCCGGAGAAATTGTATTTACAAAATCATCTATGGTTACATTAAATCCTGCTACAGCTAATTTGTCTTTATAGTCTAATCCAAATAAACGAACGTGATCTTTTTGCCAATAATGTTTTTCACGATCTTCCTCGGTTACAATGCTTTTATCCTCTAGTGTTTTTTGAGCTGCGACATCCAAAGGTACTTGAAAAATTCCCCAACCACCCGGCTTCATAATTCGGTAAAGTTCTTTCATACACACTGCCGAATCTTCAACATGCTCTAACACATGATTACAAAATATCACGTCGAAACTATTATCGTTAAATGGCGCTTTGTGAAGATCAAAATGTATATCTGCAATTGGACTATTATAATCGCCCGTAGTATAGTTTAAATTGCTTTGTGCTTTAAATAATTTATAAAAACACTGCTCGGGCGCAATGTGCAACATTTTGTGTGGCTTTGAAAAAAAATCGGTGCGTTGTTTTAAGTACAACCAAAGTAAACGATGTCTTTCTAAGGATAAACTTCCCGGACATAATACATTTTTGCGTTTTGCTCTGCCGCTATAACCGTAAGGCAAGAATTTTCGGTAGGTTTTACCACTAATTGGGTCCTCATATCTATTCCCGTAATAAACCAATGGCGCTATCTTGCTAAAAATTAAACTTAGCTGAATTAGTATTGGACGGGGTATGGTTCTTAATAAAAAATGAAACATGATTCTAGTGCAAATTTACAAATACAAATTGTAATATGTAAATATGATTTGTTTTCTGGGTTTGTTAGTTCGAGTAGCCGTTTGATAATTCCGTTTGCAACGAGAACAAATAAAAAGGTCCTGCACAATGGCAGGACCTTTTAAAGCTATTAAATTCTTAATTATTCTATAATGAGTTTCCTTGCCAATTTAGTACCATTGTATTCTAAACTTACAATGTAAATACCTTTATTAAGCGTTCCATTCTCATTTAAAGTAATCTTGTGATCACCCGCGGCAAGCGTATAAGCTTTTTCAGGACTTACCAATTTACCGGCAACATCCATTACTATAACTTTAACATCAGCTTGATTACTTAATATAAAGTTTAAGGTTGCAGAAGCGTTAGTTGGATTAGGACTAAGTGTTAAACGTAAATGACGAGTTAATTCGTTTACACCAACCGGTGCAGTAACTAAATTAATACTGTCGAGATATAATTTATTACCAAATCCACCTGTTGCTTCTTTGAAATAGAAACGCGCCCATACAGAGTTACTGCCAACAAAAGTTCCATAATTTGGGTGACCAGACACGTCTTGAGTTTTCCACTCGGCAAGTGTTGGAATGAAGTTAGATGCACCAACCCCTCCCGAACCGAATGCTAATGCTGTTGCGCTTGGAGCATAAACATCTTTCCAAGTTCCACCACAATCGCTGCTTAATTGTACTTTAAATACATCGGCATGAGAAGCGGATTTTTGACGGTATGCATAAGAGAAACGCAATGTTGCTCCTGGGTTAGCCGCAAAATCCATAATAGGCATGTTTAAAACATCTATTGATCCACTAGAACTGATGGCCCCATCTAAAATAAACGAGAATGAACCATGAAGCGCAGCATTAGATGTTTGCACCCAACCAATTCCGTTTGGATTTTCTACACTCCAGTTAGGAGGTACACCTGATCCTTCAAAACTTTCGGTTATGCCGTTAGTGGCAGTTGCAGCACCATCAAGAACGGTTATTGTACGAGAAGCAGTACTTCCGCCTGCAGCGCCCGTTACGCTATAACTCACAACGCTTATACCTGGAGTAGGGAACCAAATTACAGTAGATGAACCTGTAGGTGTTGTAATGGTAGCACCATTTGTTGCTGTCCAGATTCGAGCTAATACCGGAGCACCATACGACACATCTTTAAATAAACTTATTGACTGTCCTGCGCAAACTGTATAACCATTAACTGCAATCGACATAAAATCTGCGGTAGGAGCACACGCTACTGCCCCGTTTACATCGGTTGCAGTTAAATTACCCGCAGTAGGTAAATTATTTCTTCCGCTAGAGGCAGATACAAGTGAAGTTCGCATAGCATTAGTTTGACCGGTAGTGAAGTTATAAGTACAATTAGCGTAATTCATAATATTCTGTACATTATCAAGATTATTATAAACAGTATTTGTTTGAACACAAGTGTTAGCAGAACTTGTTGGGCAAGTAAACTCATGCCCCCTTGTTACAGGAGTGTCGGTTATTCCATCATCACCACAGGCAACGTTTGGTGCGTTGGTATTACCCCAAATATGAGCTAGGTTTAACCAATGTCCAACTTCATGAGATAGTGTACGCGCATTATCGCCACCTGTAAGATAATCGTAACGAAATACAATAATATCTTCTTGAGACCCTGTTGGATGTGTACCAGGCTTGAAGGTATAACCTACAATGAAGCCACCACCTGCCACCGTTGTGGTTGGAGCTATCGATTGAACAATATATACATTCAAATATTTAGTAGGATCCCATGTGTAAACACTTTTTGAAGAGTGTGTTGCCTGCGACCAACTTGTAGCAGCATCCACATGATGAATTATACCTGTGGTACAATTACCATTAGGATCTTTTTTAGCTAGCATGAATTTGATCTCCGAATCAATATAACTTGCATTAAATGGAGCTACTGTATTGCCTGCGTCGAAATTTGCACGAGCAAAATCAAGATTAACCCAGTTTAAAGCAGCAATACAGTTTGCATCCGGAACGTTTTCGGGACCGCCTTGATGCAAAATATGAAATACAACCGGCACTGTGTACACAGGCGGAGCAGACATTTTATTTGCAGCCTTATTGGCTTCGTACTCCAAGTATTCTTTTTGCAAGGTGCTCTGAGTCTTTTCATATCTTGCCTTTGCTTTAGGGTCTTTAGCAAAAACGTCATCCATAGCTTCGTATGTAATACAAGGCTTAACCGTGGTTGCGTTTTGTGCAGAAGCCGATAGGCCGGCAACTAGTGCAAGTCCTAGTAAAGAATTTGTAAGTAGATGTTTAATTTTCATATGATTTGTGTTTGTTGTTAGGTTATTATACTATACGTTATTTTTTGCTCGTAGGTTGGTTAATCATGTTCATTGCCATCATATCTTTCATGGTTTTTTGTAAACCATCCACGCTTCCATCCAAATAGATCACATTACCCTTACCTTCTTGAGCGAAATTCTTAACAGCTTCTGTCCACATACTAAAAAGGATTAATGACGAGTCTAATTTAGCCTCTTCCATCTCCTTTGCAGCTCCTGCCATACCTTTAGCTACCTCTTGACGAAACAATGCAATACCTTCACCTTTTAGTTTTGAAGCTTCTTTTTCGGCAAGAGCACTGATCTTTATAAAATTACCTTCAGCTTCTGCAGCCTTTGTACGAGTGATCAATAATGCCTGCCCTTCATTTTCAGCGGCAGCTTTTAAGTTGTTGCTTGCAACAACTTTCGCCATCGAACGCATTACTTCCTCGTCAAAATTAATATCGTTTAGTTGGAGATCTATTAAGTGATATCCCCACTCTTCTAATGATTTGTCTAATTGCTCTTTAACAGCTTCAACTATATCTCTTCTTAATGATAATACCTCAGATTGTTTTTTGGTTGCAACAAAGGCTCTAACCGATCCTTCAACTGAGCGAACAAGGGCTTGCATAAAATTACGATCATCAAGAAATTTAAAAGCAACGTTTTTAACCGTTTCCTCTTCTGCGTTTAAAACAGCATACAATAGCATTGCCGTGAAGTTAACTGTAGCTTGATCTATAGTAACAGCTTGAAAACCAAGCTCTGAACTTCTGTTCTGAATAGAGACTCGTTTATTTACTCTTTCAATGAAAGGAATCTTAAAATTTAAACCCGGACGTAAAGTGCGATTGAATTTTCCGAAAATAGTCGTTACTCCAATAAAACCTTGTTGAATTGTAACGAATGAAAGAAATAGTGTTAAAAAAGAAATTACAATAATTATAATGGTTCCTATTGGCATAATAAAATGAGTTAATTTTGTTAAAGATAATACATTATATTTAGAACTGAAAGCGATTTAACAAAACTTGAAATACAACGTAAATAGATGGTTATTAGTGCTTTTAATAGGCATTCTTCCTGTGCTCGTTCAGGCTCAAAGGAAGAAAAAGACTAAGCAGAAAAAAGAGGATCTTACCTTAATTGACCAAGGTAAACAACAATCTATGACCGACTTAGAGGGAATTGATACAACTATAGTTGCTCCTATAGAAAAACACATTACACTTTACAAAGCTGGAATAAAACTAATAGATTCTTTAGATTACGATAAGGCCATTCTCGAATTCAAAAAATCTTTAAAACTTAAAAACGATTATTACGAATCGTGGTTAAAAATGGGATATTGTAAAATGATGAAAGGAGATCATTCGGGAGCTGATAAGGATTTTATTAAAGCGCAAGAAACCGGTCCGAATGATTTTGAAACGCTGAAATTAGTTGGGATAAACTTTTTTTTAATGAAAGATTATAAGAACTCAAAAGAATATTTGGATTCAGCATTGTTTGCGTATCAAAACGAAAAGGTTGACGATGCCGAGTACCATTATTATAGAGGTAAATTAATGTACGTTGGAAAAAGTTATAAAACAGCACTGGAAGAGTGCGCCTCTGCATTAGAAATAAATAAAAAATACTACGATGTGATGATCTTGAAATGCGAGATCCGTTTTGTTCAAAAGGAATATGCTTATGCATTAAGAGAACTTAACGAAACCATTAAAGTATTGCCGGAAGCAAAAAAGGATTATAACTTGTATAAACTACGCGCTCAAACAAAGTTTGAACTTAAAGATTACAAAGGCTCAGTAAGTGATTGGAGTGTTTATATCGACGCTAATTCAAAAGATGAAGAAGCTCGTATTTCGCGAGCTATGGCGCGCATTAACACCAACGATTTTACAAATGCCATAGTAGATCTTGATGAAGCAATAAAAATGAATCCGAAAAATCCGGTGAGCTGGTGCTATCGCGGATTGGCAAAAGGTAGCAATAAGCAAGTGGTGGAAGGAATAAAAGACATCGATTACTCCATTAAATTAAAATTTGATTATTCAACAGCGTATGTTAATCGTGCAGCTTTAAAAATGGCATCCAAAGATAAACAAGGAGCTTGCGCAGATCTTCAAAAGGCAGATGGCTTAGGAAATGTTATGGCGCCGCAGTTGTACGAGCAGTATTGTAAGTAGTCGAACCTCAAAAAGTATTTTTTATTATTTGGGCGCCTTATCGGGCTATCACTTCAAGCTTGTTTGTCCTTTGCTATGTTTGTCGCACTGCGGGGTCTCCGCAGAAAAAGCGAAGCCTACTCGTTGCGCAAACATTAAGCAAAGCCCTAAACAAGGCTTTTCATTCTATCCCGGGCGCAGAATTGCGGTTTAATTTACACTTAACCCACATTGCAGTTTTTTCCTTTGAATTTGTGGCTAATCAGGCGGTTTGAGTTGTTCGGGTTCTGCAGGGGGGGCTACAAATTTTTTGCGGGTAAATGGTTTATGTTTATAGTTTAGGGCATTATAAATTGTTTCTACTTCGGGCCTTGGTTCTGAGCATTGCCGAATTTTTATAGTTTGCCCATATTTGTTAACCATGGTTGTGGTTACCGTTTTCTGGGTGTTCATTATTCTTGTTATATCCCTCCATTCGTTATTGATTTCTTTTTGTTTTAATTGGTGCCTGATTGTATTTACAACTGTATAAGCAAACCAAGATGCAAGTGTGCCATTGCCGCATCATCCGTTTTATGGTAAACCGGACGGAGGTCAAGATCTGTTTTGAGTGTTCGGAATGTACTTTCTATTTCGCGTATCGTATTGTAAATTGCCCATTGAGTTTGTTCTTCCTTTTCATCAAGATTAATTTGCAACAGATATTGTCCTTCCCGTTTTGGAACAGGTTTTGGTTTCCATTGAATATCTGTAACTATTCCTAAATCATTTGCGGTAACGTCAATTTGGTAATGTTTGTTTGTGCTTTGGTATTTTTGCTTTACCCGGCCGATACGTTCCCAAATTTTATCTTTGTTTTTAGTTCCCCTTTTTTTACTTAGGCCATCTTTTATTTGCTGCAATGCTTGCTCGTAGCGCATGGTAAATTTATTTTTCATGCTGTCTTCTTTGGCTTGTTTTGCCCAGCTGTGTATGAGTAAGTAATTATCGGCATCGTCCGCTACTTTTACTTTTTGTAATGTAATCGGTTGCCCTTTTTTATCTTTTATCACCACAGGATTGCTATTCACATCTGGAGAATATTTTTTTAATGATGACCTGGCTACAACCATGTATTTAAAACGGTATTTTCGAAGCAATAAAATATTATCTTTTGTAGCAATGCCCGCATCCATTACTATTATAGGTTTTCTCTCGGTAGCGAAAGTGCGCGCGCCTAGTTGCTTTATGATTTGCAACAAGCTTTTACTATCGGTGGTATTGCCTTCAAATAATTGAGAGTACTTAATAAAACCTTCGGTATTCACCACTAAAGCAAGTACAATGAGCTTACAATCACTGCGTTTTTCTTTGCTACGTCCAAAATTTGCAAGGGTGCTGTCTTTTTGCTGACCCTCAAAATAGGTATTAGTAAGATCGTAAATGTATATGGTGTCATGCAAATCAAATAACTCATTGGTACGTTTACTCAAATGCTTTTCTAACTCATCCTTTACACTGAATAACTTGTGACTGATGCCGTAGAGTTTATCTTTTGTAATTTTTTGTTGTGCATAGTTTGTTATTTCACAAACAGCAGAATTTTCTTTTATCCATTGAGATGTTCGTAATTCTGAAGCGGGGTAACTTGTACGGCTGATAATGTGTGTCAATGCAAGCTGTATTGTTTCTTTATCCCATTTTTTTTCCTCGAAAAATTCAGCAATTTCAGTTGTTGTATCGCTTGGGCGCATATCCACTCTGTACCAACTTCCCGGATGTTTTTATTTTTAATGCTATGGGTATCTATCGTTTCATAATCCCTGCCCTTAATAATATCGAGACGTTCATTTTTTAAAATAGTGAGGAAATATTTTTGCGCCAACGATTCTACAATTTCATCATCGGCTTCAAACATATCGCAAATACCAGTTCGTGATTGCTTTACTAATGCAGATATACGTTGTGCTAAATTTTTTCTTTGAGATTCATCGGGCAATTCATCTAAGGTTCCCAATTTAACAATGCTGTGATGGCGTACAGTATTTTCGTAACGGTAACTTTCGCACAATCGGTAATAAACTTTATGCTCGCCTGTTGTTTTTAAATATTTTAATACTGGCTTAAGAAACACTCCTACAAATATAATTTGCAGAAACATCATTGACTAAATCCCGGTTGTACTACAAATCAATTGCAAAATATCGTACCTCTCAGTATCAATCAGTTGTCTTTTATTAACACTATATTTTTTGATAAATACCTATCAAATCATTGGTTTTTTAACATCTCAGAAGAATTTAGCTGCAATGTGGGTTAAAAACACTTGCCGCTTTTTTAATCCTTTTTTACTTTTTTCGGTAGATTTTTATCGCACTATTTTTAAACAAACTCAATAATAACAAGGCTTACGGAGTTTTTGAGGGACGACTAAGTAATACTTTAAGCAACGAAATATCGCTGATCTAACCACATAATTTGTGTGGTAAATAAAATAAACGATAAAGCCGATCACTAAGGTTTTCACACATCAGTATAAATCAGAAAAATCTGCGTTATCAGCGTTCTATCTTTTGTTAGAATTTCAATCCCACCGCCACAAGAAAATTAGTATTGGTAAGTGTTAGATCTGTTTTTACAGGATCGGTGCTGTACATGTAATAATGTTCTTTGGTAAATGTTTTTGCCCACGTAATATCAAAAAACATGTTTGATTTTGTGCGTATTCCTAATCCAATACTGGCAGTTTGCCTATCAAATGGTCCTTTAAATACTCCGCCAAACGGACTTCCATAAATGGCATAACCTGCACGGATCATTACCGGTTTCATATTCAATTCTGTTCCAACACGAATGTTTGTGGCTGTTTTATATTTGCTTTTAATAACAGCATTCACTCCTGCAAAATCAGAAGGTGTGGTGCTGGTAATGCTCGAATTACCATAATTCACTCTCTCAACATCTAAAGCAATTGCCAACATTTTATTAATAATGTAAGCTGTATTAAATCCATAACGCATTGGTGTGATAACCCTGTAAATAGATTTTCCCTGCTCTTCTTCCGCCGGAAATTTTGCCTCTTTTGGAGTACTTGTATTCTTGTCAAAATAGCCATTCATAGTATAATAATACGTATCTGTTAAGTATAATATAGTAGGTGTGTGAAAGTAAGCCCCTAATCTAAAATCCGAACTCACTCTATAAACACCACCAACTTTTAAATTCAAGCCATAGCCTGTTGTTTTAAAATACTCTTTGTACAAAAGAGAATTAAATCCCAAAAGATCCGTGTAATAATATTCTAGCGCAGGTAAACCATCTACATAAGTTGATGTATAACTTGTTGGTGTAACTAATCCAATTCTCATGCTATCATTTCCATCAGCTTCGCTATGAGTTGTGGTTGACTCATATTTTACCCTTGTAACACCCAAACTTCCGCCAAAATAAAATTTATCATCTACTGATTGTGCTAACGAAAAATTTACTTCATTCATTCGACCCGATGTAGCCAAATTTCGTGTTAACGAAACGCTTCTTTTTGGATCTACCAAAGAAAAAAAACGTCCTCCAACAGAATCATAATCCATAATATAACTCGCATATCCCAAATATTCATAACTTGAATTTAGCGCACTTAAGGTTTTAGCTTCATTTGCAAGCTTAGTCATGTCTGCTGCCAAGGTATTACGCGTTGCACTATTTGAGATCTGAGTTATTGAATTAAAATTGAGTAATTGAGTATTACTTACGCAAAATATATTTCTTTTGGTGGCGTCTTTTTCATTACCAATAACAAAGGCTAAACCAAAATTTGAAAAAACAAAATTACCATCCGGAGTGCCGGTATTTTTTCCCTGAAATCTGGCGGTATTAAATGTAAATCGCAAACCACCCGAATAAACCATCTCCCCTTTTCTGTAAATACCCAACCCCCCCGGATTTGTTGCTGCACAACTTACATCACCACCTAAAGCGCCCATAGCGCCTCCCATAGCAATGTAACGCGGACTACCTCCTACTCCACCACGTGAATAGCGTAATGCATCATTATCGTTTTGGGCTAATAGCGCAAATGAACTTAGCATACATTGTGCAGCTATTACATACTTTTTTATCATCTAAGGAATTATCTTGGTCTGTTTGAACTACCGCTGCTCTTTACTGGCGTTGAATTACCGCCACTTCCGCTATTACCTCCGCCCGACGAACGGTTGGAGTTTTGGTTTTGATTAGACGAATTGCTTTCGGTTAATTTTCCACCACTGGTAGTTGTACGAACTGGTGTTTTGGTTGGATTAGTATTTGTACCTGTTGTGCCCGAATCATACGTATTAGTTGGTTGATTATTCGAATTCCACGTGTTTCCACTTTTGGTTGGATTGGTAGATGTATTTGTATTGTTATTCAAATTGGTATTACCGTTTCCTGAATTAGTATTTACAGGATTTGTATTGTCTTTGATCTTCACGGGTGTGTTTGCATTTGAATTCATATTGGTTGACCCGCCTTGAATACTATTATTCCCATTATATGATTGTGTTGTTTGATAATGTTTAATATTATCGAACTTAGGTGTATTATCTTGCGCAGCTACCACCGAATTAATAAATTTAACACGATCGCCTGTTTCTAAATCCTTTGGAACAGTCATTCCTGCATGACTCGAGCGCGGGCTGTTGCCGCCGCTATTTCCTGTTCGTGGACCATTATAATAGCTACTGTTCTTATCCTGTCCGTTAAAATAACCCCAATTGTTATTGTTATTGCCGTATTGATAGCCCCACGGATTATTACCGTAATTAAAATTATTGTAATTACACCAAGGCTGGTTGTAACCATAACCGTAATTATTGTAATAAGGATTATAGCCATAGTTATAACCGTATGGATTATATACTCCACCATTATACCCATTATTGCAATAGCCGTTGTTGCCGAAGTTATTATAACCGTATCCGTTATTGTATGAATTTCCTATATAAATCCCTGAATTACTATAAGGACTATTCCAAAAATTATAGCTACCGTAAATGCTGCTGCCATAACAATTCGGATTTTGATTATACCAATATGTATTTGTGTAATAATTATCGTAGTACCCTGCACCATTAACTGGATTACCAAATCTACGCACACGTGAAGAATAAGCGTAATCATAATAATCATCTGAAGTATAATTAGCGTCTTGATAATATGGGTTAGAATCTTCCTTTGCTTTTTCGGCAACACGCGCTGCTTGGTCTTTAGCTTCCTGTTCGGCCTTTTGTTTTTTAAGGGCTTCCATTTTTGCTATATTCAAACGTTTTTCTTCTGTTGGATCGCTATATACATCATCGTTGAATGTACTTAGCTGCGATGTTTTACAGGAAGTTAGAAGTAATGACAAGGAAAATATGGCGACTGCTAATTTTTTCATGGTTTTAAGCACATTTTATATGTAAATTTACGAAATAATAAGCTTCGTTTTTAGCCTGTTTACAATGATTTAACAAGTGGTAGGTTTAAAACGGATAAGTGGTTGATTTTACAATTTATTGTGTATTTTAGTTTATGAGCAAATCCATTACCCCACAGGAACAAGACTATAGTAAGTGGTATAATGATATAGTTGTTGAGGCCGATTTGGCCGACCATAGCGCCGTTAGAGGTTGCATGGTAATTAAGCCACATGGGTATGCTATTTGGGAAAAAATGCAGCAAACCCTTGACCACATGTTCAAAGAAACCGGACATGTGAATGCTTATTTTCCTTTATTTATTCCTAAGAGTTTATTTGAAGCAGAAGAAAAAAATGCAGAAGGTTTTGCAAAGGAATGTGCTGTAGTAACACATTATCGTTTAAAGACTGACCCCTTAAATAAGAGTAAGTTAATAGTTGATCCTGAAGCAAAACTTGAAGAAGAATTAATAGTTCGTCCAACCAGCGAAGCCATTATTTGGAGTACTTACAAAGGTTGGATTCAAAGTTATCGGGATCTTCCTTTATTGATAAATCAATGGGCAAATGTTGTGCGTTGGGAAATGCGAACGCGTTTGTTTTTAAGAACTACAGAGTTTTTATGGCAAGAAGGACATACAGCGCACGCAACACGTGAAGAAGCAATTGCAGAAACCGAGCAAATGCTTAATGTATATGCCGATTTTGTTGAGAATTACATGGCTGTACCTGTTTTAAAGGGAGTAAAAACACCAAATGAACGTTTTGCAGGCGCCGACGATACGTATTGCATTGAAGCATTAATGCAAGATGGCAAGGCTTTGCAAGCAGGTACCTCTCATTTTTTAGGACAAAATTTTGCGAAGGCATTTGATGTGAAGTTTGCCGATAAGAACGGAAAGTTAGATTTTGTTTGGGCAACAAGTTGGGGCGTAAGCACTCGTTTGATGGGTGCCCTGATCATGAGTCATAGCGATAATCACGGATTAGTGATCCCACCAAAATTAGCGCCAACACAAGTTGTGATAGTGCCAATTTATAAAGGCGAAGAAGGCTTAAAAAAAGTAAGTGAGCATGTAGAGAAACTAAAAGCCGATCTTCAATCAAAAGGAATAAGTGTAAAATACGATAACAGAGATACCCAACGCCCGGGCTTTAAATTTGCCGAGCACGAATTAAAGGGAACTCCTGTACGAATTGGAATTGGCGAGCGTGATATTGAGAATGGAACCATTGAAGTTGCACGGAGAGACCTTTTAACCAAAGAAGTAATAAAAGTTGAAGATGCCGCTAATTATATAAGCGACTTAATGCATAGCATTCAAACCAATTTGTTTGAAAAAGCTATTCAGCGCAGAGAAAAAATGACTAGTCATGCTACCTCGTATGATGAGTTTAAAAAATTACTGGATGAAAAAGGAGGTTTTATTTATGCGCATTGGGATGGAACGCCAGAAACGGAAGAAAAAATAAAGAATGAAACCAAAGCTACTATCAGGTGTATTCCTTTGAACAACAAACAGGAAAACGGAACGTGTATATATAGCGGCAAACCAAGTACGCAAAAAGTAGTTTTTGCAAGAGCTTATTAAGATGAAGAAGAATTTGAATAATCAACGTGAAACAATATTGAAACTCCTTGCCGAAAAAGCAGTGATGAAGCAAAATGTTTATGCTAATACAATCAAAATATTTGAGCAAATAAGAGATTCGTCAAGAAATGTTGTAAATGAATTGGCAAACGATATTAAAGGCGTTGATTCAAGAGTTACCTTGGCTTTTAAAGAATTCAATCAGCAGTCGTTTCAATTAAAAGTTGCCGGTGATATGTTGCAGTTTGACATGCACACCAATGTATTTGAATTTGAAAAATCTCATCCGGTTTATAAATCAAGCTATGTAAAGAAGAACGACTTGAATTCGTTTTGTGGAATTATTAGCGTTTACAATTTTTTGGCCGATTCGTTCAAATATAATCGCATTAATGATGTTGGTTTTTTGATTGCACGAATTTTTGTTAATCGCGAGAAGAAATTCTTTATCGAAACCAAAACACCTTTAAATTCAAAATACAGCAATTATAGCGACGAACCCATTAGCGCCGACAATATTGCTGATATCATTAACGAATTAATTATTTTTTCTATTTCCTTCGATCTATTCATTCCTCCTTACGAAGCTGTAAAACATGTTAGCGTAATGGAGATCCAAGAAAAAGCAAGTAGCGCTGTTTTAAAAACAGGAAAACGTTTAGGTTATATTGGTCATGGTTCCGGCGACGGAAGCGAGAGTAGTTTTGAAGATGACGCCAATTTATAATTATGCAGATCAAATCCACTTCACTTAAAGACATTGCAAGTATCATCGGATCCAAATATATTGGGCACGATGATCACATGATAACGGGTTTCAACGAAATTCATCGCGTGCAAAAAGGCGATGTGGTATTTGTTGACCATCCAAAATATTATGACAAAGCATTAAATAGCGATGCAACTACAATTATTATTAATAAAGAAGTAGCGTGTCCTAAAGGAAAAGCTTTGATTATTCATAACGAACCATTTACTGCATTTAATCAACTTACTTTACATTTTCAACCAAAGAATTACAGTAATGCTAATGTAAGCAATACCGCAAAAATTGGAACTAATGTTACAATGATGCCGGGTTGTTTTATTGGAAATAATGTAACAATTGGAAATAATTGTATCCTCCACCCTAACGTGGTTATTTACGATCATTGTATTATTGGAAACAATGTAGAAATTCATGCAGGTGCTATCATTGGATCTGATTCTTTTTATTTTAAAGACCGTAAAACATCTTTTGAGCCACTGAATTGTTGCGGCAACGTAATTCTTCATGATCACGTGGTGATAGGTGCTAATTGCACAATTGATCGCGGTGTAACAGAAAGTACTACCATTGGAAAACATACTATTTTAGACAACATGATCCACGTTGGGCACGACGTACATATTGGTGAAATGTGTTTATTTGCAGCGCAAGTTGGCATTGCAGGTTGCACAACTATAGGAAACAATGTAAAAGTTTGGGGCCAAGTTGGAATTACAAGTAACGCTATTATTCCCGATAATGTTGTGGTTTACGCACAAAGTGGAGTTACAGGTAATTTAGAAGAAGGGAAAACGTATTTTGGATCTCCGGCCGGTGAAGCCAAAGAAAAAATGAAAGAGATCTTTGCTTTGAAGCAATTGCCAAATTTGATCCATAAATTTTACGATAAATAACATTGATCCATAAATTCTATAGCACTTTAATTTTCTTATTTTTTTTTGCTTTTTATGCTTTCTCTCAAGG
>Ga0163151_10002316_pt1 | contig 29792 bp, 40 predicted proteins | sample OliLakLV19MP5IB2_FD_145596 | JGI IMG/M metagenome (GOLD analysis project Ga0163151, IMG submission 145596) | Freshwater microbial mat bacterial communities from Lake Vanda, McMurdo Dry Valleys, Antarctica - Oligotrophic Lake LV.19.MP5.IB-2 | ecosystem: Environmental > Aquatic > Freshwater >...
GTCTAACATATTTATTCCTTCCAGATTTTTACAGCTTCGATTGATTTCTTTAACCATAGCCTGTGCCTGCGCCTGTGCCATAGCCTGAGCCTGTGCCTGCGCCTGAGCCATAGCCTGTGCCAGCGCCATCGCCTGTGCCATCGCCTGTGCCATAGCCTGAGCCATAGCCTGCGCCATAGCCTGTGCCTGCGCCTGAGCCAACGCCTGTGCCTGTGCCATAGCCATAGCCTGTGCCATAGCCTGAGCCTGCGCCTGCGCCATAGCCTGAGCCATCGCCCAAGATTGTTTCGTCTAACATATTTATTCCTTCCAGATTTTTACAGCTTCGATTGATTTATTTTTTCTGTAAATAATAATTCACATCAGAGTAATCATGTCCCTTAGGGCAATGCGTTTTCTTTTGGTTTGCGTGTCTACCCCTGGACGTCATGTCGCTAGCATTTTCTTTTATTAATGCGAAGTCCACACAGGCACCTCCTCAATGGATTTTCGAGCTTCTTCTGTAACACTCAAAATTTCTATCGCCTGCAAAAGTTGGACTCGTGAAACTGCAACTGGGAATTTGCAATCCATTGGCTTTGATGTCCCCTTGGTTGCTAACTCACTCAGCGAAGAACTTCCGGCCCAGTACCACAGGCGCCTAGCCTCGAGCATAGTTACGTTTTGGCCCTTCTTACTTTTTAAATACCCTGCGAAAACTCCTGCGGAGTAGGTCCGAACAATCACGTATCTCATTCTGTTATCTCCTTTGTTAGTTTAATCATTGCTTGCAACAGGCCCGCAGTGACAGTGTTTCTTTTTTTTCGGCTCCGCAAGCTGTGCAGTAAGGTCCGTCATACTCACTCGACTCACCTTTGATTTTATCTAAGGCTATATTTTTTTGCCCACAACCCATAGGCGGTTTTATATTCACCATCGCATGAAGGTCCCTCGCCGCTTAAGCCATGAACCATGCAAAACGCATATAGTAAAACCCGTTTTGGCAAGCGCCTAACAATCCACCAGGCTACTTTTTCTTTCATTTTATCACTCATAACTTCACCTCCCCTTTGATTTTAGCTTCTGCAATTATTTTTGAGTTGATCTGAATTTTAATCATGGCTCACCATGAGTCCCCAATTATTAAAAAGGAAGCTCATCGTCACTATCGAAAGACGGAGGACCCTTTGATTCACTGTCTTTATTAGACAACATGTCTACCTTAGTAGATTTTTCGATCACTCTTACGCTTTCCACCGTCACTTCCTTGCCAGAGGGTGGAGTCCACTTGCGATGAGTTAACTCAATAGAGAAAACCTTACCAATAAATAAAGAGTCAATTGTGCGCTTAACATTGAGCATCGTTTCAGATACCGACTCTCCCTCTTTAGAAGTCTTTTTGGCTTCAGACAAAACCCCAAGAGTACCCAATTGCCACCGCGCCCATTTCGATCCACTCTCATCAAATCTGAAATTCTGGAAGCATCTACGATTATTTTCTAACTTATACTCGAGCGACAAAACGTCGGCCTTATTCGGCGTTTGTCGCAGCTTAACAGCATTTAGCATTACCTTGTATTTTCCCTCGGGTATAAGTGGAAAGTCATTCTTGTCCGCCCCGGCGCTCTGTTCATCGTAAAAGCTCATTAAGTACTCCTTAAATGTGTAATTAAAATTTCTGCGTCCATAGGCACTACCTCTGGTAGTCTGCCGGATCTATCGCCGGCCACGACCTTGTGGTTTCCCTTAGTTCTAATGTGCCGCTGCCCTTCAAAGTCCGAGTAGCAGTAAAATATATAGTCCACAAGACCGATAAAAAGATTTTCATACTTTTCGGGTAAGTCAGGATGGATCATATCATCTTCTTTTTTTCGTGAGCCCTCGTGCGCTATAAATATAATGCCCTTATTTAACTGGCCAAGCTTATTAATTACTCTTTTGAATTCTCTAGATATGCGCCTGAACACATCTCCGTATTGACCTTCGGACTCGTCCTTAACTTCTCGCTGCTCGAGAGTATGTTGTACGCACCAAGTTACGAGATGAGATGAGGTGTCGATGACTAGACATTTAAACGAATCATCCCTAGCGAACTCATTTAGGCACTGAAGAAAATGCGCCCACGTCGAGGGAAGTCTGCCGTCATCTGTCGTCCACTGATAGATAGACAAAAACTTGTGTCCGGCCTCGGTGCAGAAAAATAGCGCCTTGTTATCCTGGTCGTCACCAAAATGACTAGCAAGAGTCGACTTGCCAGTCTTTGGTTCGCCATAAATTAAATAGCTATGCTTTAAATGATTTTTCTCTAACAAAGATCTTGATTTTGGTAGTGCCATTTTACTCTCTCCATTTTTGCCGATGGAGCCAATAAATAGGTTGATAAAATATTAATGTCAAAGATTATTTTACAGCTATTATTTTTATAGTTTAACTTTGTTTAGTAGTTATGCTCCATAGTCCATGGCCATAGCTAGCAGCGGGCATTGCCAGTGCCGAGAACACTAAGGGTAGTGTTGCCTTGATTCTGACGCCAGTGCTTAGTGCTTTTTGCGCGGTCAGGTCAAGTTTAATAACATTGACCGATCGCCGCTCCAGGATTAATTAATTTTTATAAGCACAAATAAATATAAACAAAGGATAGATAACATGGCGCCCGTCAAAATTGACGCAAAGTCTAAATGTATATTGTTTGACGCGGAGGATGATGCCGACGAAAAGCAATTTATTCAGTATCTAAATAATAATTACAACGGGATTGTAGACCGCATAGAACTCGCAATGCAGACTAAATCTTTTCAACAAATAATGGTCAACCTTTTGGCGAAAGGTCAGGCGCTTAAGGGGTTAAAACAATGAACATAGACACATATAGCACTAAAATGCGGTTGGCCGCCGATGCCGTTGAAAAAGGCATCCTATCCGTGTCCGATGCCGAGCAAATGTACGGCATACGCTTCTCGTCGACAGATAAGCTCAAATACAAGATAGGCCCTGACAAATATGAAGCGTTAGTCGCCCACAACGGGTTCTATGATGCGCGCCATCCGTTCAAGCCGCAATATAGCGAGTGGGCGCAGTATATGATCCAATCGGCCAACTTCGTTAGCTGCGAAAAAGGTTCATTCGTGTTCGAAAGCACGCACTACAGACACATTTCGCAATCCGAGATTGAGCATTGGCTTGCGGCCACAACGCTCGGAAAGGGTAAGCCTACTCACTCTGCCATGTTTATAAAAACTCTAATGGCCGAATCTTATCGCGAGAGCCAGCATATTCAACCCCCAGCAGGCATGCTTAATCTTCGAAATGGTACGCTGGATCTAAAGACCGGTAAACTCACTAAGCATGGCCCTGGCCACTTTTTCACCTATTGCATACCGAATGATTTTGACCCGGACGCCACATGCTCCGGGTGGATCGCCTTTTTAGAGCGCATATTTCCGGGAGCGCCAGAGTTTAAAATCATCTGCGCATCGATCTTCGGATACATATTGTATGGCGGTGATCCGTGGCTACATAAATCCTTCGTACTCCACGGCGAGGGTAGGAATGGCAAATCAACATTTCTATATATACTGCAAAAGCTCATCGGCAAGGAAAACTACTCCTCTGTCAGCTTATCCAACATTCACAAGCCCTTCTCCGTCTACCCACTCACTCACGCCCTTGCGAATATAGCCGGGGAGTCGCCAACAGATAAGATCAACGCCGAGGCTTTCAAGGAGGCATCGAGCGGTGGAATGATGACAGCATCTAGAAAATACGAAGATGAATACACATTTGAGTGTCGCACTCGATTTATTTTCGCCTGTAATGAACTCCCCAGATTTGGCGAAAACACAATAGGAATGCAAGAGAGACTGTATTTCATACCGTTTAGACACTTTTTCACCGAGCAAGAGAGGAACGCTGACGTAAAGTATGAACTAGAGAAGGAGCTGTCAGGCATTCTAAATTGGGCCATCGCTGGACTACAAAATCTACTCGATGAAAAGCGACTGCCGGTCACTGATGCATCAAATATTCTTATGGATACCTATAACTGTGAAAACGACGCGGTCTACGCTTGGGCAAAAGAAAACATCGCCCATTCGCCGGCCGGATCGGCCACGAAATCTAAAGTATTTTATCAACGATTTAGGGGCGAAATATCTGGTATCGGAAGGCACCCTGTCGCTGATTATACTTTTTATAAACGCCTAAAAAAGTACCTCAAAAGTCAGTCATGGTTCATCGAGTCAGAAATGTATAACGCGAACAATAGAACATATAGACAGGTGGTTTTTTCAGGCGAATCTGATGCGCCTCATAAAAACCAGTTTTGGACTTTGAACTGAAAATTGATCGAAAATGGATATGGAGCCGCGTGAAAAAGTGGCCCAATATTCTACTTCTCAAGATTTCCGATGCGACATGTTAGAGCTTTTTCAACAGCTGCCTTAGAAATAGTTATCCACATATCCACAAAGTTATCCACATTTCAGGGGACTAGCTGCGACATGTCAAAATGGTGCGCTGATTTACGATGCGTGCTGTTAAAGTGGCTAACTAGCGAATGACCCTTGACGCAGCGGTCTATTCAATGTTCGACCGTTTGCGTCAAGTCACTATTTTCACTACAATAACATTTAGCATCAATGTAATTAACTATGTATTTCTCTATATATATATATAAATATATAAATATATAAAGAGTATGAGACCCCCCCCCATACGTGTATTGCCGTTGTTCGTGGCTCGGGGCGTCAGAAACTTGTGTTTTAGGCGACCCTGCCAGATTTCGCCTAAACGCTCCTGATCGCCCTCAGATCGTTTTTACTAAGCGCTTGCACTCAAAGACTGGGGAGAAGGTGTTGACGCGCCGCTAATCGCAAGATTGTGCGAAATGGAGCGGTCGTAGCGACCAATTCGCTACCGATCTAGCAAATCTTCGTTTTCTTTGTCCGATCTCTTCACGGCATCGACTAGGCTATAGAGATAAGCCTTACCATCGACAGTGGCATACCATGGGTCTATCTCTCCGTTAACTAAGGCATTGACGATATCCTCGCCATCGTAGATCGGTTCGATTGTAACGTAATACGCACCTTGTTTCACTTGGATGCAGCGTAGCATAATTCCTCCTAAAATATAACTTGATTTTATCATAACATGTTTTTTATGTCCACAATCTCTGAAGTAATAATCTGGATCTCGCCACTTATCGCAGCGGTCGCTTTGTGGCTTTTTCATGAACTTTACAACGCCTTAAAAGTTGACATAAATGATATCAAATCTAAACAAAATAAGACTAGAGATGACGTCGCCGACTTGAAAAGTGATATAAGACTTGCTTATAGCAAGATTGAAAATGTGGATAAGTCTGTCAATATGTTGATAACTATTACTAAGGTTATTGATGAGAAAACTGGAAACACGAAAGAAATGACAGAGTCTTTTAGGGATGTTCAGAGCAAAATCAGTGCTTACAACTCTAATTACGGCAAGGTGATATTGATTTTGCAAAGGCTCGTGGATCAAAAGAAGAATCCACCGCCATCTTAAGCGACGACTTTAGGTCCTTGCTTATCTTAGCTTTAAACCGCCGAATTCCCATGGCGTTTATGGCTCTCAATAAATCATAAGGCTCATTGTTAACGATTGCCTTAATGTCGAAAATTGAAACCTTCTTATCTATCACACCATGAGTGACCTCAAACTTATACTGACGAGCGCCTGTGTGACGGATGATTAATACATTTTCCGCTACTTCCTCGATATGCTTTGGTTTCTTTTTCGTCACTATTATTTCTCCCGGTTCAATCTTAGGCCGATCATAGTGCCGCTTAGAAATAAGCTGAACATAAACCAGCTGCCATGCTTAGTTAATATTCCACACTGATCTTCAGCGTTGTCACGATAGTCTTTGAACTTATCATTTATTTTGTCGAAGTCGTCGCTCAGATATTCATACCTAAGAGCCTTAAATACATAGTCCTTATATATAGACTCATCCAAATAAACGCCGTCATACAAGACTTGGTATTTCTGACCCTCGCTTAAATAAATTTCATCGGCTATTGCGGGATTTGACAAGCTCATCAAGAGACATAGAACTAATCTTATCACGCAAATGCCCTTCCGCTAACGTGCGCCTTAACTCTATGTTCTGCGCCTCTAAATCTATGATACGGTTTATTAACTGTAAGCGATAGTAGATGAAATAAGACGCGGAGCTAATTACCGCCGTAATTGTGATTGTCAGGGCCATATCCATAATCTAGCCTAGTGCTTTCGGGGGGCGAATGACAACAGAGAATTTAAACGAAATATTCAAGTGCGCATACGATAGCTTGGTAGATATAGATGCTTTGCAGCCAAACCCAAAGAACCCGAATAAGCATCCAGATAAACAAATAGAATTATTGTCTAAGATAATTAAATATCAAGGCCAGCGGTCGCCTATTGTCGTATCAAAAAGATCTGGCTTCGTTACTAAAGGCCACGGACGACTTTCGGCGCTTAAGAAGCTGGGCTTCTCAAAAGTAGCGGTGGACTATCAAGAATACGAAGATGAGGCGCAAGAATTTGCCGACATGATTGCCGATAACAAAATAGCAGAGCTTGCGCAGCATGACGATGAAATGCTCAGAGTCGAAGCTCTAAACTTGCACCTTGATATCTCTGGATTTGATTTAGACCTATTGGGAATTCCTGATTTTATTTTATCTAGACCTGATGAGTTTCTATTAGATGACAAGATAACTCAAGACAGTGAGAGAAGGTTTATTCTAGAAATACAGGCGCCGAATGAGCAGGGCATGACGGATCTTTATAACGAAATCTCAGAGCGTGGGTTTATCGTGAAAGTCAAAAATGTCTAATTACGGCATTCCATATATGGGCTCGAAGGGCTTAATTGCCGATGACCTAGCGAAAATATTTCCTAGTGCTGAGAACTTCTATGATCTATTTGGTGGCGGCTTCTCGGTAACTCATACCATGCTTTTAGGGCGAAAGAACGACTTTAAGCATTTTCACTTTAATGAGATCAAGCCAGGCATTTGCAAGCTCATAAAAGATGCAATGGATGGTAAATATAATTACGACGTATTTATGCCTAAATTTATATCTAGAGAGGAGTTTTTCTCGGCGCAAGAATCAGATGTGTACATTAAGACAGTCTGGTCCTTTAGCAATAATTTAACGAACTATTTATTTGCTAAAGAGATAGAGCCTTATAAAAAATCAATGCACAACGCCGTCGTATTTAATGATTTTGATGACTTAGCTAAGAAGACTTTGGGCATGGATTCTTTCAAAGAAGGATTCTCGGTAAAAGATAGGCGCTTGTTTTTGCGCTCTAGAATTGAAAGGTTTAGAGTCACGAAAGTCCCAGAGTTTTTATATCCTTATTTAATGGATGGGGATAGAGCGATAGTGGAGAACTCTAGCCTTAAACAGCTCGAGCAGCTTCTGCAGCTCGAGAGGCTTCAGCAGCTTCAGCAGCTCGAGAGGCTTCAGCAGCTTCAGCAGCTTCAGCAGCTTCAGCAGCTTCAGCAGCTCGAGGGGCTTCAGAAGCTTCAGTTTTATACTGGCTCATACGAGTTAGTAGAAATCAAAAAAAATTCAGTTATATATTGCGACATTCCTTACAGGGGCACGGCGGGTTATGGCGGAGAGTTTGACTATCATAAGTTTTTCGACTGGGCCGACTCGCGCAGTGAACCTGTTTTTATTTCTGAATACCAAGTGGATGACTCAAGATTTAAACTTCTCTTTGCGGTTGAAAAAAGAAGTCTTCTCGCACAGAAAGATGGAGCTGGTCGCAATATTAGAAAAACAGAGAAACTTTATGGCAATAAGATGGCCGTCGAAATGTGTCGGGCGCGCCGGGCGACACAATCCTTAAGTCTAGAATCAAAACAACCGAATCTATGATATTATTTATTAACGCGGAGAAATTTCTATAAAAAAGGTAAGAGGACAACCAAGAAAATTTGTGGACTGGACTAAGCTAGACTTTGCATGTCAGCTCGGCGCTCATCTATCTATCGTCGCTGGATATTGCGAGGTCTCTGAAGATGTTATCGAAGACAGAGTTTCCAGAGAAAAAGGACTCACTTTTCGCGCCTACAGAGATCAGAAAATGGCTGGCATCAGACTAAAGCTAATACAAAAGGCTATGTCTAAAGCCTTTGACGGTGACAATTGTATGCTGATCTTCTGTTTAAAGAATCAGTGCGGTTGGGCAGACAAGGTTGACCATGGTTTTCATGCGGATAAAAAACAAATTGTACTTAAGTACTCTCTTGACGAAAAGTCAGACGGACCCGACTCTGACAGAGGACCAGTTAAGGGATAGGGAGAGCGAAATGGTCGAAATTGCATGGAATCTTACTTCATGTGATGACGCCATTCTTGTCTGGCAAGACGAAGTCTACCAATGCCAGGTTTGTTATGCTTGTGAAATAAGTGGACGCATTCAACATAAAGATCCGAAAGCCATTGTAAATTGATTGAAACTTCAACGCCAAACATTCTAGACTTCTCGCCGCTACCGTCGCAGCTTAAGGTGATAAGAGATGTTAGAAAAAACTTTGACTTCTCTCTCGGAACCCACGAATTACTACTCTCTGGAAGTGTTGGATCTGCCAAATCAATTACACTTGCTCATTTGGTCGTCACTCATTGCCTTATGTATCCTGGCTCTCGCGTGGGAATCGGACGGCTAGCACTACCGCAACTAAAGGCAACACTGTGCCAGAAAATAAAAGAACATCTCCATAATACTGGAATCGATCATCAGTATTATGAAAGCAACGGTAATTTCGACATGCCAAATGGCGCATCAATTCGCGCAATATCCTGGGCCGATGGCAATCTTGCGAAACTTGGATCTATGGAATTCTCGGCTTTCGCTATCGAGGAACTCACTGAAACTAAAGACTCAAGGCCATACGATGTTATCTTGCAAAGAACCAACAGGCTAGCGCATGTGAAGGAACCATTCGTTATAAGCGGAACCAACCCGGAGGGGCCAAGTCACTGGGCATATAAAAAAATACTCATGGCAAACTCCCCAAGAGTTAAAGTCTATTATTCAAATACTTTTGATAATCCTTACTTGCCAAAATCTTACATCGATAGCCTAGCAGAGCGATTGGATGGGAAAATGGCCAGGCGTATGCTCTATGGCGAGTGGTTGGAAATAGACAGAGAGCGCATTTATTATTCATATTCGAGAGAAAAGAATTTTAAAGAATATTCCTATGCGCTAAAAACGCATTTACCTATTCGACTAACGTATGACTTTAATATCGGAGAAGGGAAGCCGCTCTCGCTAGTGTTTTGTCAGTACGACCCCATGGACAATACCTGGCACTTCTTTAATGAGGTGATCGTCAATGGTCAAAGAACACTCGACTCTTTAGAGGAGTCCGAAGCTAGGAATCTTTTGCCTCAAGGGTTTAGATACATAGTCCATGGGGATTGTAACGGAAGAAGTCGTGACACTAGACAGACCAAAACCGATTATGAATTAATTGAAAACTGGTTAGCAAAAAAGAACTACCGCTTTGAGCTGCAAGTCCCTAAGTCTAACCCGCCAGTTAGGGACCGGCATAACACTCTTAATGGTTATATGCTGAACTCAAAGAATGAGTCTAAACTATTTGTCTATAAAGATGCGCCGGTAGTTAATGAAGGGTTTCTGTTGACGAGACTTAAAGCTGGAGGACAATACCTTGAGGTGGATACTGATAGGTTTCAACATTGCACCACAGCGTGCGGGTATGCAATTATGTATGAATCAATAATGAGGCAATATCACTTAACTCAGACTTATAAAAATGTGGGTGTGTTCTAATGAAAATAGATTACTTAAATGCAAGCGACAGAAAAAAACTTATCCAAGAAATCACAGAGTCAAATGAGAATAATAAACGCAAAGAGGAAAGCCTCAAGGCCCTTGAGGTTTATAAGGGTAGGCAGGCTCAGTTTATTCTTTCTAAGATTTTAAATGAGCTTGGTGTCAACGCTGCTAGAAATTCCAGAACCATCACTTCTATTAACTTAACTAAGAAGATTATTAAAGAGCAGGCATCTTTGTATAGGAATGATCCGGTTAGATCATTTAGTTACTTGAGTGATGCGCAGACCGATCATGCGTTGCAGCTTTACGAATACTGCTCTGCTAATGTGAAGTTCAAGAAATCAAATGAGATCTATAAACTGTGCGACCAAGCGCAGATTCAGATTGTTTTAAAAAAAGGTAAGCTAGAATTTCGCACTCTATATCCTCATCATTACGATGTTGTGCCGAGTAGTGAGAACCCGGAAGAAGGGGAGTGTTACATAATTTCATCTTTTGATAAGTTGACCTTGTTCGCCGATCAATCCTCTGGCACGTCTAGAAGGTCTCAGTCATACTATTCGGATAGATCTAATCAAAACATTGGTGATCCAGATGACTATCAAGGTTCTAAGTTATTTTATTGGTGGACTAAAGATTATAATTTCATTACTGATTCTAGTGGCAATTACGTGGATGCTAATGGAGTTACAATCTCGGGGCTTGATCAGGATGACATTAAAAACCCTATCGGTGTTTTGCCTTTTATTGATGTTGCCGCTGATAAGGATTTCGAATTTTTTGTACGTTCAGGTTACAATACAGTTAACTTTACTACTGATCTTGGGCTTTTACTTTCTGATGTGAGTGAGATATCAAGGCTACAGGGTTTTAGTCAGGCCATTATCTCAAGTGTTGAAGAGCCGAAAGATTTAACTGTAGGTCCACGGCGCGCTATTTGGCTTAAGATTTCACCTAATGCCGACGCTGCTACTAGACCTACTTTCGAATTTCAATCGCCGAGTCCAGACCTGGGCAATAGCTTACAGCTTATTAGTAATTTTATGTCGATGTTTCTGACTAGCCAGGGAGTTAGTCCCAAGCTTGTAAATGCAAGTGGAGCACAGGAGTCATTCACGAGTGGAGTGGATAGATTTTTAAGTATGGTCGATAAGTTTGAGGCATCTCAAGACGACATGTCTCTCTATATGAGTGTCGAAAAGAAGGCGTGGGAAATTGTTAAGGCTTGGAATAATGTTTATTACAATGTTACCGATAACGGTTTCGACGAGAAATTAGCTGGCATATCTATTCCCGAAGAGTCTGAGCTATCAATTAAATTTGCAAAGCCAGAACTGGTTTTGAGTGAAAACGATAAGCTCGCCACTATTGAGAAGCGATTAGACCTAAATCTTTTATCTATCACCGAGGCTATTGCATTTGATCGCGGGATTGCTAAGGAGCAGGCAGAGGAAGTGGTTGCAGAAATTGCGGAAGTGCAAATGGGGTTAATGGGTGGCAAAGCTGAAGCAGATACTATCGGGGAACATGGCGCGATTGGAAGTAAATCTAGACGAGTTATTCGGGACGCTGACTCCGAACTCAACTGAGTTTAGGCAGTCTGTTGGTCAGGCTATTATAGATAAAATACGCGATAGAACGGCGAATGGCATTAATAAGGACGGCAAGCGTTTTAAGGATTACTCGACCGAGTATTCTAATAGTATTGAGTTCGCGGCCTATGGAAAATCAAAAGGCCAACCGAATCTAAAGCAGACCGGCGACATGTTGGGCTTCTTAGACATTATTGATGAGGAGAAAAATAAAATAGTAATCGGATGGACCGATGAGAATGAGGCCGGCAAGGCTCATGGCCACATCACTGGGAGCGTGGGTGTTACCAGAGATTTTCTGGGCCTTCCTGATTCTGAGCTTAAGGTAATTGTTGCCGATTTTATGCCGGATCTTAGAGATGCTGTTGCAGATATAGATGCCAGCACAACGCGGCCTAGTGTGCCAGATACGGATGCCTTCATTTCTCAGGGCACCGCTAAGACTAGAACCACCATAAAAGATATATTTAACAGCGTATTCGGTGACGATAGTGACTAAAGTTAAAATCACGGGCCTTGCTCAGACGCTAAAGCTTATCCGAGAGTTATTTGCTGGCTCTGCAGAGAGAAAAGAAATGCTCGACGAGATTTTAGATTTCGTTGTTCGCCGCGTCCGTGCAGAGACAAGGAAGGGCAAGGATTTATCTAGAGATGGCGAGACTCAACCGCCGTTATCGACGAAATACATAGCTGCGCGAGAGCGCATGACGGCTAATGGATCGGTGAAGGTTGATAAGACGTTTTTCAGTCCTAAAAGATCCAACCTAACTCTTACTGGGCAAATGCTTGATAGTTTGAGTGGTCTAGTTAAGTCTAAAGCTAGGTCTGTCGAAGTGTTCGTCGAAGGTCGCAGGGATGACGGCTTAACAAATCAGGCAGTAGCGAAAGATCTAAAATCTATGGGGCGAACCTTCTTAGGTCTAGATGAAAAGGGTAGAGGTAGAATTCGTAAAATTGTTTTGGATGAAATTCGTAGACAAATACGTTTGCGAAAATAAATAATAGGGGGCTAGAATGTCTAATGACCAAATCATTGTCGGCGGTGCCGGTGATGTCACGATTCCAGCGGGATCAAATGCTGTCGGCGGTGTCGAGAGTGTTGAGCTAAAACCACATGCTGGGATTTTATCTGACTTAAAAAAAGAGCGTGATAAGCGCCGAGAGTTAGAAGGAAGATTCCAGGAACTAGAGCGACAGAAACTTGAAGCTGAAGGTAAGAAGGACGAGCTAATTCAGTCTTACAAAAAGCAGATAGATCAGTACAAGCAGCAGGTAATTACCTCTATTAAGTCTAAGGTTGAAGATCAGATTGCAATGAAGGCTAAGGACTTGGGATGTGTTGATACTGAGCTTTTGTTAAAGACTGTGGATACTAACTCGGTTGAAGTGGACAATTCTAGTTTTAAAATAACTGATCCCGATGCGGTGATGGTGATGATTGAGCAGGTTCGGAAGTCGAAGCCTTATTTATTCAAGCAGCATGGTCCTGAGATTCGAGATGGGTTACCGAATAACAACAAACCCCCGGTCAAGCCGTTTCATGAAATGTCTAAAGACGAGCTTGTGGCTTACGCCAATAAGGCCGGTATAACTTAACAAAAGGTAGGATAAGATGGCCGATGCAGCATATGGTAATACGGAATTAGTAGCGACAAAACAGGCACTCGTTGCCTCAATGGTACAAAAAGAATTAATTACAGCTAGTTTATTAGCTCCACGCGTGATGGACGTCAGTTCATTCTGCGTTCCTGGCGCTAAGAGCGTTGATTTCCCCAAGGCGGGCAATCTAACTGTACTAAACAGAACTGAAGGTTCCGCGGGAGACGCTGCGGCGGTAACTTACGGCTCTGACAGTTTATTGTTAGATCAAAACGCATACGTTGCTTGGATCATCGATTACAAGTCGAAGCTTCAGTCAGCGATCAATGTTCAGCTAGAGACGGCGGCCAAAGCTGCGCGCGCTCACGCTAAGAATGTTGACGTGGTGGTGGCGGCGGCCTTGGAAACTGTTGGTGATGCAACGGCGACTGCAGGTGCGTTAACTTACGATATCATTTTAGAAATGATGAGCACATACATTGGGCGCTTCGGTGATCGTTCTATTCAGAATGGAACTCTAGCGGTTGGTGTAGATAGCTGGGCATTACTAATGGATATGGATGAGTTTAAGCGCGCAGATGTTTATGGATCTGCTGTAATTCCTTCTGGAGTTATCGGTTCAATCTTAGGCGTCTCTGTTGTCGTAACCCCTACGATTGCGGCTAATAGTTTCTACCTATTTGATCGTCAAGCTGTAGCGCTTGGTTTTCAATCTGGGGCTTCATACTCTGAACAGGGCGCTAATGAGTTTGGCTCACAAGCTGTGCGCGCTGTACTTGATCAGGTATTTGGAGTTAAGGGCTTGCTTATCAATCAAGCTGGCGCAGGCGCCGCTGAATCAGCTCTTGTTATTAAAGACGCTAACTAATATCTGATGACATCAGACGCTAGTTCGACGGTTATACCAAATTTCTTAGCCGCCTCTACCCCTCGGGGACTGAGGCGGTTGATGTTATTAAACAACCGTCGACTAGGCGCTTGGCATAATTATCAAATTCAATTCACAAATAATAAATGGTACGCGTGGTACCATGAAGACATTATTAGGGCCAATGATATTGGTCTTGATCCAAGAGTAGAAGGCGGGGTGACTGAGTGAGTATCCCGCACAGTTTAAAAGACAGAGAGTTAGGCAAGTTCAAAGAGCATCCGAGTAATGAGATTGCGGTCAATATTGTTTCGGACCAATTAGACTCGGTGATTGAACTTTTGGGCGGCACTGGAATTGGTGACGACGAGACTCTGCAATTTTCAGGATCAGTCGGTCTTGCCTTTGCAAGTTTACCGGCGGTAGCGGGGCAAGATATTAAGCAAGTTATCGTTTCCTGTCGTGTGCAATCGCCTAGTACGCGTAGATTATTATTTAGTTTAGATAATGGAGTTACTTTTTTCACTCTCACGCCCGGCGCCATGGTCGGTTGGGAACCCAAGGATATTCAACAGATTCAAATTAAGGGCAACGCTGCTAGCATCGATTTCGATGTTATCATAAACCGAAAGGCATAGGCGCTATGGCAATACCTCCATTTGTTTCGGTTCCGATAGCTGGCGTCATCCTATTTGATAATTCGACAAACGGTTTTGCTTCGCAAGATGTTCAGGCCGCAATTGAGGAAGCTTCGGCGACGGTGGCCTTCAATCCAGATACTATACTGACGGGGCCGACAGATTGTTTATATTTTGGACCGGTGGCACCGCTTGACGTTTTAATTGATTCAAATGGTAATGTTTTAATTGGTTAGGGGGACGATATCGCACTACATATTTTCACCGGCAACGGGGCGCCGGCAACAGCTCCGACAGCGGTTGGTCAGCATTACATAGATACTGTCAACGGAGCTTCTTATATTTCTGTTGGCATAACAAGCGCCGGTGATTGGGAAACCAGTGATGCGACGGCAGCTATCGCTGCGCACCTTGCGGCGGTCGATCCTCACGCACAGTATTTGACGACCGCAGAGGGTAACGCTGCTTACGATGCTATAAATTCAGCTAGCGGTGTTCAGGCTAATTTGAATACTCATATTTCAGATTTGAATGAAGAGCTTGCCGAGTTAATAGACGGTGACGGCGCTTATTATTTTACGAGCACGGCATCTGACCTGGGCGCTGGAATGCTTGCAATGACAAAGGCCATTTCTGCGGGCGGTGGCGCTAGCACGTCATTTGCCAATGTCGCTAATGGCAATTACCTAACCGCGTTTTGTACGCCGCTTGGTTTTCCGGGTGCCGATCATTTACCGGCGGGGCCTTTAGGCTTTAATGTTTACGCGCAAAGAACAGCGGGGACAAAAGATGTTCGCCTCTTAGCAGAGTTTTATATTAGAACAGTCCCGGGTGGCGTTGAAACACTTATCGGCACTTCTCTTTTAAGCGAATTAATTACCGGTAGCTCATCGGTTTTAAAAGCGTACGCGACAATGGAACCCGTTCGCACAATGAACCCGACCGACCGCTTGGTAATTAGAATCAAGGCCGATGTTGGGACGGGCACTAATACTGATATCGATTTAAGATTTCAGGGCGTTGAGCTTTCACGCGCAAAGTTTCCTTCCGAATCGGCTTCAACCACCGGAACTGCAAATTCATTTGCGGGCTTTAACTCGTCGGGCGTGCCGTTTTCGGTGCCCGGCTATTTCCACGACACCGCGACTTTCGGCACAAACCGCTCTCATGTATTTGAGCCTAATAATCTTACTCAAAACGTAAACCTGGATAGTATCGATTTTGACGTTGAGCCATTGCAGAATTCGCCAAACGAAACAGCTACGCTTGAATACCGACAAATCACCATTGATCCAAACGACACGGGTTTCGGTATTGGAACGAACGGCAATGGTGTTCGTTTTACTATTAACAACGCCGTTCACAACGCGAGCGGAAATCTAGGTTCGATTGCTTTTATCCAAAACGATTTAGGAATAGGGAACGGTACCGATCCGATTTCAGTCAAAGGCATTTCGTATATTGCGGGCCAAGGCACCGTTAACGCTAACGTGACAATTGACGGACCGATTCTAGGTTACGGTTTCGGGCCGAACATAAACGCCGCTGCGGTCATTACATCAAATGCTTACATTCAAGGATTTTTCGACAACGCAAATTTTGCTTGCGAAGTTAAAAGTTACTCGTCGGCTAACTTTTCACCGAGCATCGAGTCCATTGCGAACAATAATAATTACACCGGCCTGAACATAAACCCAGACATTAATACCTTCACCGGCAACGCCGGGCTTGTCGGTGTTTATGTCGGGGGCAATCTAGGGGCGTTTAATGCTAACGGTTATTACAAAGGCGTAAACGTAAACCCGACGATAACTTCAGCGAGATACGCAGCTGGAATAGACGTCACAATGGACGGCGTGACGGCTTATGCGGGCGTGCAGGCGAGTCTCATATTTCAAGATTTAACTTTAACTTTTACTGCTCCTGGCACTTTTAACAACTCGTACACCTTAGAATATACTCCCGGCGGCACCGCCGGTTCGGAAGTGATTTCAATTGCAGGTTTCGCGATTGCGGTTCAAATCCAAAGCGGCGTTTCAACGGCCACGCAAATTAAAGCGGCACTTGACGCCAACCTTACTATTGCGGGCAATATCGCCGTTGTAATTTCCGGCGTAGGAAGTACAGCACAGGTTACCGCTGGGCCAACAAGCTTTGCGGGCGGCATCGATGCTGGACGGGTTCTTGCGGCATTTCTTGACGGCAACGTGGAAATCACGGGATCTCTCACTTTTGGTGGGGCGTTATCAATCGGAAAACTTAGTGCTTTTGGAAGCCAAGCGGTTATCGACGGCGGCGGCCAACCTGCGAGCATTCATTCTCTAGTTTCTCAACCAACGGTGGCGGCTAATTTAACAATTTCAAATGCTGACACACTCGGCGTTAACACCGCAATGCTTCTGACGATTGGGGATAATTCCGTTTTGACCTCGGGGCTTGTTGGCGTTGCGGCTCTTGCTTTGCCCGCAGTAGTAACAATGGGCTCAGGATCGACTCTCGACCGTGCGGCGGGCGGGGCGTTTGTACTGAATCTAGATGCGGGCTCAACCGGCGGCGCAATCGACGTTGTGGATTTATGTCGGGCGCTTGCGATCCCGAACGGCGTGACCACAATTACTAAGCTTCGCGGCTACACAATGGACTTACCTTTTGGAGATCCTGGCACCGATACATGGGGCTTTTATGAATCACCGGGAGTGAATAACTATTTTCAAGGCAATTTACTCCTCGGTGGCACCGCTGGAAGCGACGACATTGTGACAAACGCAAGCGTTGCGCTTGAAATTAAATCGACAACGAAAGCATTTGTTTTACCTCGAATGACGACGACTCAGAAAAATGCATTAACAGCTATTGAAGGTATGTACGTTTATGATTTAACACTACAAGCGCCATCGTATTATGACGGCGCGGTTTGGAGTTAGTATGACGAAATTGCAGGCTTTAGCATTATTAAAAAAGAACTTGAGAGACATGACTACAGAGGAAAAACTAAAATTAAAGGAAGCTATTAAATTGGTTTCAATAATTGATTGGACGCATATATGAGTGGGGAGCGCGGATCAGGTGTAGATCCAAAGAAGGCTTATGAGTTTATAAATAACGCTCTGGCGCAGCTACACGTAAACAGACAAACTCATCAGGCTTTGATCGAGGCGCTAAATATCTTGTACAATCTTAAGGGCGACGAGATCCCTGGCGGCATAGGCGCTATTCATAGTGACAAAGATAAGGAGAATTCATAATGGGCATATTCCCGGTGATCGAGTCTGACGATAAGGTTCAGGCTAATGATAAATTTAGAATTGATTGTTCAAAGTCTTATATATCTAAGGGCGAGCCCGCGATTACGCTTGTCGAAATCGAGCCAGAGACTGGCGCGGGTTTCGTTGCAGTTACTGGTAATCCTGTACTCGCTAAGAACTGGTTTCTAGACTGGCAATACGCATCGGACGGCGACAAAGTTGTGTCCGTTCGCATTACGACATCAGGCGCTCCAATTACTGTTACGAAGACAGTTGTGTCTGTGACTTTTGTCGTTGATAAGCTTTTCGCTACAGACTCGGACCTTGCATCTATTGAGCATAATATTACTAAGTATGTTCCTGACGGTAAATCTAGCTTTAAATACATCCACAGAGAGTCTCAAAAGCAGATGCTAGAATGGCTTTATATTAATGGTTACAGAAAATTTGACGGCTCTCGCATAACGGTCGACGAGGTTATTGAGGTAGAAAACGTAAGGTACTGGGCCACTTATTTGGCTTTGCATCTTATATTTCAGGACCTATCAAATCAACCTGACGATGTTTTTGATAAGAAGTCTAGATTGTATGAAAACACCGAGCATAAGTGGCGAGAAAATATCGCATTGAAGTTTGACCTAGACGGCGATGGCGTTCAGGGCGCTGCTGAAGGGTTTAATCTAACCAGCAGAAATCTGGTGCGAGAATGAGCTTGTCAAACGTCAGAGCATATCTAAAGATTCGCATGGATGAGCTGGGCTATGTGGAATGGCGTGACGGCTTTTCTATTGCTAACTTGCCGGAAACGATCTCTGACATGTCTTACCATATTTTGGTCGAGTCGATAGACGGCGGGCCAATCAATCATACGCATCAGGATACAACGTCAAATGTATCCATGAAGGTGGTCTATCGAGGGTATCGCGACGTAACGGAGGCAATTGATACGGCCATTTTCGGCGTAGAAACTATTGTAAAAGATATTTGCAAGGTGTCCAATAGAACGAGCACTATATTGAATGTTGTCTTTAGCAGTGTGGATTTCTCCCCGCTGAATGAGGCCAACGACAATTCTGTTATTGCCAGCTTAAATATTGGGGTTAGAGTTGTTTTGGGTGTGGAAGAAGATTAACTAAATAAGGGGATAAAAATGGCAACGACTTCGCAAATTTCTAATATTGTAATTGAGCCAGTAGAACTGTCATGGGGCAACCAGCATTTGGTTTGTTTCGACACTGTGAGTGGCGCTGCAATTAGTGCAAATTATTTTTCAGTATCTAATTTAACAACTGATTATTACGTATGGTACAATACCGGCGCATCGGTTGATCCGGCGCCCGCAGGCAAGACTGAGCTAGCGGAAGTGGCCGTCCTAGTCGGTGATACGGCTATTTTGATAGCTACTAAAACCGTTGCGGCGATAAATGCTTTAGCTAATCCTCTGAATTTATTTCACGCGGTAGCTGTAAGTGGCCAGGGTAAATTTAAGCTAGAACTAAAAGGGCTCGGCGCTGTTAATTCAGTATGGAGCAACGGAACTTCTACTTTTGTAGTTACCATTATTAAGACCGGATCTAAATTAGACATCGGATACATAGATGGCAATGTGGAGCTGGCGCTAGCTCAGCAGTTATTTGATGTTACCGCTCATCAGGCGGGCACTGAGGTTTTAGGTAAGCTTGTCACTGGCACAGAGCTGGGTCCTTTGTCGGTTACGATGAAAGAGACTGTCGCGGCGAAATTAAAAGAGCTTATGGAAGTCGCGGGCGTTTCATTCACTCCGAGCGGAGGCACAGAGGTTACGGCTATCGGAGCACTCGCTGGCTCAAAGCAATTTGAGAATGTTTTCCCATATTCCAGAACGCTAGTTATGCACCCGACAAAGAATTTAGCTACTAACTTAAGTAATGATTTTGCATTCTGGGTGGCTTATCCGAATCTTAATAATTTAATTATTTCAGGTGAAGAAGACCGCAAGTTAGAAGTTGAGTTTTCATTCTTCTTAGATGAAGAGCGAGCTAACGAAGCCTCTAAAATGGTGTTCGGCGACTGGCAACAGAATTACCTAAAGGCTTAATAAATGTCTGAATACGCTTTTGAAGTAAAACAGAAAACTAAAATCAGGGTCAGCATTTACGGCCAAGACCATGAGCTTCATAAACCCACGGTGGATGAGGCTAAGCTTTTGACTGAGGCGAACACTGGCAAGGGCAATTTGGATGATGCTAAAGATTTTATGGCAACACTTGGATTACCTAGAGAAGTTAGCGGGGCGATGGAAGTTGAGCATTTTAATTTACTTTTAAGCGTAATTTTGGATCTTAATAAAAAAAAATAGATGACTGGGCCTTAACTAAGGCTCAGGTCGTAAGATTTTACGGATTTTCAGACAGTGAGATTGGTAACATGCCTTATTGTGACTACCAAGATTATGCGAGAGCCATTCCGATACTAAAGGCGCAAGAGTCTTTGGAGGCTATTACTATCGCCTCTTATCCACACTCAAAAAAAGATTACCAGCAAAAAGTTCACCGCAGCTTGCATAAGCTAGCTAATCCCGGGGTGTGGGACGGGGCAAAAAAGCCGGTTTCACTGGAAGATTTAGCAAAGATGGTGAGAAGTGCCTGACGATAAAATTATAATAGAAATAGAGCTAGACGACGGCAAGATTTTAAAAGGTCTTGCTAAGATAAATTCCGGTGTTCAGGGCGCTGCGAAAGAGGCTAAGGGTCTCGGTGGACAAATTGAGCAGGCATTTGGTGGCACTGCGATTGGCAGAGCTAGTAGCGGGGTCAGTGATTTTCTATCGAAGATAAGGACTATTAACCCGGCAATATTACTAGTGGCGGGCTCTTTCGCAGCTCTCGGTGCCTCTTTGAAGGCCGCTCTTGTGGGCGAGGATATTGCGGCTCTAAATAAGCAATTCGAATTGCTCGGTGCGCAGGCGGGCATTTCAACCAACGCCTTAAGATCTAATTTAAAAGCCGCCACTGGCGGCGCGGTAGATTTCGAAGATGTTTTAAAGTCTACAAATAAGTTTTTAGTTGAGTTTGGTCAGAACTCAAACCGCATCCCCGAGGTTTTATCTATCGCTAGAAAAGCTTCGGCACTATTCGGCGGCGAGGTCACTGAAAATTTTGAGCGCATATCGCAAGCGATTGCATCAGGTCAGACGAGAGGCCTGAAAAGTTTAGGGATTATAGTTGACCAAGAAGAGGCCTATAGAAGATTTGCCGATAGTATTGGTGTTGCAGCGGCTTCGTTAAATGAAGCCGGTAAGAAGCAAGCTATTCTAGACGAGATCTTAAGAAAAGGTGGCGAGACATTTAAGAATGTTGATCCTAGTGTTAGACAGCTATCGACTAGCATTGACCGATTGAAAGTTCAGCTCGGCGACTTATTTGACAATGTAGCGACTAAGTCTAGCGAAACATTCGGTGGAATTTTCGCATCTGCTATTAATAAAACATCGGAGATTTTGGAGAGGTTTAATTTGTCGACTAAGTCCACCGGGGGTGGTCTTAGTGGAATGGAAGACTCGATTAGAGCTGCAGAGTTTAAGCTGCAGGATTTAGATAAGTCGATCTTATTTACGCAATCGCAGATAGATCAATTTAAAGCTAGCGGAAGTGGTGCGGCTCCAATATTTAACCTTGGTGACTTAACCTCTGAGCGAGAAAAATTATCTGAAAATTTAGATGCCATGCAGGCTAAATTTTTTAAAGCTCAGCAGCGCGCATCTATGTCGGCGAAAGATGAGTCTGTCAATCGAGCGGAGTTTGTCGACACTGCAAAGGTTACTGAGAATATAGAGAAGCTAAAGCAACAGTTGCTTGCGGCGAAACAAGAGAGAATAGCTGCAGAGATGGGCCTTGACCTTGATGCCGATCAGCAGAACATGCTTAGGAATGAGCGAGCCGCTTTGTCTCTTGAAATGCAACAGGCGCGGCTTTTTGAAATTAATAAAACATTTAGGGATCAGGGCTTATTAGGCACTCAGTTATACGAAGACTTGAAGACGCAGATAACCGCTAAGGGCGAGGCCGATAGGGCGAAAATTATTTCTGAAACGCAAGAGCAGAATAGAGTTAAGATTGTAATTACTAGCGCACAGATTGCTCAGGCTATAAGCGCTGGAGTTCAGCAGGCGGTTATGGCCATGAAGAGCGGTCAAAATGCCCTAAAGGCATTTACCGGCGCAATCTTTGGATTTATTGGAGATATGGTTATTAAAATCGGCGAGAGCTTGATAAGCATCGGCCTCGGAATGGAAGCCATAAGAGCGTCCATCGTCGGATTGACCGGCGGTCCGGCGCTATTCGCAGGCGTTGCATTAGTCGCGCTAGGAACTTTATTAAAGTCATTGTCGGGCGGCGGTGGCTCTTCGGCATCTGCCGATGGCGGCGGCGGCAGTGGCGGCTCTGTATCTAGCGCGAGTGAAGCGCCACAGATTGAACAGTCAAAGCCTCAATCTCAGATTGCAATCAACATTCAGGGCGACGTGCTCGACAGCGAGGACACGGGTCTTAGAATTGTGGACATCTTAAGAAGTTATGCAGATAAAAATGGCGACGTGGTGACAGCGTGATAAATACTTACTCCTCTTTTTATTTCATAGACCATGTGACAGACGGAAACTTCTATATAAATTTTGATGAGGGCTCGGGCGAGGTGATTGCGGAGATAGAAACCGGAAGCTACACGCCGACGACTCTAGCGGACGCTGTCGAATCGGCGATGAATCAAGTCGGCGCTAATACCTATGCCGTTACATTCAACAGAGCTACGCGCACTTATACAATCTCATCGACTGTGAACTTTTCACTTCTTATCACAACTGGCAGCAATGTTGGTGCCGACATTTACTCTCTAATCGGATTTACAGGTGCCGACTTAACCGGTGCCATGACATATACCGGTAACCTTGTGGCCGCAAGCAAGTACGAGCCGCAATATAAATTGCAGGCATTTGTCGATCAAGAGGATTTGAGAAAAGCTGTTAGCGCATCAATTAATAAGAGCGCCAGCGGAATTGTGGAGGTCATTAAATTTGGAACTGAGAAGTTTTTCGAATTTAATTTAATGTTCATTACTGATTATGATCAGGGCATCAATGGTCCGATTAAGACTAATTTGTCTGGTGTCGGTGACGTTAGAACTTTTCTAAGATTTTGCATTGAAAAGAATGATTTAGAATTTATTCCAGACATTGCAGACCTGGATACATTTCACAATGTGATTCTAGAATCTACAGAAGAGGATAGAAATGGAACTGGTTACAGGCTCAAGGAATTATATTCCAAGGGTCTGCCAGGATATTATGAGACCGGCAAAATGGTCTTCAGACTTGTGGAGTGATTAGATGTCGATAGTTGATGGGCAAAGAGTAAGAGCACTTGAATCGAATGCTGCATGGGTTTCAAAAACCACTGACAGCACTGTCATTGGTAAGATCTCATTAAGCAGGCCTGGCTCCGGGGCCTCTATTGTCGACACTCAGCTCGACATTAATAATATAAAAACTGATTTAGGTCTTGTTCAAACGAGTGTGACAGCTTTACAGGCCGATGTTGCGACACTGCAGGCGCTAGACACTTTTATTTACGCCGGAAGCTGGAACGCATCTACTAACGCTCCAGCATTAGCGGACGGTGATGGCGGGGCTACTTATGGAATCGGCGCAACATTTAGGGTCAGCGCTTCGGGGTCTCAGGATCTTGGATCTGGCAGTATTACTTTCGCCATCGGCGATAAGGTTGTTTATAACGTAAATAATATTTGGGAAAAATGGGACGCAAATGATGCCGACATTGATCTTAATGATTTGGCCGATGTTGATACGGCGGGCGCTGTTGCTAGAAGTTTTTTAAGAAGGAATGATGGCGACACGTCTTGGGATGACTTCAATTTAGACTCAGTAGCTAATGATAACACCTCTGGGTCTGCAGCTTCATTGGTGGCGGTGGCGACTTCCATCGTTAGGCTTACCAATGCTGCGCTAGTTTCTATAAATAATGTCCCGGCAGGATTTAGTGGGCAAAAATTTATTTTAGTAAATAGAACTACCGCCGCTCTTATTGTTATAGACAACGCTGGCGGGACTGCTGCGAATAGAATTCTAACCGGCACTGGCGACGACATTGATTTGTCTATTGATGCTTCGTTGACTTTCGAATACGACGCGACGACAGCGAGATGGCAAATTGTCGGCGGTAGCGGGGGCGGTGCCTTCACGGGTTATCAAGAAATTCCAGGCGGACCCATTAACGGGGCAAACGCAACATTCGGGCCACTGACTTATGTGCCGACTAGTGATGAGTCCATAAATTTCTACGTTGACGGCGTGTTGTTGCGCTTCGATGAGTGGACCAAGTCGGGCTCAAATGTTGTGTTAGACGTCCCGCCAGTAATTGGTCAAAGTGTGTATGTCTCATATTTGACCGGCGGCGGCGTTGCGTTGCCTTCTGTGAGTGGAGTTTTGAAAGTAGAGTACCGAACTATAACGGCGCCAGAGGCGGCGGCAGATGCTTTGACCTTAGCATTCTCGCCAGCAGTTCCGGGTGAAGTAATGGCAGACGTTAGAGGAGGGACGACTCTATTCTACACAGATGATTTCACGGTGACGGGTGCGACCTTTGATTGGTCATCGATGACCGGACTTTTCGCCACAGGTGATAAGGTTAGAATAACTTACGTATATTAACAAATAAACTAGGGGAAACAATATGTCACAAATAGTAACTAAATTTATAACCGATGGTGCCGTCACAAACGTCAAAGTAGCTAGCGGAATTGCGGCCTCAAAAATTGACTTAACGGGCGCATCATCTGCGACTGTTGCCGGTGCCGATGAAGTCTTAATAGCTGATATCTCAGACTCAAATAACGTAAAGAAAGTAACAGCTCAATCGATTGCCGATCTTGCCGGCGCTGGCGTTACTTTTGCCAAGGATATTGTCAACTTGCAAGCTGCAGACATTACGAATCAATACATCACTATTGCGAGTGCTCCGACGCAAGTTTTATCATTCATAGTAAAGGGCGGGGCGCCGTTATTAGAAGGCGCGGCGCATGATTATACTGTTGCGGGCGCTCAGATTAATTTTCTAAATGATTTGGCCACTGGCGGTCCTGCGGCTCTTGTCGCTGGTGACTTTGTCCAGGTCACTTACGTTTATTAAGGTGGTTTTAAATGTCGAGAATAGATGCTCAATCGCTTAAGAGATTTTGGACCGATGAGACGCCGGGTGGATCAGTTAACGGTGCGAATTTAATTTTCACACTATCGCAGACGCCGCTTGAAAACGATGCGGTAGATGTTTTTCTCGACGGATTGAAACAAATTATCACCACTGACTATACAGTCAGCGGGTTAACCATAACATTCATAACTGCGCCCGCGACGGGACAACTGTTGCGGGTGGATTACATTAGATCTAAAGGGGAATAATTAGATGGCCGGTAAAATTCAAAAACAAGATGTTAAAACGGAAGGCGAGCTAACGGGCGCAGGGGCGACGGTGGCCGATTTAATTAACGACACTCAAATTTATGTGTCGGCTAACTCTTTAAATAAAACTTTAGATGACGCCATCATTGATGGCGACATTGGGTCTAGTTTTGGCATCAATTATATTCTAAACGCTAGGGCGCAGGTCGATTCGTCCGGATGGGTAACGTATGCCGATGCTAGTGCTGCGGCGCCTGTCGATGGTGTCGGCGGGAGTCCGACGGTTACTTGGTCACGCTCGACGACGACTCCTCTTAGGGGTGTCGCTGATTTTAATTTATCCAAAGACGCTGCCAACAGACGTGGCGAGGGTGTGGGATATAATTTCGGAATTGATCGCGCCGACAGGTCGAGACTAATGGACATTTCTTTTGATTATGAAGTTGTGAGCGGCACTTATGCCGCTGGTGACCTCACCGTGTGGATATATGACACAACTAATAACGCTCTTATTCAACCGGACGGGTTTTCTATTTTATCTGCGGGCGCAAATACTAAGCATGTTGGATGCTCTTTTCAAGCCTCTGCGACGTCGTCTAATTATAGATTGATAATTCACGTCTCAACGGTTAGCGCAGTTGCTTATACGCTTGCATTTGATAATTTATTGGTAAGTCCGACGATCCAGAACGTGGGGTCGCCTGCGAGAATTAGCTTTAGCTCTGCCAATTCAAATACTGCTGCCACAACATCGGCACCGTTTATCTTTACCGTCGCTGAAGATAACACAAACGGGTCCTACTCAACGTCTACCGGAATATTCACGGCACCGGCGGCGGGCCTGTATTTTTTCAGCGCGGGCATAGTCACGACGAGCGCCAATGTTTATATATACTTATACAAGAACGGTACGTTCAAAGTTGGAGGCGCACAGGCGTCCAATGTCTTGCAAGGCCTAATGGTCGCAGTGATTCCATTAATAAATGGCGATACGGTTGAGGTCCGGCCATCGGGAAATGCGACGGCGAACGGCGCCGCCACGACTTGTTATTTCTACGGTTTTAGAGTGAGCGGAAGTTAATAAAATAAAGGGGAAGATATTATGGAAGAAGTTATTTTGAAGGCGGTATCCGGATCGCCTGCTATCGCAATGGTTCTAATGTCTATGGGTGGACTTCGATTGTTTCTTAAGCCAATCATGGCTTACGTTGAATACCGAGTGGCGCAGAGCCCTGAAAAACAAGATGACGAGAGGCTTGCGAAAATAAAGGCGTCAAAGCTGTATCAGGCTATTGCGTTTATTATTGATTATGCGGCTTCAGTAAAATTACCCAAATGAACTTATGGTTTTTAAACGAGAAGATTGGAAAGTCTGATTACTTTATTTGGGGCGAGTCGCTGCGCTTACCTCAATGGAATCTGGACGTTTTCCCTGATACTGAAGCAATCGTTTATAACATTGAGCAGACGGCACTCTGTATGGATAAGATAAGAGACCACTTCAAGGTTCCGATTCAGGTGACGAGCTGGTACAGGCCGGAAAAATATAACAAACTTATCGGCGGGGCATCAGCTTCGGCTCACATCTCGGGGCTTGCATGTGACTTTATGGTTAAAGACATGAAGTCTAACGATGCTAGAAAATCATTATTCCCAATGCTTAAGGACTTCAATATTCGCATGGAGTCCCTTGCTACGCCGCATGTTCATATCGATTTAAAATGTAAGCCTGACATGGATTTAAATCAGAGATATTTTAAGCCATGATTTTAACTGAAAGACTTCTCAGAAATCTAGGTCAAACAAATATTGAGCCGATCATAGTACTTGAGATTTCGGGAGTCCCATTCATTATAGGCTCTGACACAATTAAGCGTTTTCCAAGATACGGTGATGATGACTTGTCCTACGGCATTGCGGGCCTTAACTATGGCGGGCTATATCCATATCCAAATCAAAAAACATTAATATCTCTTGAGGGAACCACGACTCAGATAAAACAGAATCTAAATCCAGACAAAGCCAGGACGACCGGCGTCAGTCAGATGGCCATAAATTTAATTGATAAAAACCAAGAGGGAACAAAGCTACTCTCTGGCGTTTATGGTGAGATTTTGTACAAGTCGGTTAAGGTTTGGATCTCTTTTGGAAACTCGGCATGGAAAGAAGATTTTATTCTAGTGTTTAGGGGCATTGTCGAGTCAGCATCGGCAGAGCAGGGGCGAGTTAAGTTATTCTTGAACTCACCTCAGCAAAAGCAAAGACAGCTCTTAGCTCCGAAGGTTGAAACGGCTCTGGATGGCGCAATCAATAACTCCGTTACTACTATCACTCTAGAGTCGATAGATAATTTATTGGTGGTACCGGATCATCCGGCTTACTCACCAAAGGACGATGATCTTAAAACATTCATTGTAATAGATGATGAGATTATCCAATACACTTCTGTGAGTGGCTTGACGCTAACCGGGTGCACTCGCGGCGGCCTTGGAACTACGGCGGCCTCGCATCTGGATGAGGCTCCGATTACGAGTCTGTATGAGCTTAAAGGCAATTTAATAGAGCTGGCGCTCAAAATATTATTAAGCGACGACGGACTCACTCCTTACATAGATAACTTAAATTGCAATAGCATCGGGTTTTCAGACGTCGACATAGTGCCGAACGCTATGTGGTTCGCAGATATTGATTTTACTCGCGACCACAACGTGCAGCTCGGCGATTATGTTAAATCATCTGGATTTACAAATGGTGCAAATAACTTATCGGCCTGGACTGAAATCATTGACGTGGTGGTTACCGATACTGGTAGCTACATACTTCTAGACGCCACACTAGCGAATGAAAACCCTGCCACTGGGAATGTTGATTTTTTATCTAAGTGGAACTCTCTAGGGGCACTCGGGTGCAAGCTGTCGACCGATGAGGTTGATATAGATAAGCACATTCAGATAAGAAATTCATTTCTAACTCAATATGATTTGAGATTCTTTATTAAAGAAGAGATCGAAGATCCGAGAGAGTGGATCGAAAAAGAGCTTTATCTAATCGGCGCTTGTTACAGTCTTCCTTCCGATAGGGAGGGACTATCAAGACTAAGTGTTGGCATTCATAAGCCACCGGTCCCTGGCACTAGCATCGTTTCACTTAATCGTGATTCAATAATTAGCCCTGAAACGTTAACGTCTAAGAGGTCTATAAATAAATATCATTACAATGCGGTAGTGTTTAAATACGAGGACACGGCTATTGATGAAAAGCTCATCAATAGGGCCATATCTGTTGTCGGTACGCAGACTATACCGACCGGGAATAAGGCACTAATTATTGAGTCGAAGGGTTTGAAGGATTTATTTAACGCCAAGACTGTTGCGCTGGATTCTGGCGATAGGCTTTTAGAGAGATATCGAGATGCAGCGGAGCATATCGAAGGCATGAGAGTAATATTTTCCGAAGGTATCAAGGTGGTGGTTGGCGATATTGTGATCTTAAGTCCAGAGGGGCTAAACATGTTAAGCATGGAAGATCAAAATAGAAATAGAGCGCCAGCTCTGATGGAAGTGGTAAACCGTGACGTAGACATTAAGACCGGCTCGGTGAAGCTGGATTTGATTGATACATCGTTTAATATAAATTCAAAGTTCGGGCTCATATCTCCTTGTAGCAAGATTTCGGGCATCGTTAGCACGACTAAATATGTTATTACATTTATAAACTCTGGCGGCCGATACGGGTCCGCAGAGTATAGAAAATGGAACGGGCTTAGATTGCCTGGCGTAACGATTAGAAACGCAGACTATACCGACGTTCATTATACGAAAATCACAAACATTGCAGCGAATACGATAACGCTTCAAACCGCGCCAGGCTTTGCGGTAACGGCTAATGACTATTTTATAGAATTCAGTCCATACTCTAATGCGAATACGACCGAGGAGCAGAAGCTAGTATTTGCTTATTTCACCGATGGCTCTAACGACTTCCCAGACGGCGGGAAACCTTATGTATTTTTATAGGAGTAATGCATGGCAAATCTTCCAAATGAGTTAGCTAAGATTCAGACTGAGGAAACCGAGACGGAGCAACCGGTTAGCGAGTCTGTTATTCAAAAAGTCGGTAAATCCATAAACGGTCTTATCGATAGATTCAATTCTGCCGTTGAGTTTACAACATCCGGATCTTGGGTAGTCCCTGCAGACTGTTCGCAGGTGCTAGTGCTCGGATCTGGCGGTGGCGGCGGCGGTGGATCCGGCGCGACGGGTATCGATGCATCGGATAGGTCGGGCGGCGGCGGGGGCGGCGCTGCAGGCGCTCCGGTCGGCTCAATTATTGCGAAAGTAACTCCTGGGTCAACGCTAACGGTTACGATTGGATCTGGCGGCTCGGCAAATGCTAACGGCTCGGCCTCTCTGCTTTCCGGCGCTGGACTTGTTTATGGAACTCTATATTTTCCTGGTGCAATTAAAGGCTCGGCGGGTGTCGCTTCGCAGGTTTATCTTGAGGGCGGCGGCGCAGGCGGCTCGGCTCTAGCTATCGCAACGCTTGGAGTCTCTAGCGCATATCCAGGG
>Ga0163151_10002318_pt1 | contig 29729 bp, 30 predicted proteins | sample OliLakLV19MP5IB2_FD_145596 | JGI IMG/M metagenome (GOLD analysis project Ga0163151, IMG submission 145596) | Freshwater microbial mat bacterial communities from Lake Vanda, McMurdo Dry Valleys, Antarctica - Oligotrophic Lake LV.19.MP5.IB-2 | ecosystem: Environmental > Aquatic > Freshwater >...
ATGACATTCTCTATATCCATTACAAACTAGTGTAGCGCATCTTCGCGCGCACTAGTTGCGTGTCTGGGGACTAGAGTCCTTCGCTTTTCAATTCTTCAATGGCTTTCTTCGCTTTACTTGAAAGCTTCTTCGGAAGTGTTGCGTAGAGGTGGATGAGGAGATCGCCTGACGAACCGTCTTGGGTTACACCCTTTCCTTTCACGCGTAGGGTCTCTTCTGTCTTAGTCATGACCGGCACTTTCACCTCAAGCACTTTGTCATCAAGAGTCGGTACAGAGATGCTCGTTCCAAGCAGGGCGTCAGTAAGTTTGAGCGGAAGCTGCATAATGAGGTTCAATCCTTCTTTGCGGAATACCGAGTGCGCTTTTACATGCACTTTTATATACAGATCGCCAGAAATGCCGCCCTTGAGTGCTTCGCCTTGTCCTGGCATGCGGATCATTTCACCGTTATCGATACCTGCAGGAATCTCAAGCTTGATTTCCGTCTCCTTGCGCAGTACGCCGCGACCCGTACAGGTTGCACACTTTTCTTTTGGCACCTTCCCCGCTCCTTCGCAGGCAGGACAGGTACGCACGCTCGTGAACGCACCAAGTACGGAGTCGCGCGTCTCATGGATACGCCCTGCGCCGTTGCATGGCTTGCAGCTCTCCATCTCAGTTCCCGGCTTCGCGCCCTTTCCGTCACAGGTATCGCAGGAAGCGACCTTGGTGATAAGCACCGAGCGCTTTACGCCAAATACTGACTCCTTGAATGAGATCTCCACATCAATAGAGATGTCGCGGCCACGACGCGCACGACGGCCACCTCCCCCGCCACCGAAGATATCGCCGAACCCACCAAAGAGATCGTTCAAATCAAACTCCACGCCGTTTGCGCCAAAGCCAGAGAATTGCGATGGGTCGAATCCACCAGGACCTGCGCCTCCCGCAAACGTCTGACCATACGAGTCATACTCACGACGCTTCTTATCGTCTGCGAGTATCGCGTACGCTTCAGTGATTTCCTTAAACTTCGCCTCGTCCCCTCCCTTGTCAGGATGGTGCTTCTGCGCGAGTTTGCGAAAGGCCTTCTTGATGTCGTCCGTGGTGGCTTTCTTCTCGACGCCCAGGATGTCGTAGTAGTTTTTAGCCATAGCTGACGATTACTATACCTTTCTTTTTGTTCTGTGCAAAAAATGAAGTCCGCATGTTGCGGACTTCATTTTTCTCATTAGCTTTGCGGTTTTTCAGTGAACTCCGCGTCAGTCGGTCCCGTTTCTGGCGGCTTTTCTCCTCCGGCTGCATCAGGAGCTGGCTGTGCTTTTGCCATTGCTTCTCCAATCTTTTGCATTGAGGTTGAGAGCGCTTCAGAAGCGGTCTTGATAGCTGCTTCATCCTCTCCGTCACGCGCTTTGCGTAAATTACCAATCTTTTCTTCAACGTCTTTTTTGATGTCTTCGGAAACCTTGTCACCGTTATCCTTAAGTGCCTTCTCAGCGGTGTAGACCATCTGATCTGCGAGGTTCTTCACTTCAATGAGTGCCTTACGCTTCTCGTCTTCTGCAGCGTGCATCTCAGCATCTGCTTTCATCTTATCGATATCAGCTTGTGAGAGACCGGTCGAGCCTTCAATACGAATCGACTGTTCCTTGCCCGTAGTCTTCTCCTTAGCTTTCACGGTGAGGATACCGTTTGAGTCGACGTCGAAGGTGACTTCTACCTGCGGCAAGCCGCGTGGTGCTGGCGGGATACCATCGAGGTTGAATTGACCGAGCTGCTTGTTGTCCTTGCTCATCGCGCGCTCGCCCTGAGAGACGACAATCTCTACGGAAGTTTGATTGTCGCTAGCGGTTGAGAACGTCTGGCTGCGTGAAGTAGGAATTGCGGTGTTGCGCTCGATAAGCTTGGTTGCAACACCTCCCATGGTCTCAATGGAAAGCGAAAGCGGAATAACATCCACAAGAAGAATGTCTTTGACGTCTCCCTGAAGCACGCCGGCCTGAATGGCAGCACCAATAGCGACTACTTCGTCCGGGTTCACGTCCATGTGTGGATCCTTGCCGAACATCTTCTTCACCTCTTCCTGAATCTTTGGCATGCGGGTCTGACCACCAACCAAAATAACCTCACCGATATCTGCTGCCTTCATTCCGGACGCTTCAACGGCACGCTTCGTGATATCGATTGAGCGCGTGATGAATTCTTCAGAGAGTTCCTCGAGCTTTGCGCGCGAGAGCTTGATGAGAAGGTGCTGCGGCGTACCGTCCGTGCCCATGGTGATGAACGGAATGTTGATTTCCGTTTCCATGGAAGTGGAGAGCTCGTGCTTTGCCTTCTCTGCTCCCTCATCAAGGCGCTGGAGTGCGAGTGCGTCCTTGGAAACATCGAGACCGGTCTGTTTCTTGAATTCCTCAGCAAGGAAGCGAACGATCTTTTGATCGATGTCACGACCGCCCATGTGTGAGTCGCCATCAGTCGAACGCACTTCAATGGTGAGTTCGCCCGCATCCCCCGTTGCTACTTCAAGCACGGAGATGTCGAAGGTGCCACCGCCGAAATCGTAGACGACAATCTTTTCGTCCTTCTTCTTGTTGAATCCGTACGCAAGCGCTGCGGCAGTCGGTTCGTTGATGATGCGCTTCACGTTGAGGCCCGCGACTTCACCTGCGGCCTTCGTTGCTGCACGTTGTGCATCGTCGAAGTATGCCGGGACGGTAATAACCGCTTCGGTAATCTTCTCGCCAAGCTTTGCTTCAGCATCTGCCTTCAGTTTTGAGAGAATCATTGCAGAGACTTCTTCCGGACGATAATCCTTATCACCGAGGAAGACCTGCACACCGCCATCAGTTCCTGCCTTCACTTCATACGGGACAATGCCCTTATCCTTCTGGACGGCTTCATCCGTGAAGCGATGGCCCATGAAGCGCTTGATGCCGTAAATAGTGCTCTTCGGGTTGGTGACTGCCTGACGCTTTGCGAGCGTACCAACGAGACGTTCACCATTCTTTGCAATCGCAACGACAGACGGCGTAGTGCGGCCGCCCTCAGTGTTCTCAAGGACGCGCGGCTCGCCGCCCTCCATGATTGCCATTGCGGAGTTCGTCGTTCCAAGATCGATACCAAGTATCTTTGCCATACGTGTTTATTCGTTACGGGTTTACTAAATTCGGGCAGCCCTATGCCCTGCTTCTCTTCATTTTACGCTTGTTACTGAACCGTTTCAAGTCGACACAGAAACCGGCCGCACCCTGGGGATGCGGCCGGGAGAAACTTCCGTTCAGAAGATTGACCAGTCGATGAACGAGAAGAGTGCGCTATAGAGCGCACCGATGAGCACGATCCAGGTTGCTTGTACGAGGAATCGCGGCATCTTCTTTATAGAATAGAAGACCACAGCTCCTCCGGACGCACAGGCCGTGCCAAGTGCGTAGAGCAAAAAGAGGAATTGCCCACCTCCGATCATCTTTACGAATGGTGTAAATTGCGAGGATGCGAGACCGAAAAGGCCAACCGACACCCCAACAAGTCCACCAACCAAGAGCAGCTTCTTTATTTCCGAGAGACCTGAAGTCTCCGGGATAAAGTAAATATCATCACGAGACATGGTGCACCTGAGGTAAGAACACGTGCCAAGTGCACGCCATGAACTACCATACGAGAAACAGAAGTGGGGTCAAGCAGAAAATCGGCCCCGCACGAGGCAGGGCCGATTCTTCAAATGCGGAACGTTCCGCAAGAACTAGACGGGCATTGTCGGGAGGAGACTGCAGGCAGCGCTCAAGGCGAGCACCATCAGGCAGAACACTCCTTTGTTAAACCACTGACCTTTGTTGAACGGTCGCATTCCGTCCCCTTTTCTTGCTATGCGATGGTTCGACCTTACCGCCGGAATGGCATGAAGGCAATTGGAGGAAGTCGTATAACTTAGATGTACATGGATTCGGCCCGGGCTTTCGCTCGGGCCGAGTAGTGTTGAAGGCCGGGAGTTTCCTCGCCAGCGCGTAGTTGTGAGGCAGTCCGCGATGATTACCCCGAGGGGAAAACCATCGACAGGATCAAAGGGCTAATGCTGACCAGTGCGACGAAAAGACCACACTGGAGCTCCAAGCCCCATTTCGCAGACTTCTTTTGGTTATTCAACATGGGTAATCCCCTTGTTGCCACGCACGTACAGGGTGCACGTGCTCCATAATTTATATCAAAAATAATGCATTTGTCAAGTAACAAACCCTCCCGCCAAGCAAATGGCAGGAGGGTCGTGTATGGAAGCGGGAGCAGCGATGGCTGCCTCACTAAAAAGCGAAAGAAATGCTGAAATCAGCAAGCGCTGTCGAAAGGACACGGCCAGACCTCCCTCTTTTGTGTCGGCGTTGCTTTGTATAGTAGCGGGTCGTGCACGCCCTGACTATCCCCGCACTCAATTGACACTGAGCCTCGCTTGGGGTATTATCTCTTAGTCAAACGCAGCGCTTAAGAAGCGAGTTCGTCGAGCCACGCGCTTTTGCCTCCTGCACTTGATAGGGTCGCCTCACGGCGACACTAGTTATCAGGTGCACCATAGGCAACCATATGCAGACAGGAATCATTGCCGGCCTCACCGAGAAGGGCTTTGGGTTCATCAAGATCGAAGGACAGGAGAAGGATCTCTTCTTCCACTCCAACGAGCTTGTGAACGTAAAGTTCGACGAGCTCAACATGGGCGACAAATTGTCGTTCGAAGTTGAGCAGGGTGACAAAGGTCCGAAGGCAGTCCGGGTTTCCCGGATCTAATTCGCTCGAAACGCCCCTCACGGGGCGTTTCCTGTCTCCTTCACTTTCAATTCTATGAAAAAAATACAAAAAGGTACCATTCACTCTATCGGCGAACGCCTCTCCGGCTTCATTCGACGTGTCGGGATAAAGGACCACCTCTTCTTCCATGCAGATGACCTCAAGGGCCTTGATTTCGGCAAGCTGAAGAAGGGCGACAAGGTGTGCTTCGATGTTATCGAAGCAAAGAACGGCGACTACGCCGTCGAGGTTTCAAAAGACGCGAAATAAGTGAGATACAAAAATCGCCCGGGCACTTGGCCCGGGCGATTTGCGTTTTCGAAGGAGCGGAAGACTAGTTGAGACGCGCACTCCGCAAGTCACGGAAGTCGCTCAAGGCCCCCTCTCCAGACGTCACCGAGTGGCGGACCGTATGCCACTCACCCTGCTCCTCGTCGTAGGCGTTGTCGGCGAGCAGTTTGGCTCCACGCTTCAGATCTGCACTGTTGAGCAGGAAGTTGACCTGGTAACGGCCGTCTTTCGGTGTTTCGATATCGATCCGGAACAGGGTTCCGGTGATGCCACCGAGACTGAGGACTTCGCCGTCCGTCTCGATGATGCCGTCATAGTCGGCGTCGCCGAAGCTCATGCGCTGCTTCTTGTACTTGTGCAGCATGCACGCAGCAAGCTTCATCATAGACTTAACCTCGTCATCGAGGAGGCCGGGCCCTTTGACCCGAGAAATGCACGTCCAGGAGTCGCCCATGGGTTGTACCCTTTTCTGGTTAGGACACTCTGGCGAGGACTCTACTATGAAAAGAACACGAACGCCAGAGAGCGTCCAGACTTATTACGAAGGTCCTTAAAACGTTACGTCCGCCCCAGAGTATGGAGCGGACGTTTGTTGAGAGAATGAGCCCGTTTCGTCAGGCGTCGACGAGCTCGTCCTGGTTGGTGCGCACCGCAAGCTGTTCGCGGATACGCTTCTTCCAGGCCGTCGTCAAACGACGATAGTCGAACCGACTCGTAGCGGCCGGTTCGACATAGAGGCCGGCCAGCTGATCGAAAGAAACGCCACGTGCGAGTAGGGCCTGGTAGCCGTGTTCCCAGGTGCCGCTTTTGTCGAGCTGAGCAACGGGGCAACGGCGATCGTCGCTAACGTCGAGCGTGTCCAGATTGAGGCGACTGCGCCAGTTAGGCGGATAGTGCGCATCCATCATCGTTTCGCTCGTATTGAGCCGGGCTTCGATTTCACCAACACTAAGCATTCGGTACCTCCCGAACGGTGGTTGAACTCCGGACCCGAAAGTCGGTCCGTGAGACTAGGTATACACCCGACGTATTAGAAAGTCACTGACTACCCTCCAAACGACGCAACCCGCACCTTTGCTGGGCGAACAACCGCCTCCTTAGACTTCCATCCTGGCTCAAGCACCATGGTCACTGTGTCGTCCTTACTCTGGTCATCGGTCGCATCCTGGCCAAGTGCTTCGTGGATATTGGGGTCAAACGCATCACCCACTTCTCCGAACTTACTGAGACCAAGCACCTTCGCCGCGTCATGCAGCTGCTTTGCAATGCCCTTGAATGACTCAGGTACTTCTCCTGCGGCTTCTGCGCGCTCAAGAGAATCCATGGCTGGAATAAAGTTGCGAACGGAAACCACCTTCCCAAGTTCAATTGCTTGGAACTTCTCTGCCTCAAAGCGCTTCAGTGCGTTTACGTAGTCCGCCTTCGCACGCTGCCACCCGTCCAGGTATTCCGTCTTCTCCTTCTTTACCTGCTCCAACTCCTTCTGGAGCTTCCCCACCTTCGCATCGACGCGCGACTCTACGTCAGCGATATCCTCCTCGGATGCGCCGCCCTCTTCAGAGCCGTCAGTCTCAATGATTACGTCGTCGTTTTCGTCTGCCATATAGATAGAATATGCCTGAAATAAGAGCCTGAGTCAAAAAACAAAACCCGCCACTTGGGCGGGTTTTGTTTCGTATCTTAACGCTTCGACCAAGATGGACGCTTGCGGGCCTTCAAAAGACCTGGCTTCTTGCGCTCAACATGGCGCTGGTCACGCTTCAAGTATCCTGCAGCCTTAAGTGGCTTGCGGAGTACTGGAGACGACTTCTCAACGGCACGAGCGATTGCCATGCGAATCGCTTCAGCCTGGGCAGTAACGCCACCACCTGAAACGCGCGCAACGACATCGAAGGTTCCCGTGACTTCCTCAAGGCGGAAGACGTCGGTTGCGATGAGTTCGCGGTCGGTAGTGTTGAAGAAATCAGCAGCCGGCTTGCCGTTTACGGTAACGGAGTTCTTTGCTGACGGGGTGAGCTTAACGCGCGCGGTTGCGGTCTTGCGGCGCCCGACTGCAGTCAAATAGGTGTTCTCGGCCATGATTATTTCGTTACGCTAAGGCGCTTCATGCGCTCCTTGCGGAGGCCGTTGCGTGGGATCATGCCATCCACCGTCTGCTCGACGACGAACTCAATACCCTTCTTTGCGATGAGGTTCGGAAGCGTGATTTCGCGGAGACCATCAACTTCGCCGGTGAACCAGCGGTAGGTCTTCTCGTTCATGCGGCGCTCTGGGATGCGGAGCTTGCCTGCGTTAATAATCTTAACTTCAAGCGGCATAACCGCATTCTGTGCGTACATGACTGACTTCTTACCAAGGAGGATGGATGCAGCTTCAGACGCAACACGTCCAAGCGTGCGGCCAGCAGCATCAACGGTGAAGACCTTGCGGACGCCGTTCTCCTTGTTTACCTCAACCTTCTTCTTGTTAACAATTGTTCCTTTCATACTTATTTGGTGAATGCGATGTACGCCTCCTTGCGGCCAGTCGTCGCCTTTATAGGACGCTTCACGATGCGGAGGTAGCCGCCGTTAACGCCAGTAAAGCGAGGAGCAATGGTCTTGAAGAGCTTTACGACTGCGCCAGCGTCTCCAACGCGGGATGCGACGAGGCGGCGGTTAGCAACCGTATCCGTGCGGGCACGGGTAACGAGCTTCTCCACGAGAGGGCGGATTTCTTTGGCCTTAGCTTCGGTCGTTGAGATACGCTCCTCAAGGATGAGGGAACGGATCAAGGACTTAACAAGCGCCTTGCGCTGATCAGTCTTGCGTCCGAAGGACCGGGTGGATTTTGCTCGCTGGCTCATACGATATCTAGTTCTACCTTATTATTCGCCTTTGAGCGAGAGGCCGAGCTTATCGAGGGCCTCAGTGATCTCAGTGATGGCCTTGTCGCCAACGCCATCGATCTCCTTAAGCGCCTCTGCGGTCTTCTTGGTGAGACCGGCAACGGTCTTGATACCACCTTCCTGAAGCGCCGTAGCGGTGCGTGCAGAGAGGTCCATATCACCAATTTTCATCTTTGCAGGGTCAGAACCAACGACCGGAGTCATTGAGTCTACTGCGGAAGAGTCATCGGATGACTCAGTTTCCTCCTGGAAGCCAATAACTGACTTCAGCTGGTGGATCATGATCTCAATCGACTTCTCAAGTGCTTCACGCGGCGAAAGGGTGCCGTTCGTTTCAATAAGAATCTTGAGGCGGTTGAAGTCAGTACGATCACCAACGCGCATGTTCTCTACCTCGTAGTTCACGCGGCGAATTGGGGTGAAAGTTGCATCAAGTGCGATGGTGCCGATATCAACCTTTTCCTTGGTGAGCTGCTCGCGAGGAACGTAGCCGAGACCGCGTTCAATCGTTGCTTCAAGCTCAAGAGAAATCTTTCCGGAAATGTCACAGATGTGTGCATCCTTGTTTGCAACCGATACCTGAGACGGCATCTGGAGGTCTCCTGCAGTGATAGCGCCAGGACCCTTAACGTTCAACTTAACCGTCTGCGGCTCATCCCCATGAAGGACGAAGTGTACGCGCTTAAGGTTAAGCAAAATTTCCATGACGGATTCGCGCACACCTTCGATGGTTGCGAATTCATGCTGGACGCCTTCAATCTTGACGGTCGTAACCGCTGCTCCTGAGAGCGAAGAAAGGATAATGCGGCGGAGTGAGTTGCCGAGGGTGTGACCGTACCCTGGGTAGAGGGAGTCGATCTCGTAGGTACCCTGCATGCCCTCTTCTGCGACGACGCGAGGCTTAGACGGGAGTGTAATCTGGTGTTCCATAACTCAATCAGTGTTAACCGTGGTTTGTAAATTTAGCGGCTGTAGAACGAGAGCACGGAGATCAAATCTCCCGCCGTGTTCGCAGACTCCGCGTTCGGAAGCGCGGTGATGCCGCCTTCCATAGACTTCGGATTCCACGACAACCAAGACGGAAGCGGACGCTCCATGAACTTCTCGCCAAAGCCCACAAACAGTGTTGCGGCCTTTGAGCCTTCACGTACCGCTATGCGGTCCGTAAGGCGCACGCGGCGAGATGGGATGGTGGTCTTGATACCGTTGACGGTGATGTGACCGTGAGAGACCATCTGGCGCGCGGCACGACGAGTAGAGGCAAGACCGAGACGGTAGATCACGTTATCAAGACGAATCTCGATAAGGCGGTGAAGAAGGTCGACGGGAGTGGTGTCAGTCGCAGCCATCGCTTCTTTGACGTAGTTGTAGAACTGCTTTTCGGAGAGGCCGTAGGTAAGGCGTACCTTCTGCTTCTCGAGGAGCTGGCGACCGAATTCAGAACCGCCTCGACGACCTTTCTTGTTCATCGCAGTACGCTCCGCTGCAAGAGCGAATTTCTGAGTCTGAGTCTTCTCGAAGACGGATGCGCCGAGGCGCTTCGCGATCTTGTATTTAGGGCCGATTTTCATAGTAAAGAGAAGAAAAGATTAGACGCGACGGGGACGCGGTGGGCGCGGACCGTTGTGCGGGATTGGAGTTGCATCCTTGATAGCCTTGATTGCGATACCCTTTCCGGCAAACGCACGCAGAGCGGACTCGCGACCAGCACCAATACCACGAATGACAACCGATGCTTCCTTGAGGCCCATAGCAACTGCCTTCTCACCAAGCACTTCGCCCACCTTCGCAGCTGCGTAGGGGGTCGACTTACGAGCACCGGAGAACCCAAGTGCGCCTGAAGACGACGACATGATTGCGTTCCCTGCTTCGTCAGTAAGGACCGCCTTGGTGTTGTTGAAGGTAGCCTGGACGTGGAGCACACCCTTATCGATGCGACGCTTCGAAGACTTCGAAAGCGCACGCTCCTTGCGGCCCTGGTCCATGCCGCGTCCTGACTTCTTGATGATTCGTTTCTTTCCCATAAGTAGATTAAGTAAAAAGCGCCAGAATTATGTCTTCTCAAGCGTGCGACGACCCGAGCCCATGGTCTTGCGGGTGTTTCCACGAACGGTACGGGAGTTGGTCTTCGTGCGCTGATTCTTGACTGGGAGATGGCGCGCATGGCGGCTTCCGCGCTTCGATCCAATATCCTTGAGGCGCTTCACGTTCTGCGCGACTTCACGACGGAGTTCTCCTTCAATGAGGTATGCCTCTGCAAGCTCACGGATCATCTTCTCTTCGTCAGAAGAGAGTTCAGAACCCTTCTTGTTGAAGGCAACCTTGGCCTGCGTGAGGATATCCTTGGCACGGGCAGGACCAATGCCATAGATATATGGCAGCGAGTAGAGAAGCTGCTTGGAATCGGAAATGGTGACGCCGGCGATACGCATAGTGTACGAAAATAGAAAACTAACCCTGGCGCGCCTTGCGACGAGGCTTCAGCTTATTAATGCGATACAACCGTCCTTTGCGGCGGACGATAATATCTCCCGGCTGTTGCTTCTTCACTGACGCGCGTACTTTCATCGTGAGTAATTTATGATAACCGTCGAACAATTCGAGCCCTGCCGCCGTACGGGTCGGTCACGAGCTCAACCTGGTCGCCCACAAGGACGCGGATCCGATGCAAGCGCATCTTTCCCGCAAGGTAAGCAAGGAGGAGGCTGCCGTCAGGCATCCTAACTCTAAAAAGCGAATTAGGAAGCACCTCTTCAACGGTGCCTGTTGGCGTCTCCTTCTCTGAACTTACCTCCATGTGTAGCGTTCATCATAGTAGCAGGGCGCTAAATACCCGTCAACCAGGCCTTCCCCTGCTTACCTGGGGATGTGCGGATAAACTTGACAAATACAGTAAATATGTAAAATTATTTGGTAATCGGACTCGACACAGGAGATGACCCGATGAACTTGAACTACACGAATTATATCGTCGTAAAGCGAGTCTAGAAGGAGAAGGTAACCTACATCGCCTTCCTCAATGGACACGTCGAAGCTGAGAAACAGGAGCCTCATTTTCTGGGCGACTTCCTCGCCGGCCGCGCAAATTCCAGAAATCTGCCAAGCACCGTCTCATACGTCCGTCCCTTCGCTGTCTGTCAGGCGTCTGCGGATGCAGAGCCGTGGCGCTGCCACGAACTCAACGAGGAAGAGATTGGGCAGTTCGAACGGAGTTATTTCAACGAATAAACCTGGCGACCCGCCAAGCCCTAGCAAGAAGCCCCAGCTTCTCGCCGGGGCTTCTTTGTTTCTATTTCTCTTCTCCTGCAACCGTCACCTCTATGTCTTTCGGATCTGAAGGATAGGATCCTGCCCAGAAGGGACGAAGGACAATCACTGCTTTCTCAACCTCTGGGAACCCAAGAAGGATGGTTTTCGCAGCTTCACGAGTCTTGCCGGCAACTGCGCCTGCAATTTTTGCAGGATCAACCACCCACTTGATGCTTGTTGAGCCGGAAAGAGTGAACGAGAAGGTTGCATCTCCTGCCGCAGGAGCGCTACCAGTCATCGAGGCGAGTGAGAGGGTCTCTGGCGCAACCAGGCTTACTGGCTGTCCTTCATAGGCGCCAATGGTGCGGAAGGCAATTGCTTTTGCGAGCGCGCCTTCAGGGAATACCGCAGCGACGGCAGTTCCCTTCTGATTCAGGGTAACGGTGCCGCTTGCTGCAACGTCAGGCTGTGGTTCGTAGGTAGTCCACACGGCGCCAGGCACAAGAACATAGCCAGCAGGAACTTCTGCGGTGAGTGCCTGGGAAAGCTGGGCATCGATTGCTGGCTTCATTGCTTCGTAACGAGTGGTTTTCGTTGCTTCGCTTACGGAAGCGCGTACTCCAGAGAATCCGCCGGCCATAGCTTCAGTAGAACGTCCGTAGACCATATCAAAGGTCTCAGAGCCCTTGAGGCCTGGGATGGTGAATGAGGTTGGACCTACGTTGTACTCTTCCCCACCCTCATCTGCGTACACCGTCACCTTAAGTTCGCCTGGGTTCGTTGCTGAGCCTGCAGGAACTGAGATGGAGTCACGGATACGGAAGATGAGTCCCGCTGGTGTTTCAAAGCGCGTGTTCTTAATAAGCTGCTGAGGCTTGGACTGGGCGTTGTATACCGTAATGGTGCCCTGTGCCGGATCGTCCGATTCCTGAGTACCTTCAGCAGGTACTGGCTCGCTCACGGTGCTTTCTGCGGTAATGACTTCATACGGAAGATCACCTGCCGAGCTGGTAGCTGCAAACTCACCTGATACGGCTGTCGCATTCACTACCGGAGTGATTTCTACTTTTGCACCAGAGAATGCATGGAGTGTTGCTGTTGCCACAAGTACGACAACGACAGCAGCGATTGCGTACTTCCACGGAAATCCACGACGAGTACCGCGCATCGGACGTGGGTATTTTGGTGAAGGTTCATCACCTTCTTCATCTGAGTCATCGAACATGGGAGGCGGAGGTGGTGGGGGCGGAGGAACATCCATGGGACGTTCTACTTGCATTGCTTTGCGGCGGGACGGCGGGATGATGTCGTTAATGGTCTTTGGCATATGCGAAGTAGTATACCCCATACACAAGTATACGAAGTGGACAGATGGTATTACGGTGTTGCGTTGAGACGCAGCTGTGCGAACAAGGTAAGTAAATCAAGCATCACATCTGCATCACCTTGTCCCTGATGGCTGATGAATGAGGACAGAAGTTTTGAGACTACCGGAATGATGGTGAGGGATTCGTCAGAAAGCCAGAGTGAGTGCATTTCAGGAGTATCGAGGAATCGTTTCAAAGAATCAGCCGAGCCGTCGCTCGCAACCAGGAACACCATGCGCGGAAGTGCATGTCTTGTTGCAAACTCGCGAAGCACGCCCGTAACGCCTGTAGTCCATGTGCCTTCATCAAGAGACGGAGCCTCAGTAGGTGCGGCGTCTAGTGCCGGCACCCCTTCGTTCACGCGAAGCGCTTTCATGGCGCCTGTCGCACGCGTGAGTACATGGAGCCCAATCGGTACTGAGGTTGCATCAAGAATAATGCCGCGATTTGCGATCATGACACTCGTTGCCTCGTCCGACACCGTCATAAGGAGGAAATCCTTATCGTGCGGGTACTGCGCGCGCAGTACGGCATGGGCAAGGGATTCTGACGGAGCGAGCATGCTGCCTTGATGGGCACCGAAGCGCTTTACGGAGCGTGACAATAAATCCATCGTATCGCCGTCCATTGAAGACGAGAGGAGTATGACTTCTGCACGCTCTGCCCGCTTTCCATAGGGGTCGGTGGTTTGGTAGCCGTTCAGCAGCGTCGCAACTACCTCATTTTGGAGTTCCTTCCGGCCTTCGGGCAGCTTCTCTCGTTTCCCCACTGTACTCGCGAGCATGTCGCGGGTAAACGTGAAGGTTTTTCCGTCTGAAATTGTTTGGTTCTCAATGCGGGTGTTCTGCCACGGCGCGCCAATTGCAATAAATACGCGGTCCACATGATCCATGCCGGTTGCGCGATGGAATGCTGGACGTCCCGATGCGTGAAGAGCACTCACCACCGTCTCAAACGCACGGAACATGCAAAGCTCACTCCGCTTATCACTTGGAAACATAATCTCTTCGCGTACAGAAAATGGAACGAGTGGTGAACCATCCGCAGGGAACGACGCATAGGCGCCGCCAATTGATGACGAGCCGATATCAATCACTATTGCAGAGCGCGATCGCTTCTTGCCGAAGAGCGAGAACATTGCTCGCTATTGTACACCGAAGGTTACGCGAGGACGCCTTTGATTCTGCGGATACCGGCGGCAACGGCTTCTTCTTTCTGAATCTTGAATCGCTTTCCGCCGTCATGAATTTGCGCGGTGTTGCTCACGTGCGGGCCACCACAGAACTCGATTGAGTGCGCGTGGACAAGCTTTGGATCTTCTTCGGTCGCATCAATAGGACCTACGGAATAGACCGACACCATATCTGGATACTTCACGCCGAATTCCATCTGCGCACCAAGCTTCTCTGCTGCCTCCTTTGGCATCACGGTACGAGTCACCGGAAGATCTTGGTAGATAACATCGTTCACAATCTTCTCTACCTCTGCCTTTTGTTCGTCGGTCATTTTCCCTGGGGACGCAAAATCGATACGCAGACGCTCTGCCGTAATATTGCTGCCCCGTTGCTTCACCTCGTCACCAAGCACCATCTGGAGTGCCTTAAGAAGGATGTGGTGGGTGGTGTGGTAGCGAACCGTCTGCTCAGAATGATCCGCAAGACCGCCCGCAAAGCGCTGAGCACCTCCTGCGCGCGACGTGTCCTGGTGCTCTTTCATTTTTGCTGCAACCGCTTCCTTGTCGAGTGCGATACCGCGTTCTTTTGCGAGCTCTTCAGTCAGTTCAATCGGGAATCCGTAGGTGGTGAAGAGGACGAACGCATCCTCGCCCGTCACTTCGCGCTTAGCAACGAGTTTTTCAAACTCCTTGAGACCATTTGTGAGTGTCTTGCGGAATTGTTCCTCTTCCTTCGCAAGCTCCTCACGAATCTTCCCAGCGTTAGCAAGGATGTGCGGATAGTGGTCTGCGTAGGCAGCACCGTAGCCTTCTGCGACTTCAGGGAGGATTGCCTCTTTGATACCGAGACGATCTGCTTCACGGATAGAGCGGCGGATGAGGCGGCGCAGTACGTAGCCGGCTTCGGTGTTCGACGGGATAATGCTTTCTGCGAGCATGAAAGACGCTGCACGCATATGATCAAGAATAATGCGCATTGCCTTGGTGGAAGCTTCGTCTGCCCCATAGGTTTTTCCAGACTTTGCTTCGAGGATTGTGCGGCCTGCAGCAAATACATCGATGTTGTAAACGTCTGATGAGTTGATACTCGTTGCAACAAGACGCTCGAGACCGCCGCCGAAGTCGACGTTCTTCTTTGGAAGTTCGGAAAAAGTTCCGTCCTCCTCCTTCTTGAACTGCATAAAGACGGAGTTACAGATTTCAACAAATCGACCGCAATCGCAGTTCACATGGCAGTGTGCTCCCCACTTCGTATCGTGCGGCGTACCAAAGTCATAAAACATCTCGGAATCCGGACCTCCCGGTTCTCCGGCAGTCATTTTTGATGGTGCGCCAACGCGACTCCACCAGTTTTTATCACCATAGGCAAAGATGCGCTCTCCTGCTTTCATGCCACGCGCGTACCCTGCTTCTTCGGTACCAATCTCGGCAAACCCAGCATCAATACCCTTCTCTTTAAATAGATGTTGCCAAATCTCAACAGCTTCGGTGTCTGCAGAAACGCCCGTTGATGGATCGCCAGCAAACACGGTTACGCAAATCTTCTCTGGATCAAACCCGAGACCAATCTCCTTCGAGGTTAGGAACTCAAATACCCATGGAAGCTGTTCCTGCTTGAAATAGTCACCAAAAGACCAGTTGCCAAGCATCTCAAAGAAGGTCGTATGGCGGTTATCACCTACCTCTTCAATATCTCCTGCTCGAAAAGAAAGTTGTGCATCGGTCACGCGCTTTCCTTCCGGATGATCCTTACCAAGGAAATATGGCAGCAGGGGCTGCATACCGGAGGAGGTGAAAAGGGTCGTTGGGTCGTTCCCAGGCACAATCGGAGCCGAAGGGATAACAACGTGTCCCCGCTTCGCGTAGAAATCGAGATACCGCTTTCGCACTTCGCCGACTGTCATAGTACTCAAAAAGATACCACGCAGGCCGGAAATATGAAGGCGCCTCCATATGCCTCATCCTGTATACTGACGCGCATGAGCAACCACTGGGGATTCGACGTTCGGGACATGGATACGAAGATTCGGCCGCAAGATGACTTCTTTCATTACACTAACGGAGGTTGGATAAAAAAGAACCCAATTCCCGCAAGCGAATCAAGATGGGGCACGTTCAACAAGCTGCGATTCGATGTCGAGAAGCAACTGCGCGTCATCATGAATGAGCTTCTTGCGACCAAGCGGGTCAAAGCAGGAAGTCCTGAGCAAATCATTCGTGATTTCTTCCGTTCGGGAATGGGTATGGACCGCCGCAACGAACTTGATATTCGACCTCTTGAGGCATATCGAGATGACATTGCTGCAATCCGGAATCGCAAAGATTTCGATCGTGTACTGGCCCAACTTTCTCGCATTGGTGTCGAGGTTCCGTGGTCAACTGGTCTCGATCAAGATGACAAGAACAGCGAGCAGTATGTGCTGCGCGTTTCTCAGGACGGACTTGGGCTTCCTGACCGTGACTACTACCTCAATGATGATGCGGAGTCAGTGCGAGTGAGGACTGCGTACGTCCTCTTCGTAGAAAAGCTATATCGTCTTATAGGTTCAAGCGCAAAAGACTCACGAAACCAGGCAGAGGCTCATATGAAGCTTGAGTCTGCTCTTGCGAAAGTGTCTATGAAGAAGGAAGACCGACGCGATGCGGACAAGATTTACCATAAGATGACCATTGCTGAGCTTCAGAAACTGACTCCAACATTTGATTGGAGCGTGTACCTCAAGCGTATTGGAGGCGGGAAACTCAAGACGCTCATCGTGAACCAGCCTGATTTCGTAAAGGCGGCCGGGAAAATGCTTGATCAAGTTCCTCTTGAGACGTGGAAGCGCTATCTCGAGTGGCACCTGGTGAATGATTACGGTGGCGCGCTTTCTGAGCGGTTTATTCGTGCTCGATTCTCCTTCTACGGGACTGTTCTTACGGGAACGAAGCAGATGCGCCCTCTATGGCGTCGTGTCCTCGGGTTAGTGAATAACGATGTGGGCGAATTGCTTGGAAAGATATACGTACAGAAGCACTTCCCGCCTCAGGCTAAAAAGAAGATGCAGCAACTGGTACACGACCTTCTTGAGGCGTACGAAGCACGCATCAAAGCGCTTGATTGGATGACTCCAGCGACAAAGAAGAAAGCCCTGTTGAAGCTCAAGGCGCTTAATCAAAAGATAGGCTACCCAGACAAATGGAAATCGTATACCGGTCTTGTCATACGCCCTGACGATTACATCGGAAACATTATCCGTTCGACAGAGTACGAGCATAAGCGCATCATGCGTCGTCTCTTTGGAAAAGTAGACCGAGCGGAGTGGTTTATGTCTCCTCAGACCGTAAATGCCTACTTCTCTCCAAACTTGAATGACATCGTGTTCCCCGCTGCGATTCTTCAGCCACCGTTTTTCAGTTTGGATGCTGATGATGCCGTGAACTACGGAACAATCGGCGCAGTGATTGGACATGAAATAACCCACGGCTTCGATGATTCGGGTGCTAAGTTCGATGCCAAAGGCAATCTCAAGTCGTGGTGGACCGCCGAAGACAAAAAGCAATTCGAGAAGCGTACGGAAGTCCTTAGGAAACAGTTCGGCGAGTATGAGGTTGCAGACGGCGTTAAGGTGAACGGTAAGCTAACACTTGGCGAAAATATCGCAGACTTAGGCGGTGCTGCAATCGCGCTCGATGCCTACCGACTTCGTGCAGCAAAGGATGCAAAAGTAGATATTGATGGCTTTTCTCCTACCCAGCGATTTTTCCTTGGATTCGCGGTGTTTGAATGTGAGAGCTCGCGTCCAGAAGTCCAGAAGACGCAGGTACTCACCGACCCGCACTCTCCAGGAATATTCCGTATCAATGGCCCAGCCTCAAATCTTCCCGATTTCTACGAAGCGTTCGGTGTAAAGAAAGGCGACAAGCTCTATCGTGACCCCAAGAATCGCGCAAAGATCTGGTAGTTAGGAATACCAATCGATTGGTTTTTGACCAGTTGAGTTGAGGTACTCGTTGGTTTTGCTAAACGGCTTTGAACCGAAGAACCCTGTGTACGCAGAAAACGGTGATGGGTGCGGTGACTCGATGACACAATGCTTAGTGCGGTCGATGTGCGCGCCTTTTGCTTTTGCGTAGTTGCCCCAGAGGATGAACACGAGGCGCTCACGCTTCTCAGAGAGAGTGCGAATAACGGAATCAGTAAACTGCTCCCACCCCTGATTCTGGTGCGATCCTGGACTGCCGGCACGAACCGTAAGAGTTGCATTCAGGAGTAAGACTCCTTGGACTGCGAGGCGTGAAAGATCACCGGAGCGATTTTCAAGCAGTCTCCCCAAATCACTCTCCAGTTCTTGATAGATGTTGCGAAGCGACGGCGGTAGCGGAACGCCATCGTTCACTGCAAAAGAAAGTCCGTTGGCCTGCCCGTTCCCGTGATAGGGATCCTGGCCGAGAATTACCACTTTCACCCTCTCGAATGGACACAGCTCAAACGCTCGAAAGATAGCCTTTGGTGAAGGGTACACCGTTTCGCTCGTGTACTCTTTTCGTACAAACTCAGTGAGTGCCGTAAAGTACGGCGCATCAAATTCTGGTTCAAGTACGGCCTTCCATGAGGGCTCGAGGTCGATAGGTTTGCTTGACATACGGTTCCCACGATTATACAAGGAAGGTACCTGAACACGGGAGAAGTCCTTTGCGAATTATCGTCATCGAGAATATCCAGAATCAAGATCTGCAGCGTCTGCGACGCCAACACATCGTTTCGGTTCGTGGGTACGAGAAAGCGGATATCCTGTTTCCTAAAGACAAAGAAGCCATTATTGAGCTTCTTGGTTCTTGGGAACCGGACGACCGCGTGATGGTGAGCAGTACGTTCATCGAAGTCGCTCAGTACAAGAAGCTTGGGAACATTCCTGAGCCGAAAAAACGTACGGGCTGACCACCTTATTCTTGTGGTCTATACATAACCGCGCATGCAGAAAGCATGCGCGGTTCGTCTTTACGGTATCGTTCTAATTTAAACAATCGCTCCCTCCTCACGAAGCAAAACTTCGCGTGACGGTCCATTAATGCCGTTATATCCGGACGCTTTTCCGTCTGCACGAACCACACGATGGCACGGGACACTCTTGTCATCGTTATGGCTCATAATGGTGCCGACTGCCCGTGCTGCTCCTGGGCGACCTGCTGCAGCCGCAACCTGTCCGTACGTCATCATGCTTCCTTTCTTGATACCGCGCACGATGGTACGTACGCGTTCAGTGAAGTTTGATTTCATGCGCGCAGTATAGCAAAACGGTGCCGCAGGGCACCGTTTCGATACTACTCACCAGATCTTCCCCGTAAGGGTTTGGCATGCCGCAATGGCTGCTTCGTAGCTAAAGACGCCAATCGCGAAATTTAAGAACAATTGAACAAGTCGTATGCTAGCTCTCAGCATGAATGCCTCCACAAATCGACTCGGAGGACAGTACCACACTCCCACTATTTCTTCTTCGCTTTGTGGAGTTTTAGAAGAATCTTTCCTGCGTTCTCTCTATACGTACAGTGCTCACAGGGCCCTCCGCCAAAAGAAGTACCCACTGGCGGTATATCATCACTCACCAAGGTTTCCTTCATGCGCACTAACACGTCTTCAATCCAGGAATCATTGCCGGTGTACGGGATGAGTTCGATATCAAATTCTAGTTTGCCATCAAAAGCTTTTGCATCAGAGTTTCCGTTTGCATAGACAAAGTAGCCCGTTGAGGACACCTTGAAATCATTCTGACGGAAAAGCCATTGATACACTTCCATCTGCTTTTTATACGAGTCGTACAAATCATCAACGGTCTTAGGGCCTTCTTTTTTTGAGGTTGCCTTGTAGTCAACAATTATCAACTCTCCTGAAGGAGTAACCCAGGCATCATCAATACCGCCGCGCACGATGAAATTAGTCTTTTGATGATGGGTTTGAATACCGCGCTTCAGAGCATCGCGCCACTCTTCCATTCGTTCATCATTAAACGGAACCGCCTCAAGCCCGTACGCCTTCATCAAAGGGTGCGCGGTGGCGTTTGCGCGGTGAATATCAAACTCACGTTTAAACAACTCGTCTACGGCACTGTTGAGGGTGAATGACGGCATAGAGGGTCGCTTCACGCCAAGACGAAGATCTAAATACGAACAACGGGGACACTCAGTAAACATGTCCACCTTAGAACGACTAATCTTGAACGGCTCGCTCGACTTCGGGTCAAACGTCTTAGGAGTCCATTTGGAGTAGGCCATTACTGGTATTCTACCGCACCGCAGGATTACATCGAAATAGCGGCTGGCTCGAGGAGTCCGTCAGCTTCTGCGATGATGGCACCGATACGTTCAGGAGGAATCATGAGCGAACGCAGCACGTCGCGCTTCTCACGCACCATGTCGGTGGTGATAACGCCTTGTTCAACAAGAAGCTTCTTCTCAGCTTTTCTAAGAGTGGTGAGGGCGGTGATGGGATACACACCTGCGGCAATAATGCGGTCATACAAATTCCCTTCTTCCGGGTAACTCCATCCAAGAAGCTCTATCCCAGCACACGACGCGTACTGGATTGCCTGGCTCGTGAACTTGGTGTTGGTAATGAGCATGCCGCGATCGACAGGACACGTTGCGCCTTGACGCGGATTACACTGCCAAATGTCATCAAAACGCGCTTTCACATAGAGCGCGGTCTTTACATCCGTTTTGTAGTTCGGATCATTGTGGTACTTCAGTTCCGCTGCGAGATGTTCATTACCGCGCGTCGCATACACATCTACTTCGTGCGGTACGCACTTGCCGGGAATAAGGCGACGCCACTCCACTGTCCACCCTTCTTTTTTAAACAACTGCGCAACAAAATCTTCAAACGGATGCCCCGTAGGTCCAAGTTCAAAAATGGCCCGGCGAAGTGAGTATCGTGCAGCGGCAGTCCGTTCTTGCTGTCGAAGAAGCGCGAACGCACGCTTATAAATAACGTCCGTGCGAGCACCAGCCGTGAGGGTGCGCTCGATACTGCTACGAATATCAGTAGCAATGCGGGTACTTGCGCCAGCGCGTCGAAGAGACGCCTCAAGCTTTGCACCATCGAATGATTCTTCCGTACCGTCTGCCTTAAGAATGAGGGTCACCCGCTAATTATACCGCCTCCTATACAATTCTCCCCCTTGTACAACACGAGTGATTGTCCTTCGGCGACTGCTTCGTCGAGATTCTCGCTAAGAGTGAAGGTTGTTCGGTCACTCGAAAGGGTTCCTTCAATTCGGGGACCATGATACCGATACTGTGCCTGTAAGATTCCTGACACGTCGTCAGTCAACCAGTTTTGTTCGGAAAGACGGATGACATTTGATGCCGTGCGCGTTGCATGTGTCTTACTAACCACGAGTGTATTAGATTCAACATCTTTTCGAACAACATACCAGGGACCAGATGGTGCATCCGTTAACGCGATGCGCTCGCCTAAGGTGTGGAGCAGTACGCCGTCATGCGTGCCAACAGTTTCTCCCTGTTCGTCCTGTGCGATCCCGGGATTATTTCCGAACTCTTCACGTAAAAAGTCCTCAACAGAAATACTTCCAAGAAAACAAATACCCTGACTATCGCGCTTGGTTGCGTTCGGAAGGTTGAATTTCTTGGCAAGCGTTCGTGTCTTATCTTTTTGAAAGCCTCCGAGAGGGAAAAGTGTCTTCTGGAGGGCGCCGCTCGGTACTGCCCACAAGAAATATGACTGGTCCTTTGCGTCGTCTACTCCACGGAGCAAGTCCCCCCCTTCTGTCTGTGCGTAGTGTCCGGTCGCAATGTAGTCTGCGCCCTCTTGCATCGCGTAGGTAAAAAAAGCACCGAATTTCACTTCCCGATTACACATCACATCAGGATTAGGTGTCCGTCCCGCCTTATATTCCCGAAGTAAGTAATCAATCACTCCTCGCTTATATTCCTCAGACGCGTCTAACGTTTGAAATGGGATATGGAGACGAGCCGCAACCCGCATCGCATCCCGGCGATCTGCTGCCCAGGTACACGGCATACCAGGCGGATACCAGCCTTTAATAAACACACCGGTAACCAGGGCACCCTGTTCTTTTAGGAGTGCTGCGGTAACGGCAGAATCAACGCCTCCTGAGAGGCCGACGTAAATCTTCTTGCCCTGGACGTTCATGAACTCGTTATACCATATAACGTGACATAATCCATAAATATGTTACAATGCTTTTTCCCTCTAGGCTTTTTCCCTCTAGCAAGAAGGAACGAAGAATGGACGGAAGCCTAACTGAGGCGACGGTCGGGCGCGGTTCGCGGTCTATACGCACGCAGATTTTCCAGTTGAAGAACTGCGCAAACAGGCGCGCGAGACGGTCCAACTTGATATCTTCATTGATTTCAAGATTGTGGGCCAGCAACCCAGGTCGGTCAAAAGCTTGACTGGGAAATCCTGCCGATCGATCGCGAGGTCCTCGTCGGTAAATTCTCGGGTGAAATGCCGGGACCGAACGAATGTGTCTATGTCGGCGAGTTCATCGCCTTGAAGGAGTAGCAGCCCATAAGCCCATGACTGCGGGAAAAGCTCGCGTCGTGGGCTTTTTCTTAATCAAGATACTTCTCTCTATTTTCCTTATGCTCCTCAAACGATTCTGCGTAGTACATCTCCCCATCGTTTCCGGTCAGGTAGTAGAAATAGTCGGTCTCCGTAGGATGGAGTGCTGCATCAATTGCATCAAGACCAGGGTTAGTAATGGGGCCGGGAGGTAGTCCTTTATTCAGGTACGTGTTGTACGGAGACTCAAGTTCAGGGTCATCACCATTCGGCACATGGTCTGGATTGCCTCGTATGTAGGGGAACACCGCATCGACTTGAAGGGCTACGCCAACTTCAATACGACTCCTCAATATTCCTGAAACAATGTGTCGTCCTTCTTCGGTATTTGCTTCCTTCTCAATGAGTGACGCCATAGTGATGACGTCATCAAGCTCAAGTCCTTTCTCTCCAATCTCAGCCTGGAAATCCTTCGTACGTTCGTCAAAATTGTCGCGCATGCGCTTCACCACCTCTTCAATCGTTGCGTCTTTATAGAAGTCATAGGTATCGGGAAAGAGATACCCTTCATATGCAGTGGTCTGTTCATTCCACACCGTTTCATCAAACCCAGCGAGTATCCCTGCAAGGTGTGTTCCCATCTCTTGCACACTAGTTCCTTCAGGGAACGTCACACGAACTGAAGGGAGTCCATGATCTCCGCGCGCAAGGCGTCCAAGAACGGAGAAAACGTTTTGCGGGTGTTCAAAGAGGTAGCGTCCCGCATGGATTTCCCTATCGCTTCCCGAAAGACGCGCAAACACGCGAAGCCAGAATGAAGAGGAAACAATGTCACGCTCTTCAAGCAAAAGCGCCACTTCGCCAAACGAGGCATCCTCAGGAACTTCGATGAGCGCTCCTTTTGGGAATCCAAGGGGTGCGAGGAAGAAATAAGACACCAAGAACAAAATAAGTAGTGTAGCTGCCACGTACGCTGTAAGACGTAACGGAACGCGTCCAGCATAGATGAGGAGCGCGGAGCGTATCGCGCTTATGGAAGGCAGCGACATCATTATTGTGGCAAGTTCGCAGGAGGCGCTGAGCGTACTGAAGAGATGCGTTCGAGAGACGGTGTCTTAATGATTGAGGATGGGAAGTGGAAGATGGTTGCAAGTTCTTCCGTACTCATCGTCATCCAGTGACCTCTATACGGCGGATGAAAGAACGAGCGGTACCGATAAAACTCAACTGCTTCAAAGTCGTCACGCTTCTTACGCTTCCCGCCAATGTCTTCCCACGGATAGTCGTTGTACTTGCCGGACCACTGCGATGCCGGATCGATGCTGTTGAAGTTAGGACTGTTGAGCGGCTTGAACATGTTCAGGAGCGGACCGCCCATACCTTTACCCTTTCCTTCTGGCGCTGAGTAAATGACGCGCATACCCACATCAAAGAGAAGCTTGCCCATGTTCCGCTCGATCGAAGCAATGCGCTCTTTCTGCACCTCGGTCGGGTTTGGGATGCCGGAAACTGGATTGACGATGGCGTTACGAATCTTTTCCACCTCCTCATGCGCCTCATCGCGAACCCCGTACTGCTTTCCTTTGTCATTTTTTGCACCACGGAACCGCTCATTCTTCGTCACGCGGATGATCATCTGAAACCAAATCTCTTCGCCAGGACCGCAAGAACCGAAAAGTTCTAGCACCTGAGCAAGCGGATCGACAGTGGTCTCAACTTTCTGACCAACCTTGTCCAGGCCGTAGTCGACATACGTCTTTATCGGGAACGGTGCGCGCTGCCCTTCACGGAACTCAAACGCGTCCATAGTGTATGCAGTAGTGCTTGGATCACGCATACGGGAATAATCTTTCGCTTCGATGATTTCTATCTCGGGGTACTGCGCATAGAAGAAGCTCTCCGTTGCGCGGCGCATGTATGCTTTTGTATAGATAAAGAAACGCACAGAGCCACCGAGCGACACGATCTCAAGCGACCAGGTGACGCGCGTCTTTCCCCACCACCACTTCTTCATCCACGTTCCTTCGCCGGCTCCGATGCTCATCGAAGCGAAGATGGTCTCCATGGCTTGCGGCGTCTTCAGCACCTCACGCGGCATGCGGAGCTCAAGAAGGACGGACGGGTTCTGGAAGTTTACCCACGAACGCTTCATGTGGACGAAGCGAATCATCGCAAAGCGTCCTGCGAGAATAGGCATCCAGATGGGACCGAGCGTGAATACGAGGTCCCAGTTATGGATACTTTGTAGTGGCGCTATGAAATTGAATCCGATAAGGCCGCCGATTGCTCCTGCGAATAACCACGTTGCCGGCAGAAAGAAGCCACCTGAACCAGGTGCACTTTCTACCCACTCATGAAGCTCATGAAGCAGGGGGAGCGTAAATCCGCGATGGCCGCCGCCAGAAGACATGGGTGAAGTATAGCAAACGAAAACCCGAGCATTTGGCTCGGGTTGTTCGCAAACCTTTCAAATACTTACGCGAGTGCGTAGGTTCCGTTCTTCTGGCGCTTGAAGTGACGTGTGTCGTTCAAGTTCACAAGAATAGTGTTGTCCTTTACGTAGCGGACCTTCTTCACTTCTTCGAGTACCTGATCACGTGTAAGCGCCTTACCTTTCAGTACCGTCTTGATGACATCGCGAACAACACCTGGGGTGTAGCCCCACTCAGCAAGTGCGTAGAGACCGCGTCCAACAAGCACAAAACGCGCATCCTTCATAAGCTCGTTATGAGTCGTTGCAACGTGCGCCTTCTTGGAGAACATCTCACCAATAGCAACAGCGACATCACGGAAGTGCATTGGTGCACCCTTCTTCTTAATCACGAGGTAGGCGTAATCGCGGATACCCTTGGTGCGAATAGCAGGAGCGTGTGAGCGACCCCATTCAGAAAGTGGGTTTGCGGAGATGGTCTTTGAAATCGAGAGCCAGCGCTTGAGGATCTCTTCGTTCTGGTAGGCAGAGTTCACTTCCTTAAGTTCCGAAAGGAAGCGGTTGAAGAGTTCGCCCTGAGAGACAACCTCTTCGTCAGAAAGGGCTCCGTAGAGAGAGGAGAGCGCCTTGTGGACTTTGTCGGCGGTCTTGTGGTCGACGTGCCAACGAGCGTAGAAATCTTCGGTCTCGCGCTCACGAAAGAATGCTGAGCCGGCAACCAAAAGGAAACGGAAACGGTTACGTGCCTTCTCATCAGATGCAAGTGTGTCGAGGAGGTGTTCTTCTACGACAATGCTGCCGAGCGTTTCGACATGTTTGCGGAGCTCTTCAAACGGAACTTCTGCCGCCTTGAAGGCTTTCGAAGCACGTACGGCTTCGATACCGGATGCTTCAATCTGACGAACGCGTTCGCGGGTAATACCCCAACGCTCGCCGATTGCTTCGAGCGTTTCGCGCTCGCCTGTGCCATCAAGGCCAAAGCGCATCGTAAGAACCTCGCGGGCGCGGTCGGAAACTTCCGCAAGGAGTTTCTTCACAAGTGCCGCGCTATCAAAGGAGACACCTCCTTTCTTTCCGCTTGATTTCTTAGTTTTAGTTTCCATGTTTGTGTTGTAATTATACCAGAACCCTTAATTTTGCGCAACCCCCATGGGGATTACATGATAACGAGGTTCAAAAGCCTCCCTTGTACGTATATATGGCGTGCAATTTGCTTCCCTTCAAGAGCAGACATGACCCCAGGAATGGCCTGTGCAGCCTCCAGAATGGCCTGTTCTTCCGTGTCGGCAGCTACCACAAGCTCTCCGCGACGCTTACCGTTCACCTGAACCACGACGGTCACTTCCGACTCCCGAAGGAGAGACGCGTCTACAGCCGGGAACGAAGCGCTGTGTACCGAACTATCCTCACCTAACCGTTCCCACAAGTGTTCTGCGAGGTGCGGCGCGTAGGGTGCGAGCATGCGCACAAGGTCGCGGTATGCGGCTTTGGGTACTTCTCCCGCTTCACCAAGCGCATTCACCAGAATCATGAGTGCGGAGATTGCCGTGTTGAACTTAAAACGATCGGTATCAAGCGTGACTTTCTCAGCTGCTTTTGCAAGCGCGCGCGCAAGCACTTCACTCGTCGCTTCATCCGTTAGTTTTTCAGAGAGACGCTCAACGCGGTCAAGGAATTTCCTCATCGCATCGACGCCATCGAGGGTGAATGGATAGCTTCCCGGCTCGTTATATGGACCAATGAACGCAAGGTACATGCGTACTGCGTCGGCGCCATACTTTTGGACGAACTCGTCTGGATTTACCACGTTTCCTTTCGACTTCGACATCTTCTGGCCATCAGGACCAAGAATGAGACCACGATTGAATCGCTCATTAAACGGTTCTTTGCCTTCAACGAGACCGACATCAGCAAGTGCCTTATGGAAGAAGCGTGCGTACAGGAGATGCATGGTCGTGTGCTCGCTTCCGCCTGAATAGCGATCGACAGGCACCCATGTTTTCAAGAGCGCAGAATCAGAGAATTGGTTCGCATCATGCGGCGTTAGATAGCGGTAGAAATACCACGAGGAGTCAACGAAAGTGTCGAGCGTATCGTATTCTGGCGTCCACCCTTCACCGAAGATGCGCGTGACACGCTCTTGCAGCTCTTTGGACGAAGCGAGCGGTGCCTTTCCTGTTGGCTTGAAATCTACGTCTTCAGGAAGGAGCCACGGAAGATTTTCATCTCCCACATAGTGGGGCGCACCTTCCGGGTCATACACGACCGGAATCGGACAGCCCCAGTAGCGCTGACGAGAGATGAGCCAGTCGCGAATACGATAGTTCGTGGTTTTTTCTCCTTGGGCGAATGCCACGATATCAAACAGTGCCTCGCGGTTATTGCGTCCGTCAAATGAACTTGAGTTCCTTAACGCGCCATCACCCATGTAGGCTTCCTTCAAAACAAACCGCGAAAGTGCGTACCCGTGCAACGGATCCTTAACTTCCTGGATTGTCTGAGCAGCTGGAAGCCATTCAACTTCGAACTTCCCTTTCTCATCCTCCTCAAGCACTGGCTCCTGGTACGCGTCACTTTTTAAACGAAAGTGAAGGAGAGTCGTATGGGCAATAAAAGCTTTATTTTTTGAATGCGCAAAATATTCGTGATGCACTTGTTCCTCAGCGCGCTCGATAAGTTCAAGATCGGTGTATCCCGTCTCCTCAGCAATCTCCCGCAACGCGGTCACCACCGCATCTTCACCCTCTTCTGCAGTGCCCCCAACAGTCAAACGTCCACCCAGTTCTGGCTTCCATTTAATGGTGAGTACTTTCCCTTCGTGTTCAACGATGGCAACGATTTTATTCTTATCTTGAGGATTTTCCTGTTTCGTTCCTGTAACCGGATCTATAACAAAACGAATGGGGAGATTGTACTTCCTCGCAAACTCAAGATCACGCTCATCATGCGCAGGAACCGCCATCACCGCTCCAGTTCCATAAGAACCAAGCACGTAGTCAGCAACGTAAATCGGCACCTCTTCTTTCGTTGCAGGATTAATTGCTTTAATACCCTTCAGTTCAACACCCGTCTTCTCCTTGTTCTCGGAACGCTCACGCTCAGTCTTCTTTTTGGTCGCGGCAACGTACGCATCTACTTCCGCACGATTTGATGCGGTAAGTGTGGAAACAAGCGGGTGCTCAGGCGCCAAAACCACATACGTAGCACCGAAGAGCGTATCTGCACGGGTGGTGAAGACCTTGATGCGTTCCTCTGAATTCGTAATGGAGAAATAGAGGTGCGCCCCTTCTGATTTTCCAATCCACTGACGTTGCGCCTCCTTAATGTCTTCCCGCCATGGGAGCGGTTCAAGGTCAGTGAGCAAACGCTCTGCGTAGTCCGTGATTTTCATGAACCACTGCGTCAGCTTCTTTTCTTCAACCTCAGTACCACACCGTTCGCACGCGCCATCAGTCACCTGCTCATTGGCAAGCACAGTCTGATCCTTCGGACACCACTTCACTGGCGCTTCCTTGCGCTCTGCAAGTCCTTTGGCATACAGCTGGGCAAACAACCACTGCGTCCAGCGGTAGTACTCAGGGTCACACGTCACTACTTGCTTAGACCAATCGACGGACGCACCCATCGTGCGCAGCTGCGTGCGCATCGTTTCCATGTTCTGGTAGGTCCATGCTTTTGGATCCTTTCCATACTTCATGGCTGCATTCTCTGCAGGAAGACCAAATGCATCGAAGCCAATCGGGAACAACACGTCCTTCCCTTTCATGCTCTGGAAGCGCGCGAAGATATCGGTAAGCGCAAATGCGTACCAATGACCAATGTGCAGATCGCCAGAGGGATACGGGAACTCGAATAGGAGGTAGTACGGATCTTTCGCTGCGCTCAAGTCGCGCTCATACAACTTCACTGCCTCCCATTTCTCTTGGGCGGCTTTCTCTATGGCCTGATGGTCAAATCTTTCGCGAGCCACAGAGTCCTACGTTAGAACATTGGTTTCTCAAACGGAGGATAGCGCTCAGGGTCGATCGTGCGGCTGAAGCAGTGCTCGCCTGCGGGATGTGTCCAATTCTCGTCTGCCTGTGGACCCCACGAGGTGTAGGCGATATCGCGACCCGGATATTCACCCTGACCTCTCGTGTCAGGAGTTTCTGCATTGAATGCGGCACAGAGATGGAATGAGCTATCGCTCGTGCGTGCGTAGCGATACGCAGCATTCGTTTCTGGGTCTACCGGAACCATAAAGCCGGAGAGTGGATCGTTCAGCTCTGCAAGATCAGCGGGAAGTGTCTTCTTGAGCTGCCAGAAGTACACCACCTGGTACTGAATGCTCTGAAGATCGCTCACTTTCTGCGCATCGAAGCGCAGGTCACGCACATGGTCGGGCGTGCCGATGATAAAGAAGCCAGAGACAATCGCGACGAGCGCGAGAACACCAACGCCAATACCGATAAGATTCGCCTTCTTTACGTTCGCAATCCAATATCCCTTCACATCAGCAAGGAAGTGGAGGAAGACACCGACCGCAACAAGGAGAACCACAGCCGCCTTCAAGAAGAAGCGGACACTCTCTTCGCCACCGAGGAAGGTGTTGATGATGGTGATGAGATCGATGACCACTGCGGCGCCAGCAATGAAGAGCGTGAGCACGAGTGCCCAGCGACGTACCCAGATACCTGCTTTTCCTGGTTCCTTATCGATAGAACCGCGAATCAAACGGAACAAAACGATTGTTGCAGGCACGAGCACGATGAGTGTTGCCATCGACGTGCGCACTGCGCCACCATACGGATCTCCGTAATACGCGAGTGGGTCCGGAAACGCGCTGTTAATGTATTCGAAAAGAAGTGTAATGAAGGACGTAATGCTGCCGTAGAGCGCAATGAGTGCTCCAAGCCAGAGGAAGAAATCTTTTGGGGTTGTTTTTGCCGGTGTGTCCATAGGCGTTGATTATAACACGTAGTGGTATACTTGGATTAATGCTTGAAAAGCCCCATGACCACTATAAAAAGGGAGTCAAACGGATAAAAGTTCCAAAAACTGAAAAACCAATAC
>Ga0163151_10002321_pt1 | contig 29714 bp, 27 predicted proteins | sample OliLakLV19MP5IB2_FD_145596 | JGI IMG/M metagenome (GOLD analysis project Ga0163151, IMG submission 145596) | Freshwater microbial mat bacterial communities from Lake Vanda, McMurdo Dry Valleys, Antarctica - Oligotrophic Lake LV.19.MP5.IB-2 | ecosystem: Environmental > Aquatic > Freshwater >...
GGTGTGGACGGGCTAGTCGACTTCGGCGGCGGCGTGACCCTCGCGTGCGACGTGGCTGCGCGCGTGCTCGACCGCGGCGGGCAGGTCGGCGTACAGGTGGTGCTCATGACGCAGGGCTGCGATCACTCCGACACGCGTGGCGAGGCGCAAGTGCTCGGGCTGGATTCCTTTCACCAGCACGGTGATGTTGCGCCGCTCAAGCGCTTGGATCATCTCCGTTATGACACGGGCGCCGGTGGCATCCAGCAGTTGCAACTGAGAAAGGCGGAGGATGACAACGTCAACGTCGGCGATCTTGCTGACGGCCTCAAGCATCCGCTCGGCCGCGCCAAAGAAGAGGGCACCGTCGAGCCGGAATACCGCGATGTGGGTGTCGCCCGGCATCGCGGCGCCCGGAATAACCTCTCGGTGCACTCCACCCGATCGGGAGAGCGCGCGGATCGCAGCGACCATAGCAACGGCGATCCCGATCGCGACGGCGATGATCAGGTCGAACGAGACGGTGATGATCGCGGTGACGAAGAACACCACGGTGTCGGAGCGGGTCGAGCCGACGACGCTGCGCACGACCGGCAGTGACACCATCCGTACCGCCGTCACCATGAGCACCCCCGACAGTGCGGCGAGTGGGATCTGCGCAACGACGGTGCTCGCGAGATAGACGACCGCGAGCAGCACGATAGCGTGCACGATCGCAGAGAGCCGAGTGCGCCCGCCAGAGCGCACGTTGACCGCTGTGCGCGCGATGGCGCCGGTCGCTGGCATCCCGCCGAAGAAACCAGAAGCGAGGGACGCCAGACCTTGGCCGACAAGCTCGCGATCCGGATCGTACGGGCCAGTGTCGGCGAGAGATGCCCCAACCCGCGCCGAGAGCAATGACTCGATCGACGCGAGCGCGGCCACCGCCAGAATCGGGCCGATGAGCGTCGACGCCGTACCCCAGTCGATCACCGGGATTGACGGCGCTGGTAGTCCAGGCGGCAGCGCCCCAATGGTCACGAGCGGAAGTTGCGCGAGCACCGCGATCAGGGTGACGAGGACGATCGCGATGAGCGATCCGGGAACTTTCGGGTGGATGCGCGGCGCGAGCACCATGATCGCTGCGACCACGAGCACGGCCCCGATTGCCCAGCCGACGGTCACGGCATCCGCCCCTGCAAACGACTGCACCGCCGCGACGAGCGCGTTTGTGCTCGTGCCTGCCGTTGAGCCGATCGCGGCGGGCACTTGCTGCAAGAAGATGATGATCGCGATGCCGAGCGTGAACCCCTCGATGACTGGCCAGGGAATGAAGGCGACGACCCGCCCGATCCGCAGGATGCCCGCCGCGAGAACCACGATGCCCGCCGCGACGCTGACGACGGCAACGACTCCAGCGCCGTGCGAGACCACGATGGGGGCAAGCACAACAACCATCGCGCCGGTCGGCCCTGAGACTTGGATGTTCGAACCACCGAATACCGCCGCGATCAGTCCAGCGACAATGGCGGTAACAAGCCCCGCCGCGGCACCTGCGCCAGACGTCACTCCGAAGGCGAGGGCGAGCGGGAGTGCGACGATACCGACGGTGATGCCTGCGAGAAGGTCACCTCGCCAGGTGCGCCGCATCGGGCGGTAGTCTGCGGCGGAAGGAAGTAGCGCCCGCAGCGAGGCCATAGCACTCATAGTTGCGGCAAGCGAGCGGTGGAATCGAGCTGGGCGCGGTTGAGCTCAAGCATCCCGACGAGTAGCCCCCGCGCCACGCGCAGCAGCTCGGCAACCTCTGGCTGGGCGAGGCGATAGTAGACGGCGCTCGCGCGGCGGTCAGATGCGACAAGACCGTGACGACGCAACACCGCCAAGTGCTGGGAAAGGTGGGATGCCTCGAGCCCGGTGTCGGCGAGCAACTCCGCCACCGGCGCTTCCTCGGCCACCGACAGCGCCTCGAGGATGCGAACCCGCACCGGGTGCGCGAGCCCCTTAAAGAGGTTGGCCTTGATCTCGTAGAGCGGCCTGCCGTCGACGAACGAGCTTGATTGATTCACATTTTCATCATACCATCATACTGCTGCACTGCGCGCATCGAGCGTGTACCGGGCATCCACACGACTCACAGAAAGAACACAGGCAACTGTCAGATACTTTTTCCATGGCTGATGGACCGAAGATTCTTATCGTCGATGACGAACCCAATATCCGTGACCTGCTCACCACGAGTCTGCGCTTTGCAGGCTTTGCGGTGCGCGCGGTCGGGAACGGCGCGCAAGCGATCTCTGCTGTGCTTGAGGAGGAGCCAGACCTCATCATTCTGGATGTCATGCTGCCGGACATGAATGGGTTCGGAGTAACCAAGCGGCTCCGAGCATCCGGCTATACAGCCCCCATTCTTTTTCTGACGGCGAAGGACGACACCGAAGACAAGATCACCGGGCTGACCGTCGGCGGCGACGATTACGTCACGAAGCCATTCAGTCTCGATGAGATCGTCGCGCGGCTCAAGGCGATCCTTCGGCGCACGATGCAGGACGACGAGGAAGCGGTCATCCGCACCGGCGAACTCTCGATGGATCAGGACACCCACGAGGTGACGATCGGCGCAGAGCAGATCGAACTGAGCCCAACTGAATTCAAGTTGCTCCGCTACCTCATGCTGAACCCGAACCGGGTGCTCTCCAAAGCACAGATCCTGGACCACGTGTGGGAATACGACTTCAACGGCGATGCTGGCATTGTCGAGAGCTACATTTCGTATCTTCGACGCAAACTCGACCAGCACACGGATGAGCCGCTGATTCAGACCAAGCGCGGATTCGGTTACATGCTCAGGAGCGCAAAAGTCTGAACGCTCAGCGTTTCGCGCCCGCGCGCGGGTAGCCTGAAGACCTAATGCACGACGAGCTCGCCGAGTGGTGGAACCGAATCTCACTCCGCACCAAGGTCACAGGAGTGACCGTGCTGTTGGTGACCCTCGGGCTCATTGTCGCTGGCGCCGGAACCATGACCGTTCTGCAGACCTACCTGATCGGCGAGGTCGACGCCAAAGTAGACGTGGTTCGACAACAACTCGACGGGTCGATCATCAAGTTCGAGGCGCCCGGTGAAGATCCGCAGTGCACCGTCACGACCGCACCGACCGACTACTTCATCGCGGTACTGAGCTTCGAAGGCACGATGCTCTGCAGCAATCGAACGATGCAGGCTGCGCAACCGGTCGTTGACACGCTCACGCTGCAGCAAGTGGCTGCCAAGCAAGACGCCTTCACACTTCCGAGCACCGATGCACCTGGACAATGGCGCGTGATTGCGTTCCCGGTGACCTCACCAGTCTCGGACGATTACTTCTCGATCGTGGTCGGACTCGACCTGGCCGACTCGAACGCGACGATCGGCCGCCTTGCCGCGACCTTCCTCTTCTTCGGGCTCACGGTTGTGATTCTCGGCGGTGCCCTCACTCGGCTGCTCGTGACCAGCACCTTCGCCCCGCTGCGGGAGGTCGAAGCCACGGCGGCGCGCTTCGCTGGCGGTGACTTCAGCCAACGCCTTGGCGGTGCAACACCCAACACCGAAGTCGGTCGCCTGAATCGCTCGCTCAACTCGATGCTCTCCCGAATCGACCGCGCGTTCGCCGACCGCGCGAAGACCATCGATCAGATGCGACGCTTCGTTGGGGACGCCAGCCACGAGCTGCGAACGCCGCTCGTCTCGGTTCGCGGCTACGCCGAGCTGTACCGCATGGGGGCGCTCTCGAACGATCAGGACGTTGCGCAGGCAATGGAGCGCATCGAAAAGGAAGCTATCCGCATGGGCGAGCTGGTCGTTGACCTCCTAGAACTGGCTCGAATCGACGAAGCGAAGCCCTTGCAGCTCAGCGTCGTTGATCTCGTTCCCCTCGCTCAGGATGCGGCTCTGGATGCCATGGCGTCGTACCCCAGTCGGGTCGTGACAGTCATCAGCCCGGACGAAGTCCCGCCGGATGCCGCGATCGAGACTGCGCCGGCTGCATCGGTACCCGGCCCCCCACCTGCTGCCTCATCGACAGTCGGAAGGACGCGCGAGCTGTCATCGGCAGCGACCGGCCCGATTGCGTTCGCCGGCGCGACTCTTGCCAGGCTCGGCGCTCGGCGGGCGCGAACGCGTGCAGAGGCAGCAGCGAACGCGGCCGGCATCACGCTCGCGCCGCTGCCGGCACCGGTTCCACACCGCGCAGTCATCTTGGCCGAGGAAAACAAGATCCGCCAAGTCGTCAACAACCTCGTCGGCAACGCAGTCCGATTCACCCCAGACACCAGCTCGATCGAGATCGGAGTTGGCGTGGATACCGACAACAGCCTCGCGGTGATCTCCGTCATTGATCACGGCGAAGGCGTTCCGCCACAGATTCGAGACAAGATCTTCCAGCGCTTCTGGCGCGCCGACACTTCGCGAACACGGGTTACTGGTGGCAGCGGTCTCGGGCTGGCGATCGTTTCGGGGATCGTCGAAGCACATCAGGGCAGCGTTGAAGTAGTTGACACTCCCGGCGGCGGGGCCACCTTCCGGGTGCGGCTTCCCCTCCACAATGAGCGAGCGGATGGCGCGAACTCCACAACCTCGAACTGACCGAGCCGTGCTGCCCGAGCCGCAACTACTGTCTGTGGCATGACGAGATATCAAGTAGACAGCGAAGCAGTACTCAATGCCACCGGTGCAGTGCGCACCTCCATTGGTCGCATCCAGTCGGAGGTCTCTGGACTTCACGGCCAACTCACGAATCTGCAAGGGTCGTGGAGCGGCCAAGCGGCGACCGCCTTTCAGGCTGTCGTGAACGACTGGAAGTCGACCCAACTGCGAGTGGAGGAGAGTCTCGCGGCAATCAATCAAGCGCTCAGTCAGGCTGGTCAGCAGTACGCCGAGATCGAGGCGAACAACGCGCGGTTGTTCTCCCGCTAGGGCACGCCGCCGCGGGCAAAGACGACAACGGCCGACTCCCAATGGGAGCCGGCCGTTGTGTTCGACAACTCGGACTTAGAAGTCCATGCCACCCGATGGGTCGCCGCCCATGGAGGCCTGAGCCTTTTCGGGCTTCTCGGCAATAACGGCCTCGGTCGTCAGGAAGAGCCCGGCGATCGATGCCGCGTTGAGCAGCGCCGAGCGGGTCACCTTCACCGGGTCGTTGATGCCTGCAGCGAGCATGTCAACGTACTCGCCAGTCGCGGCGTTGAGACCATGACCGGCGGGAAGGTGACGCACCTTGTCCGCGACGACACCCGGCTCGAGACCGGCGTTGAGCGCAATCTGCTTGAGCGGAGCATCCACAGCAACCCGCACGATGTTCGCACCGGTCGCTTCGTCGCCCGTCAGGCTCTTGAGCGCCTTGCTTTCGAAGGCGATCTTGCCGGCTTGGATCAGCGCGACTCCACCACCTGCGACAATGCCCTCTTCGACAGCAGCCTTGGCGTTGCGCACGGCGTCCTCGATGCGGTGCTTGCGCTCCTTGAGCTCAACCTCGGTTGCAGCACCCGCCTTGATAACCGCGACACCACCGGCAAGCTTTGCGAGGCGCTCTTGGAGTTTCTCGCGGTCGTAGTCGCTGTCGGTGTTGTCGATCTCGGCGCGGATCTGCTTGACGCGACCGGCGATGGCCTCGGCGTCGCCGGCACCCTCAACGATCGTGGTCTCGTCCTTGGTGATGACGACCTTGCGTGCACGGCCGAGCAGGTCGAGCGTGGCGTTCTCAAGCTTGAGTCCGACCTCCTCGGAAATGACCTGACCACCGGTAAGGATGGCGAGGTCCTGCAGCTGGGCCTTGCGACGGTCACCGAAGCCTGGCGCCTTGACGGCAACCGACTTGAAGATGCCGCGAATCTTGTTGACCACAAGCGTTGCGAGGGCTTCACCGTCGACGTCTTCGGCAATGATGAGCAGCTGCTTGCCGCTCTGGATCACCTTGTCAACGATGGGAAGCAGGTCCTTGATGTTCGAGATCTTGGAGTTGACGATCAGGATGTACGGGTCTTCGAAGACCGCTTCCTGACGCTCCGGGTCGGTTACGAAGTACGCAGAAAGGAAGCCCTTGTCGAAACGCATGCCCTCGGTGAGCTCGAGCTCGGTGCCGAAGGTGTTCGACTCCTCAACCGTGACCACGCCTTCCTTGCCGACCTTGTCGATCGCCTCGGCGATCAGGGCGCCGATCTCGGGGTCTCCAGCAGAGATGGATGCGGTCGCCGCGATCTCTTCCTTGGTCTCGATCTCCTTGGCTCCAGCAATGAGCGCCTCGATGACGGCAGCGGTAGCCTTCTCGATTCCGCGCTTCAGGCTGATCGGGTCGGCGCCGGCTGCGACGTTGCGCAGCCCTTCGCGAACGAGTGCCTGAGCGAGCACGACCGAGGTGGTCGTACCGTCGCCGGCGACGTCATCCGTCTTCTTGGCGACCTCTTTGACGAGCTCGGCACCGATCTTCTCGTACGGGTCATCGAGCTCGATCTCTTTGGCGATCGAGACACCGTCGTTCGTGATGGTGGGGGCTCCCCACTTCTTCTCGAGCACGACGTTGCGACCGCGCGGGCCGAGCGTTACCTTGACTGCGTCGGCCAGAATGTTGAGGCCGCGCTCGAGGCCGCGACGGGCCTCTTCGTTGAAAGCAATGATCTTTGCCATGTGTGTTTCTCGTCCCTCCCGGACGTCATGCAGACGAATTGGTTAGCACTCGTACTCTGAGAGTGCCAAAGGCAAAATTAGCACTCGACGGGGACGAGTGCAAGACAGCGCAGCGCACTCGACGGGGACGAGTGCAAGACAGCGCAGCGCACTCGACGGGGACGAGTGCAAGACAGCGCAGCGCACTCGCACTTCAGCCCAGCCGCGCAACCGAACAAGGGCGCTCAGGCGAGCTTGACAGCTTCTGCTTGCGGGCCCTTCGCGCCGGTTCCGATCTCGAACACTACGTGCTGGCCTTCTTCAAGGACCTTGTAGCCGCCCATCTCGATGGCCGAGTAGTGCACGAACACGTCCTGCCCGCCCTCGCCGACAGTGATGAACCCGTAGCCCTTCTCAGCGTTGAACCATTTCACGGTTCCGTTCGCCATGTGTTGCTCCTCGCGTGCCTTTGCCCTGCCGCTGCCCGGCGCCCGACCGGTCGCCTTGACCAGATGCTAGTGGAGCGTTTGCACCGCGTTTGAGGGTCGGAGGCCCTCGGAGCCACGATTAAACACAGGCGTAACACGATCGCTACCGGACCGTCACGGTTGGATCGCTATCAGCCTGCCGGAGTGGGTTCAGGGGTCGTTCCAGGTTCGACGACCGGCGGCGGTCCGGCGTCGGCTCCCAGCACGATGGTCAGGCTCGCGCCGGGAAACGTCGCGGGGTCGACGAGCCGAATCTCACCCAGGCCAATCGCAAGCACGAGCCCGCGCGCGACGTCTTCGTTCACGGGATCGCCGTAATACACGAAGGTCGTTTCGATGTCACTCGAAGAGGCTGGCAGGCGACCGCCGATGTTCCACCCGAGCGCGGCGAGTGCGTCGCCGACGGTGGCCTGGAGTCCCGGTGTCGTGGTGCCGTTGAGCACATCGATCTTGATGCCGCGTGCAACCTGGTCGATTGTGGTCGGGTCGGTCACTGGAGGCACGGTCGGAGTCGGGGTCGGCGTGGGGGTCGGGGTCGGAGGCGTCGCAAACAGCGAGATGCCGAGGTCGACGCCGAGGAAGCGGCTCACGCCGAAGAGCCCGCCAAAGACCAGAAGGCCGGTCGCAAGCACGGCCCAGGCGAATCCGATCCAGCCGCGGCCTTTGCGGCGGGGCCCGCGGTGTGCTCCGATCCGTTTGAGGTCGTCAGGGAGGCGATCGAAGCGGTCTTCTCTAAACTTGGCCATAGCTCAGTCACGTGTTTCTTCGGTGTGTGGGCGCCTGCGCTCGCCCTCGAGGATTTCGGTGGTGGATGTTCGGCTCGATCGGGCGGACCTTCGCGCCGCTCGCGACCGTTGCAATTGGCCGACCAGCATTGGGTCGTAGCGCACGGCGGCGGGCGAATCGATCACGACATCCAGTAGTTGATAGTAGCGGGCAGGAGAGAGTGCGAACTCGCGGCGGATCTCATCCTCTTTGGCTGCGTTGTGTGCGCGCCACTCGCGCTCGAACTCAAGCAGGCGGCTGTGACGCGGCGCGAGCGTGCTGGCGATTCCGGCCACAGGTCCTCCCACCGTCGTCTCATCCTAGGGTGAGGCTCTCGCGCGGGCGCTTGCTGCCACGCCTTCGACGCGATTCTCAGGATGGTCCAAACCTGACTGCTTAGGATAGCCTAAGCAACTTTCCGCACCGCCTGTCCGACCGGATTCTCGGTGCGCCCAACGTAAGGCCAGCATGCACCGCCGGTTGTCTTCGTCCGCCTCTCTGATCGCTGTCATCGCCGCGAGCGCGGTCCTCGCGCTGTCCGCGTGTAGCGCGCTGCCCGCGACACCTGGCTCGGTGTTTGTCTCGGAGCCGACGCTCTCGAGTGACCCGCGAGTTCCACTGGCCGAACTCAATTTTCTGGATGACCCGACTTCGTGGCAGGGCGAGTCGACAGCGATTCTCGCGGATGCCTCGATCACCGGCGAGCGCCCAGCTCAGTCCTTGCCAGCGACAGTGACCTCGCGCGACCTCGCCGGTGAGGTCACGGTCACCGTCACATCGACCGAGCGAATCCTGGCGATGGACATCTCTGGCTCAATCGCCGCGACAGTGTTCGGCTTGGGCTTCGGTGACAGTGTCGTCGGCCGCGACGTGTCCACTACCTTCAGTGAGGCTGTCGACCTCCCGGTCGTGACCTCCAGTGGGCATACGGTCAACAGTGAGGCGATTCTCGCCCTGCGCCCGACCGTCGTGATCACAGACGGCACGATCGGACCGATCGATGTTGTGCTGCAACTGCGGGACGCCGGCATCCCGATTGTCTTCGTCGACACCGAGCCGAGCATCGATGGGGTCGGCGAACTCGCGCGCCAAGTGGCACAAGCACTCGGTGCACCCGCGGCAGGCGATGCTTTCGGGGTCAAGCTCGTCGCGGGGATCGAGGCGAAGGTTGCCGAGATCGGTGGGCTCGTGGCATCCAAAAAACCGCTCAGAATGGTGTTTCTGTACCTGCGAGGATCCTCGGGAATCTACTACCTGTTCGGCGAGAGCTCGGGCGCTGACGTGCTCGTCATGGCGCTCGGCGGGGTGGACGTCGCGGCCGAAAACGGGCTTGAGGACATGCGGCCAATGACCGACGAGGCAATGGTTGCGGCCAACCCGGACCTGATTCTTGTGATGACTGGCGGGCTGGAGAGCGTCGGCGGCGTTGACGGATTGCTTCAGGACAAGCCAGCTATTGCGTTGACCGCGGCCGGGCAGAATCGCCGCTTCGTCGACATGGCCGACGGCGAGGTGCTGAGCTTCGGCCCGCGCACTGCCGACGTGCTCGATGCTCTCGCGCGCGCCATCTACGCTCCCGGGCAATAGCGGCTACAGGCGCCAGGGGCGCGTTCGCGCGAGCAGCACGATCCCGAACGCAAGCGCTGCCACTGGGAAGGCAAGCAGTAGGACCAACGCCCACGGGTTGCCACCGTCACCTGCCGTCACCGGCGTCGCAGAATCTCCGCTGTCGCCAGTTGCTGCGAGCTCGCAGTCGGCGGCGATCGTGATCGAAGCGTTGAGCGGGTCGAACTCCTCCCCTTCCTCGTAGGTGCCGAATGCCTCGGCGCCCGCGGCGGTGAGCGCGGCAGGGGCTTCGGTGATCGTAAGCGTGTTGTCCGTCAGCTCGCTCGCTCCGCTCAGGTCCAGGGTTGCAAATTCGACGCCGGAGCTGTCGATCGGCACGCCGTTCTGTGTCGCACCGGTTACGTCGAGCACGAGGATGGCTGTTGCCGCATCGATGAACTTCAGTTGCGGGTTGGCGACAGTTGTGTTGAGGATGCCACCGTGCCCGGTGAAGGTGATCGCTCCGGGGAAGCTGACCAACCCGAGCGAGTTCGCCGGGTTGTAGTCACCGGCTCCGTCTGGGAAGGCGAAGCTCGGGGTTTCGTAGCTGGCGCCATCCGAGACGGTCCACTCGCCGTTGGCAATCGAGCCGCTGACGTAGCTACGGAACGACTCCTTGAAGCCCCAATCGATCGTCGCGGCATCCACCGTGCAGTCTTCGGCGGCGGTGGCAGCAGCGGCGGCAGCGCTCGGGCTGGTTGCGCCGAAGCTCAGTCCAGTGGCGACAAGCAGACCCGTGAGTAGGGTGAAGAGGGTCAAGACGGTCAAGACGGTGAAGACGGGCACTCTCATGTCTCAGCGACCTGCCCGGTACATCGAGATGTGCGGGATCGTCGCCTCGATATAGGGCTTGCCGAACGGTACGAAGTCGAACTTTGAATAGAGCGGGGCGACGTAGGCCTGCGAGTGCAGCAACATCGCTTCTGCGCCGAAATCCTCGACCACCCGGCGCATGAGCACCTGCGCGAGCCCCTCCCCGCGGCGGTCGGCACGAACGACGACCCGCCCGATTACACGGCGAGCGTCGAGGTGCTCAGGAGTGTGATTGACGAGCACCCTGAGGTAGGCGGAGGTGCCAGCGGCATCCGCAAGCCAGTAGTGGCGTGTTGTCGGTTCCTGGTCGCGGTTATCGAGTTCTTCTTCATCAACCTGTTGCTCGACGAAGAAGACATCGGTGCGCAGTTTGACGAACGAATACAGTTCGCTTGTTGTGAGTTCGCCCCACGATTTGACGACGACGGAAGAATCGGCCACGAGAATGAGTTTAACGCTTTGGAAGACCTCGTCCCCTTCCAGCACAGGAGAAGACAATGAACTACAAAGTGGTAAAGACCGAAGACGAATGGCGCACAGAGCTCGGGCCGCGTTACAAGGTGCTTCGTCAGGCGGGCACCGAACGTGCCTGGACCGGCGCCCTGCTGGATGAAAAGCGGCCGGGCACGTATGAGTGTGCCGCCTGCCACTCCCCGCTGTTTCGAAGTGGCGCGAAGTTCGAATCCGGCTCCGGCTGGCCGAGCTTCTTTGAATCGATCAACCCGGATGCGGTCGAACTGCACACCGACAAGACCCTCGGCATGGTGCGCACCGAAGTGCTGTGCGCCACCTGCGGGTCTCACCTCGGGCATCTCTTCGATGACGCGCACCAAACTCCGACCGGCGATCGCTACTGCATGAACTCGCTCTCGCTGGAGTTCACCGAAGACCAGTCACCGGCTTGAGTGCCCTTGAGGCCATCCGTCGCCGCCGCTCCCACCCTCGGGTGACGGCGGATGCCCCGAGCCACGCAGAACTCCTGCCCCTGGTGGAGGCGGCCGCGATGGTTGCCGACCACGGCTCGTTGCGACCGTGGCGACTGGTCGAGGTGCGCGGCGATGCGCGGCGACGGCTTGGGGAGGCCTTCGTCGCCGCAGGCGGCCTCACCGGGCGCGACGCCGAATCCCTCGCCGCCAAACCGTTGCGGGCGTCCCTGCTCATTGCGATCGTGGCCAAAGAGGTGCCGAGTATCAAGGTGCCAGCGTGGGAGCAAGAGGCCGCGGCATCCGGTGTCGCTCACGCCTTGAGCTTGTTGCTCGACGAGGCTGGTTGGGGGGTCATGTGGCGCACCGGAGGTCACGTGCGCTCGGTCGAGGTGCACGCAATGCACGGGCTTGCCGCGAACGAGAAGCTGTTGGGGTGGCTGTACGTTGGCGGCGTTGAGGAGCGCGAACGACATGACAAGCGAGCGAAGTTTGATGCCGACGAGGTCATCATTGAGTTGACGACGTAGTGCGACGCGTCGCGCCCGACGGGGCGGTGGTCGTAGCGCGCCGAGCCGGGATCGAGGCGATACCAATCGCGACGAGGGTCAGCGCGGTGCCGGCAAGGGTGGTCCAACTGAGCGGTCGTGCAGAGACCGGTACGACAAGATCGAAGACGACGGATGCCGCGAGCTGCCCGGCAATCGCACCGAGCCCGAGCAGGAGTACCCCCGTGAACCGCACGACGATCGCGTAGCCGGCCACGAAGATGATGCCGATCGGCCCGCCCGTGTAGAGCAGCGGGCTGCCCGTCAGCTGCTCAGGCAATCCACTCACGATCGCGTGCACGGCAAGCACCACCGCAAGCACCGCCGCGCCGACCGCGAAGTTGTAAAAGGTCGCCGTTAGCGCCGAACCAGAGACCGCCCGCACCTGACCGTTCACGGCCTGCTGCCAGCCGAGGCCGAGGCCAGCGGCAAGCGGCAAGATGAGCGTCCACGGAGGCGTGCCGCTCTGCAGCTGCGGCGACACCGCGAACACGACCGCGACAACCGCGAGCGCAGCGCCGATCACTCTGAACACGGTGACGGGTTTCGGCCGCATCGTGCCAAGCCCGCGCCGATCGACGACGAGCCCGCTCAGCGTCTGGCCGGTGACCGTCGCTACGGTGAACAACGCCACCCCAAGGATCGCCGCCGTCAGTCCCTGCGACAGCACGAAGAGCGCGCCGGCGGCTCCGCCGAACGCGTACCACCACGGAATCTCCCCCGCGCGAATTGAGCGGACGATGCCGCTCACCCCCCGGCGTGTGCTCGGCACCATGACCGCAATGACCGCCATTAGGACGAACCCGGAACCGAAGGAGATGAATGCCGCGAGGTATCCGTCGTCGAGTTCCGCCCCGAGTTCACCGTTGATCCTGGACTGCAGCGCAACGAGCGCACCGCACAGAACGGCGCCGGCCACCGCCAGCGCAACCGCCGTACGCGAGTGGGTATGGTTATTCACGAGTTCAGTCTCGCCCCCTTAGCTCAGTTGGCCAGAGCACCGCTCTTGTAAAGCGGGGGTCGTCGGTTCGAATCCGACAGGGGGCCCCACGAGAAATGCTGGTCAGGCCTTGATTTTGTTGAGACTGCGGCTGCCGCACGTCCCTTCGCGGGACGTTTTGCCCACGATTTGCCCACACTCAGAGCGGCCCCCCTGTCATTGAGGGCCACCGCTACACCGTCCAAGTCATCATCGAAGAGGTCGCTGTAGGTGTCGAGGGTCTCCTTCGCGGAGCTGTGTCCGAGCATCCGCTGGAGAGCTTTGACGTTGGCGCCGGCCGAGACTGCGAGGCTGGCGCAGGTGTGTCTCAGCTCGTGCGGCGTGAGACCCGGGACGCCGATGCTCGCGGCCGCGTCGTTGAACCAGCCGCGTCTGAAGGTCCGGTTCCGCAGCACCGCACCGGCCTTGGAGCTGACGAACACGTGTTCGTCGCCGCCCTTGCTCGCGACGTGCTCGGTTAGCTGATTGAGGATGAACTCGGGAACTGGGATCGACCTGGCTTCATAGTTCTTCGGGGTCGACTCTTCGAGGTAACCGTTGACCTCGATCATCGTCGACCGCACCTCGAGGCGGCCTCGAACGAAGTCGAGGTCGCGTACGCGCAGTCCGGACAGCTCGCCCCACCGCAGTCCGGTGTACGCGAGCACGAGGATCAGCAGGCCAAAGCCCTCCCCCGACGGCTTTGCTTCGACCGCCGCTGCGAGATCGGCGACCTGCTCGTGTGTCAGAAATTTCTTTTGCGACTTGATCTGCTTCGGGAGCTTGAGCCGGGACGCCGCATTCGACGGGATGCGCCCGTCGTCGACCGCCAGTTGCATCCCAGCCGACAGCACATTGACAATCTTGCGCACCGAGCCGGGGCTCTGCGTGGCGCTCAGCCTCGACGCCCACTGCTGCGCCTGAAGTCGCCCCAGATCGGCGATTGCGATCGTGCCGAGCCCTGGGACGATGTGGTTTCGGATGACGCCCTGCACGCGGTCGAGGGTCGACGCTCTGAGATCGGACCTGCTGTCGATCCACGCGGTCATCCACGCGCCGATGGTTACGCGCGATCGGCTCGGGTCGATGTAGCGCCCGGTGTGCTTCGCGACTTCGACGGAGGCGAGGAACAGTTCGGCCTCACGTTTGGTTCTAAATCCGCGCTTGTCAGTCTGACTATGGTCGGGCTTGCGATAGCGCACGCGATAGCGCTTGCCTGCTGACGTCTCGTAAGGGGCGATGCTAGCCATGCGCGCTCCGATCGGTTTCGGCTATTGAACCCCTGACCACCGATGGTGCGTAACTAACCCGGCTGATCACCCCACGCCTCCAACCAAACCGGCACATTGCTGCTCACTCGCTCGGTGAATCCACTTTGCAATCCCTTGAGACGAAAGACCCAAGGTACCGGAGTCCACCTCTCCTCCACGTAAGGGAGGCCCGCGGTGATCGACGCAAGCTCGAGCGCAAGCGCCTTTGCTCCTTGCGCTTTCCCCATGTGGAGATGCACAAAGGTGAGTTGGTTGTCGAAGAGACCCCTGCGCTCAATCTGGTTGCTGAGTTGACGCCCGTCCTTCGAGATAATCGCGTCGACGCCAGCAGCCCGAACCCGCGGGTATAGGTCGACGTCATCGACACCTAGAAGGTTGAGCGAGCCGGCGTGCTCAAAGGAGTGGCGGTTCGCGAAAATGAGCCTGAGGGGCGGAAGGGACACGACTGAGAGGTTCTCGTCTAGGAAGAACTTCACGTCTAGCCGCTCTACGCCGACTCAGACCAGTTGGGCAACGATCTCGCGAAGTCCAAAGCGTCCAATGCCGCAGCCTCGCTGACGCTCGGGTAGTAGCTCGACACACTCGCTGCTGTAACGCTCCCGTCGGCGATCAAGTTGGCTATCACGTCGAACGGAACACGGGTTCCTTCAATTGTCGGCCAGCCGCCGAGGCGCTGCTCTCGTACCTCAAGACGCGCGCGCGGTCGAAGCAGACCAACAACTTTGTTGCCCTCATCCGTGGTAAACGGGTTCATGATCTCTTCGAGATTAGCGAGTTGAGTTTGACCCGGCGTCTGGAGAACGTCGACGCCTTCGCCATCGTTCTTGACGACGAGAATGCTTGCCCCGGTATCGACCAAACTGTAAGCCGACGGGTGTTCGGTCAGATCAAGCGACGGCATGTTGCGAAAGGCCTTGCGGATCTTCTGAAGCGACTTCACGCTCCGAAGTTTGACCACCGACCGTAAGGCAACGACATCCCGGAATGAATAAAGCATCGGTCGACCTGTCGCGTCGACTTCTGGAAGAAATAGACCGGTTCGTCGCCAACTGTGAAGCTGCGACACCGATGCACCGGAAAGCACTGAGGTTTCTGGCACAGGGAACGCCATGTTCGCCTTCCACTCCGGGCGCCCCACGGCACCGTCGTGTCGATGTTACTGCCGAGAGCGGGCCTAAGGCTCGAACTAACGGCCCTGTGTGTCAGACAACCCCGATTCGGTTTCCTTCATCTCCGCTATCAAATTCTTGCTCATGCTCCTGTTACAACTCCTGATTTGCCGCCACCCCTTCAATTCCCAACCTCCCTCAGACAACTTGTTGGGTGGGGGAGGTTGGGAATCGCGCGCAGCGCGGGGGTGGCGGCTGACCAGGTGTTTCAGGCCCGCAGCTATTCCTTTGCCTATTCCAGCCCTTGGAATAGGCAAAGGAAGGCGCGGGTGCTTCAAGAACCAGTAGACAAATATATTTATTTCGATACAGATGGATTCGGGGGTTCTAATGGCCGCATCGACATTGCTACGTTCATCCCGCCTCTCAAGCGGGATTACGCAAGGCGACCTCGCGGCGCGCGCGAAGGCGATCTAGCCCGACATCTCCTCGATAGAAAGCGACAAGCGAGTACCTACGGTTGACACTCTCGAACGGCTACTTCGTCAGACCGGCCAGCGCAAAATCGCGGCGCCGGCACCGGTACCGACGCGGTCGAGACAGCAGAGCGGATTGCAACGACGAGTTCGAGAGACTCGGCGCTTCGCGTGTTCCTGGACTACTCGGATAGCCTCGCCGCAGCGGCCAGCGTCGATCGCATAGTGCTCAGCATCGCAGAACCGCACTCTACCGGCTCTGCAGCTTGGGATGCTGCCTTAGCGGGATTAGTCCACTACTGGTTCACCAGATCCAGACTCCCGAAACCTGAGTGGATCAACTCGCGTTCGCGACTCCCCGCCGAGCCGCAGCCTCCCCAACTGGGTGCCTACGATTTGACGCCCTCGCTCGACAACGTGCCTGCCGGGTTCCGCCGCCGAAACGTGTTGGTGAAACACTCGACTCTTGAGAGCGTGTAAGGGCTGCGACCCGATCGACAATACTTGATTGACGGCCTCGCGAAGTCGTGCACGCCGCTCACGGCACTGGTGTGAGAGAAGTCTCAATACGAATCGTCGCCGGTGCTGTAATCGAGCTAGCGTACTTCGATCGCGACACCAACGCAGACATCGATGCTCAGATCGCGCCCATGGAAAAACTGGTGTCGATCGTCGAGAAGATCGTTCGCGACCGAGGCTGGCCGGGCTGGCTACCTTGGCAGATGATTGGATTGGTTGCGGTTTTCGACCACACGGACGAGAGCGTCGAGAACGACTTTTGCTGAACGGTTCACCGCCGATGCACCCGCAAGGTGTTTGGCAAGACGTGGGCTCACTGCGTAATACCAACGGACGAAGGCCCGGCCGAGCGCTGAGGCAGAGAGTCGCTCGTCTCTGAATTGCCGCAGCGACACCACCTGTGGCGCGTCGTATGAACCGTACACAGCAGTAGCTAAATAGCACGCGCCAGCTGACTTCGGCGCTGGGCCGATGGGCCTTAGCGCCAGAATTACCTGCTGGATGGTTCGGACAAAGTCGTCGACTTGCTTGTTGGGGTAGCGATAGCTGGCCGGGTCACTACCCGTAACTGTGTACGCAATGTCGGACGATGTGAGGCTGCGCTCGATTCTGACCGTTGATTCGCCTCTTCGGTTTTTGCCGAGTACAAGTTCGGCCCCATGCTCTTCGGCCACCCTTCGCGCGCGCACGAATACCGACAAGGGGTCGTCAGTTCGCAAAGACGCCTCTGCGTCGGCGGCGAGAACGATGCGGAGAGGCGATGCAAGTTCGATAACCTCTCGTTGCGTACTCGGCACGACGAAGACACTTCCGAAGTATGTGGTGTCGAAGTCTTGGTCAACCAGGTCAACGAGGGCCAGCTCGAGGGCAACGGGCTTCCGACTCATGTTGAGGTGGAGAGCGAACTCCGGCCCGACGATGTCGCCGTCCGCATCACGTGAAACGGAAAGATCGCCGGCCGCGTATTGAGCAGGGTCGAATATACGGAATTCGGCGGCGAGGCCGCTAACCAGCCCCGCCTCCCAAGAAGCTGCGAGTAATGCGAAGGGGTGGTGGGTCATCGAGTACTCCAAATTTGATTCATCGCTGCTCCCACAGCCTAAGGGTGACCGTCATCCACGGACGGGCGACTCGAGCCTCCCCTTCCATCAGACTTCGCGCGGCAAGGTTGTCCTGGACCTGCACAGAATGCAGCACGATGGCAATCAGGATCACGGCGATGCAGAGCAAGTTCCTCAGCAACTCGTCCGCTCGAAGGACGACGGGCCGACCATCGGTGCGGGAGCACGTGCCCTGGAAGTCGGCGAGTTCTCTATGTCTCGAGACCCCGGAGAAGTTTGCGGGACTTCACAGTCACATCTGTTTTGTCTCAGGACATTGTTACGTATCAGGACAGCGGTGAAGCAGTTTTGCCCACCGTGTGCCCACAACCGAAGAGGACTCAGCAGTGTCGAGTAGTGCCGACCAGTGCCAGAGACTCCGGAATTCCGGGGAAGTCGGGCGCCCTCACATGCTACGTCAAGGGTCTAGTTCGCTCTTGTAAAGCGGGGGTCGTCGGTTCGAATCCGACAGGGGGCCCAAGTGTCACAAGGTGCTCGAACCTGCCGAGTGATCACTTTGTGTCGGCCGCTCGTGGGCATAGACGACGCACGGTGACCACTCACGGCCTTATCATGGCGCGCTAGCCCACACTCGCGAGCCAATCATGTTGCACTAGCCGACAGTCACGGGATTGCAGCACGCGCTCTCACGTTTTGGTGGCATGATTGTCCAGCCCCATACGGGCCATGCATTACCGCTGGAGTACACCGTGCCTCGATCGAGGACCATAGATTTTCCCGCCACTATTTCCGGCGGCTTCGGTCGACCAGAGCCAGCGACGCAGTTCGGGCGCTGGCTCTTGCGTGATCGCGTGCAACCGAGCGGCGCCGAGGTGCCAGAGGGAACCGCCGAGACGCACTCGTGGTGGAAGGTGATGTGCCTCACCGGCGTCGACTACTTCTCGACGCTGTCCTACCTCCCCGGTCTCGCCGTGCTCGCAGCGGGCGCGCTCTCTCCGCTCGCAACGCTGCTTATCGTCGCACTCACCCTGCTCGGCATGCTCCCGATGTACCGCCGCGTCGCGAAAGAGAGCCCGCACGGCCAGGGCTCCGTCGCCATGTTGGAGCGCCTCCTGCCGTTCTGGCAGGGCAAGCTATTCGTGCTCATCCTGCTCGGCTTCGTCGCAACATCTTGGATCATCACGATCACCTTGTCGTCGGCGGATGCCACGGTGCACCTCATCGAGAACCCCTTTTTTCCGCAGGCCCTCAGTGGCCAAGCCGTGCTCATCACGATCGTTTTGCTCCTGATCCTCTGCGGCGTGTTCCTCCTTGGCTTCACCGAGGCGGTGAACATCGCCATCCCACTCGTGGCGGTGTTCCTCGTGCTGAACGGTATTGTGATCGTCACGGGGATGGTCGAGATGTTCGCGAACCCGATTGTGATCGGGGACTGGATCGCCGCAATCACGATGGGCGGCGGCGGGTGGAGCGGCATCCTCGTGCCGGCGTTGCTCGCGTTCCCGCTGCTCGTGCTCGGCCTCTCCGGCTTCGAGACCGGGGTCAGCATGATGCCGCTTGTCGCCGCGACGGGCGCGACGGCCGAGGAGCGGCTCGGCTCGCGCATCCGCAACACAAAGCGGCTGCTGACCGCCGCGGCCGTGATCATGAGCGCGTTCCTGATCACCTCGAGCCTCGTGACGACGATCCTCATCCCAAACGCGGCGTTCCAGCCAGGCGGTGAGGCGAACGGGCGTGCGCTCGCCTACCTGGCTCATGGGCTGCTCGGCGAGGCGTTCGGCACGGCCTACGACATCTCGAGCATCCTCATCCTGTGGTTCGCCGGAGCCTCGGCAATGGCTGGCCTCATCAACATCGTGCCGCGCTACCTGCCGGCCTACGGCATGGCCCCGGACTGGAGTCGCTCGGTGCGCCCGGTCGTGCTCGTCTTCACGACGATCAGCATCATTCTCACCATCGGATTTCAGGCCAGTGTGGATGCTCAGGCCGGCGCGTATGCAACTGGCATCCTGGCGATGATGGTCTCCGCCTCGTTCGCGGTCACAATCTCGGCCTACCGAAAGCACCAGAAGGTTGCGCGGGTCGGATTCACGATTCTCACGCTTGTGATGGGCTACGCGCTCGTGGACAACATCATCGAGAAACCGGACGGGATCGCGATCTCGATGCTGTTCATCGTTGGCATCATCGTTATTTCGTTGATCTCACGCGTTACCCGTACGACCGAACTGCGCGCTAGTCGCATCGAGTTTGACGAGAAGGCGCAGAAGTTCCTCGAGCACACGGTCGCCTTCGACGGCGACATCAACATCGTCGCGCACAAGGTGCGCCCTGGTCTGCAATCGAAATTCGCCGCGAAGGAGCGCGAGCAGCGCGCGTTCATCGCCGCCGGTGCTGACGTGATCTTCCTCGAGGTTGAGATCATCGATCCGTCCGAGTTCGAGGAGGTGTTGCGCGTTCGCGGAGTCGAGATCAACGGTCGCTGCGTGCTGCGCACCCAGAGCCCGGCAGTGCCGAACGCGATCGCGGCCGTGCTTCTTGCGGTGCGTGACGGGTCCGGAGTGGTGCCGACCGGGTTCTTCCAGTGGTCGGAGGGCAATCCCATTCGTCACTTGCTCGAGTACCTCGTGCTCGGGCGAGGAGATACCGCGCCAGTGGTGCGAGAAATTCTTCGCGAGGCTGAGCGCGACCCCAAGCGGCGCCCAAAAATCCACGTCAGCTAAGGCACGAACAACTCGCCCGAGTGGTCACGTTGTGTCGGCATGCGGGTGCGCGCACCGACACAAAGTGACCACTCGCGGGAAGAAGGGGGGACGTGCACGAGAGTGACGTGGAGCGGGAGAAAGGGGAGCCCCCACACACGAGCCGCAACTACGGCGTCGGTGTCGGAGTCGGCGTCGGGGTCGGCGTCGAGTTCTCTTCGACGAAGCTGCCACCGGCAGCCTGCACCACGAACGCCTTGAACGATTCAAGGTCGTCGACCGGGCCCTCGTACTTGAGGCCGTTGACGATGACGGTCGGGGTTCCAGTGACCTTCTCGATGTTGGAGTCAGGGATCGGCCCGTTCAGGGCGCGAGCGCTTGCGGCGGCGACCCAGGTGCGAAACGGTTGGTCGCGCACGCAGGTGGCGACATCATCCGCCGCTTCGACTCCGGCTTGGGCGGCGAAAGCGATGAGTTCATCATCGCTCAGCCCAGAGCTGTTCTCGGCCGGCTGGTTGGTGAACAGCAGGGTGTTGAAGTCGAAGAATTGGTTCGGCGCATAGTTGGCCACGCAGGCGGCCGCGTTGACCGCGCGCGAAGAGTAGCGGGTGCCTTGCGACGCACGGTCCAAGATTGAGATCGGGTGCACCGTGATGGTGGCACCGCCGTTCTCGACAAGACTCGCGATGTACGCGCCGTTCGTCACTTCGAAGGCGCCGCAGAACGGGCAGAGGTAGTCAACATAGGTACGGATGTCGATGACATTGGCACTCGGATCGCGCTCGTTGGCCACTGGCTCCGCCTCCGGCTGTAGGGCTGCGGTCGGCTCGGCAATGAATCCTTGTCCGATCTTGATGCCATCGCTCAGCATGTTGAGCGGGCCAGGGCCAGCCGGGCGGATCGAGTTCACGATGACGACGGCAACGATCGCGAGGATCGCAAGAGAGCCGAGCACGATGCCACCCTGCAGCAGAACCCTGCTGCGGCGGTCTTTCTTTTGCTGCTGCTCGCGCATCACTCGCGACTTCTCACGCGCGGCTTCGCGCTTTTCGTTCTTGCTGAGTCGGCTGTCGCCGCCGGTGCCGTAGCTCAAGGGGTCCTCATTCACATGCTCGGGTAGCGCCTCCCACGGGCTGCGCCTCGAAAAGTGTAGGAGGGTTTACTGAGAATCGCCCAACCGAAGGCTGGATGCCTCGAGCCGCTCGGTCGCGCTCGGCTCAGCGAGACCCGCACCGGGGGTGCCATACTGATGGTCGGCAGTCTCTCGGACTGCCATCCATTCACTACGGATCGTCCGGCACGTACCTGCCGGTGAAGGAGAAATACTGCTATGGCATCTGTCACGTTTGACAAAGCAACCCGCATCTACCCGGGTTCGACGGTTCCGGCCGTTGACGCGATCGACCTCGAGGTCGCCGACGGCGAGTTCCTCGTGCTGGTCGGCCCGTCGGGTTGCGGCAAGTCCACCACCCTGCGCATGCTTGCTGGCCTCGAAGAGATCAACGACGGCCGCATCCTGATTGGCGATCGCGACGTCACCGACGTGCCGCCGAAGGACCGCGACATCGCGATGGTGTTCCAGAACTACGCGCTCTACCCGCACATGACCGTTGCCGAGAACATGGGCTTCGCGCTCAAGATCGCCGGCGTCAACAAGGACGAGCGCGCCAACCGCGTGCTCGAAGCCGCCAAGCTGCTTGACCTTGAGCCGTACCTCGCTCGCAAGCCGAAGGCCCTCTCCGGTGGTCAGCGTCAGCGCGTCGCTATGGGGCGTGCAATCGTTCGCCAGCCGCAGGTGTTCCTGATGGACGAGCCGCTGTCGAACCTCGACGCCAAGCTGCGCGTGCAGACGCGCACGCAGATCGCATCGCTCCAGCGTCGTCTCGGGGTCACCACGGTCTACGTCACCCACGACCAGACCGAGGCGCTCACCATGGGCGACCGCATCGCGGTGTTGAAGGATGGCGTGCTGCAGCAGGTTGGAACGCCGCGCGACTTGTACGAATCACCGCAGAACGTCTTCGTTGCCGGCTTCATCGGTAGCCCGGCAATGAACCTGTTCAACGCCGACGTCGTCGACGGTGGACTCAAGTTCGGTTCTGCTGTTGCCAAGGTCGATCGGGAGAGGCTTGGAGGCACCTCCGCAAAGAGCGTGACCATCGGCATCCGCCCGGAAGACGTGCTCGTCTCGACCACCGGCGAGGGTTTGCCGGTCGACGTTGACCTTGTCGAAGAGCTTGGGGCTGACGGCTACCTCTACGGCCACACCGAGGTCGATGGCAACCGGGTCGATATCGTCGCCCGGGTCGACGGTCGCTCGCACCCGAGCGCTGGCGACAAGGTCTTTATCCTTCCGGAACCGAACCACGTGCACGCCTTCGACACCGAAAGCGGTCTCCGCTTAGGCAAGAAAGCGGTCGTCGCCGGCTAGGCACCAAGGCTGATCGAGCCTGTCGAGATCTCTCAGCGAGGTTTCGACAGGCTCGAGCCACTTAAGGGAGGACTATGAGCGGCTCGCTCAGCATCACCGCGGCGATCGTCGACCCTGCGCTCCTCGATCTGCCATGGACGCTGCCGCTCGAGCTCTGGCCGGACGAAACGATCGCGGCGCTCCCGAAGGGTATCTCGCGCCACATCGTGCGCTTCGTTAACCTCAGTGGCTATGTCGTTGCGATCAAGGAGACCTCCGCCGAGCTCGCCAAGCGTGAGTACGAAATGCTGCGAGCATTGCAGCGGCTCGACATCCCCTGCGTCGACCCGCTTGCCGTGATCACCAACCGCACGGCCGCCGATGGTGAGGCGCTTGAATCAGTGCTCGTCACCCGGCACCTGAAGTTCTCGCTTCCGTACCGGGCGCTGTACTCCCAGAGCCTGAGGCCAGACACCGCGACTCGGCTTGTCGATGCGCTCGCAGTGCTGCTCGTTCGGCTACACATCATCGGCTTCTTTTGGGGAGATGTCTCGCTCTCGAACACGCTCTTCCGCCGGGATGCCGGTGCTTTCGCCGCCTACCTCGTTGACGCCGAAACCGGCCAGCTGTACGACGGACTCTCGAACGGGCAACGCGAGAATGACCTCGAGATCGCGCGCATCAACATTGCTGGCGAGCTGCTCGACCTGCAGGCCGGTGGGCGCCTCGAAGACGATATCGACCCCGTCGAGATCAGCAACGGGATCGTTGCCCAGTACAGAACGTTGTGGAAGGAGCTCACGGCTCCAGAAGAGTTTGACCAATCAGAGCGCTGGCGGATCAATAGCCGGGTCGAGCGTCTGAACAATCTCGGTTTCGACATCGAGGAACTCGCGATCAAGACCGACGAGACCGGCACGCAAGTGCGCATCCAGCCAAAAGTCGTGGATGCTGGACATCACTCGCGACGCCTCTTGCGACTCACTGGTCTCGACGCTCAAGAGAATCAGGCGCGGCGCCTGCTCAACGATCTCGACTCGTATCGAGCGGCCTTTAACAAGCAAGACCTCGACGAGGAAGTGGTTGCACACGAGTGGACCGCACGCGTGTTCGAGCCGGTCATCCGCGCGATTCCCCGCGAACTGCGCGGGCGACTCGAGCCTGCCGAGATCTTTCACCAGTTGCTCGACCACCGCTGGTTCATGTCGCAAAACGAGGGCCGCGATGTTCCGTTGGCCGAAGCGGTCTCGAGTTATGTTGACACAGTGCTGCGGCACCGACACGACGAGGCAACGATGATTAACCCGCCGACCGGCGTCTTTACCCAGCCAGTACCGATTTCTGATGAAGAAGTCGACTGGCGGAGCAAGGTCTAATGCTCGGTCGGGTCGCGGCATTCTTCGGCAGGCGACCGTGGGTGGGACTTGTGGTTTGGGGGCTGATTGTAGGCACTGCCGCCGCGACCGCGATCGGTGGGGCGACCGGCGAGACACTGTTCGAGCGTCTGGTGAGCGGCGCGCCGACCGCGACGAGTGAGAGTTCGAGGGCCGACAACCTTCTGACCGGCAATGACGACAGCACGAGGACTGAATCGACGACCCTGTTGTTGCACGGCGTTGACCTCGAGGAACCCAGCGTCGCGGCAGTGGGACCGAACCTTGCCGCGCAACTGGTGGATGAGGCAGTGTCGTTTGTCGATCCACTCGCTGTTCCACTCGCTCCAGACGGCAACCGGCTCGCGGCAGTCGCACCACTGTTCTCGGAGGACGGGCGGGGCGTACTGTACGTTGTCCGGCTGTCAAGCACCGGCGGTGACGACATCGATCCGACGAAGGTCGATGCCGTCGTCGAGACCCTTAGGGAAACTCGCGACTCCCTGCGCGCCGATTTTCCTGACGCAACGGTTGAGGTCGGGTCGACGCGCCTCCTTGTTGAGTCGATCGTGGCTGTCTCGGAGGGAGACCTACAGCGTGGTGAGGCGGTCGCCTTGCCGATCGCGCTCGCGGTGATGCTTGTGGTCTTCGGCGGGTTCCTGGCGGCAGGCATTCCGCTGGTCGGGGCGATCGCGGCAATTGTCGGTTCGCTCGGGGCTCTCTTTGGGTTCAGTCACTTGGTAGACATCGACACGACCGTGGTCAACGTGATCACAGCGATCGGGTTGGGCCTGTCGATCGACTACGGGCTACTCATGGTGAGCCGCTTCCGCGAGGAGTACCATGCCACCGCCCTGCAGCCAGAGGCGGAGGCCATTCCCGCCCTGCAGCCAGAGGCGGAGGCCATTCCCGCCCTCCGCCTCGCCGCCATCACCCGCACTGCCAACACCGCCGGCCGCACCGTGCTCTTCTCCGGCATCACCTTCGCAATCGCCAGCCTTGGGCTCCTCGTCTTCGAGCCACGGATCGTGCGAGCAATCGGTCTCGGAGCGATCACCGTCACAGTGGTCGCGATTGTGTCTGCGCTGACGCTGATCCCCGCGCTTCTCGGGCTCGCAGGCGATCGGCTGGCCCGGCCAGGAGCCCTCACTCGCTTGCCCCTTGTCGGGCGCCGCATCGCACGCTTCGGTGACATTGCTCCCGCTGAGGGCCTGTTCTCCCGCCTCACCCGCCGAGTGCAGCGCCGCCCGGCCGTGGTGACCGTGCTCAGCGCGCTTATCCTGCTCGCGATGGCGAGCCCCGTACTTTCGCTGTCACTGGCCAACACCGCTTCAGATGCGATCCCGGCATCCGTCGAGCAGAAGGTGTTCGTGACGACGCTCAATGGCGAGTTTCCGGATGCCGCCAACCCCAGAGTCGCGCTCGTGACCGACACCGAGGCAGACGGGGCACAATGGGCATCCGACATCGAATCGATCCCCGGCGTCACGGGCGTGCGCACGACTGTCGAACGAGGAGACAGCTGGCGCACGATCGTGCAGGTTGAACCCGCCGAGGGCCTTAACGTGGTGCGTGACATCCGCGCAGATCGGCCCGACTTCCCGGCGCTCGTCACCGGAACGGATGCTCGAACTCTCGATTTCTCGCAAGCGCTGCTCGACCGCGCGCCGTGGGTAATCCTGATCGTTGCCTTCGGCACAGTGCTGCTGTTGTTCCTGATGACCGGCTCGCTCGTTGTGCCGATCAAGGCCTTGCTCGCGAGCGCGCTGTCTCTCGGCGCGTCGTTCGGCGTGCTCGTCTGGGGTTTCCAATGGGGCAACTTCGCGTCAATTATGGGATTCGACGCTTCCGAAGTGCTCGGCGTCGATGTGATCGTTGTGTTGCTTGTGCTGGTCTTCGGGTTCGGACTCGCGATGGACTACGAGATGTTCATCCTGTCGCGCATCAAAGAGTTCGTGGATGCCGGCGTTGACGGTCGCGAGGCGATCGCGCTCGGTCTGCAGCGCTCAGGACGCATCATCAGCTCGGCCGCTCTGATCATCGTGGTCGTGTTCGCGGGCTTCGCGACCGGCGACCTCATGGTGATCAAGCAGTTGGGCGTCGCACTCGCCGTCGCGGTGGCCTTGGATGCGACCCTCGTTCGAATGCTGCTGGTACCAGCATTCATGACGTGGCAGGAACCCATCATGTGGTGGGCGCCGCGCTGGATGAAGCGCCTGCACGCCCGGTTCGGCCTGAGCGACGCGGAGTAATTGACGTGCGAAGGTGTAACAGCAGTACCGTGTGACCTGTGCCGGTCACAACCGCCACATGAGATCCGCAGCAGAAAGGCAGCACATGGCTATCGCCATCGTCAATCCAGCAACCGGCATTACCGAGCGCGAGTACACCTCGCATACTGCGCACGAGGTCGAACAGCGCATTGCCGCTGCCGCATCCGCTTACCTCGCGCTGGCCGCGACGACGTTTGCACAGCGAGCCGAGTGGATGCGCGCCGCCGCGGACCTCATTGAAGCCGACGTCAACGAGGTGGCCGAGACCATGACCCGTGAGATGGGTAAGCCGATCGCTGCCGCTCGCGCTGAGGCGCTCAAGTGCGCGAAGGGGATGCGGTTCTACGCCGAGCACGCCGAGGCGTTTATGGCGGACGAACCACTCGACAACCCATCGAGCGTCGGTGCGACGCGCGCATGGGCGCGCTACGAGCCACTCGGCATCGTGCTCGCGGTCATGCCGTGGAACTTTCCGTTCTGGCAGGTCGTGCGCTTTGCCGCTCCAGCGCTGATGGCAGGCAACACTGGCCTCCTCAAGCACGCCTCGAACGTGCCGGGCTCGGCTATGTACTTGGACTCGCTGTTCACCCGCGGTGGGTTTCCGCAAGGATCGTTCTCGACACTGTTGATCGGCTCGTCCGAAGTCAAAGCCGTCATTGAAGACAGCCGCGTCGTGGCCGTGACCCTCACTGGCTCTGAGCCGGCCGGCCGTTCGGTCGGATCAATCGCCGCAGCGCAGGTCAAGAAGTCGGTGCTGGAGCTCGGCGGCTCTGACCCGTTCATCGTGATGCCAAGCGCAGATCTCGAAAAGGCAGTCTCAACCGCGGTGACTGCGAGGGTGCAGAACAACGGCCAGTCTTGCATCGCCGCCAAGCGCTTCATCGTGCACACCGACATCTACGAGGCGTTCACCGAGCGCTTCGTTGCGGCGATGGGGGCCATTGTGATGGGCGACCCACTCGATGAGGCGACCCAGGTCGGGCCGGTGGCGACGGCATCCGGTCGCGACGAATTGGTCGAACTGGTTGAGGATGCTCGGGGCAAGGGTGCCGCGGTACTGGTCGGCGGCACCGTTCCCCAGGGCCCCGGCTGGTTCTACCCCCCGACGGTCGTGGCGGGGCTGACCCCCAAGATGCGATTGTGGGCGGAGGAGACCTTCGGGCCGGTCGCCGGGCTGTATCGAGTGAACGACATCGACGAGGCCATCGCGGTCGCCAACGACACGAGCTTCGGCCTCAGCTCTGCCGCGTGGACGACCGATCAGGCGGAGCAAGACCGTTTCGCGCGAGAAGTCCAGGCTGGCGGCGTCTTCATCAACGGCATGACAATCTCGTACCCGGAGTTGCCGTTTGGCGGCATCAAGAACTCCGGCTACGGTCGCGAGCTCGCGGCTGAAGGCCTCCGCGAGTTCTGCAACCTCAAGACGGTGTGGGTGGGGTAGGGCTATTTCGCTGCGCGCATGGGGTTCGGCGGCTAGACGAGCATTCCGACCGGGTTCTCGATGTACTTGACGAACGCGGCTAGCCATTGGGCTGCGAGGGCTCCGTCGAGCACGCGGTGATCCGCAGACAGCGTGACGGTCATGACCGTGCCAACTGCGATGGCACCGTCCACGACGATCGCCTGCTGGCGAGCAAGGCCGACGGCGAGAATGGCCGATTGCGGCGGGTTGATGATCGCGGAAAACTCCGTCACACCGAACATGCCCAGGTTGGAGACGGCGAAGCTGCCGCCCTCGAGTTCGTGCTGCTTGAGGCGGCCCGCGCGCGCACGCTCGGCGAGATCGGTGACGGTGTGTGCGATCTCGGTGAGGCTCAGGCGTTCCACGGACCGCAGTACCGGGGTGACGAGTCCCCCGTCAATCGCCACGGCAACCGACATGTCGACGGTCGAGTACCGGGTGATCGCTGTCTCACCCCATGTCGCGTTCGCTTCAGGCACGTCCAGAAATGCAGCCGCTGAAGCCTTGAGCACGAAGTCGTTGAGCGACACTTTGACCGAAGCGGCCTCGTTGACGTCCCGGCGTAACGCGATCAGACGATCGACGCGGCAGTCGGCGACGAGGTAGAAATGCGGAACCGTCGACTTGCTCTCAGTGAGTCGCCGGGCTATGGCCCGTCGCATGCCCGTGTGGGGCACCTCGGTGTGCCCGACTGTGGGCGCCGAGACCGGGCTGTCGGCTGCGCTGGATGCGACCGGCCCCGCGGCCGCGCTCAACCCTTCGATGTCGCGTCTGACGATGCGGCCGCCGGGGCCGCTGCCTGCGACAGCAGAGAGGTCCAGCGCGCGCTCGCGCGCGAGCCGTCGAACGAGAGGGCTGATGAATTGACGAGACGCGTCGGGCGCAGCATCGGGCACGGGCGCAGCATGGGGCACGGGCGCGAGCGCAGCGGCAGCGACCGGTGTGGCTGCGGGCACTCGCGCTGTGGCATCCGGAGCGGGGGTCGGGGACGGCTTGGCAGGTGGCAAGTCGACGCTCTCGCCTACGGTGCCGACGACCGCTATCGGGTCGCCAACCTTGACGGACTGCCCTTCTGCGACGAGCAGTTGCAGCACGGTTCCCTCATGCTCTGAGGCGTACTCGACGTTGGCTTTCTCAGTTTCGACTTCGGCAAGCGGCGAGCCAATGGTGAGGGTCTGGCCGACCGCCACGAGCCAGGTCTGGATCGCGGCCTCCTCGCTACCGGCGAGCACTTCTGGCATGCGGATGACGGTAGACATCAGCGGCCGCCCATTCCGCGTCGAACCCGCTCGAGACCGGCGACGACTTCTTCGGTGCGGGCGATCGCCGCGCGCTCGAGTACGCGCGAGATGCTGGGGCTGGCCTCGCCGCCCGTCACCCGTTCGATCGGCTGGTCGAGATAGTCGAAGTAGCGGCGCTGCAGTTCGTCGGCGAGCCAGCCGCCGTAGGAGGTGCCTTGCGCGCCTTGCTCGACGATCAGCACACTATTCGTCTTCTTGATCGATATGCCGAGTGTCTCCCAGTCGATGGATGCGCGGTCGAGCCAGCGCAGGTCGATCACCTCCGCGTCGATGCCGGTTTGCTCCACCGCTTCGAGGGCGTGGCGCACCATTGAGAGGTAACTGATGACCGTGACATCCAACCCGCTGCGGCGGATGCCCGCCTTGCCGAACGGCAACTGATAGTCGAGGTCGCCGGCGGGAATCTCATCGGTCTGCCCGTAGAGGTCGACGTGTTCGATGACGAGCACCGGGTCCTGGAGGGCGAGCGCCGTGTTCATGAGGCCGATGTAGTCTGCGGCAGTTGACGGCGCGACGATGCGCCAGCCGGGGCTCGTGGCGAAGATGCCAGCGGGGTCCATGAGGTGCTGCGAGCCGTAACCAGAGCCCATGGCAACCTTGGTGCGCAGCACGAGCGGCACCGGGTTGACGCCGCCAAACATGTGCCTCGCTTTGCCTATCTGGTTGAACACTTGGTCGGCGGCGACCCACAGGAAGTCCGGGTACATGAACTCAACGACCGGCCGGAAGCGCCCGTCGAGCGCAAGGCCCGCGCCGAGTCCCGTGAAGGCGTTCTCGCTGATCGGTGTGCCCAGTACGCGGTCCGGGTACGACGCCGCGAGGCCCTTGGTTGCACCGTTCGTGCCGCCCTTGAGACGATGAATGTCCTCACCCATCACGACGATGCGCGTGTCCTCGGCCATACGGCGATCCATGACCGCAGCGACGGCGTCGACAAACTTGACGGTCTCGGTTGCGCCCGCGGCACCAATAGGCTCGACCGTTCGAGCCCCGGCCAGCTCGCTCGTGTCGCCGCGCACACCGACGTTCACGAAGTCGACAT
>Ga0163151_10002325_pt1 | contig 29688 bp, 31 predicted proteins | sample OliLakLV19MP5IB2_FD_145596 | JGI IMG/M metagenome (GOLD analysis project Ga0163151, IMG submission 145596) | Freshwater microbial mat bacterial communities from Lake Vanda, McMurdo Dry Valleys, Antarctica - Oligotrophic Lake LV.19.MP5.IB-2 | ecosystem: Environmental > Aquatic > Freshwater >...
CCTGAAAATTAAATAAAGTGGAATTATAATCTGACCCAAAAACAGGTCTGCGGGAAACTATACTCGTTTGTGCTCTGAATTTATCGCTGGAAAGTTCTTCTGTAATGGAAATTAATATCTGACATTCAATTCTTTCTTCCGGAAGAAAAACATCATCTGTCCATTTGCGTGTATTCATAAATTCGAATATCGCAGTTTCTAATGTTTTAAATATTTTGGGATCAGTTTGTGTTACTTTTTCGGCATTAATAGTAACAGCACAATTAATTTCCTGTGCAAATAATTGCGACCCGAAAAAAACAAAAGTTACAATTATTAATATTTTACGCATGGGTCATTTTTATAATTTGGTTAACAATATCCAGGGCCACTTCCTTCTTACTCTTCAATTCAAAGTTAATCAGAGTTTTATTCTTGTCCAATATCGAAATTTTGTTCGAATCGAGCTGAAATCCCGCCCCAACATCCTCCAATGAGTTCAAAATGATCATATCCAGATGTTTGTCGTTCAGCTTTTTTTCTGCATTTGCCAAACCATCATTCGTTTCCAGCGCAAACCCTATTACCAGTTGTGAAACATCCTTTAATAAGGCCATTTCCTTCAAAATATCAGGTGTTCGTTTAAGTTGCAACATCATACCATTTCTATTATCGGCAGTCTTTTTAATTTTTTCTGCTGACGGATCTTCCGGTGTAAAATCTGCAACTGCAGCAGCTCCAATAAAAATGTCGCTTAACGGGAACTGTTTTAAACATGCCGCATACATTTGTTCCGCATTTGTTACCGGAATGGTTTCTATTGAAATGTCATTCGTGGTAACCTGAACAGGACCGTGTATTAAAGTAACCTCAGCACCTGCATCTGCAAAACATTCGGCTAAAGCAAAACCCATTTTTCCCGATGAATAATTTCCTATGAAACGAACCGGATCAATGGCTTCGTATGTGGGCCCTGCTGTTATCAATACTTTTTTCCCAATAAGTGGTTTTTCTATGGAGGAAAAGAATTTATGCAGTTGTTTAACAATATTTTCCGGTTCAGGCATTCTTCCATCTCCGAATAATCCGCTGGCCAATTCGCCACTTTCGGGTTGCAGAATAATATTGCCGTATTTAATTAAAGTGTCAATATTATTTTTTGTTGCAGGATGTTTCCACATATCGAGATCCATGGCCGGAGCAAGCATCACTTTACATCGGGAAGACAAATACGTTGCAAGTAAAAAATTATCACTTATTCCAGCAGCCATTTTTGCAATGGTATTTGCAGTTGCGGGAGCAATGAGAAAAATATCCGGCCACAATCCCGCTGAAACATGATTGTTCCAGGTACCATCGCTGCTATTATAAAAGTCAACAGCAACGGGGTTTTTCGAAAGGGTGGAAAAAGTTAAGACCCCGATAAATGCTTTCGCATCCGGGGTCATAATTACTTTAACCTCTGCACCTTCCTTAATTAATAATCTGGTAAGATGAGCGCATTTGTAAGCGGAAATTCCTCCGCACACACCTAACAGAATTTTTTTGCCCGCTAAGGACATTATTTTATTTCTTTTACTTCTTTTATTTCAGCAACAGGAGCAGCAGTTTCGCGTTCGCGCCAGTATAATTTCTCTTCTAAAAATTCATCTAATGCTACGATAGTTGCCTTAGGTAATTTTTCATAGAATCTTGAGATCTCTATCTGTTCGCGATTTTCAAACACCTCTTCCAAATTGTCCTGATGTGTTGCAAATTCTTCCAGCTTGCTGTGTAATTCTGTGCGAATCAACTGCGTGATCTGCTCAGAACGTTTAGAGATCATATGAATAGATTGATAGATGTTTCCGGAAACATTCTGGATATCTTTCAAACTTTGCACCTCTATTTGAGGTGATAATTGCGTATTAATCTTCTTTAGTGAACTCATTACAATTTATTTTATAGGTATTAATTTCGGTTAATGCTTTTTTTTGAAGATCTATACTTCGCTCCTGAAGCGATTTTGCCTGATCATCCTTTTTACTTTCGGGATATCTGGAAATAAAATCCTGATAACTTTCCACTGCTTTATCATATCGCTCCTCTTTACGGCAAATCACACTTTGACCTGCATAATTAAAATAGCTGCTTAATATCTTAAAACTGATATCTTCCGCATCTTTAGTATCGGGAAATTGCAGTAAAACGTTGTTAAAAGTAATTGCTGCTGCCTGATAATCTTCCGTTGCATAATAAAGTTCCGCACTGTATATCAGTTTCTCCTCAAGTTTGGCTCTTAGTGTATCCATATAAGCATTTGCTTTCGGGGCTAAGGAGCTTGTCGGATATACATCGATAAAATATTGAAAAGCTTCTATGGATTTATACGAATAGGTTTGATCCAACTGATAACGCGGTGATGCATCATACATTGATCTTGCACTCATATACAGCGTTTCTTCTGCTTCTCCCGAAAGAGGAAATGTTACAAAAACCTGTTTGAACAAGGTGGCTGCAGAAAAAAAATCGCCCTGACCATAATAACAATAGGCCATGTAATATCTTATCTGTTTTTCTTCTGCGGAACCTATCTTCACGGTTAGCAACTGATCCAGCAATGGCAGGGCACGGGCGTAGTCGCCTTTGTTGTAGTATTCCTTCGCTTTTACGTACTTTAATTCAAAGTCGTCGCTCTTCAATATTTTATCATATTGACATCCGGTGAAAACTCCGAAAGAAAGTAGTATAATTGTGATGGCAATTACCCTTGTCTTATGCATAAGAGGCGCAAAGTTAATAAATATAAACGGTAAACGTAAGTATCGTATTTTTATTGAAAACTTAGCCTAAAATTTTTTAGACCAAGTTTAACGTAATATCTTTGCACACTTTTTAGAGTAACAACCAAAATAACGCTATGGATATTTTTGACAAATTACGGAAAGACAGAGGCCCTTTAGGCAAATGGAGCGATGTGGCTCATGGATATATGATGTTCCCGAAATTGGAAGGAGAGATAGGGCCCCGTATGTTTTTCAGAGGAAAGGAGCGCATTACCTGGAGTTTGAATAATTACCTCGGACTCGCAAATCACCCGGAGGTGAGAAAAGTAGATGCGGAAGCTGCAGCGCAATGGGGAATGGCATTTCCGATGGGAAGCCGCATGATGAGCGGGAATTCTGATCAGCACGAACAACTGGAAAATGAATTGAGTGCCTTTGTGATGAAGGAAGATACTTTTCTGTTAAACTATGGTTATCAGGGTATTATGAGCGCCATTGATGCAATTTGTAACCGTCACGATGTGATCGTTTACGATGCGGAAAGTCATGCATGTATCATTGATGGCGTGCGCTTACACCAGGGAAAAAGATTTGTTTATCGACACAACGACATCGAAAATTGTGAAGTGCAACTTAAACGCGCTACCGAATTGATACAGGGAACTCCCGGAGGAATTCTCGTGATCACAGAGGGTGTTTTCGGAATGGGTGGTGATCAGGGTAAATTAAAAGAAGTAGTTGAACTCAAAAAGAAATATGATTTCCGCTTGTTGGTGGATGATGCTCATGGTTTTGGAACAATGGGAGAAACGGGAGCAGGAACAGGAGAAGCACAGGGATGTCAGGATGGAATCGACCTCTATTTTTCTACTTTTGCTAAATCAATGGCAAGTATTGGAGCATTTATTTCGGGTGAAAAAGCTGTCATCTGGAATTTGAGATATAATTTACGTTCACAGATCTACGCTAAATCATTACCCATGCCTATTGTGATCGGCAATTTAAAACGATTGGAATTATTGCGCAGCAAACCTGAACTCAAAGCAAAACTCTGGGAAAATGTAAATAAACTCCAGGAAGGTTTTAAAAGTAGAGGTTTTGATCTCGGAAAAACAAATAGTCCTGTAACTCCTGTATTTTTAAAGGTGAGTATTCCCGAAACAATTAACCTTGTGGTTGACCTGAGAGAAAATCACGGCATTTTCTGTTCAGCTGTTACTTATCCGGTTATTCCTAAAGGAATGCTCATGTTGAGGATAATTCCAACTTCATCACATTCCGATGAAGAAATTCGATTAACTCTTGAGGCGTTTGAGGCAATACGGGAGAAAATTGAAAGCGGAGTATATCTTGCACAGGAATTGGCAAAGGTTTAACCTTTATTAGCATCTTATTATTCCTTTTTAACAAATTTGCGAACCAATTAAAATTATCTGTAATTGAACCTGCAGGTAATGGTAATTTTTGTAATTTTAAACACATATTTTTTTATGAACATGCAACAGAAATTTAACCAACTCAAATCCCTCATTAACCTTGCAGAAGAAGACATGCAAAAATTTACTACTAAAGGAAACAAAACCGCAGGAACGAGGCTGCGAAAATCGTTGCAGGATATAAAAGATATCTCTACAGAAATAAGAAAAGAAATTTTGGAATCTCGAAAAATGAAAGCCTAAACCAATTGATAATTGACAATTGAGAATGAGGGCATTAAATTGGGAGGAAAATAATAGATATTATTGGATGAAGAATGGAGAATTGAAAATGGAGTTTACCTAGAAGGAAAATAATATAAAATAATGGGGTTTTAATGAACAATTTTTAATTGACAATTGGGGTCTAAATTGGGAAAAAATATTTGAACTATCAATTAATCAGTATTTAATTGATACTTTTGAAAAAAGCATATTGATAATTTAAATTAAATGTGATGAAGGGAAATGTGGTGCGAGAAAAAAGTATCGTTTTTGCTATAGATATTGTTAATGGCTGAGGAATTACAAGAGAAAAAAGAATTTATTATCTCCAAACAATTATTGCGCTCCGGAGTTTCTATCGGTGCATTGGTAAGAGAAGCAGAACAAGCGGAAAGTAACAAAGATTTTATACATAAACTATCCATCTCTTTGAAAGAAGCGCATGAAACTGAATACTGGTTGGAGTTGCTTTTTAAAACAAATTATTTTACAAAGGAAAAATTCGAGGAATTGTTAAGCAAGACCGGCGAGTTGATACGTATTTTAACAAGTATAATTAAGACTTCAAAATTAAAACTTATGGTTAATTAACGATCACTATTTTAAATAAAGTCATTTTATAACATATTATAAAAATAATTAATCTTGCAAATAGTCATTGTGCAAGTTAGCATATAAATGGCAGATAAAATTGTCAATTGTCAATTCTCAATTCCCTCCCGATTTTACTTTGAAGTTCGTCACTCACTTTAAAGAGCGGCAATCTAACCTTTTCGCCACAAATGCCTATTTGTTTAAGCGCTGCTTTTACGCCAGCAGGGCTTCCTTCTTTAAATATAAGTTCAGTGAAATTAAGAAGGTCGAGATGTAATTTATTTGCAGCAATAAAATCTTGGTTTAAACTTAAACGCACCATTTCAGTAAATGGTTTAGGCAAAACATTTGCAACAACGGAAATAACACCTTTCATTCCTGTTGCAATAAATGGCAATGTAATTGGATCGTCACCACTGATCACCAAAAATTGTTTTGGAGCATCGCGGATTATTTTCATACACTGCATAAAGTTGCCGCTCGCCTCTTTTATGGCAATTACATTATTGGTATCCTTTGCTATGCGCAAAGTGGTTTCTGTTTCCATGTTAGAGCTTGTTCTGCCGGGAACGTTATATAAAATAATTGGGAGGCTGGCATTTTTATCAATTTCAATATAATGATGGTATATTCCTTCCTGTGAGGGTTTGTTATAATATGGTGATGCAATTAATATCGCTTCCATATTATTTTCAGAAGTTTTGCCTGCTGTATATTTTTTAATCGAGCGGATGATCTCCGCAGTATTATTTCCGCCGAAACCGCCAACAACCGGCACTCTTTTATTGGCTATTTTAACAGTAAAATCAAGAATCGAAAATCTTTCCTCCTCACTTAGTGTCGAACTCTCCCCTGTTGTTCCCATGCTAACCAAATATTCCACCCCACCTGAAATTACATGTTCAATTAATTTCTCCAATCCCGAAAAATCAATACTATCGTCTTCCCTAAACGGAGTAACCAAAGCAACCCCTGTTCCTATAAATTTGTTTAATATATTTTGATTGTAGTTATGCATTGTTTTTATTTTTCAATTGTAAAGGGTTTGGGGTCAGGAGTCAAGGGTCAATAGTCATTAGTTAATAGTTATTGGTCGAGGTGGTCCCGATAGCTATCGGGAGCTGTTTAATTCTCCATTCTCCATTCAATTCCCATTCCCCTTCACCATTCTCAAATACCTCTCCACTTGTTCCAGATAGTCATATACATTTTCATTATCCATGTGCATCATAAAATCGTAACAATAAGTTTTTTTATCATCAAATTTACCGATACGCAATTTTGCTTTGGAGTAGGTAGAAACATATTCAAGTGGACGAATTGTTTTCATGGAAGTATTGATCAGTACATCAAATTCACGTTCAATAAAATGTTTAATCTTCGGTGCTTTTGGAATTCCGAACCAATTCATATCTTTTTGAGTGATCCAGATAATTTCTTCTTGTTCAAATGGGGGTAATTTTTTTACATAACCGAAAAAGAATAGTTTTTTTCCATCCGCTGCATATTTATGTACTGTATTTAATAATTCACGTAAAGCAATGGGGTTGGATCCATCCACTAAAAATGCCATGGATTTTATTTGATCATATTCTATTGTTTGTCTTGCATGGGTATCTGTATAAGGTTTGGAGCGTATAAATCTCCCGAACAGACTATTTTTTATTTTTCTTATCACTATAATTTATAATTATACAGAGGGCATTTCTTTATTTACTTCCTCATACATGCCCATCGAACCTAATTTTTCTATGCGCTGATTAATTCTTTCTTCTGCCTCCAATGCACCTAATTCTTTCAAATGTTTTTTCAAATGTTTTTTCAAAAGTTTAGCCATTTCTTCGGCATCAGAATGTGCTCCGCCAACGGGTTCTTTTATAATACCATCGATGATCTTATTTTTATAATTATCTGAAGCGGTCAATTTTAATGCTTCCGCAGCAGTTTCTTTAAAATCCCAGCTTCTCCATAAAATACTGGAGCAAGATTCCGGAGAGATAACCGAATACCAGGTATTTTCCAACATAAATACTTTGTCGCCAATGCCAATTCCCAAAGCTCCACCGGAAGCTCCCTCACCAATTATTACACATATTACAGGAACTTTCAACAAGGTCATTTCATATAAATTACGAGCTATCGCTTCTGCCTGTCCCCGTTCTTCAGCCTCCAATCCGGGATATGCACCCGGTGTATCAATTAAGGTAACAATGGGTCGGTTAAATTTTTCCGCGAGTTTCATAAGTCTAAGTGCTTTTCGGTAGCCCTCAGGATTTGCCATCCCAAAATTGCGGAACTGTCGCATTTTAGTGTTTATCCCTTTTTGATGGCCAATAAACATTACTGACTGTCCGTCAAGACTTCCAAAACCTCCAATTATGGCTTTATCGTCCTTTACATTGCGATCACCATGCAGTTCTACAAAGTTTTCGCACATTTTTTCAATGTAAAAAAGGGAATAGGGTCTGTCGGGGTGGCGACTCAACTGCACCTTTTGCCAACCGGAAAGATTATTGTAGATCTCCTTTTTAAGGTTGGATATACGTTCCTCCAATTCTGCCGCAGGAGCTGTAATATCAATCTTTTGCTTTTCACCCAAGTGCTTCAGCTTCTCCAGTTCTTCATACAGCTCGGCAATGGGTTTTTCGAAGTCAAGAAATACCATGAGGCAAATTTACGAAAAATGATGATGAGGGGGAGGAGGGGTATCGGGTATCGGGACACGTGTAGCGGACAGTTAATGAGTAATGAGTGATGAGTAATGAGTAATGAGTAATGAGTGATGAGTAATGAGTGATGAGTAATGAGTAATGAGTGATGAGTAATGAGTGATGAGTGATGAGTGATGAGTAATGAGTAATGAGTGATGAGTAATGAGTGATGAGTAGATCGTCGAAAGCTGAATGCCTTTGCGCCTGACCAATGACTCTTGACTCCTCATTGCGGCTGTTCTAATTATTAAATTGATAATTGAAAATTACCAAATCGCTTTTAAGCCTTAATTGTCTGGAATCACCCCAACACATCACCAAGGTCATAGTTCGCTTGGTGATTTCCTTCGAATTTTGTAAAATCATTTGCCTTGGGAACCCAAAAGTAAAAAATTGGGTTAAAAACGCTGTTTATACATGTATAGACATGTAGTTTTGAATGGGGAATGAAAAATTTATATACTTTTGTCGCGCAACAAGTTACATTTTGAAAGAAGTGGAACGATATTAGTATAACATTTAAAACCTTACAATTATGAAAAAAAATTGGAAAATTATTTTACTCGTTGTCGTCCTTATTGGCGGCATCGGTCTTTATTTTGGAATGAAGGAATACAATAGAGGTGCAGCAGATGTTTCTGATGCTGATGCCGATGTAGTTATTAAATCGGAAGAGCTCACGAAAATATTTGGTGAGGATGAAAATAAAGCCAATGGATTATATCTTGATAAAGTGATTGCAGTTTCAGGTGTTGTTAAAGCGATAGAAAAAGATGAAAAAGGTGCTTACACTATTATATTAAATGGTGACAGCGAATTAACTACTGTTACTTGTCAGATGGATGAAAGACATAATGAAGAGGCCACGGAAGTGAAAGAGGGAACTACTATTACAGTAAAAGGTTATTGCACTGGATACCTTATGGACGTGATCCTGATAAGATGTGCAGTTGATAAATAGATTAAACTTTAAACAAATAAATAAAAAAATGAAAAAAGTAATTTTTGCATTCACGATGATTTTGATGTCCTTTAATTTGCTTACTGCACAGGACAAGATCTTTACAAAAACCGGCACTATTAATTTTGATGCATCAGGTGAAATGGAAACTATTGCGGCTATAAATAAAAAGGCCACATGTGTTGTTGATACCAAAACCGGTGCAATGGAATTTGCGGTGTTGATGAAAGCATTTACATTTGAAAAGGCTTTAATGGAAGAACACTTTAATGAAAATTACGTTGAAAGTGATACCTATCCTAAATCAACTTTCAAAGGAAAGATTGACAATTTGAGCGATATTAAATTCGCAACTGACGGTACCTATTCCGCTAATATTTCGGGAGATATTACCATTCACGGTGTTACAAAAGCTACTACTGCAAAGGGAACTTTTACAGTAAAGGGTGGCAAAGTAACCGGAACATCAAATTTCAAAGTTTTGTTGTCCGATTACAAAATATCGATTCCATCAGTGGTGGCTGCAAATATCAGCAAGGAAGCAACGATTACGGTCGATGTTTCACTGGATCCACTTAATTAACAATATTAAATCCCGAATGTATAATGCATTCGGGATTTTTTTTTATTTTTAAGGCTTCACTAAAAACCAAACTATGAAAAATGTTTTACTCACTGTTATAATGTTTATTGCGGGCAGCAACTTTGTAAAAGCACAAGATCTGTTAGACCTTCTTGGAGAAGAAGAACCAACTACAGTCTATGTAAAAAATGCTTTTAAATCTTCCCGTGTAATTAATGGACAATCGATGGAAATGATCGCAAAGGGCACACTGGATTTTAGAATTTTGCATAGATTTGGTGAACTAAGTGGCGGCGCATACGAATTTTTTGGTTTGGATGCTGCGAGTATGCGATTGGGATTTGATTACGGTATCACTAAAAATTGGACAGTTGGAGTTGGACGCAGCACTTCCAGAAAAGAATTGGATGCTTTTGTAAAATACAGAATTATGCAACAGTCAACAGGAGAAAAAAATCATCCCTTCTCTTTATTATATGTTGGTGGTGTAACCTGCAACGGATTGGAGTGGGAAAATCCCGATATTACAAATTATTTTTCTTCGCGTTTGGCGTTTTATAATCAAATAATTATCGGAAGAAAATTCAGCGACAGGTTAACGCTGCAATTATCTCCTACCTACTTACATAGAAATTTAGTTGATCTTATAGATGAACCTAACGATCTTTATGCATTAGGAGTTGGTGGAAGAATAAAGATAACACAACGCCTCGCACTTACCGGTGATTATTTTTATGTCTTTAATACCACGGATAGCACTGCCGTAAATCCCCTTTCTATCGGTGTAGATATAGAAACCGGTGGTCACGTATTTCAATTGCATTTCAGTAATGCAGTAGGTATGAATGAACGCGCATTTCTTGCCGATACCAAAGGTGATTGGGCAAAAGGAGAAATTCGATTCGGATTTAATTTATCGCGTATATTTCAAGTTGTAAAAGAAAAAGATAAGGAAAAGAATTAATTATTTCCTGAATTAATCCCCAATTAATCAATAGACATATAAAAATCAACTAACCTATTGATTTAGTTGGGGTTACCCTGTATAGCAAACAATTGAAATTCGTATGTTATGGGCTTGAAACAACTTATTTTATTACAAACTACCATCTGCTACTACTTCTATTGCTTATTCCGTGTTAATTTGAAAGCCACTTTGTATATCTATATAAGGTGGTTTTTTATTTTGATTTAATTGCCTGAATTTTTTAGTAATGATGCAATATAAACCTATAGACTGCAATTTTTACGACAAATTGGAAGCGTTTGCTACCTCAAAAAAGATTTGTCTTATTATCTATAAGCAGGCGGATGAAATAATAAACATACACTCGAAAATAGTAAACCTGGAAACTATCAACAAGGAAGAATTTATGGTTTTGGAAGATGATGTTCGAGTGCGTTTAGATTATTTGGTGAGTGTGGATGGCGATCGGTTGGATGGGTATTGTTGATCGAGATAGATAATAAATTGAATAAACTACCTGAGTACTTTTAAGATTAGACTAATTTAATCTGCATTGCAATCTTGTACCTATTTTTAATCATTACATAGAATGAAAATGCGGTAAAACAAATTTCAACTCACATTGTTCATTTAAAATCGTAATTTTTTTGTTTTATTTTATCTTCAACAAAAATTAATTAATTGCAAACAAAACAAAAATAGTTTTCTTTAAACATTTTTTGATTAGTGATGTTTTACTCTAATTAATTAAATAATCAAAAAATATAAATATGAAAATTAAAAATTTTGTACTCAGTTTTACTTTGTTGATTTGCGTTTCTGCACAAGCATTTGCAGGCGCACAAATTCAAATCATTCACAACTCTGCCGATCCTGCAGCAGCCTCCGTTGACGTCTATTTAGGTCCAACCTTAATTTTAGACAATTTTGCTTTTAGAACAGCATCTCCTTTTCTTGATGTGCTTTCCGGAATAGAAATAGTAGTTTCTATTGCTCCTCCTACGTCTACAAGTGTTGCAGATGCAATTGCATCATTTAATTATACACTTACTGATGGTGAACGTTATGTTGCCGTAGCAAATGGTGTATTAGATCCAACAATGTTTGCCGCAAATCCTGATGGTGAAATTACCGCATTTAATATATTGGTTAAGTCTGGCCTTGAACTGGCTGCGGCATTACCAACAAATGTTGATTTTGTTGTATTACATGGTTCAACCGATGCTCCTTCCGTTAGCGTATATGCAAGAGGTGTGGCGCAAATTGTTCCAACTGCATCTTATTCCGATTTCACCGATTATATTAGTGTTCCAGCCGGTTCCTATATAGTAGATATCACTCCTGCAGGAGCAACAATTCCTGTGGTTGCCGCATATACTGCCGACCTGAGTGGTTTAGCCGGTGGAACAGCTGTTGTTTTAGCTTCCGGATTCTTTAATCCTGCTGCAAATTTGGGTGGACCTGCATTTGCTTTATTAGCGGTATTGGCCGACGGAACAGTTATCAACTTACCTGTGGCACCTACAGCAACTTTGCAGGTAATTCATAACAGTGCAGATCCTGCAGCAGCATCTGTTGACATTTATGTAAACGGAGTAAAAACAGTAGATAATTTTGCATTTAGAACTGCAACCGGCACACTTTCAATTCCTTCCGGTGTTCCGGTTTCAATAGGAGTTGCTCCCGGCGCAAGCATGGGCGTAGCCGATGTGATCGCAAACTTTGATATTACATTCGCCGACAATCAGAAATATGTTGCCCTTGCAAATGGTGTTTTAGATCCAATGATGTTTGCTGTGAATCCTGATGGCGCTTCTACAGCGTTCACCTTGTTTTCAACGGATAATATCCGCGCAGTTGCCAGTGATCCAACAAAAGTGGAATTTATCGCAGTGCACGGTGCTTCCGATGCTCCTACAGTAGATGTGCGCGTTGGTGCAACTCCTCTGGTAGATGACGCTTCCTATGGCGACATTACTGGTTATGTAGCTGTTGATCCGGGCACTTATGTATTAGATGTTACTACTGCTGATGGTGCTGTAACAGTGGTTTCTTACACTGCTGCTTTAGATGCACTTACTGGTGGAACTGCTGTTGTTTTTGCATCCGGGTTTCTTGACCCTACAGCAAATAATGATGGTCCGGCTTTTGGATTATTTGCAGCATTAACCGATGGAACAGTTGTTGCTTTCGAAACATTTACCACTTCTATTGAAGATGCTTCTGCTCTCGAAGGACTTGGTGTGTATCCAAATCCTGCTTCTGATAATATTACATTAACAAATAATAATAGTGATACTTATATCGCGGCTATTTATAGTTTAGATGGAAGAAAGGTAGTTACAACTTCAGTTGGTTCAGGTAATACATTAGTAGATGTTTCAAATTTATCTGCAGGTATTTATACATTACTTATAACTGATGGAACAAATAATTATACTACAAAATTATCTGTGGTAAAATAATTTTAGTAATAAATAAATATATAATCCCGTCTGCAGTTTGTAGGCGGGATTTTTTTATAAGGAGTAATGAGAAATGAGTAATGAGTTGATCCTCGTAAGCCGGATGTTTTTAAAGGGCGGGCATTGAGTTTGTTCACACTTGAATGCAAACTCATTACTCATTACTCATTACTCATTACTCATTACTCATTACTCATTACTCATTACTCATTACTCATTACTCATTACTCATTACTCATTACTCATTACTCATTACTCATTACTCATTACTCATTACTCATTCACTGGGATGAGTAATGAGTTGATCCTCGTAAGCCGGATGTTTTTACACCTGACCAATGACTTATAACTCATTACACTTGAAAAAAGGATGACATTCATCATCTAATTTATTACTGCTCCGGACTAACTTTACACATATGAGAAATCTAAATTATTTGTTGCTCATTCTGCTCTCGCTATTTGCGTTCAGTTGCAACACGAATACGGAAAAGGAAACTCCCGAACACCATGAACAAACAATAAGCAGTGCCGATATTCAATTGGATCACGGCAAAAAATGGTTAGCTAATGCGGAAACAACAGCGGGAATTAAAACAATGGAGAATATATGTTCACATTATAATGGAGAAGTTGCACAGTTAGAAAATACCTATCTCGCCTTGTATTCCGAATTTAATTTGATCTTCGAAAGATGCACAATGACAGGTGAAGCACATGAACAATTACATACATTTTTAATTCCTGTTAAAAACCAGCTCGGTATATTAAAAGATTGTAAAAGTGAATGTGATAAAGAAGTAAAATACCTCGAGGATTATCTCGCTACTTACTATACCTATTTTGAATAATTAATTCGCCAATTTTAATATAACGCAAGTGTCCGGTAACTGTCTGTGCGTAATATTGATTTATAACCGGCATCTGCTAAATTATCAGGGTCTTTCAGTAGAAACAAGCATTACAGAGATAAAGGTTTGAATTTTAAACGCCTGATAAACAAAAAATATAAATCATTTCAATCACCTTAATCAAAATAATCATAGTTCAGACTATTTTTTCGGTTGAGAAATATGCTTAATCAAGAACGCCATACCGTAAAGGCTTAATGAATGACAAGTAATGAAAAAAGTTATAACTTGCTGTCAAAATAATTAGGTGAAAATTGTTGGGGCTGTGATTTTGGTGATTAAATGATTTTTATGATAAACGGAAGATGTGTGAAAATTGTTGGGACTGTGATTTTGGTGATAAACGGATGATGCAAAAAGTTATAACTTGCTGTCAAAATAATGGGGTGAAAATTGTTGGGACTGTGATTTTGGTGATTAAATGATTTTTATGATAAACGGAAGATGTGTGAAAATTGTTGAGACTGTGATTTTGGTGATAAACGGATGATGCAAAAAGTTATAACTTGCTGTCAAAATAATGGGGTGAAAATTGTTGGGACTGTGATTTTGGTGGTAAAATAATTTCTATGATAAACGAGCAATACAAGTATTCAGAACTTACTTCCAAAATAATTGGATGTGCAATCGCAGTGCATACAGCTCTTGGCAGTGGATTTCAGGAAGTTATTTATCAGAGAGCCTTGCAAATTGAAATGAGAGAAGCGGGTATTTCATTCAGAAGAGAATTTGAAATGCCAATATTTTATAGAGAGGAACATATAGGAACAAGAAGGGTTGATTTTTTGGTGGAAGAAGTTATATCTGTTGAAATAAAGGCAACCACAAAGTTGGAAGACGTTCATTTTGCTCAAGGCATTAATTATCTGGAAGCATACAATCTCGAAATAGGGTTGCTTATTAATTTTGGAGAAGCAAGTTTGATTTTTAAGCGCCTGACAAACAAAAAATATAAATCACCTTAATCATTTGAATGAAAATAATCATTGATTAAATTATACTTGATAAAGCAAACGCTGTATGCATATATCAATTATAATTCTTATCTTTGTATGAATTATAATTCAATAATGCCAATTATCAAACGATATGACTTATAAATCATTCATTAAATGGCAATCTATGAGTGATAAAGCTTTGGCAATCAATATCGGTGCTTTTGTAAAACATCATCGGCTGCAGCAGAACAAAACACAGGATAATCTGTCGCACGCTGCAGGCATAAGTCGGTCTACACTCAGTTTATTGGAAAGAGGGGAAGCGGTAACATTGGCAACTTTGATACAGGTACTAAGGGTATTAGATCAATTGCAAGTGATGGAATTCTTTGAAGTGCAACAAATTATTAGTCCGCTTGCACTTGCAAAAATGGAACAGGAAAAACGTAAAAGAGCCAGAAATAATAAAACTAATAATGCAGAAGAATCCAATTGGTAAACATGAATGCGGCATTTGTAAAAATATGGGGAGAATTAGTTGGTGCGGTAGCCTGGGATGAAACTACTGGTATTGCTACTTTTGAGTATGACCCTAAATTCAAAAGCAGAGGATGGGATATATCACCACTGCAAATGCCAATTGATGCAGGTAATACCATTTTCCAATTTCCGGCTTTGCGTAAAAAATCTGATCCTGCATTAGATACATTTAAAGGTTTACCCGGCTTATTGGCCGATATGCTCCCCGATCGTTACGGTAATGAATTGATCAATCTTTGGTTGGCGCAACAAGGGCGACCATTGGATAACTTGAATCCGGTGGAAATGCTTTGTTTTATTGGATCCAGAGGAATGGGCGCATTGGAGTTTGAACCCACTATTTTCAAGGAAAGTAAAAGAACCTTTGCCATAGAGATGGAAAGTCTGGTGGATATTGCTAAAAAAATATTATCCAAAAAGGAGGTTTTTGTTACAAATCTGCAGGCAAACGAAGAAAATTCCATTCTCGAAATTTTACGGATAGGAACTTCCGCAGGTGGGGCAAGACCAAAAGCGGTAATTGCCTACAACGAAAAAACGGGTGAAGTAAGATCAGGTCAAACCAATGCACCCAAAGGGTTTAATCATTGGTTGATCAAGCTGGATGGTGTTAGTGATGCACAGTTAGGATCCAGCAACGGATATGGACGTGTTGAAATGGCTTATTACAATATGGCTATCGCATGTGGCATAAACATGATGGAATCCAGGCTACTGGAAGAAAACGGTCGTGCACATTTTATGACCAAACGATTTGATCGGGAAAGCGGCTCCACTAAACATCATATTCAAACATTTTGCGCAATAAAACACTTTGATTTTAATTTGGTAAACAGTTTTAGCTACGAACAGCTTTTTCAAACCATGCGGGAATTAAAATTACCCTATCCCGATGCAGAACAAATGTTCCGCAGAATGGTATTTAATGTGCTTGCCCGCAACTGCGATGATCACACTAAAAATTTTGCGTTTAGGTTAAAACAGGATGGTAAATGGGAGTTAGCTCCTGCTTATGATATTTGTCACGCATATCAACCAAAACATCAATGGGTAAGTCAGCATGCATTAAGCATCAATGGTAAAAGAACTAATATTACCAAAACAGATATGCTGGAAATAGGGAGATTAATTAAAAATAAGAAAGGGGAGGAGGTGATAAAGGAGGTAAGTAAAACTGTTGGAAAATGGAAGGAGTTTGCTGATGATGTAAGTGTGGAGGAGGGGTTGAGGGAGGAGATTAGGGGGAGTTTGATAGGATTATAATAGTGTATACCCGAACTAAAGAAATAAAAACAAAACCCTCGCAAGTATTGGTCCTACAAGGGTTTTTTCAATAAAGTGCGGAGCGGACGGGACTCGAACCCGCGACCTCCTGCGTGACAGGCAGGCATTCTAACCAACTGAACTACCACTCCGTATTGGTTATTTTTAAGAGAGTGCAAATATAGGTGCTTTAGGCGGATATGAGAAATATCGGGAAATAAAAATTGTGGTTTTGCGCTGAAACTATTGTGGATAAAGGATTTTGGGATGGGAAAAATATTTATTCACACAAACAATGGATAATATTTTTGTTTCTGTTACGATAATTTTGCGGCAATCATACGGGGTTTTCCCTGCATATCCTGATGAATTTCGATGTCACTAAATCCGTTTGATTTCATGGCCTGGTGAATAATTTCTGCTTTGTTGTGTGGAATCTCAAAATATAACTTTCCGCCCGGTTTTAGTTTTTTTGTCGCAAAACGCGAAATTTCCCGGTAAAACACCAATGGATCCGCATGTTCTGCAAATAGTGCCGACATGGGTTCGAATAGCAAAACATTGTTTTCCATAGTTTTTTTGTCCTCAGGGGAAATATAGGGTGGGTTGCTGACAATTATGTCGAAATGCGGTAGTTGGGCCTCCCAGGGTTCGGGGTTTAGCATATCAGCTTCGAGTAAGTGCAGATGGGCATTGTACAAAGCAGCGTTATTACGGGTAACTTCCAGCGCTCCACGGGATCTGTCGAGGGCAAAAACTTCTGATTTTGGCATTTCAAGTTGCAGTGTGACAGCAACACATCCGCTTCCGCAGCCAATATCGAGAATCACTAGATCCGGTTTTTTATTTTCTTTCAGGAGGAGTTCTACTAATTCTTCTGTTTCGGGGCGAGGGATCAAAACAAAGGGGTTCACCTTCAATTTCCTTCCGTAAAACCAGGCTTCCCCCAAAATATATTGGACAGGTTCGTGTTGCAGCAATCGCGTAGTAATTTTTTGCAGGTTCTCCAATTGTTTAACATCCAGTAATTGATTGGAGCGCACAAAATCTTTTCCATATAATTCCTCAACTACATACAGCGCAATATTCGATGCCTCCCGTTCTTCATAAAGTGATTGAAGTTTGGAGCTGAGATTGGAGAGGAAGGTTCTTATTTGCATTGGAGGGTAAAGGTAAGGAGTGGCAGTTACAGTGGGCAGTGAGAAACAAAGTGAAGCTATTTTCTCCATAGTAAACTTCTTATCTTAAAAAAGTCGCAGTCGCAGTGAGCAGTTAAAAGTGAAAAGTGATAAGTGGCGGTTTCAGTCACAGTTAAAGTTGGAGTTCGAAGTTGAATTACAGGTTGAAGAAAATTGTCAATTATCAATTGTCAATTAATGTAGTTTACTTTTGCTCTGTTGAAAGATCACGAAATATATATCAAACGTTGTTTGGAACTGGCATCCCGAGGTGCGGGTTTTGTTGCACCCAATCCTATGGTGGGAGCAGTGTTGGTGGTGGAAGGCAAAATAATAGGAGAGGGTTACCATAAAAAAATCGGAGACGCGCACGCAGAAGTGAATGCGATAAATTCGGTAAAGGATGAGGATAAACTATTAATTAAGGATGCTACCTTATATGTTAATCTGGAACCATGCGATCATTTTGGAAAGACTCCACCTTGTACACAATTGATCATGGATTACAATATTAAAAAAGTAGTAATAGGAACGCCTGATCCAAATAATTTAGTGAATGGAAAAGGGATGAAAAAATTAGGGGAAGCAGGTGTTGAAGTTATTGTTGGCGTATTGGAAAAAGAATGTGTTGATCTCAATAAATTCTTTTTTACTTTTCATCAAAAACAAAGACCATTTATCACAATAAAATGGGCGCAGAGTGCCGACAGTTTTATTGCAGGTGAAAATTATACTCCCATACATTTAACAAATTCGTATTCCGATCATTTTGTGCAAAAAATGCGCTCCGAACATCAGGCAATTTTTGTTGGGGGAAGAACTGTATTGTCAGATAATCCTAAACTGACAAACAGATCTGGAAGTGGTAAAAATCCTTTGCGGGTTTCGTTGGATACGCAAAATAATTTCCCACAAAATTTAGCTCTTTTTAATGCGGATGCAGAGAGTCTTATTTTTAATTTTGAGAAATCGGAGACTTTTGGGAATATTGAATTTCTAAAAATAACAAGAGGAGAAAATGTTTTCGAACAAATGATAACTATTTTGTTTAACAAAAAAATAAACAGCATTTTGGTGGAAGGTGGTGCGGATACAATTAATACGATTATAAAATTGAAATTGTGGGATGAGATGAAGATATTTATCACAGAAAATAAATTATCAAATGGAATTTCAGCGCCATTGATGTCGGGAAAAGAGATCAGAACCGAAAATATTTATGACAATACTTTAATTACACGAATTAACGTATGATATACCTTCTGCTCAGCATATTTACCAGCACCTGCATATTTATCATGTTCAAACTGATAGCAAAAAATCAGGCGAATATTTTGCAGGCAATAGTGGTGAATTATACGGTATGTGTGGTCATGGGATTATTTGTTCAGGGAAATTTTCCTCCGGTAAGTGGTATTATTTACAACGATTGGTTTACCCATGCATTGATGATAGGGGGATTATTTATAAGTGTGTTTTATATTACGGCGCTAACTGTAAAATATTCCGGTGTAGCTGTTGCCTCTATCGCAAATAAATTATCTCTTATCATTCCGGTGATCGCAGCTTATTTTTTATATCAGGATGATTTTACGATTTCAAAAATACTGGGAATTATTATTGCCTTGCTCGCTGTTGTGTTTGCGGCCTATAAAAAGGAGAGTGAAAACCACAAACACAATTTTCAATATTATTTTTATCCTGCACTTGTGCTGCTGGGTGGCGGAGTTATTGATACCTTTACAAAATGGAATCAGGAATTTTTTTTAAAAGATACGGAATTTGACTTATTTTTGATCTTTGTTTTTGGCACGGCAGCAGCAATAGGATGGATCATTTTATCTTATCGCTATTTTTATCTCAAAGAAAAATTAAATATTAAAAGTTTAGGCTACGGAATTGCTTTGGGAATACCCAATTATGGTTCCATGGCTTTTTTATTGGCAGCACTAAATGTAGAAGGATGGGAAAGTTCGGTTGTGTTTCCAATAAATAATATTGCAGTAGTTGCAGCATCTTGTTTAGTTGCTGCAATCGTATTTAAGGAGAAATTGACGAAAACAAATTTGATCGGAATTTTGTTGGCTATAATAGCAATACTTTTGATAATTGACAATTGACAATAGCGGCAATCTATTAAACATAATGAGATTATAAAAAAATGAAAATTTGAAAAAAAAATTATCGGCAATTATATCTAACTACTAACTACCCTTTTCCCCTATCTAATGACAATATCCAAACTTAAAACCAAAGACCTAGTAGATTCCAAAAACTACCCCATGCTATTGGCGTCTGCTTTGTTAGGGTTTGCAGCTATAGGTATGGGAATCGTTTTTTTTGTAACTGGCGAGGTTAAGAGTTTATGGACGGTTTTTGGGATAGAATTGTTGCTGTATATGTTGCTAAATGCCTTCAGCTGCCTTATTGTAAAAAAAATCGGATTATATTTACGAAAAACAGTTCTTTTTTATGTAATTAACCTGATATTGGTAGTATTATTGATCTACCTGTATTCCGGAAAAAGTTTATTAGATTATAAGGAGGGATTTCCCGCGTTTGAGGCATTGATATTTTGTTTTTTTTCATCTTTGATTTTAATATCTCTGATTCGGGCAGTGGTGAATTTTTTTAAGGAAGAAGATTAAAATTATACGCTGTTATGCCAATAAAAATATTTGTTACCGGTGGAACTTTCGATAAAGAATACGATGAAATAAAGGGTCAGTTGTATTTTAATGAAACACATTTACCGGAAATTCTTCGGTTGGGAAGATGTACTCTGGAAATTGATATTCAAACACTGATGATGATAGATAGTTTGCATATGTCAACTCAGGATAGAGAGAGCATTGTTACAGAATGTAAAAATTGCGACAATAATAAGATCATCATTACTCATGGAACGGATACCATAGTAGAAACTGCACAATTAATTGCGGAAGCGGAGATCAGCAAAACAATTATTTTGACAGGAGCAATGATACCGTATAAATTTGGCAGCTCCGATGGGTTATTTAATATGGGTTGTGCACTTGCCTTTGTTCAGACACTACCAAATGGTGTTTATGTCACCATGAACGGCCGGTATTTTATGTGGAACAATGTCCGCAAAAACCGCGAAGAAGGACTTTTTGAAGAAATAGGGCAGGGGTGAAAGGGTTTGCAGGGGTTGAAAGTGTTCATTGTGGAGGAAAAATCCCCAATAGAACAATCTGGCTACCAAGAATAAAAAAAGGCCGAAAATTAATTCAGCCTTTTAAATTATATTAGCAAAAATTTATTAATCAATTACACCGGTCAAATATAAGGCGGCTGCTGTGGCAACTATAATTACTAATCCCCAGATGAGGATTTTATTTAATGCTTTATATTTTGCGAGGCTAAATAATACGTGACGATGTTGAAATAAACGTTCCAATGCATTTTCAGTGCGCATGAAACTTGTTTCATTTTTTACAATATAATCGTAGGCACCTGAACGCATACACTCAATTGCAACATCAATTTTATCCTGACCGGAAATCATAATAACATCTACACCGTCATATTTTCTTTTAATATGCTCGAGTGTTTGAATTCCATTTCTTGCACTTTTATTTACGGCATCAAGGTGATAATCCAAAATAACGATAGACGGATTTTTATCCATATTGTCGTTACATTCTTCCCCGCTGCTGTATTTGTAAATATCAAATGTTGGGTACTTTGTTCTGAGATGATCTTCCATCATTTGGGCATGCATGGGTTCATCATCAACAATAAAAACAACTTCTTTTTTCATAATGTGTTATAGATTTTTGGTTTGCAATATTAAGATATTTTTTGAATAACGTCTTTTAATTCGACAAATGCCTCATTGCAACCTTCTTCCACTACTGCTATAAGCATTTCAATATGCTGTGGATTTTTCGATTCGCCGGCATATTCCTCAATGCGCAGGATATTTTCTTTAAGTGATTCTATTCCCATATATGCTAATTGCGGCTTTAGGGAATGTGCTGTTGTTTTAAGGTTGTTCCAATCCTGATGTGCATGTTGCTCTTTCATAGTCTGAATACTGGAAGGAGCGAGCTGCAAAAACATATTGATATATCGAACCATTTTACCGGTATCATTTTTTGTAAAATTCTCCAAAAAAGCTAAATTGATCCGTTTATAATTCTCCATGTTCTCTTTTTATTTTTGATTGATCATTTTCGAAATTTTTTCTAATAATTCATCTACGGAAAATGGTTTTCCAACAAATTCATTCATTCCACTTTCAAAACATTTGTCTACTTCCACTTTTATCACACTTGCGGTCATTGCAATAATTGGTATTGCATTTATTTTATTATCGTGACTGCTCCGTATTAATTTAGTAGCTTCATGTCCATCCATTTCCGGCATCTGAATATCCATTAAAACAATGTCGTAAAATTTTGTGTTCAGCATATCCACTGCTTCTTTACCGTTCTTTGCAACATCCACCGTTACATCCTCAATGGCACTTTCTAAAGTATCAACCGCTACCATCTGATTAAATTCATTATCCTCTGCAAGTAATATCCGCAAACCTTTTAAATTATTTTTAATTGTCGGTTCTTCTTTTGTTGTTATTTCAGAAACGGGATTATTTTTCTCTATCTGATATTGAATTTTAAAACTAAATACCGAACCTTTACCGGGTTCACTTTCCACGTGAATTGTTCCACCCTGCAATTCTACCAATTTTTTACAAATTGCAAGTCCTAATCCGGAACCACCGAATTTTCGTGTTGTACTGCTCGTCTCCTGTGTGAACATGTCGAAAATAAAATCAAGTTTATCTTTAGCAATTCCAATACCGGTATCCTCAATACTGAACTTCAATTCAATATTGTTGGATTGTTCCATTATTTTGGAAACACGAATGGTAACGCTTCCTTTTTCCGTAAATTTAATTGCGTTGCCAACAAGATTCAATAATACCTGACTTAATCTATATGGATCTCCAGAAATATTGAAAGGAATACTTTCTTCCATTTCATATTTGAGCAATAATTTTTTTTCATCAGCATTTACCTTGATGGTATCAATCACCGATAAAATTTCGTTGCGAAGATCGAAAGAAATGCGTTCAAAATTAATTTTTCCGGCTTCTATTTTAGAAAGATCAAGTATATCGTTTATAATTACCAATAAATTATCAGAAGCGTGTTTAATGGCATTTAAATATTTTAATTGATCGTTGCGTGGTTCTTTTTCCAATAATAACCTGGTTACGCCCAATATTGCATTCATAGGTGTTCTGATCTCATGACTCATGTTTGCAAGAAATTGTTCCTTCACTCTTTCCGAATATTCCGCGCGTTCTTTTTGTGCTTCCAGTTCTTTCGTTTTCTCGCGAACACGTTCTCTTAATAAACGCTGATCAACCGCCGTATCGCGAATTCGTTTGCGGATGATATAATAAATAAATGCTGCAATTGCGATCACAGAAATACTGTAGATCCACCATGTTTGCCATGATGGCGGCTCTATAATAAGCTGCGTGTTAATTAAGGGTATTTTTAGTTGTTGCATATTTTAAAATTTTTTGTCGGAGGTCTTCCGGCTCGAATGGTTTTGAAATAAAATCATCCATTCCACTTTCATAACATTTATCCACTTCGCTTTTAATTACGCTTGCCGTCATAGCAACTATTGGTGTTTTACTTTTGGATATATCAGAAAGTTTTCGAATTGTTTTCGCTGCTTCATATCCATCCATCACCGGCATCTGAACATCCATTAATATGATGTCGTAGTTATCGGAGTTAAGTTTATCTACTGCGATTTGTCCATTTTCCGCAACTTCCACTTTTGCATCCTTAAACATACCTTCTATACTGTCGATCGCTACCATTTGGTTAAACATATTATCCTCCACCAACAAAATTCTGAAATTATGTAATCCGTTGTCGGAAATTGTTGTTAAAACTTCCTCCTTTTCCATTTGAGATGCATCCGCAATTTCGAATGGAATCGTAACGGTAAAAACTGATCCTTTACCGGGTTCACTGGTTACATGAATTTTTCCATGATAAAGTGATGTAAGATTTTTACTGATGCTCAATCCCAAACCCGTTCCGCCAAATTTACGCGTTGTAGCTTTATCTGCCTGAGAAAAATTTTCAAAAATACTATCGAGTTTATCTTCAGGAATTCCAACGCCGGTATCTTCAATCGCGAAGGCAATAGTTGCAATATTATTTTGTGTGGAAATTAAATTACATTTTAAAATAACATGCCCTACATCCGTAAATTTTATTGCATTTCCTGTCAGATTTATTAATATCTGATTTAATCTTACAGGATCTCCGATAATAAATTCAGGAATAGCATCATCAATATTTATATCAAAACCAATATTTTTTTCCTCCGATTTAAATTTCATGATCTCCTTAAAATTAATCAACTGACTTCTGATATTAAACGGTATTTGTTCCAGTTCCATTTTGCCGGCCTGAATTTTCGAAAGGTCGAGAATATCATTTATAATATATAATAAATTATCGGAGGATTGCTTTATTGCATTGAGATATTTTAGTTGTATTTGTAATGGGTCTTTATCTAAGAGCAATCGTGTCATTCCCAAAATCGCATTCATAGGAGTTCTGATTTCATGGCTCATATTGGCTAAAAATTCTTCCTTTGCTTTTTCTGAACGTTCCGCTCTCTCTGCTGATTCTACTGCTTTTATTTTTTGTTGCTCTAACTCTGTTGTTCGCAGTGTAACTGTTTCTTCTAATTGATGTGCTCTTTTTCTCAATTGCCGATTGCGCAAATAATTAATAAGCACAAGCAGTGAAAGTCCTAAAATCCCACAAGTGATCTGAAATAATAATGTTGCCCAAAATGGTTTTTTTATTAGAAAAGAATAGAAGACAGTATTGCTCCAAACACCATCAGCATTTTGAGCTTTTACCAAAAAATTATAAGAACCGGGTTTCAAATTGGAATAGGTCATAAATGCCGTATTCCCAATATTCGTCCAGGTATCTTCAGCACCTTCCAACATTACAGAATAGGTAATTTTTTCATGTACTGAAAAAAATAATGCACTGAAATCAAAGGTCAAGGTGTTTTGATCGTAAGGAAGTTTTAAATTAACAGGTAAGTTATACCAGCCTGATGTAGTATCGGAATAAGGCCCCCAATCTGCGGTTTCATAAAATAAACGGATATTGCGCAATTCAACCAGTGGTTGTGTGCGGCCTACTATATCCTCCTTCGGATTGTATCGAAACAAACCGCTCACTGTTCCAAACCATATGTTATTAAATTCATCACAGTAAATTGCTTTTTTATTGTTTTTAATTCCTGTAAAACCATCATAAGCATCAAAATGTTTTGTTGTGATAGTAGAGTCAGCATTAAAGATCAATTGATCAACACCGTCATTTAATCCTACCCATAAATTTCCTGTTTTATCGAAGGTGATAGAAAAAACATTATTGGAACTCAGAACATCATTAGCTGTAAAAAAAGAAAAATCCTCCCCGTTAAAACTGCACATTCCCGCATCAGGACTTCCGAACCAAAGCAGTCCGTTTCTGTCCTCCGTGATACAGGAAATATTATTATTGATTAATCCATTATCGAAATAGGTATAATTTTCAAAACTATTTCCATCATATTTAATTACACCTTTATCCTCTGTACCTATCCAGATATTTCCCTTGGAATCCATTACGAGTTCTGTGATCAGATTTGTAGAAATAGAATCATATTCTGAATAATGAATTATACCTGTTTTAGTTTTTAAATATACTCCGTTATTATTTGTCCCAATCCAAATATTATTATTTCTGTCGAGGGTAATAGCGGTGATCTGGCTTTGATCCGGAATTTCTTTTAAACGGAAATGGCTCAGTTTTCCATCGTATTGAATAAAATTGTTGTTCTCATCAGCAGCGATCAGAAAGTTAATGTTGTTGGAGTATATACAATTAATTTGTGCGGTGGATTTAAATCTCGGAATATTTAATACTTCTTCATTAAAATCATTGCCGGTTGCTGAGGGTTTAATTTTTTTTAGACCTTCTGAAGTTCCAAGCATAATTGCATCATCAATGTGTTTTACATCGGTAATATAAATATTTTTAAGGGAGGTTAGATTATTGAAATTGGAAAATGCACCATCATAAAACATGTAAAGTCCGTTAAAATCGGTGCCTATCCAAATATTTCCTTCCCGGTCTTGCATTAAACTGGATGCAGAAATTTCATTATTTTCTCCATTTAAAATAAATTGTGTTTTATGGTCAATTGCATCTTCCTTATCTACAAATTCTTTTTTAATCGTATAGATACCGCTATAAGTGGCGATCCATTTATTTCCGTTTCTATCGATAAGCGACTGATAAGCTTTAGGTCCGCCTGCTCTGAAAAAATTCTGCAGTCCGCTGGAATTCCTTTCTGTATTTTCAACTATGCTATCTCCTTCCAGTTTATATAATTTCGGGAAACTATATAATAATATGGTGCCGGTGCTATCACTGAAAATTTTATCGATACTTTTTATTGCTGATTTATTGTATTGGATAAATTCAAATCCGTTAAATTTTGTGACACCATTTTTTTGTGTTCCGATCCATATATTACCGGAACGGTCTTCAAATAAACAATTGATGGTATTATCGCCAACTCCTGATTGTTTATTGTAATTGACAAAAGTTTTCCCATCAAAACGCGAAATTCCCCCATCTTTTGTGCCAATCCAGATGTATCCTCTCGAATCCTGTAACAAACAAGTAACCGAAATGCCGGCTAAACCATCACTAATACGATAATTCTTTAAATGGAATTGTTGAGAAAAAGAAATGCCGGCATAAAAAAATATCCCCAGAAAGATGCATAAGCGCGTTAGAATGGAGGTGGAAAGTTTATACATTATTAATAATAAATAGCTTTTTTCAAGTCTCTGCCGAAGTTGTACAAAAATACTCAAAAAGAGTGGAAAATCGCCTTAACATAAAGGATCTTATACGCGTGTTTTATAGGATAGTCCACCCAAGCACAACTTAGGAGTAGTTTACTTGGGACTTATTTTTGCATGATGGTTCAACTACGCCATTCGGTGGTTGGTGAGAAACACCAACAATGGCGTGAGATGTGGATAGAACCTAATTTTCATTTTCAGTAAACCTTAATCCTGCAAGAACGACCCATCTTGTTTCAGTCCTTGCGCAATAGGAAACAAAAGGGAACGCGGATGACGCGGATTGGGCGGATAAAAAAAGGATAAAAAAATGTTGAAAATGCAGATTAGCAAATAATTACAGCTTCCACTCCGTAATTTGATAATATTAAAATGCTTAATATATTTTGCCTTGGAACGAATTAGCTCCAATGTTACAAACTGCCCACTGCTACTCATTAAATGGAAGTTTATATAATAGATCCTACTGATCGGGTGCGAATAATATAACACGTTTTTTCCTTCAAATTGCGTGAGAAAAACATTGCTCATATCAATATCCTGATGCATGCGTGTAACAGAATTTTTCGGACCGAAAAACATGAATGGAAGTTTGATATAACCCTTTGTTATTGAGGAGTATCCGAAGTCCTTTAGTAGTTCAGGTTTAAATTTAAATATGGGGAACAAAAATAATCGCAAATCTGTAGCCTTAGTTTCTATTAAATTCAGGTATTCGCTAAATTTCATTTTTACAGTTGGAACTGATAAGGTCTGGCTGGGGTCAGCTTTTGAGCTGCTGTAAAGCCCAACCTCTGTAGCGCCCATTATCTGCTTGAAAAAATTGTAATTCCATTTGGTGTAAGCGGGATATTGTTTCCATCAGCCACGAAGAATTACGGGTTGTTGTGTTTTTAAATAATTTGACTCAAATTCAATTTTCGTTATCTTTTCTCCGTCAACAATAGGGATTGATCTTGTCACATCTATTTTCATAGCCGGTAAATTTAGAGGTTACAAAATTAAGAGGCTGTTTATTGTCGTTTGGTTGATGAAAGTGAAATTAATAATTATATGATATTATAAACTTAAAATTTCTATTTCTGTTCTGCGATTATTTGCCTTTCCGGTTTCAGTGGTATTAATATCAATTGGTTTTGATTCACCAAATCCTTTGTTTGTGATACGTTCGGCTCCAATACCATGTTCTATTAGGTAATTTTTTACACTCAACGACCTGTCAAGTGATAATTTTAAATTATCAGATTCAGCACCAATATTGTCCGTATGCCCATTCACCCTTATCTTCATTGTAGGATTTTTTAACATCATTTCCACTACCTTATTTAATTCGGTTTGTGATACAGATAATAATCCTGCAGAGGCAGTTTCAAAGAAAATATTTTTAAGTGTGAGAATTTCTCCGGCATTTATTGGCTGTAATTCTACATTTATAATAAAAGGTTTATTTGGAATTGCAGTTAATAAACTGAAGTTTTCCGAATGAAATAAATACCCTTCTTTTTGTACAAATAAACTGTAATCTTTTCCAATGGGAAGTACGATTAAAAATTCGCCGGTTTTAAGATCAGAAATAGAGGTGGCAATTATTGTACTGGTTTCTATATCCACTAACTGAACATTTGATTTAAGTGGGAGACGTGTAATTTTATCGGTAACTATTGCTTTTACCCAAGTAACAGGATCGGCTTGCACGTCTGCGGGTAATTCGAAGGTATAAATATCGAGTTCGCCCAGTTTTTTGCCTCTATCGCTTGAGAAATATGCAGTAGTTCCGTTTGCTGAAACAGATAAACTGATCTCGCGGTCTTTTGAATTTATAGGATAACCGAGATTTACCGGTTTCGACCAATCACCATTTTCATCGCGTTTCGAATAAAACAGATCTGAACCGCCCATCCCCGGATGGCCTTCGCTGGAAAAATACAAGGTAGTCCCATCAGGATGAATAAAGGGGCATTGTTCAGAATAAGGCGTATTAATTGTTTTTCCAAGATTTTCAGCCTCTTCCCAATATCCGTCGTCACCCATGGTTGACATCCAGAGATCGTAACTGCCATTGCTTCCAGACCGGGCACTGCTAAAAAATAAATGCTGGCCATTTGCTGACACAGAAGGTTGCGATTCCCAGTCGCTGGAATTAATAACACGCCCACAATTTTCGGGATTTGACCAGACATTACCTATTTTAATAGAATAGTAAAGGTCGCAGCTTCCATAGCCATTTTCCAAGTCATCACAGGAAGTATAAAACAAATAACGGCCATCCGCTGAAATATTTTGCGCGCCCTGATTCAAGGAGGTATTGATAGGTGCACCCATATTTTCCGCGATCGTCCATGCGCCATCTTTAAAATTGGAGATATAAAAATCTTCCTGATCAACATTCGGATTTCGTGGATCCGTAACTGGCGGTAAAACCGGTATTCTTCGCGTCATTACAAGCACAGAACCATCCACAGAAAGTGATGGAAAATATTCAGGAAACTCACTGTTTATGGCGTCTCCCATATTTACAGGATTAAAATCTACCGGATTTAAAATAGCCGCTTTTGCAAAGGTGAAATTTGTTTTAAGTCTGTTCGCTTTAATTCTGGGGTCGCCCGTTACTTCAGGGTTTGACAGAAATAATACAATATGATCCAGAGCTTCCTCATACATACCCACATTTCCTTCTGCTTCTGCAAGTTTTGTGTATACCCAAATATCGCCATCAGGATCGAGATCAACTGCATGTGTATAGGATTCCATGGCCATAGAATCGTTCTTTAAGTTGCGGTATGTATCACCAAGATATATCCATGCAGTAACAAAATTAGGTTCTTCCAGTGTGGCATTGGTGAAACTTTCCACAGCCTTATCGAGGTATTTCGCCATTGCGCGTTGTACGCCTTCATCTAAATATTTTAAGGCTTTTTTAGAAGCGTTGGCTTGCGTTACCGGCTGGGAAAAGCCCTCTATAAAAATTACCAGTAACAGGGCAGTTAAGGTGTATCTGATCATTTGCATATAAACGTAAAGATGGCTCGAAAGTTATCTTTGTGCAAAAATTGTACTGGATTTTTTCAGGTAGATTCTAATTTAAGGTGTCGATATATTTTGCCTTAGCAGCGTTTCACCCCCAGCACGACCCAGCAGTATCTTCACACGGAAAATCGTTCGGCAGCGTCTCACCCCCAGTACGCC
>Ga0163151_10002326_pt1 | contig 29649 bp, 33 predicted proteins | sample OliLakLV19MP5IB2_FD_145596 | JGI IMG/M metagenome (GOLD analysis project Ga0163151, IMG submission 145596) | Freshwater microbial mat bacterial communities from Lake Vanda, McMurdo Dry Valleys, Antarctica - Oligotrophic Lake LV.19.MP5.IB-2 | ecosystem: Environmental > Aquatic > Freshwater >...
TGGCGCCGGTGGCGAGATAGATGCGGACCGCCGGCGAGATCGTCAGCACGACGGCCGCAACGCGGTGAGCACCACGCGCACCTGGTCACTCGACGCCCCCGGCGGCACCACCACGCGCTCGCCACTGACGAGCACGATCTCGACCGCCTGCGCCTCGACGACGCTCGGCCCCGTGACGTGGACCGGCGCGAAATCGCGCGGCTCACTCACGCCCAACCTTCCGGTTTGTCGGATCCAATACTGCAGCGCCGAGCGCGACAGGCCATGCCGTCGCGCAAAGGTCTCCTGCGTGTCCGTACTGGTCTGCCACCGCCGCGCCACCGCCAACAACTGCTGGCGCCGTTTCCCCTGGGTCATCCCGCACCTCCGCCACCAGCGTGGCGCCGGACGGGGATCACATCAAGATGGGGTTGGTCGAACGCTTACTTTCAGACGATGCTGGACGTCGAATGCGACCAGCCCTTCGTGCCGCGCCCAAACCCCCGCGGCCAGGAAGACCACGACCCGGACGAACGCATCGCCGACCACCAAGTTTGCCGTCGGCCACGGCGCATCCGTCCACGCCACCGTCACGCGCGGCACGTGCCACCACGTGCGCACCACCTGGATGCCCACGTGTGAAGTGGAACGCGTGGAGCCGGCGCCAATGCCTGACGTGGAGTTGGGCATGGAGACACTGGCGGCCTGGCACGATCTTCTTGCTTGAACGACCCGTTGAGACGATGACATCGTCACCCATGGCCAGATGGGTGCTGACCTCATGACGCATCTGCTGGTTGGCGACAAGGCAATGGACAATTTCGAGGGACAGAACAGGATGGCGACCTGCGCCACTGGCGGCACTCCCATCGGAGGGTAGAGCGCTGTAGGACCGGCTGCACCGCTCCGGTGTGCGGCGTGGTACTCTGACTTTCAGAACTGGAGAACGATCAAGGGAGACACCACTACGGCTACCAGCGCCCCGACTCAACAGTCTTTTTCTTCTCTGATGACTCGCCTTACGAAGGCTGGCTTCAAGAGGGACTTCGTCCGTCGAGCGATTCTGCCCGAGTGGTGGAGCGACGCCGCCGCTGGGGACCCAGGTCTTCTGGGGGAAGTCGAGTTCAGGGTCGCCCGCTTCCTTGGCGCATCGATTTCCAGTATCCAGGCGGTCACGGAGCCGCTACCCGTGCCAGCCTATTCGTTAGCCCAGCTTAGGCGGGTTGGGGACGTAGGGCGCGACCGGTTGGTGCCGTCCATCCACGCGGCCGTCCGGGTGGCTTCTGCCGTCGTGCGGAGTCTGCGCACATCATCCGACGGGGGTGTCCCCGGCGATCTACCGAAGACCGGACTGGAGTGGCGCGCCCAGTTGAGTCGCCACGGAAAGTCGCCGACTCTCGCTGAGATAGCTGGCGACCTGTGGGCGCGCGGAATTCCGGTAGTGCCCTTGGACGCGCTCCCCGGCCCAACATTCCAGGGCCTCGCCTGTATTGTGAATGGCCATCCGGTGGTTCTCGTCGGGCACAAGCACGACGAGCCCGGTCGCATGGCGTTTCTTCTCGCACATGAGGCGGGCCACGTTGCGGCCGGAGACTGCTCGGAAGGCATTCCAGTGGTCGACGGGGACGAAGACATCGCCGACAACACAGAAATGGAGCTCTTGGCCGAGCGTTATGCAACGGAAGTCATGGTCGGGGGGGCGGCCGCGCCGCGCCTCGACGCAGATTCCTCCATCGGATTCAAGGAGCTCGCCAGGACGGCAATTGACGTCGAGCGCGATACCGGGGCTGACGCCAGTATCGTTGTGTTCAGGTGGGCGCGCGAAACACTCAACTACTCGACAGCGACCATGGCCGTGAAGGCCATGTATCGGGCCACCGGTGCGCGCCGAGAATTGTGGAGATTGTTTGAGCGTCACGTTGATCTCAGTGCTGCTGCCGAATCGGACCTCGACCTTCTTCGCTGTGTCTACGGTGTAGCGCCGCTCGATGAAGCTGCTGATTGATACGGATGTGTTCTGCAAGTTGGGCATGGCAAACCTCCTTGCGGAATCAGTCGATCTCTTCGGCGCCAACCTGAGTGAGTGTGGTCGCCTCCCAGCCCTTCCTCATATGCTCCGGAGGGGCTCGCTTCGTCGCCACTATGGCAACGATGAGTGTGATCGTTTGCTGACCCTGGCAGATACAGTGCCGACAGTTGAAACCGCCAGCCCGAAGTGGCTGGACAAATTGGTGTCCATTGAGTCTATCGACGCCGGTGAGGCACACCTGATTTCAGTGGCGGCCGAGCATGGCCTCGTGTTGATGTCGAGCGACAAGCGCGCACTCCGTGCGCTGTCCACAGTCGCGGACGTGAGGACGCCGCTGGCAGGTAGGGTGTGCGTTCTTGAAGCCGTCCTGCTGGCGTTGATCGAGCGATACGGTCTGGAAGAGATTCGCAAGAAGGTCGTCGGCCTCTCGGCCAAGGACCGGATGGTCGGGATGTGCTTCTCTTCGGCAGGTTCCGATCCTCGCGAAGGGCTGTTTTCCTACCTCAAGAGCCTCGCAGATGACGTCTCACCCTTGATCCTCTGGACACCAGAAAGTGGAGGCGGTCGATGACGTTCGGTCCGAACCACTACGTGCCCGTCCTGAAAATCAAGCTCGGAGAAAAAGCGGCGCTGACACTATTGGGCGCGAGTCAGAGGGCCCGAATCACGCCGCTGTTAGAGGTGGTTGAGCGCGCGGATCGGACGCTCGATCGGCATGTTCATACGACCTTTGCCAAACTCGCGGACAGCGCCAGGCTCTATTCCCGCTTCTTCCTTGACGTGCACGAACTCGCGTCCGATGGACCCGCCGCTGCCCACATGGTCTTCGCAACCGCGCAGACTCAGGGGTTGTTCTTTACACCGATTGTGAGGCTCTCTCATCCTGCGATCGCTGCCGCAGCAGTTGGTTATCGGGGGCACGGCATCGCGCTGCGGTTGCGCAGGGAGGAATTCGAGGCCGGAGACTTGGGCCTTCGGGTCACGGCCTTCCTGGCCGAGCACGGTATCAGTCCCGGCGAGGTTGATCTCATTGTCGATCTGGGCGGCGTCGAAGACTTGATTCAAGTCGGCATTGCCGGTCTGGCAACTGCTTTCCTTGACGAGATTCCGCACCACCTGGCTTGGCGCACCTTGACCGTCTCGTCTTGTTCATTCCCCAGAGGAATGGGTCGGGTGGAACGTCTCTCCCACGATGTCGTTGAACGAGCCGACTGGCTTACGTGGCGTGACCGCCTCTACGCGGGCCGAAGGCAACTGGCACGTCTACCTACGTTCAGCGACTGTGGTATTCAACATCCGGCCGGCGTCGAGGGCTTTGACCCCAGGATCATGGCTGTCTCTGCCGTCGTCCGTTACGCGCTAGCGGAGTCGTGGTTGTTGATAAAAGGGCAGAGCACGCGGGTGGTTCCGCCGAGTGCTCAGTTCCCCAACCTGGCAACTCGGCTGGTCTATGGCCATCTTCAGAGCCACTTCGCCGGCGCTGGGCACTGCGTCGGTTGTCGTGGCATCAAGAACGCAGCTGACGGGGCGACTGGATACGGGTCAGCGGGGGTTTGGCGTCGATTGGGAACCATCCATCATATGGCTACGGTTCTCGATGGGTTGGATTCCCTCGACTGGTCTTAAGATGAGCCCGGACGGCGTCCGAGATCTCTCGGACCGACAACTCGGCGCACAATCGGTCCCACAGGAAACGGCGCGCCTTGCTGCGAACGCCCCGATCCAACCCGCGTCGTTCCAATAGGGCGAGTGCTTGCTCCGACCATAAGAGTTCGACGATCGCCCGCGGGTCCTTCTGCCGATTCAACCGAGCTTTGCGGACCGTCCGGAACTTGAGTCCATCTGGTGTCTGCCGAGCATGGAGGATTCCCCACCACGCGGGCAGGAGTTCAGCCGCGGACAAGAATCGATCGCCCACCACCAAGGTGGCGCGATCAAAGACACGACCGTATGTCAGGGCCTGAGAAGTGAGGCGCCGCACACTGTCACGGTCGGACTTGATTTCGTATCCGTGAATTGAGCCATTCACAACCGCCAAGTCGGCCCTCACGGTACCCCTGCAAAGGCCCAGTTCTTCGACCAGCACCATGTCGCTCTCGTGGTGGTGCTCCCGGAGAAGCCGTGTCCTTAACGCCGACCGAATGGCAACATCGGAGAGCGCCTGGGACGGAGGCCTGTTCACGCCGCAAGGGTACTGCGACCGCCTCCGCTCTGTCGACCCGCTTGACTCGCACCGGGCGGGCATGTGCTTTGCCCCTGGCGCGTCGTCTCTCACTCGGTCGGAACAAATTCCGGAGGTATCAGAGACCATAGTCGGGATCTGGCATCCGCTCAGTCTCACTAACCGGCACGGACGCGAAGAGTCTCCCAGGGCGTCTTGACCGGTCCAGACCCACTGAAACCGGATCGTCAACGCGCTCGAGACTGCCGGCTGCCGGCTGCCGCTCAATCTTCGCCAGCGTCCGCTGCTGGAGACGGGGTTTCTGAGCCATGGTCCGCCCACTATACATCTGCCCAAGCGTAGGCAACGCCTTCGGCCGCGCCAGCAACTGGTCAGCGTATATCCTGTCGCGGGATGTCCGTTCGAGATTCACTTACGCGTGGCCTCAACCTCGACCTCGTCGGTCCGACCGACGACGGCCCACATGCCGATGAGGTTCTGCCCCTCCCGCCATCCCGCTGGTATCTGACCGGCTTCCTCGCCCCGTGGAACGCGCCATCGAGCCAGAAGCGCGACGAGGACGACACCCAAGGCGAACTCGAATACGGTGAGGCCGGTGGGCCGGGCGACGACGATGAGGCGACGCCGGAACCGCGCGCCGCTCGCCGCAGCCACTTCCCATCGTCCATGGGCCTGAGCGTGCTGGTGCCGGCCGGCGCCACCGAACTGCGCGTGCGCGTCCAGTGGGGCGACTACACCCCGGTCCTCAAAGACAACACCGCCACCGGCGAATGGCAGCGGACCCAGCGGCAGGAGACGGTCGTCGTTCCACTTGTCCAAATGCCGGGCAACGGACCCGTGCCGCCGCGGACAGTGCCGGGCAGCGACGGCCTCGAAATCGTCACCTCGATCCGCGTCGTCCGCGAACGCGAAGACCTGCGCGGCATCCCAGCGGGCACCCGCGCCGTGTCGGTGTTCCTCGTGAACAAACGCGAGGCGCTCGAAGGGCACGACGACGAGAAGGACAGGTGGTTCGTATTTCAGACGACGCTCGACGTCGAATGCGACCAGCCCTTCGTGCCGCGCCCAAACCCCCGCGGCCAGGAAGACCACGACCCGGACGAACGCATCGCCGACCTCCAATACCGCGACGCCCTCGAGTTCGCCGTCGGCCACGGCGCGTCCGTCCACGCCACCGTCACGCGCGGCATGTGCCACCACGTGCGCACAACCTGGATGCCCACGTGTGAAGTGGAACGCGTGGAGCCGGCGCCAATGCCTGACGTGGAGTTGGGCATGGAGACACTGGCCGCCATGCCGGACGCATCAGCGATGCGCGCGGCCGTCGCAGCATTGCCGGCGCAATACAAGACCTGGATCGAAGGACAGGGACGAGACCTGCCGGCCGAAGCGGCGCGAGCCGAAGTCGCGCGCGATCTCCTCGAGGCCGCCCGACGCGCGGCAGGTCGCATCGAAGACGGCCTGGCGCTGCTCGACGATCCACAAGCATTCGAGGCGTTCACCCTGGCGAACCGCGCGATGGCGATGGCCGCACGCCAACGCCGCGCACAGGAGACGGGCGCGAAGCCCGAGGCGATTGACCCTCCACAGTGGCGCCCGTTCCAGCTCGCGTTCATCCTGATGAACCTGCGCGGCTTCGTCACGCCCACACACCCCGACCGCCAGCTTGTGGACCTGCTGTTCTTCCCCACAGGCGGCGGAAAGACGGAAGCCTATTTGGGCCTGGCCGCATTCGTGATCCTGCTGAGACGCCTGCGTCATCCGGGCCTCGAATCAGCCGGCGTCACGGTGCTGATGCGCTACACCCTGCGCCTGTTGACCCTCGACCAGCTCGGCCGCGCAGCCACCCTGATGTGCGCACTTGAAATTCTGCGCTCCGAAAAAGGCGACGCTGTGCTGGGCGCCTGGCCGTTCGAGATCGGCCTGTGGGTGGGCAAGGCGGCCACCCCGAACCGCATGGGCCAGAAGGGCGAAAGGGATAGGACGACTGCGCGTGCGAAGACGATCGCATTCCAGAACAACAGCAAACAACCCGCGCCGATTCCACTGGAGAACTGCCCGTGGTGCGGCGAGAAGTTCAAATCGTTTTCGTTCCAGCTCAAGCCCAACGCCGACAAGCCCACCGACCTGCGCGTGGCGTGCGTGAGCGCGACGTGCCGCTTTCGCGGCGCGAACCCGCTGCCGATCGTCGCGGTGGACGAGCCCCTGTTCCGGCGCCTGCCGTGTTTCGTGATCGCCACGGTGGACAAGTTCGCGAGCCTGCCCTGGGTGGGCGCGAGCGGCGTCCTGCTGGGCGGCGCCGACCGATTCGACCAGACGGGCTTCTACGGCGCAGCGAACCCGGGTGTGGGCCAGCGGCTGCAGACGCCGCTCGCACCGCCAGATCTCGTCATCCAGGACGAGCTGCATTTGATCTCTGGCCCGCTGGGGACGATGGCCGGTTTGTATGAGGCGGCAATCGATTCGCTGGCCACCCGCGAGGTGGACGGGCACCGCATCCGGCCGAAGATCCTTGCGTCCACTGCGACGGTGCGCCGAGCATCCGATCAAATCCGCGCGCTGTTCGGTCGCGACGGCGTCGAAGTGTTCCCACCACCGGGACCGGATCGCCGGGATTCGTTCTTCGCGCAAACACGGCGGCTCGACCAGCAGCCGGGGCGCCTGTACTTGGGTGTGTCCGCGCAGGGCCACAGCCTGAAGAAACTGTTGCTGCGCACGTATCTCGCCCTGCTGGGTGCCGCGCAGAAGGCCTGGCTGGACGAGGGGGGCGCTAGAAGCACGAACAACCCGGCCGACCCCTACATGACGCTGGTCGGCTACTTCAACAGCCTTCGCGAACTCGGTGGCTCCCGGCGCATTGTCGAAGACGAAGTCGCCTCGCGCGTGGCGGACTACTCGCGCCAGAAACGCCAGAACGAAGAGCACGGCAGCTTCGCTGACCGCGATATCGCGCGTGAAGTGTCGGAACTGACGTCGCGCGAGAGCACAAACAAGGTGGCCGACACGAAGCGACGGTTGGCGCTGGCGTTCATCGACAAGGAACATGTGGACGTGGCCCTGGCGACGAACATGATCTCGGTCGGCCTCGACATCACACGCCTTGGCCTGATGGTGGTGCTCGGTCAGCCGAAGGCGGCCGCGGAATACATCCAGGCCACCAGCCGCGTCGGGCGTGACCGCGACAAACCCGGCCTGGTGGTGACGCTGCTCAACGTGCACCGCCCGCGCGACCGGTCACACTTCGAGCGCTTCGAGGCATTCCACTCAGCGTTCTACCGCTCGGTGGAAGCCACAAGCGTCACGCCGTTCACCCCGCGCGCACTGGACCGCGCCCTGCCCGCCATCGTCGTGGCGCTCGGCCGGCACGCGTTTGGCGCAATGACGCCACCGCGTGGTGCGTTGGGTGCCGCCGACCAACGCGCCGCGCTCGGCCGCATTGCCGACGTGCTGGTCGAACGTGCCCGCGCGCATCGGTCCATGGAACCGGCCGAAGAACAGCGCCTCGAGGCCATCGTCCGCGCCCGCGTCGGAGACCTGCTCGACTCCTGGGCCAAGGTGGCCCAGCGCCAGAAGGCCACCGCGTCTCGCCTTGTCTATCAGCCGCATGAAGTGGGTGCCGAGGGGCCACATCTCCTGTTCGACCCGCTCGACCCCGAACTCGCCAAGCTCGACCGCGACGCCCGCAAGTTCCGCATCCCGCGCTCGCTCCGTGATGTGGAGCCGCCGGTGAATCTGTGGGTGAAGACGCTGGAAGGTGTGGAGATTGAAACGGCGGTGGAGGAATGAGCCCGAATGGCGGCGCGGCCCCGAGGCCACGCACCCGCACACGCGACCAGGTCCGTCCGTCGGGCCAGATCCGCCAGAGCCAGATCGTCACTACGTTCGGCCCAGGCGCCATGGTGGACCTTCCCGACCACGCCGTGATCGTTGGCGGGCTCGACCACTGGTCTGGCTGGTGCAACCATCGCATCACCGAGGGCCGGCTGGCCGCGAAGGTCAAGGCGCTGCTCGGATTGCCGTCGGTGGACTTCTACGCGCCGCCGCCGGATACCGACGATCCTGGGGCGCCGATCACCGGCATCACCGCGTGGCAGTTCCCCGAATGGTTCATCGCGCAGAACGATGGACGGGCGGTGGACGGCGTGAGATCACGGCCGCTTATCCATCGCGCCGACCTCACCAGAGGCGCCTACGAGTTCGACCGTAAAAAATACAAGGTCGTGCCCGTGCGTTTTGTGCAGGCGTGTACGCGCGGCCATGTCAGCGACATCAACTGGCGGCTGTTTGTTCACGGTGAGGGTGATGAGTGCGCGCGGTCGCCCCTGTGGATGGATGAGCGCGGCACCAGCGGCGACCTGACCGCCATCACCATCCGGTGCGGTTGCGGCAAGTTCAAGGCGCTGTCAGCGGCAACCAAGCAGAACGACAATCCTCTCGGGTGGTGCAAGGGTGACCGGCCGTGGCTCGGTCAATACGGTCGTGAGCATTGCGGGAAGGGCGGAGACGGGTCCCTGCCGAGCCGGTTGCTGATCCGGTCGGCCTCGAATGCCTACTTCGCGCAGACGCTGTCGGTCATCTCTATTCCCGAAGCCGACACCGGCCTTCGGGCCGTCGTCGATCAGTTGTGGGATTTTCTGGAAGCGTGCGAATCGGTGGAGGACGTGGCCCGTGAACGTCGAAAGCCTCGTGTTGCCGCCGGCTTGGAAGGGTTCGCGGACGCCGATGTGTGGACAGCCATCCGGCATCGCCGAGGGGAGGTGGGCGGGGGCGAGGACGTACCACGCGGCATTCGCGAGGTGGAACTCGAGACCCTGCTGTCGTCCGAGGCCGAAGTCGGCGAGGACAAGCCGGGCGGTGACTTCTATGCCCGCGCGGTTGCCATTCCAGGTCGCAGGTCGGCGATCACCAGCAAGCTTGAGCGAGTGGTGAAGGTGCATCGGCTGCGCGAGGTGATCGCACAGGTCGGGTTCACTCGCTTCGAGGCGTCCGTGTCCGACATCAACGGGGAACTGGACGTCGATGTCGAACGCGCCGCCCTTGCGCGCGAGATGACCTGGGTGCCGGCCATCGAGAATCGCGGCGAGGGCATCTTTCTGGCGCTCAAGCCCGCGGCGGTGAACGCATGGCTCGAGCGACCCGCCGTCAAGGCGCGCGGCGAGCAGCTCATGCGCGGGTTCCGACTGTGGGCCAAGGATCATGGCGGCGTAGAGAACAACAAACCGCCAGGCGTTCCGTTCATCATGCTCCACTCGCTCTCGCACCTACTCATTACCGCCGTGGCGCTCGACTGCGGGTACGCGTCCAGCTCCATCCGCGAGCGCATCTATATTGGGAAGGACGCCTTCGGCGTCCTCCTCTACACCGCCAGTCCCGACGCCGAAGGCACACTCGGCGGCCTGGTCGAAGCCGCGGGACGCATCGACCGTTACCTGCAGCAGGCCATCGACCTCGGTCGGCTGTGCGCCAACGATCCCGTCTGCGCCCATCACACTGCCGACAACGAGGAAGACGATCGCCTGCTGCTCGGCGCCGCCTGCCACGGCTGCCTGCTGCTGCCGGAGAGCTCGTGCGAAAAGCGCAACGACTTCCTCGACCGCGCCCTGGTCGTGCCCACGGTGGATTCCTCCGACGCGGCGTTTTTTTGGGAGGGGGAGTGAGCGCGTACGTAGGGCGCGCTGAACCTCAAGCGCGCCAGTCTCGCGGCCTTGAGACCCAGGCCGCGCTACGTTCGGTCTCGGCCGCGCTACGTTCGGTCTCGGCCGCGCTACGTTCGGTCTCGGCCGCGCTACGTTCGGTCTCGGCCGCGCTACGTTCGGTCTCGGCCGCACTCCAAACGTGCGGAGTGGTCGCGTGAAGACGTTCGAGAACGAATCCGCCGGCACCCTGCGCCGTCTGGCCGACGTCTTCGCGTCGGGCCGGCTGAGCACGCCCTTGTCGGCGTTCGCACTGAAACGCGCGGCGCCGTGTACCAATGAGCTCGTAGCTCAATTGCTCCGTCTCTCGGACGAGGGCATGTCGCCACAGCACCTGGGCCTGCTCCTCGGCGTGGCTGCGGATGCCGCCGAGGCCCGGGCGGGGCAGTCCGGTGCCGAACTCGTGTGGACCGGACCCGAGGTGCCGGGCACGTCAAGCCGCGACACCGCGATTGTGGTTCCCGAACTCTGGCGCGGCGCCCAACGCGATGTGCTCGTGAGCACGTTCGTGGTCCACGACGTGGCGACAGTCTTTCTCCCACTCGCGCAACGCATGGACGAGCTACCGGACTTGCGCGTCCGAATCTTCCTGCACATCGGTCGCAAGGTCGGCGACACCTCACTCGACTCAGAATTCGTCCGTGAGTTCGCCGACAAATTCAAACGCGCCTGGCCCAGCGCCCCTCGACAGGGCTCGGGGCGACCTGAGGTCTATTACGACCCACGCGGCCTCTCGACCGACCCCGCCACACGCGCCACCTGGCACGCCAAGTGCGTGGTGGTCGACGATGAGTTGGCGTTTGTGACGTCTGCGAACTTCACCGAGTGGGCGCAGGAGCGAAACGTCGAAGCCGGCGTCCTTGTCCGCAGCCGACACTTCAACGCTCAGTTGCGGCAGCAGTTCGAGTCGCTGTTGCGGGCCGGGTTGGTGGTGCGGGTGCCGGGGGTGTAGTCAGTATCGAGCAAGGCTTCCCTCGGTGTCAGTCCCGGCGTCTCCTCGCTTTGATGTACCACACCGCTTGCCCACGCCGGCCTGACGATGGCATCGTCGTCCGATGAGGAGGGCGCTGTGATATACATTGATTCTCGTATATCAACCAAGGAGCCGGGTGAAATGCAGGTGGCAAAGTGGGGCAACAGCCTGGCCGTGCGGCTTCCTGCTGCGGTGGTCGAGGCATTGGCACTCAAGGAAGGCGATCAGATCGAGATCAGGGTCGCCGCGGATCGGGAATTTGAGGTGAGCCGTGACGGGAGTCGCCAGAAGGCCCTCGATCGTCTGCGACAGCTGCGCCGCACGTTGCCTGCGGGTTTCACGTTTGACCGTGACGAGGTCCATCGCCGGCCATGACCTCCAAGGTGTTCTTCGACACGAACATCCTCGTCTACACCATCGGCCAGCATGACGACCGGACACCCGCCGCAGAGGTGCTGCTCGCGAGTGGCGGCGTGATCAGTGTGCAGGTGCTGAATGAACTTGCCGCGGTTGCCCGCCGCAAACTGGGCATGTCATGGCCGGACGTCACCGAGGCGCTTGGCGCGATCACGGTCCTGTGCCCCGCACCGCTTCCCATCACCACGCACACACACGACGCGGCCGTGCGCCTGGCCACGCAGCACGGTTTCCACATCTACGACGCACTCATCGTCTCCTCCGCATTGGAGGCAGGGTGCGAGACGCTGTACACGGAGGACCTGCAGTCAGGTCAGGTCATCGACGGCCGACTCACGTTCCAGAATCCTTTTTGAGCCCAGCCGCCGCGCCAAGTCCCGCGGCTCGTCCGGTCGCCCACGCCCAGGCGAAGTTGTAGCCGCCGATGGGCCCGAAGGCGTCGAGCATCTCGCCGCACATGAACAGGCCCGGATGCCGGACGCTTTCAAGTGTGCGCGGATGCACGTCAGTCAGGGCCACGCCGCCGCCGGTCACCTCGGCTTTTTTGTAGCCTTCATCGCCATTCCACGGGAGTTCGTACGATGTCAGAGCCTCCACGAGGGCTGTGCGTTCGTGCCGGCGTAACTCCGGGCCGCGCCTGTCCGGCGGCAGGCCCGCCTCAAGGCACAACACTTCTGCAAGGCGCTCGGGCATGTGGCGGGCCAGAAGATTCACAACCAGGCCCTGCGTGGCCGCCAACTCCCGTGACCACGTGTCGGCATCGCGGTCCGTCCACTGCACGCGCAGGACGGCGGGAGAAACGACCTCAGAGGTCGGTTCCGTGTGATCGAGCGGAACCGACCTCTGAGGTCGTTTCTCCCGACTCCGCACGGCCACGTGCGATACGTCGAGCACCGATGGCCCGCTGTAGCCGCGGTGCGTAAACAGGAAACCACCGTGCGACTCAATCGTGCGGCCCTGCCACTTCGCACGAATGCGCACGTCGAGCGAGATGCCCGAGAGCGACGCCAGCAGGGGTGTGCTTCCCGTCAGCGGCGTGAGTGCGGCGTACGTGGGACTGATCTGGTGTCCCAGCTTGCGCGCGATGTTCAGACCTGTACCGTCGCTGCCGGTCAGCGGCACCGACAGGCCACCGGTGGCCAGAATCACGCTTGAGGCATCGAAGTCGCCCCGCGAGGTCGCGACCCGCCAACGGTGCGATCCGGCGGTGGCCTCAACGGCCGTGACCGAGGTCTGTGTCTGCACCTCAACACCTCTGATGCGAGCCAGGGCCATCAGGCCATCGCGCACATCCCGCGCGCGGTTCGAGGCCGGAAACAGCTTCCCGGTCTCCCCCTCCAGCGCGAGCGGAATGCCCACCTCGTGTTCGAAGAACGTGCGCTGTTCAGTGAGCGGCCACGATCGCAACATCCCGCGGAGCAGCGGGGAAGGCGAGTCGGTCACGAACCGTTCGGGATGCAGAGACGACGGCAGGATGTTGCACCTGCCGCCACCGCTAATCAGGATCTTGCGGCCGCCGTCGGTGGTTCGCTCAAGCAGCAGTACGTCGCCACTGGTCGATCGCGCAAAGATCGCGGCAACCAGCCCCGCCGCGCCGGCCCCGACAACAACAATCACCCGCGGGATCTCAGCGCGCCCTACTTGAGTACGTCATCAACGGCCACGACGCGCACGGGCCCGAGGTTGGCCGCGCGAATGGGTGCTTCGATCTTCGACAGGTCGCCGACGACGATGACGGCGAACTTGTCGGGTTGGATGTACTGGTTGGCCGCGCGTTGGGCGTCAGCCACCGTGATGCCCTGAATCCTGCCGACATACTCGGTGAACAGCGACTCACTCAGGCCGTAGATCACCAGTTCGCCAAGCTGCGCCGCCACCGATCCCGTGGTTTCGAACCCCGCGGGAAAGCCCAGCGCCAGGTAGTTCTTCGCGCGGTCGAGTTCGGCGGCCGGAATCGGCTGGCGGATGGCCGTCAGTTCGTTGAAGAACTCGCGCAGTGACTCCACCGTCTTGTCGGTCTGCACGCCAGATGACGCGAAAAAGGGACCGGCTGAAGAGCGCATGTCGAACGTGGAGCCAGCCCCATACGAGTAGCCGTTGCGCTCGCGCAGGTTCTGATTCAGACGGGACGTGAACGATCCGCCCAGCACCGTGTTCATGACCTCGAGCACGTAGTAGTCGGGCGTGCTTCGGGGCACGCCGATCCACCCGATGCGAATCTGCGACTGCGCTGCGCCAGGCCGATCGATGAGGTAGATCTGTTTGGCCGCGTGCTGCGGCGCGGCGGGCAGGGCCGGCGCGGCGGGCTTTGCGCCATTCTTCCAGCCGCCAAACGTCTTCTCCAGCTTCGGCAGAATCGTCTCGGGTGTCACATCGCCCACCACGAGGAGATGGGAACTCTGCGGCTGGTAGTACTGCGCGTGGAACGCCCGAATCTCCTGCGCGGTCATCTCGCCGTTCGACACGGTGTTGCCCATGGCCATCGCGCCATATCGGTGGCGCGGGCCGTACACCAGTCGGCCGAACGCGGCGTTCGCCAGCACGCCGGCGTTGTCGCGCTGCTGGAGCAGCGACGTCAGCCGCTCCTGGCGCAGGCGTTCAACCTCACTCTCAGAAAACGTCGGATGCAGCGCCACATCCGCCAGCAACGGCAGCGCATCGTCCAACTTCGACACCGGGCTGAACAGACCAACGGTTGACGCGTCCCACGAGCTGCCGGTGGAGATGCTGATGCCGAGGAACTCGATGGCGTCGGCCAGCGCGAGTGCATCGCGCGTGCCCGCGCCCTCATCGAGCATCGCGGCCGTGAAACTGGCCAGCCCGTACTTGCCGGTCGGGTCGGTGGCCGCCCCGGCGCGCACGATCAGGTTGACCTGCACCACGGGCACCTTGGGCATGGCGACGATCCACACCGGCAGGCCGTTGGCCAGCGTCATTTTTCGAATTGGCGGCAGTTTCAGCGCAGGTACCGGACCAGGTGCCGGCGCCTTGGACCGATCCGGCATCTGCTGGGCGGAGATTGCCATTGACGCCGAGGTCAACACCACAACTCCGAGGACCAGGCAAAGTGCCGTTTTCACAAATGTCTTCATGGCCTCTTTGCCCCATTGCCCAATTAGCTCATTCTTCATGGCTTCTACTTTCCCTTCGGATGCACGGAAAGCTCCAGCCGTCTGTCCGCGGGAAGCCATCGCCTGGCCGCCGCCTGGATGTCGTTCGGCTGAAGGGCGAGATACCGCGCCAGGTCTTCGGCGAAGTAGTCCGGGTTGCCCGTCGCGAAGAAATACGCGTTCATCAGGTCGGCCTTGTCGCCGCTCTGCTGCATGGAGTTCAGGAAGTTCGACTCGATGCCGTTCAACGCACGCTGTACTTCACGTGCGGCCGGCGGCGCGGCTTTCAGTTTCTCGATTTCCTCATCGATGATCGTTTTGATGCGCGCCAGCACCTGATCGGGCGGGTCGTCGGATGGCCGGGCCGTTGCGACGATCTGGAATCGCGAACCCAGCGCGGCGCTTGCCTGGAACGCCTGAATGCTCTGCACGAGCTGCAGGTCGTAGACCAGTCGCTTATAGAGGCGTGAGTTCTTGCCGCCGGTCAACACACTGGCCAGCACGTCCAGTTCGGCGTCGCCCGGTTTGAACTGCGCCGGCGAATGCCAGGCCAGCGTCAGCCTTGGCAACTGAACGTTGTCGGTCATGGTCTCCTGGATGACCGATGTCAGCTCGACAGGTGGGGCCTCGATGGGCGCCAGCCGCGGCCCGGCTTTCACATCGCCAAACCAGTGTTCAACCTTCTTTCGCGCCTCGGCCGGGTTGATGTCGCCGGCAATCACGATGCTCGCGTTGCCCGGCGCGTAGTACTTGGTGAAGAACTCCTTCACGTCTTCGTGTGTGGCGGCCGTCAGGTCTTCCATGTAGCCGATGACGGGCCAGTAGTACGGGTGCGTCTTCGGATACATCAGCTCGGTGAGGCGCACATTGGACATGCCGTAGGGCGCGTTCTCGTAGCTCTGGCGCCGTTCGTTCTTGACGACGTCGCGCTGGCCATTGACGAGTTGCGGTGTGACGACGTCGAGCAGGAACCCCATGCGGTCGGATTCCAGAAACAGCGCCAGGTCCAGCGCATTGGCCGGAAGGGATTCGTAATAGTTGGTCCGATCCGTAGTCGTCGAACCGTTGTTGCTGCCGCCGGCCGCTTCGAGGAAGTTATCGAAGTCGCCTTCCTTCACGTTTTTCGATCCCTCAAACAGGATGTGCTCGAAGAGGTGGGCAAAGCCGGTGCGCCCGAACTTCTCGCGCGCGGACCCGGCGTGATACCAGACGTTGACCGTCACCATCGGCACGCTGTGGTCTTCGTGCAGGATGACCGTCAGGCCGTTGGGCAGGGTGAACATCTCGTACGGCGCCGAAACCTTCGGCGCCTGCTGAGCGGCCAGGGGCGCGAGCGTCAGAAGCGTGGCCACGGCCATGGCTGAACCAATGCGAACACGTTGCGGCGTCATGCGTTCCAGTGTACCCGAGGCCGTCAACATTGGCCTGGCCTGCTACAACACGAGTTCGTATCCGATGGCCCGTGCGTTGGCCACGATACGTTCGTCCAGCGTCAGCATCGTCAGCCACTGGGGATCGTCGGTGAGCGCTGCGGCAGTCGCCAGGTGAATGGCGTCAAGCGTGCGGACAGGTTCGGCCGGAAACGGCTTGCCGACACGAACCAGGATGTCGTCGGTGACGGGCATGACGGCACATCGGCGCCGAAAACGAGTCAGCGCGCTGAGTGCCGAGCGCTCCTGATCGGCCGTCAGTCGCCGCGTTCGACGCGCGCGGATCACCCCGCGCCGGGCTTCCGCGAACGTCAGTGCGGACGTCACCAGCGTGCCGGGGACTCGCAGCGCCCGGCGGGCCGCCCCATGCCCTTCAAGCAGGGCGGCCAGGAGCGCACTGGTCTCGACATAGCGCAGGGCCAGGACGGCAGGCGCGCTACGCCTCGCCACGGTCCTCGTCAATGAGCGCCCGAGTCAACCCCGGATTCAGACGGAGGACTGGCCATCCTGCAGTCGGGTCCCCTTTCTCGCTTGCCGGCTCCACGACACCGGAGGCCACCAGCCGTTCAAACCGGCTGCTCGGCGCCTTACCGGACTGTGACAATGGCGGCACCAGTTCCGCGACGACACGACCATGGGCGGTGACGGCCACACGCTCGCCCGCCTCGGCTTTCCGGACGTAGCGGCTCAGGTTGTTTTTCAGTTCCCGGATTCCAACCGTCATGCCTAAATTATAGCCACAAGTGGCCACATCGGTTCGGCGCACACCGCTTGACAACCGAGTGCCAACGGCGACCGTCCCCTTTCGGGAGGTCCTTATGCGACATTCAACGCGCACAAGAACGGTCTGCCGCTCCTGCACATGCTCAATTACATCAGCGGATACACCGGCGCGTACGGCGCCCAGCCCGCCCAGGTGGGCGCGGCCTGAAGGACGCAAACGGCCGTGGATACACGCGGAACGTGTTTAATAGTCCGACTGAAGCCGATGGGCAGCCGCCCTCGGTGGCTGAGGTCGAATTACTCCAGCGAAGCCTGAGGCGGAGGGACGCCGGCGACATACAGCGGTTTGGCGGTCTTCAACACCTGATCGCGAATGCGGGAACTCAGGAACTTCGGCGTCACCATGTCGACGCGCCGTCCGTGGAGCAGGGCAGAGAACTCCCGCTCAATCGCCATGAACCGCAGTCCAGGCATGTGTCCGGGCTGAAACTCGACGAGCACGTCGACGTCGCTGTCCGGACGGAAATCATCACGCAGCACCGACCCGAACACCGCGAGACGCGCGATGTGATGGCGCAGGCAAAACGCCGACACGGCCTCTCGATCGATCACGATATGGGGATTCATTGCCACCTACTGAGCTTCATGATGCCGCCATTGCAGGGCGTCCGCCTGGCAGGGACAAGCGGAGCTTCGCGCCAGGGCAACCGGCCGTGACCCGACTAGGACTGCTGGCGCGGTCCAGGGCCCAAGGTCCGTGATTAACTGGACGCGTGTTCTCAGCTCGACTGCCTGCACGCCTTGAACCAAACGCATTCAGTGTGGCCCTCGCCGGCCTTCGGGCGCAGGGCGTAAGGCTGGCTGACCTGACTGTCACCAACCCGACGAGGGTGGGGCTGGGGTATTCAACGGATCTGCTGTCAGGCCTGGCGGATCGCCGCGCGCTCTCCTATGACCCCGAGCCATTTGGCCTGATGTCCGCTCGCGAAGCCGTGGCCGCGTCGACCTCGCGGCCCGACGCGCACGTGATCCCCGACCGCGTGGTACTCACCGCGAGCACGAGCGAGGCTTACGGACTGCTGTTCAAGTTGTTGTGCGATCCCGGTGATGCGGTTCTGGTGCCGCAGCCGAGTTACCCGTTGTTCGACTTGCTGACAGGGCTCGACTCGGTGGTGTCATCACCGTATCGGCTCGACGACCATGGTGTGTGGTCCATCGACCGCGAGAGCGTTCGCGCCGCCTGCGGACCGCGCACGCGGGCGGTGCTCGTCGTGTCGCCAAACAATCCGACGGGCTCGATGCTGCGTGGCGACGACCGCGAGTGGCTGGTGACGTTCGCGCAGGAGCACGCCCTCGCGATCATCTCCGACGAGGTATTCTCGGACTATCCGATTGCGCCTGGACGCGATGCCGTGTCCCTGCTGGGCGAACCACGTGTGCTCACATTCACGTTGGGTGGCCTGTCGAAGTCGGCGGCCCTGCCGCAGCTCAAACTCGGATGGATTGTCGTCAGCGGTCCCGACACGGTCGTCGCCGACGCGCTCGAGCGGCTGGAGATCATCTGCGACACCTACCTGTCCGTTTCAACGCCCGTTCAGGTGGCCGCGTCCCGGCTGATTGCAGGGAGCATGGTGGTGCGCGATGCGATTCGCGCTCGCGTGCGCCAGAACTATCGCGAACTGCAGCGCATCGCCGCGGCGCACCCCTCTGTGACGGTGGTGCCACCCGAAGGCGGGTGGTCCGTGGTGGTGCGTGTGCCTGAGACCATCGGCGAAGAAGCGCTGGTGATGCGTCTGCTGAACGACGCGCACGTCGTCGTCCATCCCGGGTATTTCTTTGATTTTCCTCGTGGAGCGCACGTGGTGATGAGCCTGTTGCCGGAACCCGACCTGTTCGCTGGCGCCGCAGCCCGAGTGCTGGCCATGGCGGGCCCGCAATGACCCGCCACTGCGGCGTGTCCCTGCCGCTGTCGTCGATGCCCTCTTCGCGCAGCTGGGGCATCGGCGAGATTCCGGACCTGGCGCCGATGGGGCAGTGGCTGCAGGCGGCAGGCTGCGATCAGCTCATGTTGCTGCCGGTCGGCACCATGCCGCGCGGTCAGTCGTCGCCGTATTCGGCGTGTTCGGCGATGGCGATTGATCCGATCTATCTGTCGCTCGATGGAATGGACGACTTCTCCAGAGCCGGCGGTCTTGAGTGCTTGTCGTCTGACGCGCGCCGTTGGCTCGACGATGCGCGCGGAAGCACGAGGGTGCGGTTTGCCGAGGTCCGCGAACTTAAAGACGTGGCGTTGTGGAGGGCTTTTCGTCAATTCGTCAGTGACGATTGGGACCAGCGGACGATTCGCGCAGGTGAGTTCGCAGCGTTCACGCACCGGGAGCGGTGGTGGCTCGACGACTACGCGCTGTTCCAGGCATGCGCGGCGGAGTGGCCGGGAGGACAGTGGCGCGACTGGCCGGCGGCGGTCGCGCGTCGCGAGCCCGCAGCCATCAACGAGGTGCGTCGTCATCTCGGACGCCGGCTGATGTTCGAGCAGTACGTGCAGTGGGTGGCTGAGACCCAGTGGCGCGCATCGCGGCAGTCGTTGAGCGAACTGGGTGTCGCGCTGTTCGGCGACCTGCCGTTTGCGGTGGATGCGCACAGTGCAGACGTCTGGGCGCGTCAGGACGAGTTCCTGACCGACGTGTCGGTGGGTGTGCCGCCCGATGATTTCAGCGACACGGGCCAGGATTGGGGCCTGCCGATGTATCGGTGGGATGTGATTCATCAGACAGGTTTCGCGTGGCTGCGTCAGCGCGCGGAACGCATGCGGTCGCTGTACGACGGATTCCGAGTGGACCACCTCGTGGGCTTCTATCGCACCTACGGCAAGGCGCCGAGTGGCGAGACGTTCTTCCTGCCGCCGGACGAACCGACACAGTTGGCGCAGGGCGAGGCGGTGATGCGCGTCTTTCTCGAGACAGGCGTGGATGTGGTGGCCGAAGATCTGGGCACCGTGCCCGGGTTCGTGCGCGAGTCGATTGCGCGCCTTGGTGTGGGCGGATACAAGGTGCTGCGGTGGGAACGCGCGTGGTCGCTGCCCGGCCGGCCGTTTGTGGAACCCGCCCACTATCCAGGGCGGTCGGTTGCCACTACCGGCACGCACGATACCGAGCCGATGGCCGCGTGGTGGGACGCGGCCCCGGCCGGGGATCGCCACGCGATGGCGGACGTGCTGAATCGCACCGGCATCGGCGCCTGGGACCCTGCCGCGCCATGGACTGACGCCCTGCGTGATGGGATTCTTCGGCTCATGGCCAGCGCGGCGTCCGACCACCTGTTCTTCCCGATCCAGGACGTCTTCGGCTGGCGCGATCGGATCAACACGCCCGCAACGGTCGGTGAACACAATTGGACGTGGCGCCTCCCGTGGGCTATGGATACGTGGATGGAGCGTGAGGAGACGCGCGATCGGGCGGCGTTCTTATGCCAATGTCGCTGACGCGCGCCCGCCTTGAGGGTTGCCCATGGACCGCGTCGCCCGAGGGTGAGTCACCTGGCATGGACCAACACGTTGAACGCGACGCCCACCACCGACTCCCGTGCTACACGCTCACGCGGGGTGGCTCTGGCGCGGCGCAGCAGGAACTGGCCGTCATTTGCTCTGCCGCTGGATCGAGGCGTTGTCACCGCCCAGCACGTGATGGCCGCCCCGGCTGGCACCGAGCGTGATCAGGCGATTGACGCCTGGTGCGCGGCCGTCTGGGCCTCGTTCGTGGACAGTCACGAGGGCATTGAAACACTCCTGCAGAAACACGCCATTCTCGACGTGGGCGAAATCGAACGGAACAAGCCGTAGGCGCCAGGCGTCCAACGGCACAGATTGCCCCCTGCCAGATCGCTCCGTCTCTGGCCTGGCGTCGTATTCGCCGGGCTGCTCGTCCTGACACGATTTGTCATGCCCATCGTCGCGCCCCAGGCCGAGTTGCTCGGCCTGGGTACGGCCCTGGTGGCCGTGGCCGGCGGACTCCTGTTCTCGCTGGCGATTGTCGTGTGGTGGATGTTCTTCAGCCGCGCGCCCTGGTCCGAACGTCTTATCGCACTCGCCGCGATCGTGGTCGCGACGGTCGCCATAGGTCCCTTCACCCACATTTCCCTTCAGAACGGCCTGATGGGCAGGATGTTGTATGTCTATGCCGTCCCGCCGACGTTGAGTCTGGCTCTCGTGATCTGGGCTGCCGCAAGCCGCGGCCTCGCTCCGGGGCGCCGGCGCCTCGCGCTTGTCGCCGCAATCCTGATCGGTTGCGGTGTCTGGACACTCGCCCGGACGGACGGCTTGTTCTGGGGTCTTCCCCAACTCGCGTGGCGCTGGACGCCGACAGCCGAAGACCGGCTCCTGGCCCAGACGCGAACCGACGCCCCAATTCCGTCGCCTCCCGCGCAAGTGCAGACTCCGGCACCCGCGCTTCCCGCGGCGCCGGTGACGCCAGCCCAGACGCCGGCCGCCTCTGCGAAGAGCGAGCCGGGCCTGACCCTGACACGGCCTGCCCTGAGCGAGCCCGAATTCGCGCGAGTCGAATGGGGAGGCTTTCGAGGTTCCGATCGCGATGGCGTGGTTCGCGGCCTGCGCATCAACACCGACTGGTCCGCGTCGCCGCCTGTCGAGTTGTGGCGACGGCCGGTGGGGCCCGGTTGGTCATCATTCGCCGTCAGCGGCGATCTGTTCTACACGCAGGAGCAACGAGGCGAAAACGAGATGGTCGCGTGTTATCGACTGTCCACGGGAGAGCCGGTCTGGCGGCATAGCGACCCGGTCCGGTTCTGGGAGTCGAATGGGGGCGCCGGCCCACGCGGTACGCCAACGATTCACAACGGTCGGGTATTCGCGCTTGGCGCCACAGGCATCATCAACGCCCTGGACGCGCGCACCGGGTCTGTCGTGTGGACGCGCAACGCAGCCACCGACAACGGAAGGACTCTTCCAGGCTGGGGCTTCACCAGTTCGCCCATCGTGGTTGACGATGTCGTCATTGTGGCCACGTCGGGGACGATGTCGGGGTACGACATCGCAACCGGCGCGCCGCGCTGGACCGGGCCGCGGCAGCTTGGCAGTTACAGTTCGCCGCATCGTGTGACGATCGATGGAGTGCCGCAGGTCCTGCTCCTGACCGGCTCTGGCGCAGTGAGCCTCGCGCCGGCGACTGGTGCCGTGTTGTGGCAGCACGACTGGCCCGACGGTGGCACCACCATCGTGCAGCCGGCCGCGCTCTCGGGCAGCGACGTGTTGATCAACACGGCCTCTGCGATGGGAGGACTTGGGATGCGCCGCCTTCACGTGACGCGGGCGGCAGCCACCGCCACGACGCCGGCCGTCTGGGCCGTTGAAGAGCGCTGGACGTCAAACGGTCTCAAGCCGTACTTCAACGACTACGTCGTTCACAAGGGCCAGGCCTTCGGTTTTGACGGCAATATTCTGTCGTCCATCAACCTCGAAAACGGCGTGCGCAACTGGAAGGGCGGACGATACGGCAACGGCCAGATGGTCCTGCTGGCCGATCAGGACGTGTTGCTGGTCCTGTCTGAGGAGGGCGAGCTGGCACTCGTGTCGGCGACCCCCGACAAATTCACCGAACTTGCGCGATTCCCCGCGCTCAATTCCAAGGCCTGGAATCACCCGGTCATCGTGGGTGGCATCCTCCTCGTGCGCAACGGCGAGGAGATGGCCGCATTCCGGTTACCCCGTTGATCTGTCTTACGCCCCGCCCATCCGGCTGATACCGGTGGCATCGCGCACAATCAAATCGCCACTGAGAAAGAGTGGCACCGCATAGGTGGCACTGGTCGCCACGTCGTATCGGTGCTCGCTCTCGAATGTCGTGACGTTTCGCGTCACCACCAACAGTTCTCCGGTGCTGGTCAGGTAGATCACGTGCGCCGCCGTCAGCAGCACCGACGCATGGGCTGTGGCCTCGCCATTGCGGCCAGTCCTGGGATGCCGACTGCCCGATACCGGTCGCCGACGTGGTCACGTACACCATCGGCATTATCTTCAGGCGGCCGTGATTGCCGGCGCGACGGGGCGTATGCGCGGAGGTGACCCGACGGTGGCGTCGGCCATTGTGGCCGCCACGGTCGGCATGCTCATTCGCGCGATTCATGAGCGTCTCGGTTTCGTCGGGACACTGATCGCGAGCCTGCGTCCATTGGTGATTCGTTCACGCGGTCGGTGAGCGTGTTCAGGAAGACGTGTGGGGCCGATCCCCAATCGCTCAATCCTCAATTGGCGTGTGTTCCTCACCAATGAGCGCGGCGGAGGCGCCGACAAAGCGCAGTCCCTTGTTATGGTCCACGCCCATCATCCTGCCTCGGCCCATGCGCACGAGTGGCATGACGGCGCGGTAGCCGTCGCCCTCGCGCACCATCATGATCCGAAGTTCGGCCTGTGTGTCGCCCGCTGGTGTGCGGATGACTGGAGTAAACGCCACCCGCCGTTGCAGCACAGACAAATGGCGCTGGTCGTGGGGGATCGCGGCGATGTCGGCATCCGTCGGGCTGAAGATAATTCCGCCGCCGGCAAATGAAAACAGCGGCTTCAGCAGCCACTCGTCGCGGTCGGCTGGAACCTGAGTCACATCAGAGAGAAAGTGTGTCTCGGGTACCCATGGGTGATCGATCCAGGGGATGGAGAATTTGCTGATCCGGAAAAACCAATCCGGGCCGCCGATCCACTCCACGTCCAGATCGTCGCGATAGTCGAACGGCATGGGAGCGCCAGACCGTTCGAGTTCGTCGGGGATGACGCGATTGTAGATGCGTGCGATCGGCGTGAGCACGCCGTCCCTCCGGTAGAACAGCCGTCGGCCTTCACGGATGATCTCGCGCGTGTCAAGTGGACGGATGCCCCACGTCTGCTCGGTCACCGTGAAATCCGGCAGTGTCTTCTGCCGCCGCGGCTCGATCTCCATCAGCACCACGTTCGCGGGATCGTGGTCGCCGACGAGGGTTGTGCGCATCAACTCCGTATAGGAATCACGGTTCAGGCCGCTCAAGTACGGGGTGAAGATTCGGGAATTGAGGGGGACGGGTGTCGATCTGTGGAACACTCCCGGAACACCGTCAACCGAGTTCCCGGAGTGTTCCACAGATCGACACCCGTCCCCTTCAAGCGCACACTCCGCAAGCAGCATCTGGAACCCGTACAGCGACGGGAACGCCTGCAGCTCCACGAGGCGGCCTTCGATGGCGCCGGATTCAGTGCGCACCAGGCCGAAGTCCACTTGTACGCAGGTCGGGTACGCCTCGCCGGACGCCAGCCTGAACCGCTCGGGGACGATCGCATCGGCGGCCGTGCGATAGGCTGCGTCGGTCAGCAGTTGCGTGGTCATCACCTGCGCCGCTTCAACGAGCGACTGCAGGAGCTCCGTCGAAAAAAAACAGGGCGTTTCAGACAGCCGGAACTCGATCGGGACGCCCGCGCCCGCAGTGACCGCTCCGGTAAACGCGCGATACCGTTCCTCAGTGAAGCTGTCGTTGAAGCGCTCGCGCCACGGGCTCAGCATGGATCAGATCAGGAAACGGCCGCGTTCCATAATCTTGTCGTCGTCCACCCAGATGTTGAACTGGGCGCCCACCACGTCGATGTGCGTGGACGAATACCAGTCGGCGCCGGTATGCGCCCCATAGGGGTTGCCGAAGGCGATATGAATGCCAGGGAATTTCTCGTCCTGCAGAATGTGGCCGATGATTTCGCGCAACTCGACGTTGGTGCCGATGGCAAACTCGCCGACGCGGTCGCTGTTGTCGTCCGTATGCGTGTAGGCCCAGAAGTCGTCGCGCAACGCCTGGTTCGGCGACTCGGCCGAGACCAACCGGTTCTTTTCAACCTTGACCGTCAGCGGCGTGTCTTTCAGGTTGCCGTAACGATCGCAGAGCCAGTCGCCGACCACGCCATCGATCACGAATGTGCCGTTGACCTCGCCCGGACTGGTGAACACTTCGCCGCCAGGGAGGTTGCCCCATTTGTCGGAACTGATGATGCCGCTGGTCTTGACCCACCGGTAGTCTGGATTGAGATTCGCCGTGAAGTCGCTGCCGGCCGGCGTGGTGGCCCTGATCTGTTTCGCCTTCCTGACGCGATCGATGACGCGGGTGCTGATGGCGTCCACCACATGAAAATCCGCGCGCATGCCCTCGAGCATGATCTGGCGGTTGATGTTCACCATGTGTGCGTGCCGCATCCGGCGCCGGTTGACGATGTCGGTCATCTGCATGCGGGAGGGCAGTTCGTTGGCCTGCGCCTGCGCGGCGAAAATGCTGACCTGACTCAGTTCCATGTCCGCGGCCACGGATGCGGGCAGGTCCGTCAACGGCCGCATCGCTTCGTCTTCGAGCACGAACAGCGAAGAGGGAGCGCCGACGCGCCTGATTTCGTCCACGAGGGCATCGGCGATATCCCGCGTCTCCCGGTCGGTGATGACGGTGACCCGTTCGTGCGGTTGAACGTTCAGGCAAATCCGTATGGCGTTCTCAGCGCCAGGTTGTAACTCGTTCAACAGCATTCCCCTGCGGCCCTCTGGACCCACGACCGACCCCGGGACTCCGGGACCGCTGGACGCCGTCACAGCCCGTGCCTCGTCTCCGCGATCATGTAGTTGACGACCGCCTTGAGATCATGCCCGGACTCTTCGTAGACGCGCAACTGCCGGTCCGCACCCGTACCATTTTCAAGGATCCATCGCACCACATTGACGGCATCCCTCGATCCCAACTCATCCAGCACATCGTCCACCCAGTCGAGATATTCGAGCAGCAGTTCGCGTTCGGGGACCTCGCGTTCCTTGCCGAAGTCGATCAGCATGCCGTCGATGCCGTAGCGCGACGCGCGCCACTTGTTTTCCATCAGCAGGGCGCGGCTATAGACGCGCCAGCTCTGGTTCCTGGCGTGCAGGCGGTACAACTTCACCATGGTCGCCTGAATGAGAGCGGCGATGGCGATCGTTTCCTCCACGCGCATGGGGATATCGCAGATGCGCACTTCAAGCGTGTCGAACACCGGGTGCGGTCTGACGTCCCACCAGATCTTCTTGGCGTTGTCGATCGATCGGGTCTTGACCAACAGCGAAACAAAGTTTTCGAAGTCGGCCCATGAGCTGAATGTGTCTGGAATATTCGTGCGCGGGAATCGGTCGAATACCTTGCAGCGATACGACTTGAGGCCCGTGTTCATCCCGATCCAGAAGGGCGAGTTCGTCGAAATCGCCAGCAGGTGCGGCAGGAAGTACCGCATCTGATTCATCAGGTGGATCAGGGTCTCGCGATCTTCGATGCCCACATGCACGTGCAGGCCGAAAATCAGGTTGGCCCGCGCGACGATTTGCATGTCTTCAACGACCTGCACGTAGCGTTCGTCTGGAGAAATGTCCTGCACGCGCCAGTCGGCGAACGGGTGCGTGGCGCCGGCGATCATCAGCAGGCCATTTTCTTCGGTCAGGCCGATCATCTGGCGACGGAGGTCGCGCAGGTCCAGGTCAGCCTCGGCAACGGTCCGGCACACGCCGGTGCCGACCTCGACCACCGACTGGTGCATCTCGGTCTTGACCTTTTCCTTCATCCGCCGCCTGCCTTCTTCGAAAATCTCCGTCTGGATGTGAGACCGAAGGTCGTACGTGCGCGGATCGATGGTCTGGTATTCCTCTTCGATTCCGATGGTGAAGGACGGTGTGGTCATGATGGTGGAAGCGGGACTAACCCCGCAGGAGTGCGTCCCAGCGGTACGTGGGTGGTGCCGGCGGCGCGAGGGCCTTCTTGACGGCCAGGTCAGCCACCGCGTTCACGATCCACGCGAAGTTGTCCTCGCCCACCGAACGGCGCTCGGCATCCGGAGCCGGGTTCATGAAGTCGATCGCGTACGGGATACCGTCTTCGACGGCAAACTCCACCGTGTTCAGGTCGTAGCCGAGCGCCCTGCAGAGTGTGAGGGCGTCGCGCTCGACGCGTGCGATGAGCGCCGGGTCATAGGCGGGCGGGTCCAGGACGTAGCGCTCGGCGTGCGGCCGCCGCGGGTCGTACGGCATGATGCGGACCTGCTCCTGGCCAATCACATAGCAGCGGAAGTATTCCTTGAAGTTCACGGCTTTCTGCAATGTCATGCACAGGATGCCTGACTGGTCGTACGCGACAAACAGTTCCTTGGCCGACCGCACCTGGAACACGTCCTTCCAGCCGCCACCGTCAAACGGTTTGAGAAACGCCGGAAACCCGATGTACGCAAAGACATCCTCCCAGTTCAGTGGGTATTGGAGGTTTCGCATCGACTGGTCAGTGGTGCCCGGTGGGTGCTCCTTGTGGGGAAGGATGACCGTGGGCGGAATCGCCACGCCCAGGCGCTGCGCCAGCGCATAGTTGAAGAACTTGTCGTCGGCGCTCCACCAGAACGGGTTGTTGATCACCGCCGTGCCGCTCAACGCGGCATTCTTCAGGTACGCCCGATAGAACGGAATATCGTGCGATATGCGGTCGACGATCACCCGGTACCGTGAGGGTTCATCCATCCGGATGGCGCCGATGTTCACGAACTCGGCCGACACCCCAGGCACGCCCATGCCGTTGATCCGCTCCACCAGCGCCGGCGGAAACGTCTCTTCCATTCCAAACAACACACCGATCAATCCCGCCACGTGAATCTCCTGTCAATCGCGGCCTTGAAACCCAGGCCGCGCTACGAACTGGCCTTGAACCCCAGGCCGCGCTACGAACTGGCCTTGAACCCCAGGCCGCGCTACGAACTGGCCTTGAACCCCAGGCCGCGCTACGAACTGGCCTTGAACCCCAGGCCGCGCTACGAAATGCCCGGACCCCCGGACCCCCGGACCCCGGCTATGGAACGTACACCGCAGCCATTTTGACCCACTCCGGCCAGTCGTGCTCGGATCCGTGGCCCCAGACGTGAAGGCTGGTGGGGATGCCCTTGTCTTCGAGGAGTCGAGCCGCGTGTTCCGTGGCCGCCCGGCAAATGTCATTTTCGCCCGTGACCAGCACCCATTTGTTTTGCCGGTACCGGTCCAGGAACCAGGGGTCTGCCAGGTCGGGCAGGAAGTGGGGCGGCGACAACAGGTAGGCATCGGCGTCGGAATAGCCGTGCAGGAACCGCATGATGTCGAACGCGCCGCCCAGGCTGATGCACGACGTGAACACATCCGGATGCCGCAGCGCCATCGTCAGGGCGTGGTAGGCGCCAAAACTGCAGCCGGTCACGCCGGCGGTGTCGCTCCCGGTTCGCCCCTTGATGAATGGTACGACTTCTCCGGTCAGGTAGCGCTCGTACTGCAGATAGCGCTGGACGCGATCGCGCGGATGCACAGCATCTGCGTAGAAGGTCTCGGCGTCCACGGTCGATACGCAGAAGAGTTGCAGCGCTCCACCGCCGATCTTGTCCGCCAGGGCGTCCACCATGCCTCGATCTTCGTATTCGAAGAAGGCCCCCATCGAGGTGGGGAAGACGATGACAGGACGCCCGGCATGGCCAAACGACAACATTTCCATGTCCCGGTTCAGGTCTCGTGCGAACCACCGGTGGTACTCGCGCCTCATGTCGCCGATACTACGTCATCTGATGCGGCGCCACGACGTCCCTTCTCAATGGATCACAAGTCCTCGTCGCGTGACGGTCTGGACGGGGCCTGAGCCCGCGTCGGGGTCCCTGCCGCCGTTGCTGATCTTGCACGACGGCCAGAATCTGTTCGATGCCGATCGGGCCTATCGGCCGGGCGACACATGGCAAGTGGCCGAGACGGCGGCGAGGTTGGTGGAGGAGGGCCGGATTCCCCCGCTGGTCATCGCCGGCATCGACCACGCGGCCGAGGATCGGATACTCGAGATGACCCCGACCGAAGGCGACCACCCCGGCGCCGGGCAGGCGTGGCGCTACGGCCGCTTCGTGGTGGAGGAACTGGTGCCGTTTCTTGAGGCCGAGCACGGCGTTGACACCCGCGCTGGTCGTCTCGCCATGGGTGGCTCTTCGCTGGGGGGCCTGGTGACCCTGGCGATCGCCCAGCAATATCCGGCCCGCTTCGGCCGCCTCCTCGTCATGTCTCCTTCACTCTGGTGGGACGCCGCCGTGATGCTCACGCGAGTCCGGCGCCAGCCCTTCGCGCCCGACACGCGGGTGTGGCTGGACGTGGGCCTCAAGGAAGGACGCCAGACCGCGGCCAACGTCCGTCGTCTGAGACGCTTGCTGGTCGATCAACTCGACGCGGGCAACGTGAACGGCACCGATGACCCGCTCGGCGACCATTCCGAGGACCGATGGGCGAAGCGCTTGCCCGACGCCATGATCTGGCTGTTTGGAGGCTGACCTGCCATGTGCAATTTGGCACCAAATCGGGGGTCGGTTGCACCGTATCCTTGATTGTTCGGCACACCTTCAGGAGGCAGCATGTCAGTAGCCAAAGTGAGCGAGATCAGTTCCACATCAACGAAGAGTTTTGAAGATGCGATTCAGCAGGGCTTGGCGCGCGCCAGCAAGACGCTGCGACACATCCGCAGTGCCTGGATCAAGGAACAGCACGTGCGGTGTGACGACGGCCGCGTGACGGAGTATCAGGTCAACATGATGGTGACCTTCGTTCTGGACGAATAGGAGCAGTTTATGGGACTACGAGACACGTACGCATACGCCATTCAGACGGCCAAGGGCAAGTTTCACGGCAGCGCCGAGGAACGCGACGGCAAGCTGCACTTCAAGGGCACCGTCGCCACTGAAGACGAGAAGAACGAACTCTGGACAGCCATCAAGACGATCTCCACCTGGAAGAACGACGTCGTGGCTGACATTCAGGTGACGGGCGGACCAGCCGCAGCTGCGTCGGCGGCGGCCAAGACCCATACCGTGAAAGCCGGTGACACGCTCGGCGCCATTGCCAAGGAGCATCTGGGCAATGCCGGGGCGTACATGAAGATTTTCGACCTGAACAAGGATCAGTTGACCGATCCCGACAAGATCAAGCCCGGACAGGTCCTGCGCCTGCCGTAGGGCGCATAGGCAAGAATGGCCGAGTGCCCGTCAGGACACTCGGCCATTCAATCACTCGCGCAGTACGGCTACTTCGCCATTCACCGCCCGCCCCCGCGGCCCCC
>Ga0163151_10002327_pt1 | contig 29648 bp, 24 predicted proteins | sample OliLakLV19MP5IB2_FD_145596 | JGI IMG/M metagenome (GOLD analysis project Ga0163151, IMG submission 145596) | Freshwater microbial mat bacterial communities from Lake Vanda, McMurdo Dry Valleys, Antarctica - Oligotrophic Lake LV.19.MP5.IB-2 | ecosystem: Environmental > Aquatic > Freshwater >...
TTTCATATATGAAAGATTTTTTAAATTTCCGTTTTCATAATAAATTAAAAAAATACCATTCACTGAGTCGTTTCTTGCAATAAACATTGCTTGAATATTGCCAGAGGGATAATATTTAATAACTGGTCCATCATCAATGGAGTCATTTAATACCCATATCTCAATTTTACTTCCATCTTGATATTTGATAATCTTTTTTTGATAATTTGAATTACATGATGAAAATAGACAATATAATAGTGATGTCAAAAACGAAATAAATTTAATTGCTATTTTCATAATTTGCTTTATTAGTAGGTACAGAAATAAAAATGTTACCGTTTTTATCAAATGAGTCTCTGAAATAATGCATAATATTCCCTTTCATGATTTTTCTATTTAAATAAGAATTTTTATATACGTTTTGATTTCTATGTATATTATCAGAAGCTTTTTGTGGAATATTTTTGGGGTCATTTGGTTCCTTATCTTTGTTCTCATATGCGGTAATAATATTGCTCGCAAGTGCAGGGGTTCCTGGAGGTTCTGCTTTTATTGTTTTGGTTGACCCAGTTATTAAGGCAGGCATTGTGGCTGTTGTTGCCCAAATAGCTTCCATAGGAAGTTGATTAATTACCATATTAGGTTGAGCTTTGTTTGTTTTTCCATTATCAACATTACCCCCATCTCCGTTTTGCTTAAACATTATTCCCCATCTTCCATGTAACCAATCTATACATTTATAAATTTCCATACCTACACGCATTTCAAATGGAATTACACTATTTCGTATTATTCGAGTTGCACTAATCACCACTTCTTTTAAAAGCAATGACAGTGAAGATTGTTCCATTCCAACTTTCCAAGGAGTAGGGGATTTACTCTTTTCTATTGGTTTCCCATCTGGTGTTGGTTCATCTCCACTTGGGTCAATAAAAAAAATTGGATTGTTATTAAAACAAGCATATAAACTTTGCCAAGCGTAAACCATTAGGATCAACATGCCACCTTCTGCCCAACCTACTTCCATACTCCCAAAACTCAGCAGTCATGGCATTTCCTAAACCAAAAACTTCATCATAGCGCTTGCCCATTAATTCCCAAATCTATAACTACCCAAATTTAACCCCGCGCAAAGTATTTAGTTTTCTTTTTTCTTGGCGTCGAAGAGTGCTTCTTTGCTTACTTCTTTTACTTCGTCGTTGTGTTTTAGTAATTTTGAAATGGCACTGTATGGTCCAGATATAATGATGTCTTCATCTCTTATGCCTTCCAATATTTGTATGTATTTATCGTCTTGTATGCCGGTTTTTACTTTTCTAATTTTGGCCTTATTGCCTTCTTTAATAAACACCACTTCAATGTCGTCTTTGCTGGTTTCTTTGTCTTTTTTCACCTCTGCTTTATCCGCTTTTTCCAAGGTATCCAATGCGCTCAATGGTCTAACCGTAACAGCTTCAATGGGCACCGATAACACATTCTCCGTGCGCTCGGTTTGTATCTCCACACTGGCACTCATGCCGGGCCTAAAAACCGATTTGCGTTTGCCAAACTTTGCCGTTAAATCGGCATAGCTGCTCCTTAAAATGCGAATCTTCACCACAAAATTAGTCACTTGGTCGCTGGTAGTTTGCGCAGAGGTTGTAGCACTGTTTGCCACCTCAGTTACCAAGCCCTTAAATTTTCTGTTGGGATAGGCATCCACTTCAATCTCTGTAGTATCGTGCAAGCCCACTTTTATAATATCGTTTTCGTTTACATCTACACTCACCTCCATTTCGTTAAGGTTGGCAATGCGCATCATTTCTGTACCTGCCATTTGCGATGTTCCAACCACGCGCTCTCCCTGCTCCACACTCAATTTAGAAACCGTGCCATTTACCGGCGCAAAAATTTCGGTACGCGTTAAGTTCTTCTTTGCCTCCTTTAAACTGGCCTCAAAACTCTTCACATTAAACGATGCAGATAACACACTTTGGCCACCAGCTTCCACTTCTGCTTTGGCATTAATAAAAGTGCTCTTTGCCGTCTCAAATTCACCATCAGAAATTAACTTCTGCTCATACATTTTTTTGTTCCTTTCATACGCAGAATTAATCTCTTGAAACCTTGCCTCGGCCTGCGCCATACGTGCCTTTGAACTTGCCAAAGCAGCCTTGGTATTATTCAAAGATGCATCAGACCTATCCAAGGCAGATTGATATAACTCGGGGTCAATGCGCGCCATTAATTGTCCGGCCACCACAGAATCGCCTTCATGCACGTACAATTCCCTAATTTCACCCGATACATCGGAGCTAATTTTTATCTCTTTTTCGGGTTGAACACGACCGTTTGCTGAAACAGATTCGATGATGGTTTTACGCTCCACCTTACTCACGGTAATTGGTGTGCCTTCCTTCTTGCCAATCCAGCCAGCCTGCTTACCAATTATGGCAATCACAATTAAAACCCCAACGGCAATGCCAAGGTATTTTAGGGTGTTATTTTTTTTCTTAACAGTAGTCATATTTCATTTTTTAGTATAGCGGTTTGCCCATATAGAAGTCCAACACTTTTCTCCTAAAAACCAATTCGTATTTGGCTTGGGTAAAATCTGCCTGTGCGCGAATGTAGCCGTTTTTCGAATTTAAATAATCGGCCATGTTCATGCCTCCCAATTCAAATTGTTTTTCGGATACCTCAAAAGCTTCTTTATTAGCTGCCAAGTTCTCTTGATTGGCTTCATATCTCTTAAAAGCCGATTTAAAATCGACATACGATTGCGAGATGCTTCTGTACAAATTATTTTTAGTTAATTTCTCGTTCAGTTTATTCGATTGAACCCCAATGCGCGATTTCTGAACATTGGTATTCACACTCCAACCATTAAATACCGGAATGGATAGGTTTAGACCGATATTGCTACCTAAGTTTCTGTTAAATTGATCTGAAAAGGGCGTGGTAACGTATGAACCATAGCCTGTTGGCATGGTGGTATAAACCGGAATTGGGTCGCCATTATAGCTGCCCGCGCCAATTTGTGTGATGTTGAAATTTAGCGCGCCAACCCCCGTTACGCTTTGTGTAGAGTAAAAGGAAGATAGGTTTCCAGATAAGGATAAACGCGGACTGCGGCCACCTTTTGCCACGTGATAAGAGAGTTCAGAGCTGCGTGAGCGGTGTTCTGCGGCCACCACATCCGGACTGTTTTTGCTAAAATCCATAAAGATGGCATCAATGGTTTTGGGCTCGTCTTGAACCTCCAAAGATGCCGAGTTGGGTTGCGCAACGCTATAGCCCGATTCTGGTTTTACCTCTATTAATAACCACAAATCTAAGTAGGCCTGCAACACGGTGTTTTCTGCATTTACTGTCAATAATTCTTCGTTCGATAATTGGGCTCGTAACTGAAGATACCTGCTTTTATTGCTGCTGCCAAGCTCAAACATTCTTTTTTGGCGGTCTGCCAAAGCCTTAGTGGCATCTACTCTGGCCACAGAAGAATTGTACAATTCTATGCTTTGCAATACCCTTAAGTAAGCGTTGCAAACATTGAGGGTAATGTTATTTTTGGTCTGATCCAAATCTTTTTCGCTGGCTTTTAAGCGCTCTTCCTGACCCCTCACATTGTTGATGTTTTGGAAGCCACTAAACAATGGTACACTGCTGCTAAGTCCAAAAGAGTTGGTTCTAAACGAAACCCCTTCGCGTGCAATATTGGTGGCAGGATTAATGGCAAAACCCGTTTGCCAATTGTTGTTTGCATTGCCATTTAAATTGGGCAATAGGACCATTTTACTCTGAAAATAATCGGCCTTGGCAGATTGTGTAGTTAAGGATTGTTGCTGAACGGTAATGTTCTTACTTAGGGCCTGCTCTATGCATTCCTGCAAGGTCCACACTTTTTGTTCCTGCGCAAATAAATTGCCGAATCCAATTAAACAAATTGTCAAAAGGGCGGTATTTTTTTTGAATATTCGAAGCATTGATTAAATTTGGTTTTTTTAAGCTATTGGGCAAAAATAATGTTTATATACAAAATTCCTTCCTTTATTCAAAAGCTATTCCCTGCCTATACATGGAAGGTTAATACAAGGGATAAACAACTATTTTTAACCTTCGACGATGGGCCACACCCAAAAATTACGCCTTGGGTGCTTCATTTGCTTTCGCAATTCGGAGCCAAAGCTACCTTTTTTTGCGTTGCCGATAATGTAAAAAAATATCCTGAAGTGTTTGCCCAGATTTTGGCCGAAGGGCATGCCGTGGGCAACCATACTTTTCGCCATTTAAATGGGTATAAACATACTTGTTCTGAGTATATTGCCGATGTTAAGCATGCCGAGAAATACATTGATTCAACTTTATTTAGACCTCCTTATGGAAAAATTAAAAGGAGTCAGGCCAAGGCTTTATTGCCCAATTATAAAATTGTGATGTGGGATAGGTTGAGTGCCGATTATGATAAAAATTTAAATATACCAGAGAGCACCGCAGAAATGAAAAAGGTAGAGAATGGGAGCATTGTGGTTTTTCACGACAGCGAAAAGGCTTTTGCCAATTTGCAATTAATGTTACCCAACTTATTATTAAATTATAGCAACAGGGGATTTCAATTTTGTTGCATAGCCCCTAAATAAATGGAAGTTATTTTAGTAATCTTACTTTGGTTGTATCTCTTTTTACAACTCTTGGTTTTAGCCGGTTTTTTTAGTGAAAGGCCAAGGGCTAGAATACCTGCAATATTGCCGCCTGTGGCGGTATTGGTGCCCGCTCGCAACGAAGCCGATAACATGGGCGAATGCCTAGATAGTTTGTTGAAATTAAATTATCCAAAAAACCTGCTTGAGATTTGGATTGGCAACGATGCTTCAACCGATCAAACGGTCAAATTGGTTCAGCAATATGAACAACATTATCCGCATGTACATTTGTATGAGGTAACAGAAAACTTAGGTTCGGCCAAAGCCAAAGGAAATGTACTGGCGCATTTGGTGAAGCAATGTAAGGCCGATTATATTTTTGTGACCGATGCCGATATTGAAGTGTCGCCCAGTTGGATTGCGCATTTGTTGCCCTTTTTAATGCAAGATAAAGTAGGCATGGTAAGTGGCACTACCGTGGTGGATGGCAAAAGTTATTTTGAGAAATGGCAAGGTTTGGAGTGGATGTTGGGCAACGGTCATATTATTGGTTTGGATAGGCTTGGGCTAAAGAGCACGGCGGTTGGCAACAACATGGCCTTTACCCGCGAAGCTTATTTGGCAACGGGAGGTTACGAGCAAATGCCCTTTTCTGTAACAGAAGATTTTCAATTGTTTAAGGCCATTAGGCAAGGTAGATTTAATACCCATAATTTAATTGAAACCCGCTCGCTTAATTTGTCAAAAGCACAAACACAATTGGGTGAATTGTTGCATCAACGCAAGCGCTGGTTGCAAGGTGCGCAAGGCCTGCCTTGGTATTGGTTGTTTATCTTTATGCTGCAAGCCTTATTCTATCCGGTACTCATTGTATTGTTGTTTGTGCACCCTGTTATGGCCTTAAAATTATGGGTCGTAAAGGTATTGGTTCAGACCGTATTTTTATTATTAATTAGCCAAAGATTAAAGTTAAAAATTCATTGGCCAACGCTAATTTTATTTGAACCTTACTCGTTCATCATGCAATTTTTAATGTTGGGATTTTATGCTTTACCCATTAAAATGGATTGGAAAGAAAGGAAATACAGCAACTAAGGAATTTGTTTAAATTACCTTTAAAATTATGTTATTATTTTAGTCTAAAAGTTTCAAATTTAATACCAATGCAATACCTGTTGCACCAATTTTTGGCCACATACAAAAAAGCTTTCAGTATTGGTTATATTTGTGAAATGTTATGAAAGAAATTAGCCTTGTTATATCTGTGTATAAAAACCTTGCTTCCTTACAGCTTATTCTAAAAAGTATTGAAGCGCAGCAGGGGTTTCCAAGCATTGAAGTAATTGTAGCCGAAGATAATAATGGGGAGAAAATGCGATCTAAAATTATGGAATGGCAAGCGCAATTTTCATTTCCAATTATTCATGTTTTTCAGGAGGATATTGGGTTTAGAAAATGCCGTATTTTAAACGAAGCGGTGCGCAAGTCGAATGGCGCATATTTGGTTTTTATAGATGGCGATTGTTTGCTGCATCCTAAGTTTTTAGCAGAACATAATGGCCTTAAAAATATGGGTGCCGTAACATATGGCAGAAGGGTTATGCTCTCGCCTTTGTTGAGCCAAAGAATTGAACAAGAACAAAATTTGAATTTGATTCATTGGCCAAATTTAATTCGGTATGGTTGTAAGCGTTTGGATGCTGGATTGTATCTGCCTTTTTCGAAGCCAGAAACTAGACCTGGCTTTTGGGGACATAATTGGGGAATTTATAAGTTAGATTTTGAATCCGTTGGTGGTTTTGACGAAAGTTATATAAAAGCGGGAATAGGGGAGGATACCGATATTGATTGGCGCCTGCAACAACATGGAATGCACTTTCAAAGATGTAAAAATAGGCTGATCCAATACCATTTATACCACCCAGAAAATTATTTAGATACCCGCGAGGTAGAGCAGATTTTGGCAGATAAAAAAGCGTTGTTTACAAGCTCTGGTGACCCTCAATTACTCATGGGTGATTTGTAGTTAATAGGTGGCAAACAAAGGGAATAATAGTTTACTTTTGACACATTAAAAAGGATAGGAAAATACTTTGCAATTTATAGACACACATACACATTTGTATGCATCGGAGTTTGATGCAGATAGAAAATTAGCCATAGAAAAGGCCATACACAACGGTATTGATACCTTGTTTTTGCCCAATATCGACGTGCATTCCATACAGCCCATGCTCGATGTTTGTTGGAGCTTTCCTGCCAATTGTTTTCCAATGATGGGCCTTCATCCTTGTTCGGTGGATGAGCATACGAATGCCTCACTTTTTCAAATTCAGAAATGGTTTAAGAAGCGCAAGTTTTATGCAGTAGGGGAGATTGGTCTAGATTATTATTGGAGCACCGAGTTTAAGGAACAACAGAACAAGGCCTTTCGCATGCAAATTCAGTGGGCCATACAAATGGATTTGCCCATTGTAATTCATTCGCGCAACAGCAACGAAGATGTAATAGCCATTTTAAAAGATATGAAGCACGCTAAATTACGCGGTATTTTTCATTGCTTTGGCGGCAATGCAGCACAAGCGGCCGAGGTGGTTGATTTAGGATTTATGTTGGGTATTGGTGGCGTACTTACCTTTAAAAATGGCGGCTTAGACAAGGCCATTGAAGACATAGACATTGCACATCTGGTATTAGAAACAGACTCGCCCTACCTAGCTCCAGCGCCACACAGAGGCAAAAGAAATGAGAGTTTTTATATACTAGAAGTGGCCAAAAAACTAGCAGAATTAAAGAAACTCGGGCTTAACCAAGTTGCCGAAATCACCAGCGCCAACGCCAAAAAGGTTTTTGGATTTTAGTCGAAGTAAATCTGTTCATTGTGGCACCGAATTTTACCTGTACCAGCGCCATGATATTTACCTGTTGTTAAAAAATCTTTATACAATCATTATTTTTCATCGGTTCAAACCGAAATAGTTTTTATATTGGTAACAATAAGGCTAAGTTGCTTGTTGAAAAAATAATATAAAACAAACATGAATAATTTTGAATTTAAAAATCCTACTAAAATATTATTTGGAAAAGGACAGATTGCTCATATAAAAAACGAGATTCCACTAGGTGCCAAAGTGTTAATGTTATTTGGTGGGGGAAGCATTAAAAGCAATGGCGTTTATGACCAAGTTAAAGCGGCATTGGCCAATTTTGAGGTGTTAGAATTTGGCGGAATTCCGGCAAACCCAGAATACTCGGTTTTAATGCAAGCCTTAAAAGTGATAAAGAACGAACAAGTTACTTTCCTATTAGCCGTTGGTGGTGGTTCGGTAATAGATGGTACAAAATTCCTTTCTGCTGCTACACTTTATGATGGCAATGAGCCTTGGGATATTCTGGTAAATAAAATTGTTACGCTTAAAGGATTGCCTTTTGGTACGGTTCTAACTTTACCCGCCACTGGTTCAGAAATGAATTCGGGTGCAGTCATTACAAGAGAAGAAACCAAAGAGAAATTGGGTATGGGTGGCGCTGGGTTGTTCCCGCAATTCTCGGTTTTGGATCCGCAAGTGATCCATTCTATTCCTCAAAAGCAATTGGCTAACGGCGTTACAGATGCTTTTACACATGTGTTAGAACAATACTTAACCTATCCAATTGGGGCAAGTCTTCAAGATAGATTTTCTGAAAGTATTTTGCAAACGCTTATTGAAGTTGCACCTCAAATAATGAAAGACCCATCGGACTATGTGGCCGCATCAAATTTTATGTGGAGTTGCACAATGGCTTTAAACGGTTTGATCCAAAAAGGCGTGCCAACAGACTGGGCTATTCATGCTATGGGCCATGAGCTTACTGCGCTGTTTGGCATAGACCATGCACGCACCCTTGCCATTATAGCACCTAGTCATTACCAATTTAATTTTGAATCTAAGAAGGAGAAACTTGCTCAATATGCAGAACGTGTTTGGAATGTTGTAGACGGGTCTACCGAAGATAAAGCGAAAGCGGCCATTGAGAAAACAGAAGCTTTCTTTAATGGCTTGGGAATTGATACCAAACTTTCTAAGTATACCGCCAACTATGAAGGCACAGCAGAATTGATCTCAAAAAGGTTTATAGAGCGCAGTTGGTTAGCACTAGGAGAACATCAAAGTCTTACACCCCAAAACGTGGAAGTGATAGTGAAAATGGCCTATTGAAATTCATGATTTTACAAATATGCACATAACATGTCAAAAATAACCTTAGCTACTTTTGTTGGTTTTATTCTGCTGCTTTCTCTTAATACTTACGCCCAAAACAAGCATGAAATCGTTACCTTAAGAATTTATCAAAATTATTTTCTTGGCAATAGATTCGAATCTTATATTCGCGTTTCCTACGCTAATAAAAGTGCCAAGATTATTAAATTGGAAAAGGCTGGATTAAGGATGAAAGATGCGGCAGAGGATGCCAATTCTCTGCTCATTCAGCATACAATTAATGATATTGTAAAAGATGGCTACAAATTGCTTTCAAGTAGCATTTCGGGCACTTATCAATATACCAGAACACTCATAATTTTTGAAAAGAATGAGTAACCTATGATGTATGATTTATCTTCCTCAAAAGTATTTTTAGGATTAAACAGAACCCAAATAATTAAACCATAAAAGAAAATTAGTATTGATTGAAAGCAAAGTTTAAAAGGTTGGCAGCGCTAAAAGTATGGCTGGCAATTTGTCCATGAATTGCCTTGTTTTTATATCTCTTAGAAGAGCCTTTGGGCACATTTTCTATCAATTTATATCCTTTTTTCTTAGGCTTATTTTGGTGCTGTATGTGGTCTTTATTGGCGTGCCATTTGTAGAAATAATTTTCGCTTTTTTTGGTTCTCACCAAAACAAAAATTTAGCTTAATAGGGTAAGGATTTATGATGAGACTCGCATTATATCTCTCTCATTGCCAACTAAATTTTATATGTTAAGCATCGAATTAGTTGGGTTAGGATAGATGCGAATGGTGCTTGCATTCATTTTTTTTTGAATTCGGTAAAATTTTTTGAACAATCGGAATTTTTTTTCTGGCGAGTTTGGCGTTTGAATGTATGTTAAATTTATAAACCAATTTTTCAAAGTTATCTAATTCAAACCGCTATATTTTTAAGTGCGCTAGAGGGTTTTATGGAAAATTTTATAGGTAAAGTAATTGCCTTAATTTGGCGCAAAAAGTTGTGTTAGGAGTACCTTTATTATTCGGTTTGAACCAATTTTGCGGGTTTTTATTTTTGCAACTTTTGCAAATGCTGTTGAAATTTAACTAGTTTTCTTATTATTGGATAATAATAGGAGCATCATTTGAAGAAGTTTATACCTGCATTTTTTACGATATTTTTGTTTTTTAGTTCCTTGGCATTTGGTCAACAGCCAATTGTTATTAAGGGGATTATTAAGGATTCAAAATCTGCTGAGCCGCTAATCGGTGCTACTGTTTCGGTAAAAGGAACGAGCACGGGTGTAACTACCGATTATGAAGGTGCTTTCTCCCTCAAAACCTCAGCGCCCTTGCCTTTAACCCTCATAATTTCCTATATCGGATATGTCAAAGCCGAGGTTTTGGTTCAGACCGTAACAAAAAACATAGACATAAAATTAAAGGAAAACACACGGGAATTAAGAGAAGTGTCTATTAAGGATTCGAGAATTACCATGAAACAAAAGCAGGCGCCGCTTACCATTGAAACCATGGATGCCATTGCCATTAAAGAAACGCCCGCAGGCAATTTTTATGAGGGATTGGCCTTGTTAAAGGGTGTGGATATGACCAGTGCCAGCATTGGTTTTAAGATAATAAATACGCGTGGTTTTAACAGTACTTCCCCAGTTAGAAGTTTGCAATTAATTGATGGGGTAGATAACCAATCGCCGGGCTTAAACTTTTCTCTGGGCAATTTCTTGGGCGCTTCAGAATTGGATGTGCAGCGTGTAGATTTAATTGTGGGTGCAAGTGGTGCTTACTATGGTCCAAACGCATTTAATGGGGTTATTAATATGGTTACCAAGAATCCTTTTATTTACCAAGGATTATCGGTGCAAATGAAATTGGGTGAGCGCAGGTTAACCGAGGTGGCCATAAGATATGCCGAGGCTTTTAAGAATAAAAAAGGGGAGGAAAAGTTTGCCTATAAGTTTAATTTGTTTGCCATGAGTGCCAACGATTGGGAAGCTACCAATTATGAGAAAACGGCGCAAAGTCCGGTTAACGAATTGAACCCAGGTGGCTATGATGCCGTAAATGTATATGGCGATGAATATTCTTCCAACCGTTTTAAGCAAAGTGGTATTCCTTATTTGGGCTATGGGTATGCCATGAGGAAGGGGTATAAAGAGGTTGATTTGGTGGATTATAATTCGCGTAATTTAAAGATGAGCGCGGCCTTTCATTATAAGGTAAAGAAGGATGTTGAATTAATATTGAATTCTAGTTTTGGCAGTGGTACCACCGTATATCAGGGCGATAATAGGTTTAGCCTAAAGGATATTTTGTTTAACCAAAATAGGATAGAAATTAGAAAAGAGAATAGTTTTTTTGTGCGTGCTTATAACACAAAGGAAGATGCGGGCAATAGTTTTGATGCTTATGCGGCGGCTTTGCTCTTGCAAAATTATGCCAAGTCGGATAACAATTGGGCAAAGGATTATTCTGAAAACTGGAATGGCATTTCTTATAATACCATGATAGGCTTGAGGCCAGCAAATAACAGTGTGCCGCCTGGTGTAGAGCATGAGAAATATGCCAATCATTATTTAAACAATTACTACCGCGATACTTTGGTGCGTTACCATGGTTTGGTGCGCGATGTAACCGATACCAAGCCGTCTAATCAAACTGGTGGTTTGGCGCGTTTTGAACCGGGTACTACAAGGTTCGATTCGGCGTACAAGGAAATTATTAGCTTGTCGAATCGCGAGGGTGGTGCGCGATTTTTTGATCAATCTGCCTTGTACCATATGATGGGCGAAAAGCAATTGGTGGTGAAAGGATTTGAGCTTAAGTTGGGGGCTAATTATAGGTTATACGCTCCTTATACCAAGGGGACCATCTTTTTGGATACTGCCGGTATGGACCGTATTTTTAACCAAGAAGTAGGTGGTTATTTAGGCTTGGAGCATAAGTTTATCGACAATAAAATGAAGGTGAGTTTTACCAACCGTTTAGATAAAAATCAGAACTTTAATTTGCTATGGTCGCCTGCTGCTAGTGCCGTTTATACGCACAAGCAGCATGTTTTTAGGTTTTCTGCTTCGAGTGCCATTCGCAATCCTACTTTATCAGATCAGTATATTAATTTAAATGTGGGTAGGGCAACTTTATTGGGCAACCTAAAAGGGTTTGATAGCCTAGTTACTGTGGAGAGTTTAATTGATGCCTTTAATACCAACAAGAGTCGCTTGTCTTATTTTAACATTGCACCTATTAAGCCCGAGCGCGTAAAAACTTTAGAGGTTGGTTATAGAGGTAATTTGGGCGAGAAGTTTTTTGTGGATATAAGCTATTATTTTAGTTGGTACGATGATTTTATTGGTTACAAAATTGGTGCAAATGTAGATTGGCCAGAGCTATATCCTAGTTCGGTGAAAGTGTATAGGGTAAGTACCAATGCCGTAGATCAGGTAACTACGCAGGGTTTAACGGTGGGCTTAAATTATTTTTACCAAAAGTACTTGGGCTTTGCGGCAAATTATTCTTGGAATAAATTGGACCGACATGGGTCTTTGGATCCTTTAATTCCTGCTTTTAATACGCCAGAACACAAGTATAATTTGGGCGTAAATGGACGCGATATTGAGTCGAATATCCTGGGATTTTGGATTCGCAATTGGGGTTACGGCGCTAATTATAAATGGCAACAAGGTTTTACCTTTGAGGGTTCTCCGCAATTTACGGGTGTGGTTCCAGCTTATGGCATGCTCGATTTTCAGGTAAACAAATATTTTCCGGATGAGAAATTAACCATAAAAGTGGGTGCCAGCAATGCCCTTAATAATGAGGTAATTCAGGTATATGGCGGACCCAGAGTAGGCCGTATGGCGTATTTTTCCATGCTGTTCGACTTCTCTAAATAGTTGCGCAAAATCATAAAAGGTTTGATTTTAACTTAAAAAGTTATTACTTAGCACCATCATTTAGATAAAACTTAAAACCAAAACATAAAAATGAAGAAACAATTACTAAAAGGATTGGCTATTGTGGCCAGTATGTTTGCGCTGAGTGCGCAAGCTCAAGTTCGTTTCATTGATCCAGTTTTTGCAGCAGTAACAAAAACTAGCAATGTGATGTATGATTCAAATGCCGCTGTAAATATTCTATTTGGTCAGGTACCAGGAATACAGCCTTTGTTTTCAAACAAATTAATGTGTGATATTTACCAACCAACTGGCGACACTGAAGTGAAGCGTCCATTGGTTATTTTGGCTCACACCGGAAGTTATTTACCTAGTATCGTAAACAAGCAAACTACTGGTAACAAAAACGATAGTACCATCGTACAAGTTGCTACCGAATTGGCTTTAAGAGGTTATGTAGTTGCAGCAATTAATTACCGTACAGGTTGGAATCCTACTACTACAAACCAAAGTGCAGCTACCGAGCAATTGTTAAAAGCTACTTACCGTGGTTTACAAGATGTGCGCAATGCGGTTCGTTTCTTTAAAAGCAATGCCGCCATGTACAAAATTGACGATAAAAAAATTGTACTAGGTGGACAAGGTACAGGTGGATATATTGCTTATGGAGTTGCTACGGTTTCATCTCGTGGTGATATTGAGAACAACTTAAAGTTCTTACGTGGAGATCTTTCTCCAATGGTAAGTGTAGATACCTTAGGCGATTGGACTGGTTTAGGTGGTTATGGCCCTTTGAACTATGGTGCTGATGCTGCTGTATCTAGTGATTTAAACATGGTATTTAATTTTGGTGGCGCTATGGGCGATACTGCTTGGATGAAATCGACCAGCTTACCTATTGTTAGCTTACAGTGCACAAAAGATCCATTTGCTCCTTACGGAACAGGAAACGTAATTGTTCCTACAACTGGTATCACTGTTATTCCTAACGCAAGTGGTGCTTCACATGTAATTCCTAAAGCAAATAAATTGGGTATCAACAACAAATTAAACTCTGTGATGTACTTAGATGCCATTAGCGAACGCGCTATGATGGTGCCAAATGCAGAAAACAACATGTTTGGTTTTGAATCTTCTTTCCCTTTCGAAAATGCTCCTTGGGAATGGTGGAGTCGCGTTATTCTTCAAAATACACCAGGTGTTCCTTATGCTGGTGCACCAATGTCTGCACCATTTAATGGTTTTATTCCCGCTAATGGCCGCGAGGCAGATTCTTTGTCTTTCTTAACTAACCCTAATATGTCGGCAGCAAAAGGAAAAGCTTATTGCGATACCATCGTTAAATATGTTTCTCCTCGTATGGCTATTCAGTTAGATTTAGCTGGAAGCGCAACTTTAAATAATTTCAATTTAATTTCACCAGCAAACAATGCATCTGTAGTTGTTTATGATAGTGCTTCTTTGTTTTTGAATATCGACTGGCAAAAATCTAGTGCTGCTAATGCGCAATCTAATAGCACTATTTATTTGTTCCAAATGGATATTCCTACTGGAGATTTTAGCGATCCTGTGGTAGAAGTTCCTGTTATAGATGCAGATTCATTGGTTGTTGATCATGCTACTGTTTATGGTTTATTAGTTGAACTTGGTGCACCAGATAACATGCCTGTTCCTTTGAAATGGAGAGTGGTTGCTACCAACGATTATTTTGGAAAAGCATCTAACTCTTTCAATATCTCTTTAACAAAAAATGCGCCTACAGGTATCTATGAAGCAAGCTTAAACAGCTTCGTTTCTATTTTCCCTAACCCAGCAAAAGAGTTCGTTAACATTAGCATGGATAACAACAAAGCACCAATTGCTTCTGTTGCAATTTATGATATTATGGGTCGCGAAATCTCTGTTAACAACAACGTACGTGCACACCAAACTCAAATCAATACAAACGGATTTGCTTCTGGTATGTATATTGTTTTAGTTAAAAATACAGATGGTTCTATTGCTAGCAAGCGTTTAACTATTAACTAATCACACTTTATTTATTTAAAAGCCCTTCCTTTTTTAGGAAGGGCTTTTTTTATTTTCTATACCCAATCAAACTAGTTTTCTGTCTGACCCCAAATGAAGCAATTGTGATTTTTTATTTTCTATACCCAATCAAACTAGTTTTCTGTCTGACCCAAATGAAGCAATTGTGATTTTTTATTTTCTATACCCAATCAAACTAGTTTTCTGTCTGACCCAAATGAAGCAATTGTGATTTTTTATTTTCTATACCCAATCAAACTAGTTTTCTGTCTGACCCCAAATGAAGCAATAAGAGCCTTGAAAAGGCAAATGATTTGCCTAATAAAATGGTATAATTTAGGTTTGGTCAATTTCTATTGTACTTTTATACCGTTTATGCAGAATTAGAGAGAGGATAATTTCATGGTATGATTATTTTGTCTTATCGCCATAAATCATTTTAAATGATTCGTAGCTATATATTTTTACCATAAAAAAACACTTTAAATTATGAAATCAACAGACTGGGAAACAACCAACAATCAACTTTGCAAAACCTTCGTTTTTAGCTCGTTTCCAGAGGCAATTGCCTGGATGGTTAAAGCCGCTTTTGTCATCGAAAAAGCCAATCACCATCCAAATTGGAGCAATGTTTATAACAAGGTAATGGTGCAATTAAGTACCCACGACGATGGCAATATCATTACGCAAAAAGACCATGATTTAGCCAAAGCTTTGGATCAAATTGCCTAATTAAAAGGCTGCTAAAAACTGTAAATTATGACAAAACTAAAATTAAATTTGTTCTAAGAACAATTTGATTTTGTATGCTAAATGCCCAACGATAAATTGGGTAGTCCATTTTTTTTGGCTATCGAATATTGCAATTCGGCATTTCAAGCACTGTTTTAAAAAGCACTATTTATAACAATAAAACTTTCAAAGTATCCTAAATGCATTTTGTTTTTGATGGCATTTTTCCAAATCCTGAGTTAGCCGATGCCGATGGTTTATTAGCCGTAGGCGGCGATTTACAGCCACAAACACTCATCAACGCTTACAGCATTGGCGCCTATCCTTGGTTCAACCAAGAAGACCCCATTCTTTGGTGGTGTCCAGACCCAAGGTTGGTCCTATTTCCTGGCGAAGTTAAGGTGAGCAAAAGTATGAAACAACTGCTTCGCAAAGGCAGTTTCTCCTTTAGCCTGAACCAAAATTTTGATGAAGTAATTTTCAACTGTAGGCAAATTAGGCTCACGCAAGAAGGCACTTGGATCAGCCCGGAAATTGTAGATGCATACAAGCAAATGCACCAACTTGGATTGGCACATTCGGTAGAAGTTTGGCTCAATAACGAGCTGGTGGGCGGATTTTATGGACTGCAATTGGGCAAAGTTTTCTATGGCGAAAGTATGTTTAGCAAGGTGAGCAATGCCAGCAAAGCTGCACTAATTTACTTTTGTTTGCATGCCTTGCAAGAAGGAATTCAGGTGATAGATTGCCAACAATCTACCTCGCACTTAATGAGCTTGGGTGCCCGCGAAATTAGCCGACACCAGTTTCTCGATTTGTTGAATACCTATATTTAACGGCCTAGTTCGTTTACCCTGTTAGCATCGAGCCTTATAAAGATAAAGAGTAAAATGGTGAAGCTTAGCAAGGCCGAACCTCCATAACTTATAAACGGCAATGGAATACCAATAACGGGCATCAAGCCCAATGTCATGCCCACATTAATTACAAAGTGAAAGAATAAAATACAGACCACGCTATAACCATAAATGCGGTTGAATTTTTGTCGCTGTCGCTCTGCCATTACCAATAGCCGGTAGAGCAAAAAGATGTATAAAACCACAAAGGCTAAGGAGCCCACAAAGCCATATTCCTCGCCAATGGTGCAGAAAATAAAATCGGTACTCTGCTCTGGCACAAACCTAAATTTGTTTTGCGTGCCTTGCAAGAATCCCTTGCCCCACGGACCGCCACTGCCAATGGCAATTTTGGACTGTTGCACATTATAACCCGCTCCTTTAATATCTACTTGCTTGCCCAATAAAACATTGATACGGGTACGTTGATGGGCTTGCATCACATTCTCAAAAACATAATCGATGCTGCTTACCATGGCGCCAGCAAGTATAACTGCACCTATGGTAATCATCACCAATTGTGTGGTTCTTCGCACTGCCAGCAGAAAGATTCCGGCTAAAAAAGCAAGCCCAATGATAATATATAAGGGTGGTACCAGTAAGGCCATAACGGCCAATATCACCAATACAAATCCCGCAAACAAAATCCACCCCGACAAACCTTCTCTAAACAGCACCAAAATAAACGAAGTAAATACCAAAGTAGAGCCCGTTTCATTTTGCAAAAGAATTATGATCATGGGCGCTATGATGATAGCAGCGCTAATTAGTTGAACTTTTTTATCCTTTTCAAAATTGATGTTATAGCCACTAAGGAAACGTGCCAATGCCAAGGCTGTTCCAAACTTGGCAAACTCTGCTGGCTGTGCCCTAAAGCCGCCAATTTCAATCCAACTCGACGAGCCTTTTACCGTAGTACCTGCCACCAAAACCAAGATGAGCAAGAATATGGTTATGCCAAAAATAGTATAGGCAAAGGCGTAAAAAAACTTCTCGTCAATAAGCAAAATCATGAGGCCAATAAAAGAAGAAATGCCTATCCATATTAATTGTTTGCCATAGTTCTGGCTGGCATCCCAAATATTTGGATTGGACTCTTTATACACCGAAGCATAAATGCATATCAAGCCCACTATTACAAAAAAGTAATATAAACTTAGGGTGATCCAATCTATTCTACTTGGTTTGGGTTGAGATACTGTCATTTCGGTGGGTTAAATTTCCTTTTAACATTCTATCAAGTAAAGCTTTTCTGGTATCGTGTTTTCCTGTGAGGTATTGCTCCATCATTAAGCTGGCAATAGGTGCCGCCCATGTTGCGCCAAATCCTGCATTTTCTACCACCACTGCTATGGCTATTTTAGGATTATCCTTTGGAGCAAAAGCAAAGAAAATAGAATGGTCTTTTCCATGTGGGTTCTGAGCCGTACCCGTTTTACCGCAAACTTGTATTCCCGGAATGCGGGCAATATACGCGGTACCGCGCTCTACCACATCGTACATGCCTTCTATAACAATAGGAAAGTACGAGGTGTCAATGGTGGTCCAATGTTTAATATTATACTCGGGATTTGGATTGGCATGGTTGTTTACCTTTCTTACAATATGGGGTGTAATATAGTACCCTCTATTGGCAACTGCTGCTGTGGCATTGGCCATTTGTAATGGCGTTATTCCCAATTCTCCCTGCCCAATTCCCATAGAGATGGTAGTGAGTGCTTGCCACCTGTGTCTACCATAAAGCTTATCAAAATATGCAGCTTTTTTTAACACTCCCGGACCTTCACCGTATAAGTCGATGCCCAAAGCATGACCCATTCCAAAACTATAGGCATGTTTATAGAATTCATTGTAGGCATCTTCTACATGCTTGTATCTTGGATTGTTGATGATGCTTCTGTAAACCTGACAAAAATATGCATTGCAACTTACTGTAATTGCCCCGCGCAAAGCAAGGGGAGAGTAGTGTGCATGGCAGCCTACAAATAAATAACCATGGTGACAAGCATAGGTGGTGTTCTCTGTTAATACCTTTTCTTGCTGACCCATTAAACTCATGATAACCTTAAAGATGGAACCAGGTGGGTAGGGGGCAGAAATAGGGCGATTAAACAAAGGCTTATCTTTGTCTTGCAGCAATTCCATATATTTATTGCCACGCTCTCTGCCCACCATTAAATTGGGGTCGTACGTAGGAGAACTAACCAAGGAAAGCACTTCACCTGTTCTGGGTTCAATGGCAACAATACTGCCAATTTTGTTTAACATTAGCGATTCGCCCAAAGCCTGTAAATCTTGATCAATGCTTAGATTAATATCTTTACCAGTAATGGCTGCAGTATCAAAATCGCCATTCTTATACCTGCCTTGGGTTCTATTTTTACTATCCACCAAAACGTATCGCGTTCCTTTAATGCCACCTAATTCTTTTTCATAAATACGTTCCACACCACTCTTGCCAATAAAATCTCCCATGCGATAATAATCGTCACTCTTTTCAATGTCGGCATCGGTAACCTCACCAATATATCCCATCACATGTGCGGCATTGCTGTGTTTATATTTTCGATCGGTTCTAACCTCAACAAAAAAGCCCCTAAAATCGAATAGCTTCTCTTGAAATGCTGCATAAGTTGGAATGGTAATTTGCCTTTGAAAAACAATAGGCCGCCATTGGCTATAGCCTTTTTGCCTGCGCAAACGAGCAAAGGTGGAAATAAACTCTTCCTTGGTCATTTTTAAAACTGCGCAAAAAGCCAGGGTATCCAAATCTTTTACCTGTTCTGGAATAACCGATAAATCATAAATAGCATCATTATAAACCAAAAGCTCCCCTGTGCGGTCATATATTAATCCACGAGCTGGATAAATAGTTTGCTCTTGCAAGACATTGTTTTGCGCAAAAAACACATAACTATCATCAACCACCTGTAAGTAAAATAGCCTACTAATGTATATTACCGCCACACCTACGAAAATTATGAGGAGGGTGCGTTGTTTTCCTAGCTTATCCATTATCTAGCTTTGTCTGATGGGTAAAATAAAATCTGTCCAACAGAAATAAGCAAAACAGTAAAAAAGCTGCTCGATAAAACACGAAGCAAGGTTCTGAAAAATTCCTTTAAACTATAAATTTCTAAATAGAATAATACCATGTGATGCATCAAGGTCATGATGCTAACATAAACCAAAAACCACACAATGCCTTTTCTAGAAATAGAAGGTTTTATCCTGCTTTCATAATCTTCCTTGCTACAGGCAAATTGCAAATAGAAATTCCTGAAATAGCCCATAAACCCTACAGCCGCCATGTGTAAACCCGGCGTGCTGCTAAATGTATCCATTATCATTCCTGTGCCAAAAGAAATTACCACCACATGCCAAGGCTTGGTGGTAACAGGCAAACTCAATATAAAAATGATATAGATATACGGGTTAACATAAGTGGTAAGCTCTATGTTATTTATAACCAATAATTGTATCAATAAAATTAACACAAAACTGGCAAAATATTTAATTAACTCAATTATCACCTTTTAGGTTGCTTTCTAAAGTTTCTTGTTCTTCTTTTAATATATTTTGTATCACATACACATTTTTTAAAGTAGAAAAATTGGTGTATAATTCTACTTTAATCAAATGAAAATTTTCGCCTGCATCCAAGCTATGAGAATACACATGCCCAACCGGAATGCCTTGCGGAAAAAGGGTGGAATAATTACTGGTTACAATTTCATCATTCATGCCAATGGGCACATGCTTGTTCACAAACTTCATGCTCGAGAATTTTGGGTCATCGCCATTCCATTCTAATGAGCCAAAAGCATTGTTCTTTTTAAGCATGCAGCTAATTTTTGTATTGCCATTTAAGGCCGACCTAATCGTTGAAAAATGTTCAGAAACGCTGGTTACAATTCCCACTACCCCATTGGCACTCATTACGCCCATATCTGGTTTTATGCCATGTAAACTACCTTTGTCAATGGTGATATAATTGTTCCTTTTAGTTACCGAATTGTTCACCACATTGGCCGAAATATAGGTGTATTGTTGCTTATACGCCGAATCATTTATGGAGGTTTGTGTAAACCCACTTTGATAATATGCATTAAGCATTTGCGCCCTTAAACGCGCGTTTTCTGCCAACAAACTGTCATTTATATTTCTGAGCCCAAAATAGTTGGTGGTGCTGTTTACCGATTCGTAAAAACCACTCGCCATGCCTCCCGTAAAATTCAAGAAACTGGCCTTTTGGTAATTATTGTATTGAAATAATATAACGAAGGAAAACAGTTCCAGTAAAAAGAAGAGAATGAAGGTATAGTATTTGTGAAAAAAGAATATCAGGTTTCTCATAACTTCTTTTGATTCTGATTGTGTCTCAAATTAGGTTCAACCCAATTCGAAAAATTAGGTCATAAGAAATTTATGATTGTCGAGGTGCTTTAAGGCCATACCAGTGCCTCTAACTACTGCCCTAAGTGGATCTTCGGCAACATGAACAGGCAATTTGGTCTTGGTTGCAATGCGCTTATCCAAGCCCCTTAACAAAGCACCACCACCCGTTAAATACAAACCAGTAGAATAAATATCGGCCGATAATTCTGGTGGTGTAAGCTCCAATGCACGCAAAATAGCCTCCTCTATTTTAGAAATTGACTTGTCTAAAGCAGAGGCAATTTCTGAATAACTCACCGTAATTTGCTTTGGAATACCTGTCATCAAATCTCTACCATTTACCGCAAAATCTGGTGGCGGATTTTCCAATTCTGGCAGGGCCGAACCAACCTCTATTTTGATGCGTTCTGCAGTGCGCTCTCCCACCAACAGGTTGTGCTGCCTGCGCATATAGTCTAAAATATCCTCCGTAAATTCATCCCCAGCCACACGAATAGATTGATCGCAAACAATACCCGCTAAGGCTATTACCGCAATTTCGGTAGTACCACCACCAATATCAATAATCATGTTTCCCATGGGTTCAAACACATCTATACCAATACCAATTGCAGCAGCCATAGGCTCGTGAATTAGGTAAACTTCCTTGGCACCTGCACGCTCTGCACTGTCTTTTACCGCACGTTTCTCCACCTCAGTAATGCCAGATGGAATGCAAATAACCATGCGTTGCTGCGGCTTAATAAACTTGCTGGTTTTAGGTATCATGTCTATCATGCCCCTAATCATGTGCTCTGCTGCCTGAAAATCTGCAATTACTCCGTCCTTAAGCGGACGAATGGTTTTGATATCTTCGTGCACTTTGCCATGCATTTGTTGTGCCTGACTACCAACTGCTATTACGTTTCCACTTCTGCGATTAATCGCAATGATAGAAGGTTCGTCAACAACAACCTGGTCTTTATGTATAATTAGCGTGTTGGCCGTACCAAGGTCAATAGCTAAATCTTGTGTTAAAAAACTAAATACGCTCATGAATCTTTTTTTTCCTTACAAAAGGTTTTTGCCCATGCAAAATAATAATATTTAAAAGAAAAGAATGAAAAGTTTTGCAACTCCAATCTTTTTAATGTTTAAAGTGTCTAATTCCACTAAAGTACATCGGCATTCCATTGGCTTGGCAATAAGCTATAGATGCCTCGTCTTTAATAGAACCTCCAGGTTGAATTACCGCCCTAATTCCTTCGCCACGCGCTATCTCCACACAATCTGGGAAGGGAAAAAATGCATCACTACTCATGGCCGCATCTTGCAAGCTAAACCCAAATGCATGTGCCTTTGCTATGGCTTGCTTTAAGGCATCAACCCGCGAAGTTTGTCCACATCCTATTCCCAACAATTGCTTGTTTTTGGCTAAAACAATGGTATTCGATTTAGTGTGCTTGGCAATTCTATCCGCAAATAACAAATCGGCTAACTCTTCCTTGCTTGCTGCATGGGAAGTTACGGGTTTTAAATCGCTTTCTTTCAATATTCCTAAATCTCTGTCCTGAACCAATACACCATTCAACACAGAACGGATGGTTTGAGAGGCTGGTAATTGACCTTTTTGTACTAATAATATGCGGTTCTTTTTACCCTTTAACAAAGCCAATGCATCTTCATCGTAACTTGGCGCAACCATCACTTCCAAAAATATTTTATCCATCTCAAACGCGGTAGCCAAATCTACGTTTTGGTTCAGGGCAATTACCCCTCCAAATGCACTCACCGGATCTCCTGCCAAGGCATCATTCCAAGCTTCCAACAATGTGCTTCTAGATGCCACCCCACAAGGGTTGTTGTGCTTAATTATGGCCACGGTAGGTTCGTTAAAATCTGCCAATAAACTTACCGCCGCATCCACATCAAGTAAGTTGTTATAGCTTAATTCTTTGCCATGCAATTGGTTCAGAAAGTCCTTTAAATGTCCAAAGAAAAATCCCTTTTGATGCGGGTTTTCTCCGTATCTTAAAGTATGCCCGTGGTCGTAACTTACTTTAAAGGCAGCAAGGTTTGAACCGGAATTGAAATAGTTGAAAATAACAGTATCGTAATGCGAGGTAACCTGAAAAGCGTTGGCTGCAAAATGCTTGCGCTGATCCAAACTGCTTACCCCATTTTGTTCGTTTAACAATTGAAGTAATGCTGCATACTGCTTGGTATGCGATACAATTAATGAATGTTTAAAGTTTTTGGCTGCGGCTCTAATTAATGATACCCCGCCAATATCTATCTTCTCTATAATTTTACTTTCATCGCTGGTGCTTGCCAAGGTCTCCTCAAATGGATATAAATCTACCATCACCAAATCGAAAAGCGGAATTTCAAATTGTGCTACTTCGGCCAAATCCTGCGCCAAATCTCTTCTCGCAAGTATGCCACCAAAAACTTTTGGATGCAAGGTCTTTACCCTGCCGCCCAAAATACTTGGGTAGCTGGTTAATTGTTCAACCAGAATTACTGGAATACCCAACTTCTCAATAAACTCCTGTGTGCCTCCTGTGGAGTATATGTTTACGCCTTGCTCGTGGAGCTTTTGGACTATGGGTGCTAAGCCATCTTTGTAAAATACTGAAATTAAAGCGTTTGAGATTTTGTTGGGCGATTGCATGTGCGCAGATTTAAAGAGCTGCAAAGGTAGTGAACCTACAGCACAAAAAACTATATGCCCCAATAAAAAAAGGAAAAATTTCTAGTGTTTTTTTAATACTTCCTCAATTACTGCCGGAACATGTTTTTGTTCTAACAAATGAATGTAATGTGCAATGGCTTCTGCATCGTCGCTTTGGTTCAGACCGCATCTAAATTGAGCAATGGTGGCGCCTTCATCGTAATGAGCATTTACCCAGTGTATGGTTATGCCTGTTTCGGTTTCGCCGGCTGCTTTTACGGCCTCGTGCACATGGTGACCGTACATGCCTTTTCCGCCATATTTTGGCAACAATGCGGGGTGCAAATTAAGCATGTTTGGATGTGCCTCAACGAGGTAAGCAGGCACTTTCCATAAAAAGCCAAGAAGCGCTATGAGCGTGGGTTTAAAGGTTTCTAGCAAGGGTAGAAATTCGCCTGCGGTATTAAAAGTTTGTTTGTTAAATAGCACCACTGGTATGCCCAAATGCTTCATTTTTTCAATGACACCCGCTTGTGGATTATTGCAAAACAAAGCTACTACTTTTACCTCATCATGGTGCCTAAAATAATGGCAAACATTTATAGCATTGCTGCCACTTCCGCTGGCAAATAAAACTAAGTTCTTCTGCATCAAAATCCCAATTCTTCAATGAAAATTTTTCTAAACAAAGAATCAATATTGCCATTGCCATTAAAGCGCTCGAGTGGCAAACTGCTCACCACAAAATTGGTTTTGTTGTTGCCAGTTGCAAAGCGCTTAGAGATTACTGCCGATTGGCCTGTCCAGTCGATGGGCGATTGACCTGTTTTGCTCTCAATAATGCCTCCATAATAAATTGAATCGTAGCCAACAGTGGGCGTGTTGCTTGGAATTTCGAACGGACGAACGCTTGCAATAATGGCCGTTGATTTTAAAGTAGGCCAACCATTGCTTACAACTGGTTTAACCAAGGCATTGATGTTTACCCTAAACACCGAGGCCGGTGGCGGATTAACCAAACTCTTGATGGGGGTCCAATCTAAGAAATTAGAAAGCGGATCGAAATTAGAATTGATGGCTACGGCCATAAATAAATTGCCGCCATTGTTAAAGAAATCGTTGGTGGTACGCTGCCCATAAGAGAAAGAAAAGCTGGCATCGTCGCCAAACCAAACAATCTTTTTAAAGAGGGCAAAGGTCTTGTTTTGCGTTAAGAAATCGGGTTGTAATTGGGTGTAATTGCTGTTCACCACTTCAGTTGCTTGTAGCGTGTCAAATTGGTTCAGCCCAACGTTTTTTAAGTTGTTGAAATAGAAGTTTTGTACAAATATTTTATTGCTGGTATAGGCATTCACAACCAAAATATTGGATTGTACTTTCTTGACCCAAATTTCTGGCGTGGCCACGTAGCCCGATTTTGAAAGTGCCTTGTCTACAACCCTTACATAAATAATGTTGCTTGTGCCTTGTTTTAACCCAGATACAGTGCCCGCAAGGCTGTTGTTGCTGCCGTTAATAAATACTTTGCAATCGCCAGAATCGGCCTTAGGCACATTGGATAGCAACAAGAAATTATTGGTATTTGCTGGCAAAATAAAAGGCGTTCTTAAGGTATCGTTTAGGTATAATTCATATTCTTTAATGTCCTCGGTGCCGTCTGGATCTTGGCCAAAAAGAGTATAGCGCAATACGGGGAAAACGATGCTTGGATTTTGTGAAGGAATGCCTGCTAAGGATTGTGAAAAAACGAATTTAACACTGGGTTTTGAGTTTTTTATTGGAAATAAAGTGGATGCCGGCGTTTGGTCTTTTTTACCCAAATGGTCAACGGCGCGCACATACACCACAATATCGGCACTGTCTTGGCCAGGTGGTATTTTAAGTAAAAATGTGCTATCCTGACTTTTCGTGAAATGCCATGATACTTGGTTGTCGGTAGAAATTTCGTATCCCACCACAAATCCGCCGTCGGCTACACCCCACCAATGTGCGTCAATTAAGGTGGTGAGCCTGTTTTCGCCAGTACGGTAAATGGTGTCAACCGACATAAAAGTTTGCGGTTCTGCCAAGCTGGTTTTGTTGCCATCGAAGCCCTTTTTACAGGCTGCTAGCCCTAAAACGCTTACTATGATAAAAAAAATGCGGTTAATAGACATGTTCATTAATTACTTCAAACATACGCCAAAGGCATAAAATAAAAAAAATTTGGTCTGACCCAATTGCGCCATTTACTCAGAAATTTGGTGTTTAAGCAAAAGCATTTTTAAGGCAGTTTCTGCCGCTTCAATACCTTTATTACCATGTTTACCGCCTGCTCTTTCTTGCGCTTGCTTTTGATTTTGTGTGGTTAAAACACCAAAAATTACCGGTTTGTTTTGTGTTAACCCAACCTGCATAATGCCGTTGGCACACGCATCACAAATAAAATCGAAATGGCGGGTTTCGCCTTGTATTACACAGCCTATGGCTATAACCGCATCTATGTTTTTCTGCTGAGCCAAAAACTGCGCACCCAATGGCAACTCAAATGTACCCGGTACGGCATGCACCTTAATTTGCGAATTTTTGAGTCCCTTTTCCTTTAAATAGGAAATGGCCGCATCGCGCATGGCATGAGTAATTTCTGGATTCCAATCGGCTGTTACCAAACCAATGCTTATTTTCTTGAAAAGTTTGTTTTCACCCAAATTGGTGCTCGATAAGTTTTTTAGGGCTGTGGACATGGTTTTTCGCGCAATTTTTTGTGCTTGGGCAAATCTAAAGAACTAATCTTAAGTAATCGTAAAATTATACACCCAATTTGCCTCAACAAAAATTAATTCGCAGAAAACTTTGGTTGGTTCAGACCGATTTTTTTTTATGCTGCCTTGCCTGCCTTTGATTTTAGGGTTTTTGAAAACTCATTTTCCTTCTTGCTTTATGATGAATTGAAAACTGGGTGGCTGGTAATTTTTGTCTAAATAATTGCTGGGAATGGTGGTGGCGTTGCCATCTCTGGCCGATCTATAATGTGGTGAAAGAATTTCGATGCCAGCTTCATTACAACTATCTTGGATGTTTTGGTGCAGCTCAGAATAAATATTTGCCTGTTGGTTGGGATGTTTGGTGTAGGCATTGATTTGATACGAAACATAAAAATCGTCGAGGCTCGTTTGCAATACAAATGGGGCCGGATTTTTTAAAAACAAATTGGTTCTATTGGCCGCTTCAATGAGTGCTTTATGCATGTTTTGCCAAGGCACATCATAGCCAATGGTAACGGTGGTATGCATAATTAAGCCATTGCCAAAATCTGCCTCATTGCTATAATTTATGGTATGGCTACTCATTACATTCGAATTTGGAATGGAGATAATCTCGTTTTTGATGGTCCTGATGCGTGTAACCAACAAAGATTTTTCTATCACATCGCCTACTACTTCGCCAATTTTTACGCGATCGCCGTTCTTAAATAAGCGCATATAGGTAAGTACAATTCCAGCAACAATATTAGATAAGGGTCCGGCCGAACCAAAAGTTAATAAGAAACCAAGAAAGACGGAGACGCCTCTAAAAACAGGCGAATCGCTGCCCGGTAAATAGGGGAATATAAGCACAAACATAAAAGCAAACAGCACAACTTTTACAAGTTGAAAAGTAGGGTTTGCCCAATCTGGGTAAAATCCTTTTATGTGTAAATTGCCATTTTCGATCTCAGATTTTAAAAACTCAATGCCTTTAATCGCATATTTAAAAACCATAAAAATAACTGTAACGGTAAATAGGTTTGGCAAATAATGCAAAAGGCCTGAACCAATTTTTTTGAGGGGATTAAATATATAGCCAAATAATGTTTCTGCAAAGTTCTCTGTCCAAGGAAAAAATCCAAAAATAATGGGCAAGGCAATATAGGTAAGCAATAAAATTACCAGCCATTTTATTAGGGTGTTCATGACTGTAATGACCGACACCAAACGTTTTGCATCGAATAGGGTATAGTCTTTTATTTTAAACTCTTTGATCTTTTTACCCTCTTCTAGTGCGATTTTTTTTGCTGTCCATTTAAATAATTTTACACAATAAATTAGCAACAATACTAAGAAGCTAATGACCAAAAGTGCCAGACCAATTTCTTTGGCTAAAGTCATTAAACTCGTTTCATCTTTATACCTTAATATTTCTTTAGTGAGGGTGTTTTTAATTAATTTGGCTAATTCTTTGGTGTTTTCATTGCTCCAAATAGCATCGTTTTCCGAGATACTAATAAGAATATTCTCGCCATAAATAATGTCGTAGGCCGATTCGTTTTCAACAATTTTAAGGGTGTTTTCATTAAAAGTAAAATCGTCGCCAAGCTTACGCAGTCTTGTGTTTACAGCATTTGCTCTTTCAAATGCCGAAAAGCTTCCCCGACTGCTGTAAATTAAAAACAGGGTATCGTCAAAAAAGCCTAAAATAGGGTACGATTTTGCATTGCTCCTTAAAGAATCTATGCGCAATTTTTTATCTGCAATCCTGTTGGCTTCCTTATCATTTAATGCCTGAAGCTGCAAGAGCAGTGCTTCTTTCTTTAAGTTATCTGATTCTTTTACCGTGCTCAGTTGCTTTTCTAGTTCTGCTTTTTTTTTAGCATCAAAGGAACTTTCTTGATCTATTTCCTTTAAATTGAGGTTGTAATTTTTAAGCAATTCGGTGTTTATTGAATCCTTTTGCTTAATAGAATCATTTTGGCCCTGCACCATTGAGCCTGCCAAAGTGCCTATGAATAGTATGATTAAGGTGAACGTTTTCATTTACTTCTATTGTTTAATATTCTTCAAGAAATGCCCGTACTCACAAAATAATCTTGTATGCCTTTATTGTTTCCATAACCTGCACTCAAATCTAGTTGAACATTGTTGTTTAATAAATAGGCAAAACCACCATCAAATCTTTGCTGAAATTCGCCCCCACTAAGTTGACCATAATTTTCGATAAAACCGCTAAGTTTTTTATGAATTGGAAAGCCTAAGTTTATTACATATTTTCCTGTTGCGTTAGGGTTATTGCCATTATATGATAAAATCCAATTGGAAGCCAGACTCATGCTTTTAGGAAGCGACCAATTGGCCACAAAAACCATAACTGTAGCTGGTTTGCTGGCGCCAAAGTCTCTGGAAACATTGGGCATTTTTACCCGCATTTGAAATCCCGTTGTGGGCACCCACCCATTTTTGTTGTTAACATGTACACGGAAACCAAGGTGTAAATTGCTTAATCCTTTTAGTTCGGTTTGAACCGAATCTGATTTGTTGCGAAGGTTTTGATAATCTATCAGCGCACTTAATTCCACCGTTTCCATTATGCCATACCTTATCACATTATTTGATACATATATATTGGTTTTGTTTTGGCTGGTTAAATAAGAATTATAATCAACTCCTTGCTGAAATTGTAATATGTTTTTGCCTACCGTAAAGGCCCCAATCGCTTGCCCGGGCCTACCAGTTCGGATGGTTTCATTGTATTGCGCAAATAGGAAACTTAGGTTCAAAAAGAAAACAGAAATTGTTAAAACCGAAATTTTCATAGGAACAATTTACAAATCTATTAGGAGAATTTGTAGTTTTAACAAAAATGCAAACTTAACAGAATTTTATAATATCGTCTTGAGAAACGCTACTATGATTTTTTGATTTGATAATTTTCGCCTTCCATATTAAACGGCAAGTATGTAATAACGTCAATCACTCTGTACCCTCAGTTTCTGCCTTCCTTGGTAGTTTTCTGCACTAATTTCTATCAAATAAAAGCCATCTTTTAAATCGCGAATGTCAACTTGCTTTTGCGTTTCTTCCAAAATAACCGATTTAACCAAAGCACCCAAAACATCGTAGAAATTTAAACTTGCTTTGCCTTTATATAACAGATTCGTTTTTATCTGAAGCACATTGTTTGCAGGGTTGGGATACATTGCTATTTTTTGGTTTTCTTGGTTCAAGAATGAATGAGAAAGGCCCGTGTATAATGGGTGCAAAATGTTTGAGGTATCGGAGCTACAACCTTGCACATTCACCAAGGTATAATAATCGCCACTTGCTGTAATAACATAGCTAGCATTGGTTGCGCCATTGATAGGCCCCAGAGCATTATGCCATTGATTACCGCTGCTTGCCGACGAACTTAAGGTGTTTAAATTTTGAGTAATAATAGGTTTAGAAGGATTAGGTTTAACCGTAATCATTATTTTTGTGCTGCCCCCTGGTCCAAAAC
>Ga0163151_10002331_pt1 | contig 29642 bp, 21 predicted proteins | sample OliLakLV19MP5IB2_FD_145596 | JGI IMG/M metagenome (GOLD analysis project Ga0163151, IMG submission 145596) | Freshwater microbial mat bacterial communities from Lake Vanda, McMurdo Dry Valleys, Antarctica - Oligotrophic Lake LV.19.MP5.IB-2 | ecosystem: Environmental > Aquatic > Freshwater >...
TAAAGAAGGTGACCATGAACCCGCACGCCTCGTACCGTTATTCTAGTCTTGCCCGCAGATCTTGCTCGCCCCTCTGGGTGCTACTCGCCATCGGCAGCTGTTGCGCTTGCGAGAAGAAGAGCGAAGAGCCAGCCGCTGCACCAAGTAAGGAAGCGGCTTCCGGCGAGCCAAAGACCGAGCTCGAGCCTGAGCTCAGCCGCGCTATGAAGTCGGCCACTCAGCGAACCCAGGGTTCAGCCCCCGGCAGCCAGGAGGGCCCACCCCCAAGCGGTATCTTTGGGCCAGGTGCCGCGGATGCCCAGGTGCGCGTTTCAGATCCTCCCAAGATAACGCTCGGTTCCGAGGGCGGCATGCCGAAGCTGAAGCTCGGAGGGGAGATCAAGGGCGGCGAGAAACGGCTTCTCACGTTGAAGCTCACACTCGATATCGGAGCTTCGCAACTCCCCGTCGATTTGACGCTCGCTTTGGAAACCAAAGCGGACGTGGGCGCGATGAAAGTGAACGCCAAGATAACGGCGGCGAGTCTCACTTCAGAGGCAGGCTCTTCGGCAGAGGCCAAGGCCGCATTTGGCAGCCTGAAGGGCAGCGAAATCAGCTACTTCGTAGCGCCGAACGGCGCGCCCACACGCTTTGCGTATCAGGCGAGTTCTGCCAAGGGTGCCGGGTTGATTCAGGTGCTGATCGCCACAAAAGACGCAATTGCTAGCATCGTTCAACCCTTCCCGGACAAGGCGGTAGGCGCTGAAGCGCTGTGGATGGTCACCGCACGCCAGGGCGTCTGGGACCTCGACATGGTGACTTACCAAATGGTGAAGGTGCAGCAGGTCTCAGGCGACACTGCGACACTCAGTATCGATAGCAAACGTTATGCTGCGAGCCCAAGCTTTGCGACGCCCTTCGTGCAAGCGGACGCTCCGCTTTCGCTCTACCGCTTTGAAGCTCCAGGCCAGGCACAGGTCACTGTGCGCGCAGGGGACTTCTTTCCCGTTTCAGCTACCGTGAGTGGCCATTTAGCTGCCGCTGTCGGTCCGGTGGGAGGGGAGCAAGCAGCCGCTGAGCGCGCACAGACGGTGCAGGCCTCGTGGACCGCTGAGCTGACAACAGGTAAGAAGCCTTAAGGCCTCTTAGAACAAGGCCTCTTAGAACCCAAGCTTCTGCTTGCGCTCTTCTGCGCCGACCATCGGCTCCTGCTTGTTGTTGATCACCGGCAAGCCTGCCGCGAGGTCAGCGTTCAGCTTGATCCAATCGCGCTTGTCGTCGGGCAGCTGCCCTTCGTCATAAATCGCCTCCACCGGGCACTCCGGCACGCAGGCGCCGCAATCGATACATTCATTCGGATCGATGTAGAGCATCTCACCGTCGCCGTGAAAGCAATCAACGGGACACACGGAGACACAGTCGGTAAACCGACACCCTTTGCAATTGTCGGTGACAACGAAAGCCATGGGCCCAGATAGTCCGACTCCGGGCCGGAAATCAACTATTCGAAAGCCGAAGTATCCCCGGCGCCAACCCGCACGATGAGCGGCTTCGGGTGGGTCAGATCCACAACGCTCGTCGGCACGCTCCCCGAGGCCCCACAGTCGAGTACCAAGGCGAGCCCTGGGAATTCTTCTTCCAGCTCGCGCGGATCAAGAAGCACATCGGCTCCGGGCCGTGCCGCGGTGCTCGAGATGATCGGCCTGCCGAGCTCGGCTGCTAGCGCGAGCGCCACCGGGTGCCGTGGAATGCGGATACCCACCGTCTTTCTTGGCGTCTGAACGATTTTCGGGACCTCCCGTGTCGCCTCCAAGATGAAGCAATACGGCCCTGGCAGATATTGTTTGAGGATTCGGTACACCGAATCATGCATCACCGCATAGCGCGAGATGTCTCCGAGATCGCGGCACACGAACGCCAGCATTTGCGTTTTTGGGATGCCCTTGATCTGATACAATCGATCAATCGCCTTCTTGTTGAAGAGGTCGCATCCCAGCCCATAAACGGTGTCCGTTGGGTAGGCGATCACTTCGCCGGCCTCGAGCGCTTCCACGGCCTGGCGGATCTTTCGAGGCTCCGGGTTCGCCGGATTGATCTCAACAATCATTCGGGTCGGCGCTCTACTACTTTTTCTCTGGGAGCGCCAGCCACGGCTCCCGGCAGCGACAGGCTTAGAATTTCAGCATGCGTGCGCTCTTCGGCGCCAGGGGCACCCGAACCTTGCCAGCGAGCGACTCGAAGGCTTCCTTGGTGATCACGTCCACAGCCGCGTTGAGGCTTGAAAACAGCGCATCTTTCGGGAACGGGTCCGCGTTCATCGCGAACCCCACGCGCAGCTGCTCGGAGGGGTCGTGAAAGAGTGTGGTGTGGGCCGGTGAATCAGCGAGCGTGCAAAATACGTCCGGCAAATTGGCAAAGATCTTGACCGCGTCTTGAATCAACTTCGGCTCCGATCCAATCCAGACCGGCAACGTTGAGCTGCCTTGCGAAACCGCGAGTCCTGGGGTGATTGGCTTCCACCTCTCGTCACGAACTGGATCGTGGGGCCCAACGCTCAGCGCGCGGCCCAGCTGAATCGCTGTCGCTATTTTCTGGAGGAGCTGAGCCGGAAGGCTGCCTGTGCTAGCGATCAGCGTCCACCTCCCGTGGTTAACTGCGAAATCAAAGTTGTCATCTGAGCAAACAGCGTACGGGATGCCGGCACGCTCCAAGGCTGCCTCAAGCGTCCTTAAGAATTGCTCAACATCTTGGATCACTGGGTGATTCAAGCCGAGGGCATCCTCCGTGGCGGCGTCGTCGGGCTCGCCGCCCAACTGGCTCAAGACCCCCAGATTGAGCGGGCCTAAGGCGTTCAAGGTGCGGCACAGCCTGAGGTAACTTCGGGGAACCACCACATGAACTTCCACCTTGCGCGTGAGCGCGCACAGCTCCGTTTCCTGGATCGCCGCGAGCAGACGTTGCCAGAATTCGAAACCAGGACGAGATTGTCCGCGTTGCCCAACGGGAGCGCCAATCCAGCGGTCGCGTTCCACCGCCATATAAATGTTGAAAGCGTTGACCCCGTAAGCGAGCGCGGTGAGCGCCGCAAACTCGGCTTCCGAGTCCGATCTGAGGCCCAGCTGGGGTGGCGAGCCTGCGCTGAGTTCGGTGGCGAATGCTGGCGTACCTCGGTGTTGCGCTCGGGTTACCAACGCCGAGGTTTGATGCAGGATCTTTCGACGCCCGCGCGGGTCTGAAACTGCTCCAAAATTTTGCCCTGTCAGATTCACGCTTTCACTCAGCAGTGCGGGATCGATGACCGCATGCGGGGCGCTTTTGGGTTGAGCGAGGCAAACAGGCAGCTCGGCTAAATGTCGATAATTAAGAGACTTTCTGAAGCGATCGACGGCTACCGCTAGCGAATGTTCTTGAAACTCAGCCCAGTCGAGATGCCGGACCAACCCTTGAGCTGAGTGCGCGCTCAAGCGTTCGGGGGGCTTCAAATTTTCGATCGAAAGCCCGCTATCCCCGTAGACATTGCGGAGCTCTCCTACGGACCCATAGCGAGCCTGAATGAAGGCTCGGTAGGCGGTGATCGCATCCGGGTGATAATCCTGATCGTAGAGTGCATCACGGAAATGGAAGGAAGCTGTATCGAGTTCCAGTAAAATCACGGGCCCCTTAGGAAAAGCAAACGGGGCGAGAACTTGGGCGACTCCCTCAAGCCAAAGCTGCGCCTCGCTCAAAAACGCGCTGCTCGCGAAGCTCGGGGCTGGAAAAACCCGCGGCAGCGCAGGCACCATCACCGGGGCTCCTTGCGACGAACGCGCCTGACACTGCTCATCCCAGAGCACGTCTTGAGGAATGCCGAATCCCGTCAGTTCTGCATTCACACTGGGGCCGACCGAAAGACTGGCATACAGCCCTGCTCCCTGAACCGCCTCGAGAAACGCTGGCAAGTCTCGCTCGTTGTCCCCAGAAAATGTGAGATCGCCGCCCGATTCTTGATGGAAGGACCAAGGAACGCAACTTTGAACAATGCCGACGCCGAGGCGCTTCAGGCCATCCAGGGCCAGCCGCCAATATTGCTTGGGTACGCGGAAGTAGTGGAGTGAACCGGAGATGAGAGGGATGGGCCCATTCCCGAGATCGATTCCCGAGCGCGTGAGCTTCGGTGGCGTAAAATGACCGACGGTTTCCATCACTTGGCTCGGGGCGGAAGGTAGCGGCTCAAAGGGCCCCCTGCAATCGGGCGGCTCTCGTTGGACACTGGTGCGCCAAGCGCGCTACTCATTGGAGATGCACGTTCGGCGTCGAAAGGTGTGGCTCAGTGCAGGGCGTGTTGTTGAACTGGTGGCGCTGCTGATCGTTTGGGGTTGTGCGGCCACGAGCGCTCACAGGTCTGACGTCAGCAGCCTAAGGGGAGAGCGGTCGGCCGAAGCCGCCTATTCCAAACAGCGACAAGATCCGGCTGACACCGAGTCAGCTACGACGCCTGGAGAAGCGAGCGCTCGGGCGGAGGTCGGCGGAACAGACGACGAAGCGGAGCCCGCGCTTGCGGAGCCCGCGCTTCCAGATTCAAGCAAAGCGCCACTCAGCAAGCAATTGGGCACGGCCAGCTACTACGCGGACGCATTAGCCGGCCGTCGGACCGCGAGCGGAGAACCCTACAGCATTCATAGATTCACGGCGGCGCATCGATCTTTGCCGTTCGGGACACTGGTGCGTGTGGTGAACGAGGCGAGCGGACGCTCGGTGCTGGTGAACATCAATGATCGAGGGCCCTTCCGAAAAGGTCGTATTATCGACCTTTCGCGAGCTGCCGCTGAAAAACTGGCAATCCTGAAACGTGGAGTGGCCCAGGTGCGCGTCGAAGTACTTCGCCTCGGGCCCGCCAAGTAGCAAGGACGCTGGATACGTTGTGAGAGTGTTGTTTCTTGACCCAAATGATCGCGCTGAAGCCGAGTTCAAAAGCGATGTTATCAAGCTCGCCGAACGCTTTTACGGTGAGATCCAGAGAGAGCTAGCGAACGGAGGCGAGCTTGCAGATTTCTGCATTCAGGAGTTCAGGCTCGCAGCCTGTTGCTACGCGCCCGAGTGCTTCCTCGAATCCAGCACTCCTGAGCTTCCGATTCTAGTGCTCCGCGGTGAGAGCCCCTCGCTGCAACCGCTTGCGCAATGGGTGGCTAGGCTAGCTCCTGAGGCCTTGGGTCTGAAGGTTGTTGGGTACACACCGCCACTTCTGCCCACTCTGGCGTTCGGCCGCGTTGCGCAGACGGCGGGGGTGGATTTGCGTGGGATACGTTTTCGGGCGGGAGTCGGGCGCGGGCATCTGCTGGAGCTTGTCGCGCACTTGCCTAGGCGCGCACTGTTGTCCGACGTTGGAAATACATCGGCCGAGGCGAGGGAGGCAATTGAAGGCGCGGTCGAAGGGTTGGTTGAAGATCTCTTGGGGCAGGAGCTGTTTGAGCGTTGGGTTGGCGAGATCAGCTATGAGCAGATGCCTACGAACACCGGCCTGAGGCTTGTAGGAAGTGGGCAAGAGCGCGCGCTCCACGCCGCGAGTGAGCTGTACTCGACGGTGCGAGCGGTCGAAGCGGACATTCACGCAGGCCTTTCGCAAGTGCCCTGGAGTGAGAACTACGGTGCCACTTGGAGCATGCTGGAACTGGAACCCAGCGAGCCTCTACGTGGCCAACGGCAACCCGATCTCGCCGTCGCCGTCACGTGTTTCCCGGAACTCGTGCACTGCTTTCTCTCGGGCGCGAGTTTTGATTCCCGGAGGTTTTCTGCTAAAAATGAGCGATTTGTGGTGGTTGCCGTGTTGGTTCCCGGAGCCCAGGCCGCGCGATTTTCAGCCAAAGAGTGCTTAGAGAAAGCGTTGGATCAACGTTTGCGCACGGCTCAGCTTGGCGCCGTGATCGGGGTGGGTACGGGGGTACGTTACCTCTACTTCACGCTCGCGCTCTCGGACGTCGCGCTCTCGGACGTCGCGCTCTCGGACGTCGCGCTCTCGAACGTTGCGGGCTCAGTCTCTCTACTTAGAGGAGAAATTGTAAACGTTGTTGGCGTGGAACGCGCTTCGCTGCTGTTTATGGACAGTGAGTGGGCCAACGAGTGGATCGAACTGTTTCCGTAGGGGGCGGTCCTCGGTGGAGGGCACCTTTCCGGCAAACCGAGATAGTAAGCATGCTTACTATCCTCCGTTCATTCCGGACCCCCGCCGCATATCGACGGGCTGTGCGGAAATCCAGCGCTCGCCGCTTTGCTCAAGCGTCGAGCACAGGGAGGGTGCGTTTCGGACTCCGGGCGTGACACGCTACCGAGCCGCCTGAGGCGAGCGTTTCTAGCTCAGGCCGTGTCTGCTCGCAAAGGTCAAATCGCTCAGGACATCGAGGATGAAAGCTGCAGCCGCTCGGCAGGTTGGCAGGATTGGCCACCTCGCCGGAGAGCGCGAACACCATTGGAACGTCCGGATCGGCGTTCGGGACTGCTGCCAGGAGCGCCTGGGTGTACGGGTGCTCGGGGTGCTCAAACAACTGCTCGGTTGGCGCTATTTCCACGAGGCGTCCTGCGTACATCACAGCGACTCGGTCGCACAGGTACCGAACGACGCTGAGATCGTGGGCCACAAAAATCGTGGTGAGCTTGAGTTCCCGCCGGAGATCGGAAAGCAGGTTGATAACTTGCGCCTGTACTGAGACGTCCAGCGCACTGACCGGCTCGTCAGCTACGATCAAGCTCGGATTCATCACCAAAGAACGTGCGATCCCGATGCGTTGCCGCTGCCCGCCCGAAAATTCATGTGGATAGCGGCTCATGTGCTCGCTCCGGAGCCCCACCTTCTCCAACATTGAGACCACACGTTCACGAAGATGAGGGCCTTTGGCTAACTTGTGAATCACGAGTGGCTCGCTCACGATCTGCTCAATGCTCATGCGTGGATTGAGCGAACTCACCGGATCCTGAAATACCATCTGCATTTGGGTGCGAAGCGGGATGAGCTCAGCCTCGGAAAGCTTTGCGAGGTCCACCACGCCCGAGCTCGTGCGGAAGAGCACTTCGCCAGCAGTCGGCGTGAGAGCTCGTAGAATCGTGCGCGCGGTGGTGGTCTTTCCTGAGCCGCTTTCGCCTACGAGTCCGAGTGTTTCCCCAGCCGAAACATCAAAGGAAACATCGCTTACCGCTCGAACCCAGCCGACGCGTCGCGAAAGGATTCCGGTACCAAAAATCGGAAAATGTTTGTCAAGATTTCGAACGCTCAAAAGCGCCGAGGGCGGAGCGCTCCCCGGGTCGGGCAGATTCTTGTCGATGCTCGAGCTGGGCGATAGATCAGCTGCCATCAGATTTCCCCTACTCGTAAGCAGGCAACTCTCTGCTCTGCATCAAAATCCGAGAGCTGTGGTGCTGAGCCTTGGTCGCAACGGCCTGGAACTGCATACGGGCAACGCGGATGAAAGGGGCAACCGGAGGGGATCTCTTTGAGCGATGGCACGCTACCGGTGATCGAGGGGAGCGGCTTGCCGCGCACCGAGCGGCTCGGGATCGAATCGAGCAAGCCACGTGTGTACGGGTGCTTGGGAGCTTTCAGTACCTTGCGAAGCGGCCCGGACTCCACGACTCGTCCCAAGTACATGAGCACGATGTCATCGGCCGTTTGCGCAACGACACCGAGATCGTGCGTGATGAGCAGGACGCTCAAATCCTCATTTTGCTTGAGTGACTTCAAAAGCCCGAGAATTTGAGCCTGAAGCGTCACATCGAGTGCCGTGGTGGGTTCATCCGCAACCAACAGCTCAGGGCTGTTGGCGAGCGCAATGGCAATCACTACGCGTTGTCGCATGCCGCCCGAAAGCTCATGCGGGTATTTTTTCAGCGCTTGGGCAGGCCCGGCGATACCGACTTTCGTGAGCAGCGAAATAGCCTCAGCCTCGATAGCTGCTTGGCCGAGCGGGCGGTGCAGTGCGATGGCTTCACTCAGCTGATTGCCGATGGTGTGCACCGGAGAGAGCGCCGTCATCGGTTCTTGGAAGATCATTCCGATCCGTCCGCCGCGTAACGCATACAGGCTCTCCGCATCTTCCTGAAGCGCCGTGATGTCGATCGACGGGCCTGATTTCGGATGGAGCACGATCTGCCCGCCCACGATGCGCCCGGGGCGTTTCACCAGACGCAGAATGGAATAGGCCGAAACGCTCTTGCCACAGCCACTCTCGCCCACGACCGCTAGCACCCGCCCGCGCCGAACCTGAAACGACGCGCCGTCCACCGCTTTGAGTTCGGAACCATCGACAAAAAACGACACTTTGAGGTCCTTCACGTCGAGGATCAGGTCGTGATTCGTGGCCACCATCAGCTCCTCGGCGCATAGGGGTCAGCCGCGTCGCGCAAGCCATCCCCCAAGAAATTGAAGGATAGTACGACCAGGATGATGAAGACGACGGGCAAGAGTACCCAGGGATAACTTGCAACTACCTGGAGGCTCGTGGCGTCTTGCAACATGACACCCCAGCTCACGATCGGCGGGCGAAGACCTAGGCCCAAGAAGCTCAGGCTCGTTTCACCCAGAATCATGCCAGGGACACTCAGCGTGAGCGCAACGATGATGTGACTCGTGAAGCCTGGCAAGAGATGGCGAACGATGATGCGCGTGTGGGAAGCGCCGAGCAGACGAGCTGCGACGACGTAATCTTCCTCGCGTAAACTCAAGATCTTGCCGCGCACGACGCGCGCCATTCCCGTCCAGTTGAGCAGGCTCAAGACGATGGTAATTCCGAAATACATTTGGAGCGAGGACCAATCTTTGGGCAAAATCGCCGCTAAAGACAGCCACAATGGCAATTGTGGGAAGGCATTGATCACTTCGATGCTGCGCTGGATCAGATTGTCGACACGGCCGCCAACGTAGCCTGAAATCCCGCCCAGGAGCAGGCCGAGCACAAACGTAACAATGATCCCCACCAGCCCCACACTCAGTGAAATGCGGGAACCATGAATCAGCCGGCTCATGATATCGCGCCCATAGCGATCGCCGCCAAAGACGTAGAAGAGCGGCATCGTGGTTGCTCCCAGCGTGCCAGGCTGGAGCTGGCGGGGCGGGCGCTTGGCTTGATACTCAGCTTGATCCACACCGAGTAGATGCCGATCCCAAGGGATCAGCCCCATCAGATCATAGGGGACACCTTGAACGAAGAAACTTAAGGGAACAACATCTGCTGGATCTTCAATGTAGATACGGCGCAGTGTGATCGGATCCATCGAAGGCTTCACGTTTAAGATGTGAAGCCCGTGTTCAAAGCTGAAACGTGGCGGCGTGGGTGGGCAATAGGCGTGGTGCACATCGCGCCATTCGCGCGAATAGGGCGCAAAAAATTCCGCCAAAACTGCGGAAAATGAGATCAAGCAAAGCAACAACAGGCTGGCATAGGCGGTGTGGTGCTGTTTAAAGCGCTTCCAGATTAACTGCGATTGAGAGGCGGAAGCAGTGCTGGTGTTCATCAGCGGCTACCTGCCTGAAAACGGATTCGCGGATCGATCCAAAGCAATAGTAAATCGCTCACGAGCGTTCCGAGCACACCGAGCAGGCTCAACACCATCAGCATGGAGCCCGCCAAATACATGTCTTCCATCATGAGCGCCTCGAGGAGCAAAGGGCCGACGATGGGGAGGCTGAGCACAATCCCAACCAACGCACCGCCCGAAATCAGCGCAGGGAAAATGCCTCCGATTCCAGACACGAATGGATTGAGCGCGAGGCGTACGGGATACTTCAGCAAGAGTCGAAGCGGCCGCACGCCGCGTGCGCGCGCTGCGGTGACGTAGGGCTTATTCAACTCATCCAATAGGTTGGCGCGGAGCACGCGTATCATGCCGGCTGTACCACCAAAACCGAGCACCGCGATCGGCAGCCAGATGTGCTTCAAAAGATCGAGGAACTTGGCAAAATCCCAGTCTCTTTCAGCCTGTTCAGCAGAAAGCAGCCCCGTCACGCTCAGACCAAAATAGCGCTCCGACAGGTGCATCAATACGAGCGCGAGCAGGAAAGGCGGCACGCACATACCGAGGAAGCCGAAGAACGTCAGGATGTGATCGGATACGGAATATTGGCGTACGGCTGAGTAGATCCCGAGCGGGATCGCGATCATCCAGGTAAAAATGATGGTGCCAAACGAGATCAAGACGGTCAGCAGGATGCGGTCGCCGACCAAGGTGTCGACCCGCTGCAGCGTATCCATGGAGCGGCCGAGATTCCCCTGCAAGAGCCCGGAATCCTTGGGTTCAAAGGAGTGAAACCAGTACAAGCCCATCCAGCGCGCGTAACGCACGGGCTGTGGGTCATTCAGGTAGAACATTTCCTCAAGCTCTTTGATCGCCTGATGGTTAGCTTGATCACCGGCGACCTCAAGCGCCATCGTCTTCGCGGTCAGGAAGTCCGAGGGTGGGAGCTGAATAATAGCGAACACGACCACGGAAATAACGAACAGCGTCGGCACCATCATCAGCAAGCGTTTGCCAACGTAGGGATGGCGCAGCGTCAGAAGTAGGCAAAATAAGCCGAGAATCCCCCATAAAACGGGCTTCAACAGGGCGGCGAGCCAACCTTCCTTCTGAGCTTCGGGGACCCCGCTCGCGGGGGGGCTGTCCGGCGGAGGCGTCACCTTGAGAACGGCTGCAGTGATCTGCGCTTGGGCTTGAGCACTCGTCTTGGTTGCGTTGAAGAAGAAACGCTCCGGGTAGGCGTTACCGGGTGATAAGAAATCCCATGTGAACACCACGTCGTCTGGGACGTTCTTGAAGCCATCCTGGATCGCGATCGGGTACGGCGGCGTCGTAGCGACGCTGATCGTCCAGACATTTTCGGCGGCTAGCTTCAGAATTTCTCTGAAGCGTTCGGCCTGTTCCGCAGGCTCACCCACTTGGCTCATTTCGTCGTAGAGCGCGTACGCCTTGCGGATCGGATGATCGGCCGTTGGTGCAACACAACCGGGCGCGTTGGCTTTGGGGTCGCCGTACAGTCCGCCGTTCGCGTACCAGCGCGCAAACCCGATGCCAAAGTTGGACTCTTCGCGGAGTGGAACGAAACAACGAGCTTCCAGGATCGGCAGGAAATCATTGTTGCTGGTCCATAGGTCGAAATCATGAGAAAGTGTGCTTTTCTCGGTATAATACAGGCGCCCGCCCTGCATGAGTGGGATGGCGCGCACTCCCACGCGACGCCAATCGTCCGTCACGAACTGCGCCAGGGTCACGAAGTTGGCGTGTTGGAAATGCACGAAGAACGTCATGGGCGTGCCGTCGCGAAACTTGCGCATGCCCTCCAAGTCTCTCGCCGTGAGGCCCAGACCATCGAGAAGCTGATTCGCTCGCTCAGGCGAGAAATCAGTGAAGGCTTTGAAGGCGCTCGGCTCGTAGAAAATCGAGCGTGAATCGGGTGCTGCTTGGGCCGGCTCAACCTCTAGCCCCGGATACTCCGCCTCGATAATTTCACGCCGGTTGATGGCCAGCGAGAGCGCTTGGCGGAAGTGCTTCTGATTCAGGAGCTCATGCTTGTTCTGGGTGTTGCGGTGTCCGGCTTCGTTCCCGTCGGCACTGGATTCGACCAAACGATTGAGATTCGGATGGATCACAAAGGGGCTGCGATCCCCGCGGTACCAATGCGTCATGCGCAGGCCGTGCCTTTCAGCCTCCGACATCAGGAGCGTGTAGACGTCGCCTCCGACCGGCGAGAAGGCATATTCCCCGCTCAGAATGGCCGCAGAGACGGCCTCGCCCGTCTTGACCTGCAGCTGAACGCGGTCGATATACGGCAGCTGATTACCGGCGGTGTCCACGGCGAAGTAGTAAGGATTGCGCTCAAAGGTGAAGGTTCCCGTTGGCGAATGCGTTCGGTACACCCAAGGCCAGAGGCGCGGGTGCTCAGGGTTCTGGAAGCGTTTGGCGTCCGTATACACCGCCGCTTCGCTGGCCAAGCCCTTTTGAAGCATCGTGCGCCGAATGAGATCTTTATTGCCCACTCGTGGGTGATACTGGCGCAAGTAGTGCGCCGGAGATTCGGTCAAGAGGAGTCCAAAGAACGTCGCCAGCTTGGGCAGGAAGAGCCCGTTCGGGAACGGAAACGTGAAGCGCACCCGAAAATCATCGAGCTTCTCAACGTTGCCCAGCTTGCCGCGCACCCGCATAAAAGGTGGTGAGGCGCCGCCCGCTAAGGAAGGCTCGAGAGCCTCGTACTGCCACCAATAAAGGATATCGTCCGCCGTGAACGGCACTCCATCGGACCAACGGGTTCCACGTCGCAGCTCAAACGTGAACTCGGTGTAAGTCGCATTCGCGACAAAGCTTTTGGCCAGATGGGGCACTACCGGAAAACCTTGCGGGGACCAGTGCACGAGCTGATTCTGCCCCAGCCTCCTTTCCACGTATTCAAAGGCCGCAGGATCGCTGAACGTCGTTTGGCGCCAAACTCCGCCATACTTTCCGATTTCAGGGGAGGCTAGCACTAAAGGTTCACGCCCGATGCGTTCAACCAGGGGTGGCAGCTGACGCGAGGCAACGAGCGGCTTCAAGATTGTTGGCTCGCCCTTCGGAAACCAGGCTGGTTCTTCAGCGCCCGCTGTCGCTGTCGAGTAATCGATGTCTTTCTGAACTCGCGGTGGGTTCTTGGCGTCGAGTTTTGGGCGTCGCGACTCCAGGACCTGTGCCAAGAGTTGCGGTCGGGGCGGAATCGGTGCGCTCGCCATGTCGGGCCGAATCCACCAGGCGACGCCCAGAACGAACGCGAGGAAGCCGAGCGCCACCAGCGTCAGGGCAATCAGGAGTCTCAGGGTGGCGTTCACAGGCGCCCCGGCATAGCGTGCTTCCCGCGTCCGTAGAAGCGGCCCCCACCGGGCGCTGTTTTGTCAGGCTCTGTTCAAGAACTCAATCGTGGCCGTGGCGACACGGGCGTCGTTCAGCATCAGTTGGTGCGCCGCAACCGAGAATGTTCGTGCTTCGCCTAGCCCGAGGTTTGAACTCTTGGTGGGCAGGATCATGAGATCGAGCGGCGTGTAGAGCGATAAGCACTCTAACCCTGAGAGCTCCCCAAGGCCTCGATTGAGCTCACCGAGCAGCTCACTCCCTGGTCGCATTTCGCGGACCCCAGGCTTCTTGCCGAGACGGCCCCAGAATGTTCCATAGTGTGGCGCTGCGATGCTCACGAACTTCCGCACCCGCCGCGCTCCACCGAGTCTTTGCAGGTAGAGCCGCGAAACAATCCCGCCCATGCTGAACCCAATCAAGGAGAATTTCCGTTCGGTACCCAAAGCGGCATCCACGCGTTCAGACAATTGTTGCGCCAGAGCTAATAGCGATACCGAGCCGTTGTTGGGCGAAGAATCCCACGCGTGAACTTCGAATCCAGCCCGGCCCAATTGTTTTGCTAGGGACCGAAAGACCTTCGCAGTATTCCAGATCCCGTGCACGAGCACCACTGGCTCATGTTCGCGTCGTTGCATGGCGTTTCAGGAGCATAAGGCAACTGAACCGCCAGGACGCGGCGAAAGCAACCGAGCTGGCTTAGCCGAGCTCTAAGGGTGCCGTCACCCACGCTGGGTCGCCGAAGTTTGAAAGCGGCGCGCCCATCAGGCTGCCGATGTTAAGCGATAGGTTGGCGCGCGCCTTGCCATTGAGGTTGACGCTGCGTCCCGTTCTGAGTTGGCCTCCGGCCTTACCCGCTAGCAACACGGGAACGGGGTGATTGGTATGAGACGACCCATCGCCCAGTTCCGAAGTGACGAGCACCAGACAGTTGTCGAGCATGCTTCCCGAGCCTTCGGGCGTGTCCTTGAGGCGCTTAATGACCACCGCCAGCTGTGACATCAGCCACGTCTGGGCGGTGACGAGATCCGGTCCTGGTGCGTGCTGCATTTCGTGGTGTCCATTGGAATTTAAGCCGAGCCACGTGAAGAACACACCGGATCCGCTATGCAGCCACTGCAAAGAGGCCACTCGAGTCGCGTCGCAGTTGATCGATTGGTAGAGGAGCTCACTCATGGCGGCGCCCACTGCTGGAATATCGGCTCCTGCTCCAAGGCTGGGCGCGCCGCACGAGGCGCCCGGCGTGACCACGATTCCCCCGCCGTTCCCGCCCGCGGGGTTCATGATTGATTTCTCGAGCTCACGCAGCGAAGTCAGGTGCGCATCCAGTCGCAGCTTCTCGGCAGAGCCGACGATGCCTTGGATGTCGGTAACCTGAGCTTTGAGGAGGTCGAGTATGCTCTGGCGCCGCGCGTTGAGTGCTAGCAGCTTGGCTAAAGCATCCGGATCCGTTGGCGCAGGCCCCGGGGGCGGGGCCCCGCCGCCGAACAGTCGGCTGAACATCGTCGCAGGATCCTGCACCGCCGGGATCGAGACGCCATTGGACCAAATGATGTTTGAACGATCGAAGCCGTCCTGGGGCGGACTCGTCGAAGACACGCCGAACTCGAGCGAGGCAAACCTAGTATTTTTCCCAATCTGCTGGGCGATAGCCTGATCGACAGATGTCAGCGTCGGCGGAGTGAACGAAAAGTTATCTTCCGTTACGCCTCGACCGTCGCCCGTGAGGTGAACGCGCACGCCGCCGTGTCCGAGATCAACACCCCCGGTTTGTGGATCGACCAGATTTTCAATGAGGAGAATATCCGAACTGAACGGTGCGAATGACGCCAGCGCCTGATCGTAGCTGAATATTCCCTGGTCGTTGACCATGGACATGCCACCTGGGAAGGAAAGAATCACCAAACGCACGGGCGCCGCTTGAGCCTCGGCCAACGTAGCTCGGAACACCGGGGCCGCGAGGAAGCTGGCAGCGCCCAGACCCGTAAGGAGTGTCCGGCGTTTGATGAGGGATTTCGACATCGATCGGCTTCCTTGGGGCAAGGTGAGAGGTGGGTTGGTCGTGGCGCTGCCCAATCCGCGCTCACTTAGCTGAGATCTAACGGTCCTGTAATCCACGCTGGGTCGCCCCAGTTTGTAAGTGGCACGCCCATCAGGTTTCCAATGTTGAGTGCTAGATTGGCTCGGTTGTTACCATTCGCGTTGAAGGTGCGTCCCGTTCTGAGTTGGCCTCCGGCCTTACCCGCGAGTAGCACGGGGACGGGGTGATTGAGGTGTACCGATCCGTCGCCCATTTCCGAACTCAAGAACACCAAACTGTTGTCGAGCATGCTTCCCGAGCCTTCGGGTGTGTCCTTGAGGCGTTTGATGACCACCGCCAATTGGGCAAGCAGCCAGTTCTGCGCGACCACGAAATCCGGCCCCGGTGCGTGCTGCATGGGATGGTGTCCTAGGCTATTTAGGCCGAGCCAGCTGAAGTATAACTCGGCACCGCTATGCAGCATCTGCAAAGAAGCCACTCGCGTCGCGTCGCAGTTGATCGATTGGTAGAGGAGCTCATTCATGGCGGCGCTCACGGCTGGAACGTCCGTTCCTGATCCCAGGCTAGGTGCGCCGCAGGAGGCGCCCGGCACAGCGACGACGCCGCCGCCGGCCCCACCCCCGGGGCTCATGATTGATTTCTCTAACTCGCGGAGCGAACCTAGATGTTCCTCTAGGCGCAGCTTCTCGGCAGATCCGACGAGGCCTTGGATGTCAGTCACCTGACCCTTGAGGAGGTCCAGGATGCTCTGACGCTTTGCGGCGAGTGCTTGCTGCTTGGCTAACGCGTCCGCATCCGAAGGTGCAGGCCCCGGGGGCGCACCGTTGAAAAGCCGGCTGAACATGATTGCCGGATCCAGCACATTCGGGACCGAGGCACCATTGGAGTAGACGATACGTGAAGATTTGAAGCCGTTGCAGTCGGCAGTATCCGAAAACACTCCGAACTGGAGGGAGGCGAATCTTGTATTTTTCCCGATATTCTGGGCGACAACCTGATCAAATGAGGTCAATCCTGCCGGAACGATCACGACTCCCTCCGGTTGCTCAGGTCCAGCGTTGCCGGTGAGGATGGTGCTCTCACTGCCGTGCCCGAGATCAGAGCCGCCGGGGCCAGGCGGCTCGACAATGTTTTCGAAGAGTAGAATATCTGAACTCAACGGAGCGAGTGGCGCCAGCATCTTGTCGTAGCTGAACATTCCCTGGCTGCCCTTGGTCATCATCGCGCCACCCGGGAAGTAAAGGACGATGAGTCGCAGCGGCGTGGCTTGAGCCTCAGCCAACGAAGCGCGAAACACCGGGACGGCGAGGAAGCTGGCGGCGCCCAGACCCTTCAGGAGTGACCGGCGTTTGATGAGTGATCGGCTCATGGCACGAACGTCCTTGTGGTGAAGCTTGCTGATTGGGTGATGGCGACCAGCAGCTCCCGCACATCCATCCCCGACGCTCCAAGCTGTGTGTCGAGCACTGCGGCGAGCTGTGTGTCGGTTTCTATCTCCTGACGCCCATACGTGTAGCGTGCTGCCTGAATCGCCGCGCACTGGCGAACGAGTGCGCTGGTGGATAGGCGCGTGGCGAGTTCAACGCCCCCGGTGAACTTTCCGTCGACGTCGGTACCCGTCAATTCACCATTCGAGTCCACGGGGCGCCCATTTTCCACCGTTCGATAGGTACCGATCGCGTCGTACGCTTCGAGCCCAAAGCCAATCGGATCCATCATGCTGTGGCAACCCGAGCAAGCGGGGCTGGCCGAATGTGCGGCAAAGCGTTCACGCGTGGTCAGGTTGGGATCGGGCGCGGGAGGGTCAATTTTGACGTTAGGTGGTGGCGGCGGGAGGGGTTGGCAGAGCATGCGCGTGCGCACAAACTTGCCACGCTTCACCGGGGCAGACTCATCTTCCTTGGCTTGCAGGGCGAGCAGCGAAGGGAGTGTGAGCATCCCGGCGCGCCCCACGGAACTCACGTCCGTCTTGACGAACGTGTCCCCCATGCCCGGATCAGGAACCCCGTAAATCGGCGCTAAGCTGCTGTTGACGAAGGCGAAGGGTGCCGAGAGCAAGGTCTTTACGGTGCCGTCACCCTCCCACATCACCGACGCTACGAAGCGGTCCGTCGAGGCTTCCATCGCAGATTTCTCTGCCGACGCGAAGGCGGGAAACAGGTTCGCGTCCTTCAGCAGTCCACTCATATCCGAAACCAAAAACCACTGCTCGAGAAACTTGCCAACGTTGGCTTGAGCACGGGGCAAAGCGAGCAACCGTCGTGCTTGGGCTTCGATTTGAACGGGAGTGCTGAGGGCATTGGCATCTGCCGCCTGCATCAGCTCTGTATCGGGCAAGGAACCGCTAAATAGGTAGGAAAGCTCGGAGGCCACTTCGTACGGGGAGAGCGTCCGCGCTGCCGCGCCAGCGCCGTATTCCATTCGATAAAGGAGGGCTGGGGATTGGAGCATCGCCTCCAGCACGCCACGGATGCCGGCCTCGTACGTATCCGTCGTGCGTACGAGATCGTACAGAGCGCGATAGGCGCCATTGTCCTTGGCGCTCAGTGGCTGGCGGTGAACCTGCTTCCCAAACGCGTCGATAAACGCGCTCGCACAATCTGCTTCCGCCGCCGGGGCCACGCAGGGAGCCAGCGTTGAAATGGCCGCCTCGCCGGCCAGGCGAGTGGCCATAGTGGCATATTGTGAACCTATAACGGCTGACACCGTGAGCGCAGAACTGAAATTGCTGTAGCCAAGTGAGCGGGTATCTGGGAGCAGAGGGTCAGCAGGTGGCGCCGCTAGCCCAAGAAGATCCTGCACGGTGGTGCGATATTCGTCGTTAGTCAGGCGTCGTAAGGCAGTGGGTCCAGGAGCACCCGCTGGGATGACGAATGAAGGCTGAGCCCCCGTGCCAGGGGAAGCCCCGCCCACGGCTGGATTGCCCACGCCGCCCGTGCCAGGTGTCCCAACCGAGCCGCCGGAGCCGTTGTTCCCGCCAAGCGGCGCGTTGTCGCTATTCGGCCGCTGATTTCTCGACGTTGGCGAATCTACCGAGCCCGTGCAGGCCAAGCTAAGGGCCACTGGGAGGAGCGTGGAGCCAAAGAGCTGCGTGCACGTGCGATAACGTGGCTTATCCATATGAGGAGGATACGGATCGCCAACTGGAGACGGGCGTCAAAATGGGCCGACGCTTAGCACGCAACCCCCATTCGTAGGCGGCGCTCACCGCCCAGAAACAAAACTACACTACGGCTCAAGAATCATTCTGACCGGCGACGGGCAGCAGCCGGAAACCTTTCCTTTCGAACGACGAACGCTTTGCGCAAAGGTGGCGTCTCGAACGGCACACTCAGTGTCCGCCTGAGCGCTGTGTGATGCAATCGTATCCGGCCGAGGTTCGCTGCTCCGGAACGCCCGTTCTGAGCGTCGACGTCCCAGCGCAAGCATCACCGACCTCACGGCAGTGATCGTGACGCGAGCGTGCGCGGGTGCCAACTATCGGCCACACCCCAGCGCTCACTCTACAGCAGGGCACGGTAGCACGCCGAACACTTCAAACTGCTTTCGGTCAAAACGCAGAAAGGCCCGGGCCAAGAAAGATTTGCGGCTCAGTTCTACGTGCGTGGCTGTCACGATGCACTGCCACGTCTCGAAATCGCGAGGTTGGGATTCAGCGAATGCTTTGGGCGAAATGATGACGACGTTCACGCCCGGCGGCTCGCGAGCTGAAATATAACGTACAGCTTCAACGCCAGCGGCACGTAACTTGTGGCCGAGTACTTGTGAATCGTGATAGTTGGTTGGTGAAGAAATGCGATCGCTGTGCTCAAGGAACGGCGGCTGTGTGAGATCAACGCCGCGTTGGGTCCGCACTCCAACGCGAAATAAGGAGAGCTCCAGGGTGAGCGGTGTCAGTGCCGCGCGCGTGCCTTCCAAAAAAAGCAGGCGATAGTAGGCAACCTCAGCGAAAGCAGTCCGAGGCCTGAGCGAGCCATACCAGAGCCCGCCTTCGGCGCGCGTCCCAAAACGCGACCCGTGTTTGAGCGGGGGATAGCGAAACGGCGTGGTGAGGAGGAAGTGAAGCGACCTTCGTTCATCGAAGAGAGTGAGCGGTGGCTTGATTGATTCGATGAGTTGTTCAAGAATTTGCTGGTCGCTGTCCGAGCCCACGAGTTTTCGCGTGGCGATCAAGTGCTGGGCCTCGACAACGCGCCACGCGCTTCCCCCTAGGCGACGTATTTGCGCTTCACCTTTGCAGTCCGCCCAGATGTCCGAGGTTTTCGTCACCAGGCACGCCGCTCGATCACTTCATACCCTGCCGCGCAGAGCATCTAAATATTCGGCGACGTGTACTAGGCCGTCTACTCGCTTCAACAAACTAAGAGGGATTCCGACAAGGTGCGCATTCTCCGCGCGCAGCCAAAGCCCCGCCTTTTCGCTACTGCCACCCACGAGCGCATCCAGACTTCGAAAGATACGAAGCAGCAGCAATGCTAGCTCGCCCTCTTTACTCTTTGGATCGATCGTCCGTGAGCGACCGAGCCGGGAAAGCGAGGCCTCGCTAACTCCTAACACCACGCTCAATTCTTTGTGCGAGAGGCTCCACTCCTCAGCAAGCCGGCGCACCGCCTCCGTGAGCACACGCCGCTCATCGACGGCGGGAGCCAATGGCGTAAGAGACGGCTGCATCAAATGAAAGATAGCTTGAGATTCTTGCATATGCAAGGGCCGAGAGCGGCGGTGTTTCGCTGAAAGTGTCGGGCAACGTCGTGGGATAAGCGCGCAACGCGACCGCGCTCCTCGGCGGAGAATTGGTCTCCAATCTGCCCGAGCGAGGGTCAGGTCGGGCGCTGCCACCAACGCGTTGTCATAGTCGACCATGACTCGATAGCCGGCGCTCTTCATTCCACCACCGCACCCCGATATTTCCGGCAGGATCTCCCTTCGGGGAGCGGTAGCTGATCGTTCTCTTCTCGCCCGGGAGCAAGTCGAAATAGTTGTCGCTGAAATCAAGCTCCGCCTCCAATTGCACCACCCGCGCATAGGTGTCGGTCTCGAGCAGGATCGTGCCGCACGATCCTGTGGCGTCGACCGTTGAGCGCACCAAAGCCGGCGACAATCGCATCTCCGCGGGCATTCCGCGATAGTAATAGGCGCGGTCTTCGCCCATTTCACATACCAGGTCGCACACGAATATCGATTGACTATCAAGATACGCGTCGATGGTTTCAACGGGAAAATCAGCCGCCAGCACAGCTTCATTGGCATTCACTTCAAACGAAACGCGCTGCTGCCAGCGCGCGGGACCTGCCCACGGTTGTACACGAAGCGTCATCTCGCCCTTTACGCAAGAACAGGCATCGCTGCTTACCCAGATCTGGTAGACGCTATCCGTTCGTGTGATTGCCGCAATGACCGGACGGAATCCCGCTTTCATGCCGTACCAGCCGGCTTTGGGGAAACCATAATAATCGACCACACTCCAGCCGCATGCAGGCCAGCAATCGTTAAACATCCAGAACTGCACTCCGCTGCAGTAAAATTTCCGGCGTCGAAGCGATTCACAGATCAGCCGAATCAAATCGTATTGGACATATTCTTTTTGACTGATGCACAGCTTGAGATCATTCGATTCGCCATAGAGAATTCGCGCCATTTGTTCAAGGTTTTGATAGAGCGTGAGCGGGAGGCCCGAATAAGGATTATCCTTGGTGTGAAACTCCCACATCGCGCTGTCGGTCAAGTCGCTCTTATCCATGAACTTCAAAAGACTCAGAAGCGGCGGCGCACCCAGTGTTCCGCTTTCGCTGAGAAACCGCCCCCTGACATGCTCATCGATCAGGGCTCGATAGCCTTGTATCCCTTTCACCAGAAACTGCGGTCCGTCCCAGAGCGGCGAGTAATGGCAATCGCCCGCACTTGGGGAATTATTCAGATCTCCACCATAAGGACTTGTCAATCGGAACGGCCTCGAGGGATCGAGTTTCGCGCAAAGAGGGCCGGTGATTTCTTCGGCGATCTTCCGGCCGTTCCAGCGGTCAATTGATTTTTTGCCTAGACCAAGCTCATTGTCGCCGCACCAGAAAATAAGGCACGGGTTATTGCGCAGCATGCGGATTGCTTTCTCGAATTCGACCCGCAATTGCGATCGGAATTCCGGATCGTCCTCAGGATAGTGCGCGCAAGCCAGCAGAAAATCCTGCGATACCATCACGCCGGCTTGGTTGCAGGCATCCCAGAATGGCTGCGGTTCATAGATCCCTCCGCCCCAGGCACGAAGCATATTGAGGCCAGAGTCACGCGCAAGCCCGATTATGCGCTCGTATCGCTCTTGCGTTACCTGTGAGGGAAACGGGTCGGCCGGCACCCAGTTACCGCCTTTTGCAAAGATCCGCCGTCCATTGACGACCATGGTAAAGCTGCCGCCCTCCGCATCGGTAATTTCTTCAATCGCGAAAGTCCGGATACCGATTTGAAGCTCTTTGCGGTCGATGATGGTTCCCTCGTCATCAATGAGCCGCACTCTTGCGGTGTAAAGGCTTTGGTTTCCATGTCCCATCGGCCACCAGAGTGCCGGTTCAGCAACTCGGATTTCGTCAACCAAAACAGCGCCATCCAGTTGGCGTTCCGTGCTCCAGACAATACTTCCCGACGGATCAATTAGTTCAATATGCGCGGTGACGCGGGCGCCACGCAGCTCTGTCGACAATTCGTAGTGGAGCCGCGCCTCATTCCCGACGATTTCTTGGGTGTAAATAAACAGATCGGTGATGCGAGCCTCTCGGTAGAACGAAAGAGTCACCGGCTGCCAGATACCTGCTGTGACAAAACGGTGCACCCAGTCCCAGCCGAACGCGCACTGCATTTTTCTGACATAAACCCGCTCTCCTTCCGGGCAGAAGCATGCAAAAAAATCCCGATGCGGTTTTCCCTTGACGAATTCGTGCACCGTCCCGAACTTCACTCGCAGGCTGTTGGTGCCTTTATTAAGCAAGGCTCCGATCTCGAACTCGTGCGGGACGAACATATTGTCTGTCGTTGCGATCTTGGTTCCGTTCAGCACGATCTCGGCGAATGTATCGAGCCCGTCAAATCTGAGGACTGTCCATTCAAGCCGAAAATCCGCGGGCAGAGAAAACTCGCGTTCGTAAACCCATGACCAGTGCTCAACCCATTGGCACTCCACGGCCTGGTCACGCTGGAACGGATCACGAATATGGCCTTCGCGAAGAAGATCGGGATGAACATTGCCAGGAACCCGTCCTGTCAATGAAATCGTCTGATTGCCATCGGGCGCGGTTCCCGTAAGTCGCCAATCGCCATTCAGCGACATAGCAGGAATTTCAGGGACTCTCATAACCTCTACAGAACCTGAGCTAATCGGCTAACTCAGGCTGATCGCCCCGGTATTGAATTCACGGTCACCGACAGTCGTGGCATTGAGGCCCATGGTATTCACTACGGTGAGGAGAACGTCATTGATGTTGCGGCCTTGAGCGTCCACGCGACGGCCTGTTCTGAAGGCACCGCCGCCTTTCCCGATGATCGTCGAAAGAGCCGGAGAGAGCACATGACCCCCATTGCCCATCTCGGAGGCAAGATAGACAATGGAGTTGTCGAGCATGCTGCCGTTGCCCTCGGGGGTTGCCTTGAGCTTGCTGACAAACGCTGCCATCTGCTCGAAGATCCAGGTCTGCGCCTTGATGTACTCGCCACCGTTAGCGCTGTGCTCCATCCCGTGGTGGTCGCCCTTACAACCCAAGAACTCGAAGCGTGGGAATTGATCGCCGGATGAGAGCCATTGCATCGCCACAACGCGCGTGAGGTCGCAATTCAGGGCCTGGTAGGCGATGTCATTAAACGCGCTGCTGTAGGCTCGAATGTCGTAGTTGGGGTAGTCCACCGGACCCGTCCCTTGTTGCGACGTGCCCGTTGGCGGAGGTACGTCCATCGGCATGGCGGGGAGTGCGCAACCGGCGCCGGGCATACCCGAACCTGCGCCGCCTCCGACCGGGTTGACGAGAGACTTTTCAAGCTCGCGCAGCGCACTCAGGTGTTGATCGAGCTTAGTCTGCTCGTCGCTACCAGCTATCGCCTTAACGTCTGCGATCTCTGCGAACAAAAGATCCAGTCTGCTCTTCTTTCGCTGGTAAAGATTCACGAGCGCCGGATCGGGCGCGGCTACAGTGGCCGCCGGCGTTGAGCTTGCGGTGGGTAGCCCTGCGCCGAACACGCGAGCGAACGCGGTGAGAGGCTCGTCCATGGGACGAACCGCTTGACCGTTGTTGTAAAAGCATTCGGAGTGGTCTCCACCCTGCCCCTTATTCCACAGGGTGCCAAAGTGGAGCGCCGGAAACTGTGTCTTCTGTCCGATGGCCATCGCCACGTGCTGATCGATCGTGGTCGCTGTACCGTAACGATACGCGTTGTCTTCCACGCCGCACGCGGTCGTTCCCCCGCAACCTTGATCATTGACCGCTCCGCCAAACATTGAACGGCAGCCGCCACCATGGCCCTCAAGCTCAAAGTAGGTCGCCACTTTGTCGCCAGCTTTGTTGTTGATCTTGTCGAAAATGATCATGTCCGACTCCAGCGCGGCCCACGGCTTGTAGATGCCGTCGAAATAGGTATCGAGATCGGCTCCGTCGGGTGCGCCACCCTTAAAGGGAATACCTCCCGGCAGATTCAAAAGAATCAATCGCAGCGGAAAGGAGGTTTGGGCTTCGGCGATCACGGAGCGGAAGACGGGAGTGGCCAAGAAGGCGGCAGCTCCAAGTTGTGTTAGGAGGCTTCGGCGCTTAAGAACGGCTTTGAGCATGTCGTGAGTTCCTTTTCGTCGGCTCTTTGCTAACTCCGGAATTTCGTCGCATCGACGAAATTCTGACCGTGTTATTCTAGCTCTGCGCGGCAGCAGATTGGTGCCAATCGGCTACCAAACTATAGCAGAATTCTCTCATCATGGTTCAGCCTTCGGTAGGCGCTCGGTCCCATTCCCTTATGTTGTCGAAAGACGCGGGCGAAGTAGCTGGTGTCCTCGATACCGACCGCTGAGGCCACTTCGTTCACCGGAAAGTGTCCGTCACGCAGCAGGTGCGCCGCTTTCTCCATGCGCAGGCTGGTGACATAGGTCATAGGAGCAACCCCAAAGCAGTCGCGAAAAGCGCGCATGAACGTACTGCGCGACATGTGCGCGCGGTCTGCAAGGCCTTCCACGGTCATGGGGCGGGCTAGATTCGTCCCCATCCAGCGCACGATTTCGGACAGTCGCAGCAACGACTTAGGCAGCGGAGCGGTCATATCGCCGTAGTTCCGCGAAAGCTCCAGAGCCACCAGACAGAAATGGGCGCAACCGGCCGCTTCGAACCCCGGTTTCTTGGAGTCAATCTCTGCCTGCATCGAGTTGATCGACGCCATGATCCGCGAGAGCGCTTCGCGCGGCAGCCGCAGCCGGCTCTGGAAACCGTGACTCGCACGAAGCGTCGGCTCGAGCTGAAACAGAGCCCTATAGCCGGGAGCCCCGAACAGCTGGCGCTCAGGAAGCTCAAGCCGGACGGGGTTGAAAAGGATGTTAGTCAGTGCCAGGCCTACGGGGTTGGCGTATCCATGCAACATGTCGGGCGGGATGACGAAGCAATCACCGGGCCCGATCGAGAACGCTTCGTTTTCAAGCGTGTGGTACCCGGCACCCCCGGAGACGATAACGAGCTCCCAATAGCCATAGTGCTGGTGCAACTCCGTCGGCACGTGGTCAGTCACCGACATGGCCAGCAGCGGAAACTCTTGGAGTGTTTCGCCCTGCGTCTTCATTCAACACCGAAGCTTCGCCACGACAAGGTTACGAGATCGCCAACTGGAGACTGGCGTCAAAATGCGCTGACCTTTAGCACTCAACCCCCATTCAAAGGCGGCGCTCACCGCCCAGACACAAAACTACACTACGGCTGAATAATCATTCTGATCGGCGACGATACTCAGTTGGGTTCAAGCCAGTGTGTTTGAGAAATGCTCGAGAGAAGTAATTGGCATCTTTGATGCCTACTTGCGCCGCAACTTCCCCGACGTTCCCATCGGTATTGCGGAGCAGCGTCGCAGCCTTCCGCAAGCGCAGATCTCTCACGTACGTCCAAGGCGCGACGCCAAAGGCGGCATGAAAATGGCGCTCTAGCGTGCTGCGCGTCATGTGGGCGTGGCGCAGCAGATCCGAAATGGTGATGGGCTTGTGATAGTGCTGCTCCAGCCAGTCCAGCAGATCCGAAAGCTGAGTGAGGCCCTGCGAGGAGGGTGTTGTCAGCTCCGCGTACTGACGAGCGAGCTTTCCGAGGAGCGCGATGAACAGGCTCGCCGCGACGAGCTCATACCCCGCCTTCTTCGCCAGCACCTCTTGGTATATTTCCCAAAACTGCGCGACTACTTCGCGCAGCACTTCCTCTTTTAGGGAGAGCCGGCTCTGAAAGCCATGCTGGCACCGAAGCTGCGGCTCGAGTGAGACGAGAGCACTGTAGCCGGGGATACGCCGAAGCTGCTGCGTCGGAAGGTTAAGCCGAGTTGGATCCAGAATCGCATTGATCAACCCCAGCTGATGGCAATCTGCGTAACCATGAAGAATCCCGGACTGGATGAAGAAGACATCGCCAGGGCTAATTGGGAAGGAGCGCTTCTCGAGCAGGTGCCGACCGCGACCGTGGGTCACCACCACAAGCTCGACCTGGGACCCGTGGCTGTGCAGCGGGAACGAGTGGTGATTCGGGACAGGGAAGACGGTGAGCGGGAATACGGCCAAATCCGCAAGCAAGTCGACCTGCGGTAAGTCGCCGAATTCGGGGAGCATCCATAGCAGTATACTTGCGCCGTACTTTCAAGCAAACAGCCGTCTGGAGGTTGGTGAAACAAGAGCAACAATATCAGCACGATTACGTCGTCAAATTCACTCGTGAGCCATCAACAACCCCCTCGCACGGTTCGCCACCACTCCTATCCTGCGCGCCTTAAGGAAGGCAGAGTTTTAGATGAGAATCGGGACTACCTACGCAGAGGGAATGCAAAATCCGCTCGGTCTTGACCGAGCAAAACCGATGCTTTCCTGGGAACTTGAAGCTTCCGAACGGGGTGAACAGCAAACTGCGTATCAAATCGAGGCGCGCACGAACAATGGCGTGATCTGGGACAGCGGCCGTGTCACGTCCTCGCAGTCGATGCACGTGGCGTGGGGCGGCCCCCGGTTGGAGAGCAGGCAGCGGGTGATTTGGTCGGTGCGCGTGTGGGATCAGCGTGAAGCTGTGAGCGAATGGAGCGCCCCAGCGAATTTTGAACTTGGACTCCTGGATCCCCTCGATTGGCGTGCTGAGTGGATTGCTGCGATGCCAAGGTTGACTCCCACAGACCTTGTCCCACGGCTCGATCGACCCACGAAATGGATCGGCGCGTCGGACGAGAAGGAACAGAGCGGGGGAGCGGCTGGGTTTTGTTTGGGGTTTGAGATCCCCGCTGGACGCAGCGTAACGGCGTTTCTCGGCGCTTTCGCAGCTAACGGGCGCTTTCAAGTCAGCGTCGACGAACGAAAGCTTGGGAGTGGAGACGGGCGTGAGGCGGCCACGCCTATTGTTGTTCGGCGCTTGGAGCTTGGCGCGGGTCCACACATCCTCCGTGTGGATGTCGAGGATGCGAAGGAAGCCCCCGAGTTGGCTGGCCACGCAGTTTTCATCCTGGATAACTCCGAGACCGTGGAGATCCGCACGAACTCAACCTGGCCAGATTGCAAGGAGTTGGGAACTTGCGGCGACCGACCCAGAGGCCATACCCCGCTCCTCGTCTCGAGCGCGCCCGGACCCCTCTTGCGGAAGGCATTCGCGATCGACAAGGAGGTCGCGAGCGCGCGCGCTTATGTGACCGGCGTCGGCTATTACGAGCTTTACATCAACGGCAAGAAGATCGGCGATCACGTCTTGGATCCAGGTTTTACGCGCTACGACCGTCGCATTCTCTACGTCACTTACCCTATTGAAAGCGCCCTCATCCACGGGAAAAACGCCGTGGGCATCATTCTCGGGAACGGATTCTTCAATCCTCTAGGGCGTGACGAGTGGAATTTCGAACAGGCGCCATGGTGCAATTCGCCCCGCGCGCTCGTGCAGCTCGTCGTCACGTACACTGACGGAACCGAAGCGCTCGTGGTGAGCGATGAGACCTGGAAGACTGCGCCGAGCCCCATCGTGTTCAACGGGGTCCGCCACGGAGAAACCTATGACGCCCGGCTCGAGCGACCGCGCTGGGCCGAGGCTGGTGAAGATGCAACGGATTGGGTTCCCGTATGCAAAGTGTCGGGGCCAGGCGGCGTGTTGTCGCCGCAACTGATCGCGCCGATCAAAGTGACGGAGACACTGACGCCAAGAAGCGTCAAGGAAATCACACCGGGCGTATTTGTGTTTGATCTAGGCCAAAACATCGCGGGCTGGGCACGCCTGCGTGTGAGGGGGCCACGCGGCCAAAAGATTGTCATTCGCTACGGGGAGAGGTTAACCGAGGATGGTGGTCTCGACCAGCATCATGTCGCGCAATACACTCTGGATGGCCCGTTTCAAACCGATAGCTACGTGCTCCGGGGCGAAGGTGAGGAGTGCTGGGAGCCGCGTTTTACCTATCACGGTTTCCAATACGTGGAGGTTTCGGGATCGCCAGGAACGCCAACGTTGAAGAGCCTCGACGGGCGTGTGGTGCACACCGCCTTCGAGCAAATTGGGCATTTTTCGTGCTCAAATCCGCTCTTGAATCAACTGCAACAAGCGACCCTTTGGACCTATCGCGGCAACTTTCACAGTATTCCGACGGACTGCCCGCAGCGTGAGAAAAATGGGTGGACTGGCGACGCGCACTTAGCGGCCGATCAAGCGATGTTCAATTGGGGCAACCTCGAAGGATATCGCAAGTGGACTCAGGATATCGTCGATGAACAACGCGCGAACGGGGCCGTTCCCGGCATCGTTCCAACCGGCGGCTGGGGCTACACCTGGGGTAATGGTCCGGGTTGGGACAGCGCATTGCTGCTTATTCCATGGACGGTTTACCTGCATACGGGTGATTTGCAGATCCTTGAGGACAGCTACGTCGCCTTCAAACGTTACGTCGACTACCTGGGCACTCGCGACTACATGAGCGAGAATCCGTCAGGTTGGCTCGGCGACTGGCTGCCGCTCAAAGCGAAGACGCCACCCGCCGTCACCCACGCCGGATATCACGCAGTGGACGCGTCGCCAACGAAGTGGCAAGACGCTTTTGCGCCACCTTCCTGGATGCTGAAACAGGCAAGGTAGCGAGCGGCAGCCAAACCGCACAAAGTACAGCTCTTTACCAAGGCCTAGTGCATGGAGCGGTGCGCCTCAAGGTGACAACACAGCTCCTCGAAGCTGTGAAAGACAACCACGGCCAACTCGACGTTGGAACGCTCGGCACCAAATCGTTACCTTGGGCGCTCACGGCCGCAGGTTATGCTGACCTGTTTTATGCCATGTTGACCAACCGCGCTTTTCCAGGTTGGAGCCACTGGATAGAGCAAGGAGCGACCACACTTTGGGAAAACTGGGCCGGCGACTCTTCGCGCAACCACATCTTTCTCGGGGATATTTCGGCTTGGTTCTACCGCGCGCTCGCCGGGATCAATCCCGATGAATTGGCGCCGGGCTACGAGCGCATCGTATTCCGACCAGAAGTCTTGCCTGAGCTTGACTGGGTGAGCGCGGAGGTCCGCACGCTCCGTGGCCTGGTCGCGAGCAAGTGGAAGCGGGAGGGCGGCGTGCTAACGATGGAAGTCTCCGCTCCGGTGGGAAGCACTGCGCTCGTGCACGTCCCCGCAGTTGCGCGCGAACAGGTCAACGCCGACGGTGGCGAGTTTGTAGACTCCGAACATGGGCGACAGGTTTTCCGGGTGGGTTCGGGGAAGTATCAGTTCGTTGTCCGCTGAACGGAAGTCCTTACGCGAACTGCACCTTCCACGCACCGCTTCAGGTGTACTACTTGTCTTGCGCCCGCCCAAGGGACGACATCACTACGACTTCTGCCCCCAAGGGGTCGAAGGACAATGTCCGAACCTCTGGTTGGTTTGTATCTGATTGGAACGTGCGGCGTTAAGGTCGCTTAAGTCAGGGGCTAACGCGGCTCGAAGGTGCCTCTGGGCGCCCTGTTGCGCCAACACTACGCTGCTCCAGCAAATTTTGAGGGAAGAATGGGGGTTTTCAGGAATGGTGGTGACGGATTGTGGCGCGATTTACAGTCTGCACGCGAAGCAAGGGGCGGCGAGTTCGGTCGCAGAAGCGTCTGCTTTGGCGATCAAGAGTGGAAGTGATGTTCATTGTGGTGGTTCGGCGGAGGGGATCTCTGAAGCGTTAGCCACCAACCTTCTGACGGAAGCTGAGCTTGATATCGCAGTCACCCGTGCGCTGACGGCCCGATTTCGTTTGGGTTGCTTCGATCCCCCGGCACGGGTGCCCTACACCAAGATCCCAACGTCTGTGGTGGCCAGCAAGAAGCACCAGAAGCTCAGCTTGGAAGCGGCTCGGAAATCCATCGTGCTTCTCAAAAATCAGAACGGATTGCTTCCGCTCTCCAAGCAGGTTCAAAAGATCCACATTGTGGGGCCGACGGCGGCGAGCATCGAAGCTCTCTTAGGCAACTACCATGGTTTGAACGAACGACTGACAACGATTCTTGAAGGCATCACCGCGAAAGTGGATGCAGCACAGCGGGTTATCTACGAGCCTGGCGCCTTGTTGACCGATGGCCCATCTGGCTCACAAAAGCTGCACGACTCGGTGGATGC